>Ga0308161_1000053_pt1 | contig 367986 bp, 314 predicted proteins | sample PhyFR2_FD_201034 | JGI IMG/M metagenome (GOLD analysis project Ga0308161, IMG submission 201034) | Phyllosphere microbial communities from UC Gill Tract Community Farm, Albany, California, United States - DLSLF.R2 | ecosystem: Host-associated > Plants > Phyllosphere > Unclassified | place...
GCCGACCGAGTCGCGCTCGAGGTTCATCGCCAGACCGAAGGTGTTGCCCGGGAATTCCAGCATCTCGCCCTGCATCACGTCCGACAGACCATGGATGCGGCAGATACCGTCGGCGACGGAGATCACCGTGCCTTGGTTGCGAACATCAGCCGAACCTTCGAGGCCCTGGATGCGGCTCTTGATCAGTTCGCTGATTTCAGATGAATTAAGTTGCATGAGTGCTAACTCCTAATAGTTTCTTGATGCGTAGGGCAAGTGCGGGACGCGGAGATGGTGCCGAGGATGCCGCGGGTCAGGCAAGCAGCGCAGCATGCATTTGCTGCAGCTTGGCGCGGACCGAGGTATCCAGCACTTCATCGCCGACATGCACGCGCACGCCGCCGATCAGCGAGGGGTCGACTTCGACCGTGGCGTTCAGCTTGCGGCCAAATTTCTTTTCCAGCGTGGCGACCAGCGGATCGACCTGGTCGGCCGACAGCGGGAAGGCACTGTAGACAAGCGCGTCGGCGGCACCCTGGTATGCGTTTTTCAGCACGGCGAACTGGGCGCCGATTTCCGGCAGCAGCGCAATGCGGCCGTTTTCGGCCAGCATCGCGATGAAGTTGTGCGCTTCGGGGCCCAGCGGCGACTTGACCAGCGACGCAATCGTCTCGGCCAGCTGGGCCGGGGTGACGTTCGGATTGCCGGCGAAAGCCTGCAGGTCCGGATTGGCGCCGATCTGCGCCAGTTCCGCGACGACGGCCGACATGGCGGCCATGTCGCCGCCCTGGGCGACACGGAACAACGCTTCGGCGTAAGGACGGGCGACGGTTGCGAGTTCAGCCATGATCAGAGCTCGGTCGACAGTTGCGACAGCAGGTCGGCGTGGGCCGCCGCGTTCACTTCGCGCTTCAGGATCTGCTCGGCGCCTTTGACGGCGAGGGCAGCGACCTGGCCGCGCAGTTCTTCGCGCGCGCGATTGATTTGCTGCGCCGCGTCGGCTTCGGCTTCGGCACGGATGCGTGCAGCTTCGGCGCTGGCAGTCAGCTTCGCTTCTTCGATGATCGCCTGGCCACGCTTTTCAGCGTCGGCGATGCGCTTGGCGCTTTCGTCACGGGTTGCCGACAGTTCGGCGGCGATACGCTTTTCGGCGGCGGCGGCTTCGGCCTTGCCACGGTCGGCGGCGGCCAGACCGTTCGCGATCCTCTGGGCGCGCTCGTCGAGCGCTTTCATCAGGGGCGGCCACACGAATTTCATCGTGAAACCGACCAGGATGAAGAAGACCACGAACTGGGCAAACAAGGTTGCGTTCAAGTTCACGGTAAATTCCTTCTCACAAAAACGGATGCCGAACCGGGACGGTTCGGCTGTTCAGAACCGAATGCAGCTTCGATTAGGCGTGGAACGGATTTGCGAATGCGAACAGCATGGCGATACCGACACCGATCAGGAATGCCGCGTCGATCAGACCGGCCAGCAGGAACATCTTGGTCTGCAGGGTGTTCATCAGTTCAGGCTGACGTGCCGAAGCTTCCAGGTACTTACCACCCATGAGTGCGATACCGATACATGCGCCGATCGCGCCCAGGCCGATGATCAGACCGCAAGCCAGTGCAACGTAAGAATAGTCAGTCATTTAAAAACTCCAAAAGTGTGTTAAAAACTAGATTGAATTGTTACAACTTCTTTACTACCACTATCTTGTTCGTTTTGCGACGCGTCGGTCAGTGGCTCTCATGGGCCTGACCGATATAAACCAGCGTCAGCATCATGAAGATGAATGCCTGCAGGGTAACGATCAGGATGTGGAAGATCGCCCAGACCGAACCGGCAACCACGTGACCGACGAAACCGAAGGCCGTGGCCATGGAGCCGAGCAGAGCAATCAACAGGAACAACAGCTCGCCGGCAAACATGTTGCCGAACAGTCGCATACCGAGCGACACGGTGCGGGCTGCGTATTCGATGAGGTTCAACAGCAGGTTGAACGGCGCCATATAAATGCCAAACGGTGCTGCAAACAGTTCGTGGATCCAGCCGCCGAAACCCTTGATCTTGACGTTGTAGAACAGGACCACGGCCAGCACGCCCAGCGAGATGCCCATCGGACCGTTCAGGTCGGCGGTCGGCACGATACGGAAATGCGGCTCGCCCATGCCCAGTGCACGGAAGAGGCCGGCGAACAGGTCGACCGGCAGGAAGTCCAGCGAGTTCATCAGGAATACCCAGACGAACACGGTCAATGCCAGCGGTGCGATAAAGCTGCGGTCGCCGTGGATGATCGACTTCGACTGGTCTTCGACCATCTCGACAATCATTTCGACGAAAGCCTGGAAGCGGCCGGGCACACCCGCGGTGGCGCGGCGCGCGGCCAGCCACATGATGATGCAGCCAAGCACACCGGTCACCACCGACCACAGGATCGTGTCGAGGTTCCACACGCTGAAGTCGACCGGACCAGCCTGATGCGAGGTGGAAAAGTGACCTAGGTGGTGCTGAATGTATTCGCCCGCGGTTGGCGCATGGGCCGCGGCGGTTTCTACCGTTGGACTCGTCATTGTCAGTGCCTAAATAATAAAATGATGTAACTTTTCAGCGCCACGATGAATCCGCACAAGAGTGCCAGCCAATTCAGATCGTGGTACAGCCGCGCCGTGAGATACAACAGCGCCAGCGTTAAAGCAATCTTTACAAATTCCCAGATGAAAAATGTGGCGGGGTTGGCACCGCCCACTTTTTGTGCACTGGCGAACAGGCGAAACGCCATGATGCCATTGGGTACGACACAACAGATTCCGCCAAGTACCGCCGAGAACATCGCGGCCCACCCACCGAGCAATCCAGCGATCACGCCGGCGATCAGTGTTGCCATCATTTGCAGGGAGACCAAGCGCAGCATTGTTATTGTTCTTTCGCGCCTGCCAGTGGAACCGAGTTACGGTATGGTAATTACATGAATCAGCGGGATTATAAGTGTTTATGAGAGCCACAGTCAAACTGTTCCGTTCCAGCGCGCACCACGGTGGGATGCAGGAACAGCTATGAAAATCAGCTAAAAAGTTCGAACTTTCCTACGAAATTCGGTGTTTTTACAACGATCCCAACAAAGTGCGCGCTTCGTCAACGCGTACATATAAGTGTTGTTTTCCGGACTACATTGCCGCCCTTGCAGGCGCCCCGCGCTTGTGCATAAATTCGATCTTGTGCACAAGCGCGGGGCATGCAAGCCGGGGCGACGGTGCCGGCTCAGGCGCGCAAGCGGGCCAGCACGCTGTCCAGGATGTCGAGGTCGGCGAAGTCGATGATCATCTGCCCCCTGCCCTTCGCCCCGATCTTGAACACGACCGGGGTCGCCAGGCGATCCGACAACTCTTCCTCGAGGCGCGCGATGTCGCCCGGCTTGTCCTTCTGGCGCGCGGCGGCCGGCGGCGCGTTCTGTTCCTCGAGCGCGCGCGCCACCAGTTTCTCGGTCTCGCGCACCGACAGGCGTCTCGCGATCACCTGGTTGGCCAGGGCGATCTGGCTGGCGGCGTCGACCGCCAGCAGCGCACGCGCGTGGCCCATGTCGATGTCGCCGGCCATCAGCATCGTCTGCACCGGCTGGGCCAGGTTCACCAGGCGCAGCAGGTTGGACACGGCGCTGCGCGAACGGCCGACCGCGTTCGCCGCCTGCTCGTGGGTGAAATCGAATTCCGAGATCAGGCGCGCGATGCCCTGCGCTTCCTCCAGCGGATTGAGGTCTTCGCGCTGGATGTTCTCGATGAGGGCCATCGCGGCGGCGTTCTGGTCGTCGACTTCGCGCACCAGCACCGGGATTTCGTCCAGCCCGGCCAGCTGGGCCGCGCGGAAGCGCCGTTCGCCGGCGATGATCTCGTAGCGCACGCTTCCCTGTCCTTCGATGGGGCGCACCAGCACCGGCTGCATGATGCCCTGGGTCTTGATCGACGCCGCCAGTTCGGCCAGGGAACCGTCGTCCATGCGCGTGCGCGGCTGGTACTTGCCGGCCTGGATCTGGGCGACGTTCAGGCTGGATGGCGCGTTGCCCGGCGCGGCCGGGGCGTCCGGTGCGGGGTCGCCCCCGAGCAGGGCATCGAGGCCGCGGCCGAGACCCTTGAGTTTTTTGGTTGCCATGATGTGCGGAAGGTTGATTACATAGTCTTGATGCGTTCGACCATCTCGGCACCGAAGGCGATGTACGCCTGCGCCCCTTTCGAGGATGGATCGAAGGTCACGCCCGGAATGCCGTACGAAGGCGCTTCGGCCAGGCGCACGTTGCGCGGAATGATGGTTTTGAAGACCTTGTCGCCGAAATGCTGCTCGAGCTGGCTCGACACCTGCTGCGACAAGGTCATGCGCGGGTCGAACATCACGCGCAGCAGGCCGATGATCTTGAGATCGTGGTTCAGGTTAGCGTGCACCTTCTTGATGGTATTGACCAGATCGGACAGGCCTTCCAGCGCGTAGTACTCGCATTGCATCGGGATGATCACGCCGTGCGCCGACACCAGGCCGTTCAGGGTCAGCATCGACAATGCGGGCGGGCAGTCGATCAGGATGAAATCGTAGTCGGCATCGACCTTGGCGAGCGCCTCCTTCAGCCGGCGCTCGCGGTTGGCCAGTTCCACCATCTCGACTTCGGCGCCGGCCAGCTCGCGGTTGGCCGGCAGCACGTCGAAGCGCCCCGCTTCGCTGCGCAGGCGGCTGCTCGCCACGTCGGCCTCGCCCAGCAGCACTTCATAGATCGAAGACTGCAGCCCCGCCTTGTTGATGCCGGCGCCCATGGTGGCATTGCCCTGCGGGTCGAGGTCGACCAGCAGCACGCGCTGGTCCAGCTTGGCGAGCCCGGCCGAGAGGTTGACGCTGGTGGTGGTCTTGCCCACCCCACCCTTCTGGTTTGCTACGCAAAAAATTTTCGCCATGTATGCTCTTTATAGTCATACCGTTCATACCATTTAAACGATTTATATTAGTACTACTGTTTATATGGTTTAAACGATATAAACTGTTTATATGGTTTATACAGTTTATACTGTTAATCGAGATGTCGTCTCGCGCCGAGGTCGCCTGAAAGCCGTTCGTCCGGATCGCTCAGTTTCTCTCTATGAAAACCAGGTGGCGTTCCGCCCCCAGCCTGGGCACCTGCAGGGGCTCTACTTGCGTCACCTTCCACTCGGCCGGCAACCGCTGTTGCTCGTCCCTGGGGGCCACGCCTTTCAGGGCGATGTAGCGCCCTTCCTCCGCCAGCAGGTGCGAAGACCAGTTCACGAAATCCGAGAGGTCGGCGAATGCGCGCGAGGTGATGACGTCGAATTTGTCGCTCACCTGCAACTGCTCGACCCGCATCGTGTAGACGGTGACGTTGGCCAGGCCCAGTTCCGCCTTCACTTGCGTCAGGAAAGCGGTTTTCTTGTGCACGGTGTCGATCATCGACACTTTCATGTCGGGCCGGACGATGGCCAGCACGATGCCGGGCAGGCCACCGCCGGCGCCAACGTCGAGCACGTTGACGGCATCGCGGAATGCCGGCACCGCCGCCAGCGAATCGAGCAGGTGGTGGGTCACCATCTGCACCGGGTCGCGCAGCGAAGTCAGGTTGTAGACCGAATTCCACTTGAACATCAGGGCCAGGTAGTCCATCAACTGGTCCTGCTGGGCCGGACTGACGGCGAGTGCCATGTCGCGGATGCCGTCGGCCAACAGTTGCTGCAGGGCGCTGCGGTCGAAATGCTTCATCCGGCCACCTCTTCGGTTGGCGGCACGCTGGTAAATCCCTTGGCGCCGCGTTTCTTCAGGTGTACCAGCAGCAGGGAAATCGCCGCCGGGGTCACACCGGAGATGCGCGATGCCTGGCCCAGGGTTTCCGGACGCCCCTTGTCGAGCTTCTGGCGCACTTCGATCGACAGTGCCGTGATCTCGTGGTAGTTGAGGTTCTCGGGCAGTTTCAGGTTTTCGTAGTAATCGTGGCGTTCCACTTCCTTTGCCTGGCGGTCGATGTAGCCCGAATATTTCAATTGAATCTCGACCTGTTCCTTCACCGCCGGATCGGCCACGCCGGGACCGGCCAGCGCCTGGCCCTCGTTGCCCTGCATGGTCATCAGTTTGTCGTACGCGATGCCGGGTCGCCTGAGCAGGTCGGCCAGGTTGTATTCCCGTTCGATGGCCTGGCCGATCACGCGCTCGGATTCGCTTGCCGCCAGGATGCGCGGGTTGACCCAGGTCGAGCGCAGGCGTTCCAGTTCCAGGGCGACGGCTTCGCGCTTGCGCTCGAAGGCTTCCCACTGCGCATCGCCGACCACGCCCAGCTTGCGGCCGATTTCGGTCAGGCGCATGTCGGCATTGTCTTCGCGCAGGCTGAGACGGTATTCGGCGCGGCTGGTGAACATGCGGTAGGGCTCGGCCACGCCCTGGGTCGTGAGGTCGTCGACCAGCACGCCGAGGTAGGCTTCGGAACGGCCCGGGGTCCAGGCATCACGCCCCTGGGTCTGCAGCGCGGCATTGATGCCGGCGAGCATGCCCTGGGCTGCGGCTTCCTCGTAGCCGGTGGTGCCGTTGATCTGGCCGGCGAAGAACAGCCCGCCGATGGCCTTGGTCTCGAGCGAGGCTTTCAGGCCGCGCGGATCGAAGTAGTCGTATTCGATCGCATAGCCGGGACGGAGAATGAATGCGTTTTCCAGGCCGCGCATCGAACGTACCAGGTTCAGCTGGACGTCGAAGGGCAGGCTGGTCGAGATCCCGTTCGGATAAAACTCGTTGGTGGTCAAGCCTTCCGGTTCGAGGAAGATCTGGTGCGATTCCTTCGACGCGAAGCGGTGGATCTTGTCTTCGATCGACGGGCAATAGCGTGGGCCGACGCCTTCGATCACGCCGGTGTACATCGGGCTGCGGTCGAGACCGCTGCGGATAATGTCGTGGGTCTGGGCATTCGTGTGGGTCACCCAGCACGGCACCTGCTTCGGGTGCATGGCGACGGTGCCCATATAGGAGAACACCGGTACCGGATCGAGGTCGCCCGGCTGTTCGGTCATCATCGAGAAGTCGATGCTGCGGCCATCGATGCGCGGCGGCGTGCCGGTCTTCAAACGCCCTTGCGGCAATTTGAGTTCCTTCAAGCGTGCCGACAGGGACAGCGCCGTCGGGTCGCCGGCGCGGCCGGCGGCATAGTTCTGCAGGCCGACGTGCACTTTGCCGTCGAGGAAGGTACCGGCGGTCAGGACCACGGCGCGGGCGCGGAACTGCAGCCCGATCTGGGTGGTGGCGCCAACCACGCGTTCGCCTTCGACGATCAGGTCGTCCACCGCCTGCTGGAACAGCCACAGGTTCGGCTGGTTTTCCAGGCGCGAGCGGATCGCTTGTTTGTACAAGGCACGGTCGGCCTGGGCGCGGGTGGCGCGTACCGCAGGGCCCTTCGACGAGTTCAGGATGCGGAACTGGATGCCGGCTTCGTCGGTGGCGATCGCCATCGCGCCGCCCATGGCGTCGACTTCCTTGACCAGGTGGCCCTTGCCGATGCCGCCGATGGACGGGTTGCAAGACATCGCACCCAGGGTTTCGATATTGTGAGTTAGCAACAGGGTCTTTTGCCCCATGCGTGCGGACGCGAGTGCCGCTTCGGTGCCGGCATGGCCGCCGCCAACGACGATCACGTCGAATTCTGTCGGAAATAGCATGATGGATTGTGCTGCAGTGAGGGTTCAAGCGAGCGTACAGCCCGCGTTCAAGCGGGGATTATAGAGTCTTTTTTCCGTGCGGCTCCGGGCTGGACCGGAAAACGACAGAAATTGTTTCACGTGAAACCAAAGCTGGGTTGGCAAAAGCGATGATAAACGGGTGGACAAACGGTCTCGATAGACGGCCAGTGAACGCTGTTCCACCGATAAGGATGTGCTGCGTGATACGTGGAGCTTGGCGCGTGCTTGCGATGGTACCTGCTGTGAGCGACTGGGATGGACCAAGGTCGACCGTGAAAACCGTTCTGGGCAGCGCTCGCCTCGACAAACCACGGACCTGCTCGAGGCCTTGCTCAGCAGAGAACGCACCGCATCGTCCGACGGCGGCGCACGGGTCCGTCTCCACATGGGAGCGAACGCCGTGCTGTTCAAGATGGACGCATGCCAGGACAGGATCGATACGCCGCCTTCCCTGATCCGCAAAGGAAATAAAACGGGCGCGGCGGTATTGCCCGCCCTGCCCCGCCCAGTCATCCACAGTCTGCATCTCGCACCGGGACTGGCTGCACTGGCGCTGTCGGCATCCTAGACAGGCAAGCTGCTGGCCGAGTCGGGCACGCTGGACAAGGCCGGCGAATGCGAAGGTCCGACGCTGCACCGAACAGAAGACGGTGCGATCAATCCATTTCAACCGAAGGGCGCCGCACACACTAAGAGCCTGTCCCAGCAGGCCGGCGTCGCGCCTGACGCGCCTGACGCGCCTGGCGAACGTGGCCGGCGTTGCTCGTCCTTGCATGGCGCGCCATACGGCCTCCTCGCGCCTTGCCCACGCGCGCCATGCATCGTCATTCGCTTTCCCCTTCCTACTCGGATAGGCTCTAAGCGGCACTGTTTCACGTGAAACAATCAGAAGCCGAGATGGGTCAAGGTGTCATAGCCCGTCTTTACAATCAGCAGCGATACCACGACCAGGAACAGCTTGCGTACGAAACCGCTGCCGTGCTTCAGCGCCAATTGCGTCCCCACCAGCGAACCGGCGATCTGGCACACCGCCATCACCGCCGCCAGTTTCAAGATCAGGTGACCGCTGTAGCCGAACCAGAGCAGCGCCGACACGTTGCAGGCCACGTTCACGACCTTGGCCGCCGCCGAGGCGCCGAGGAAATCGAAACCGAAGAAGCGCACGAACAGGAACAGCAGGAAGCTGCCGGTGCCGGGACCAAAGAAGCCATCATAAAAACCGATTGCGGCGCCGACGCCCATCGCCAACAGACGTTCGCGCATGCCGCTGTGCAGCGGCGCGTGGACGGATCCGAAATCCTTTTTCTTGAAGGTATAGACGGCGACCGCCACCAGGATCAGCGGCAGCAGGCTGCGCACGAAATCGCCCGGTACACGCGTGACGGCAAAGGCGCCGGCAAAGGCAAAGGCGAAGGCCGCCAGCGCCGCCGGCGCGGCCGTGCTCCACGCCACGTCGACGCGCCGCGTGTATTTCACCGCAGCGACCACGGTGCCGCACATCGACGCCAGTTTATTCGTGCCCAGCAGCGTCGCCGGGACTTCCTTCGGAAACACGGCGAAGATCGCCGGGATCTGGATCAACCCGCCCCCACCCACGACCGCATCAACGAGACCGGCAAGAAAGGCCGCACAGGCCAGCAAGGTGAAATCGAACATGGGGATCGGCAGGCAGGGAAAACCGATATTTTACGGTAAGCAAACATCGCCGCCCAAACCTGCCGACGTGAGATCAAGCCGCCGCACCGCGCGCGCCGCCGGCGACCCCGACAGGTGCCTGGGAATGGGCATCGCCGCCGAGGAAATCGAGCAGCAGGCGATTCACACGTTCATACGCGGTCAGTTGAACCCAGTGGTCGGCATCGTGGATGCGTTCGAAGCGGAACTCGGCATCGACGTAATGGGCGGAGTCGCGCATCTGCTTCTCGCCGAGCGCCGGATCGCGGTCGCTCCAGATCCCCATCACCGGCACCCGCACCCGCGGGTAGCCGTGCGGCAGCGCCAGCCCCAGGTTGGCACGGTAGTAGTTCAGCGCCGCGCTCAAGCGGCCTGGCGCCGACAAATCGCGCTTCCAGTGATCGGCCTGGCCCGGCTCACCCGTGAACTGGCGCATCATGAACCAGTCACCGGCGCGCAGCGTGTGCTCGGCGATGCCGGGCAGGATGAAGCCGAGCACATAGGTCATGCGCAGGCGCTGCAGGATGCCGGCGCGCGCGATCGCCGATGGATGCCCGGTCGACAGCGCGACGAAGCGCTCGATGCGCTGCGGCGCCAGCGCCGCCAGTTGCCAGCCGATGATGCCGCCCCAGTCGTGGCCGACCAGGCTGACCTTCTCGATGTGCAGCGCGTCGAGCAAGCCCAGCACGTCGCCGCGCAGCTTCTCCAGCGTGTAATCGTGAACGCCGCCGGGCGCATCGCTGCGACCGTAGCCGCGCAGGTCGGGCGCCAGCACGCGGTAGCCGGCCGCGGCCAGCACGCCGACCTGCTTGCGCCAGACGATATGCGTGTCCGGGAAACCGTGCAGTAGCAACACGGTCGGCCCCTGCCCGGTGGTGGTAGTGTGCAAGCGGATGCCGTTCGCATCCAGCATCAGGGATTCATCGATCACAGATCTGCCCTCCTCCGGTAAGCGTGCGCATCGAACCGCGCGGCCCATTCCCCGACGATGCCGCGCCGGAACAGCAGCACGCAGGCAACGAAAATCAGGCCGGTGACGATGCCCACCGATTCGCCCAGCGATGCAAACCATTCTACATGGGTCGTCTCCGCCAGGAAGCGCCCGACGTCGCCCAGCTTGTTTTCCAGTGCCACCACGATGAAGGCGCCGAGGACCGGGCCGGCCAGCGTGCCCATGCCGCCCACCAGGGTCATCAGGATGACGAGGCCGGACATGGTCCAGTGCACGTCGGTCAGCGTCTCGAAGCCGAGCACCACTGTCTTGAGCGCGCCGGCCAGGCCGGCCAGCGCGGCCGACAGCACGAAGGCGAGCAATTTATGGCGGTCGACGTCGTACCCCAGCGAGACCGTGCGCGGCTCGTTGTCCTTGATCGCACGCAGCACCTGGCCGAAGGGCGAGTGCACGGTGCGCACGATCAGCGCCAGGCCGGCGCCGGCGATCGCCAGCACCACGTAGTACAGGACCAGGTCGTTGCCGAGGTCGAGCAGCCCGAACAGCGTTCCGCGCGGCACGCCCTGCAGCCCGTCCTCGCCATGCGTGAACGGCGCGCGCAACGCGGCGAAGTACACCATCTGCGCCAGCGCCAGCGTGATCATCGAAAAATAGATGCCCTGGCGGCGGATCGCGAGCGCGCCCATGACCAGCCCGAGCAGCGCCGCCGCCAGCACGCCCAGCAGGATGCCGATCTCGAACGGCAGCCCCCACACCGCCAGCGCATGGCCGGCGACATAGCCGGCGCCGCCGAAGAACGCGGCGTGGCCGAACGACAGCAGGCCGGCATAGCCGATCAGCAGATTGAAGGCGCAGGCGAACAGGCCGAAGCACAGCAGTTTCATCAGGAATACCGGGTAGCCGACGAAGGGCGCGAGCAGGGCCGCCAGCAACAGTGCCGCATAAACGATTTTTCTGGTCATTGTGTTTCCTTGCCAAACAGGCCGGCGGGACGCAGCAGCAGCACGATCACCATCACCACGAACACCACCACTTCCGACGCTTCCGGATACCAGACCCGGGTCAGGCCCTCGATCACGCCGAGCGCCAGGCCGGTGACGATGGCGCCGAGGATGGAGCCCATGCCGCCGATCACGACCACCGCGAACACGACGATGATCAGGTTGGAGCCCATCAGCGGCGTGACGTTGATGACCGGCGCCGCCAGCACCCCGGCCAGGCCGGCCAGGCCGACGCCGAAGCCATAGGTGAGCGTGACCATGCGCGGCACGTCGACGCCGAAGGCTTCGACCAGTTTCGGGTTCTCGGTACCGGCGCGCAGGGTGGCGCCGAGCGGCGTCTTTTCGATCACGAACCAGGTGGCCAGGCACACGGCCAGCGAGGCCGCCACCACCCACGCGCGGTAATTGGGCAGGATCATGAAGCCGAGGTCGGTGGCGCCGGCCAAGGCTTCGGGCACGTCGAGGGTCTGGCCGGACACCCCGTACACCGAGCGGAACGCACCTTCCAGCAGCAGCGTGAGACCGAAGGTTAGCAGCAAGCCGTACAGGTGATCGAGGTCATGCAGCCGGCGCAGCATCGTGCGCTCGACCAGCATGCCGAACAGCCCCACCGCGAGCGGTGCCAGTACCAGCATCGTCCAGTAGTCCAGGCCGAAGCGGGTGACGCCGATGAAGGCGGCGAAGGCGCCCGCCATGTACAGTGCGCCGTGCGAAAAATTGATCACGTTCAGCAAGCCGAAGATGACGGCCAGGCCGAGCGAGAGCATGGCGTAGAACGCGCCGTTGACCAGGCCCAGCAGCACCTGGCTCAGCAGGGCCGGCAGCGGGATGCCGAAGATGTCCATGTCCTTGTTTCCCGGTGAGGTGCGCCTTATTTCCACAGCGCGCACTGGGTTTCGACGCGGGTGGTGTAGGCCTGGGCGCCGGGAATCGTGGCCACTACCTTGTAGTAATCCCAGGGTCCCTTCGATTCCTTCGGCGTTTTGACTTGCATCAGATACATGTCGTAGACCATGCGGCCATCCGGCCGGATCTCGCCGTCGCGGGTGAACATGTCATTGATTTTCGTTTTCTTGAGCTGGGCCATCACCTTGTCGGCGTCGTCGCTGCCGAGCGTCTTGACCGCGTTCAGGTAGTTGGTCGCCGCCGAGTAATCGGCCGCCTGCAGCATCGACGGCTGCTTTTTCATTTTGGCGGAGTAACGCTTGGCCCAGGCGCGGCTGGCATCGTTCTGGTCCCAGTACCAGCCATCGGTGAGATACAGGCCCTGGGTCGTGTTCAGGCCCAGGGTGTGGATATCGTTGATGAACACCAGCAGCCCGGCCACTTTCATCTTCTTGGTCAACCCGAATTCCCTGGCCGCCTTCACCGCGTTGATGAAGTCGCCGCCGGCATTGGCCAGGCCCAGTACCTGGGCGCGGGCGCCCTGCGCCTGCAGCAGGAAGGACGAAAAATCGGAAGCCGACAGCGGGTGGCGCACGCTGCCCAGCACGGTGCCGCCGTTGGCCTTGATGACGGCGGTGGTGTCCTTTTCGAGCGACTGGCCGAAGGCATAGTCGGCGGTCAGGAAATACCAGGACTTGCCGCCCTGCTTGACCATGGTGGCGCCAGTGCCGCGCGCCAGCGCCACCGTGTCGTAGGCGTAGTGCACGGTGTAGGGCGAACACTGTTCATTGGTCAGCTGGGCGGTGCCGGAGCCGATGGCGATGAACACCTTTTTCTTTTCGCGCGCGACCTTGGCCATGGCCAGGCTGGCGCCGGAATTGGTGCCGCCGATCAGCATGTCGACGCCGCCCTGGTCGAACCATTCGCGCGCCCGGCTGGCGGCGATGTCCGGCTTGTTCTGGTGGTCGGCGACCACGAACTCGATCTTCTTGCCGTTGATGGCACCGCCCATGTCGGCGATCGCCATGCGCACGGCCTCGGCGCCGCCATTGCCGTCGATGTCGGCGTACACGCCGGAGAGGTCGGTGATCATGCCGATCCTGACGGTGTCGCCCGAGATCTGGGCCTGGGCCGCGCCGGACAGGGCCGCACTGGCGGCGAAGGCGATCATTGTGCGTTTCATGGGGTCTCCTGGTTGATATGGGATGGGTGGCGCATGGATTCAAACGCCGAGCAGCTCGGTCAGGGCCGGCATGCTGGCCTGTAACTGGCCGGCCGCGATGGTGCTGACGATGCGGCCGCGCTCCATCACGTGGAAACGGTCGGCCAGCGGCGCCGCGAACCGGAAATTCTGTTCCACCATCACGATGGTGTAGCCGCGCGCCTTGAGCGCCGTGATGGTGCGCGCCAGCGCCTGCACGATCACCGGCGCCAGCCCCTCCGAGATCTCGTCGAGCAGCAGCAGCCGCGCCCCGGTGCGCAGGATGCGCGCCAGCGCCAGCATCTGCTGCTCGCCGCCGGACAGGCGCGTGCCCGGACTGCGGCGGCGCTCGTACAGGTTGGGGAACATGGCGTAGATCTCGTCCACGCCCATGCCCTTGTCGTTGCCGCTGCCGGCGGTGCCGCGCAGCCTGGGCGGCAGCATCAGGTTTTCCTCGGCCGACAGGGAGGCGAAGATGCCGCGCTCTTCCGGGCAATAGCCGATGCCGAGATGGGCGATCCGGTGCGTACGCAAACGGATCGTCTCGACGCCGCCCACCTTGATCGAACCGCGGCGGGCGCCGGTCAAGCCCATGATGGCGCGCAAGGTGGTGCTGCGGCCGGCGCCGTTGCGGCCGAGCAGGGTCACGACTTCGCCGGGCTGCACCGCGAAACTCACGTCGTGCAGGATGTGCGATTCGCCGTACCAGGCTTGCACCCCGCTCAATTCGAGCGCGGCGCTCATCCGTGCGCTCCCTGCAGCGCCGCGTCCGCGCTGCCCATGTAGGCTTCCATCACACGCGGGTCGGCGGACACCTCGGCATAGCTGCCCTCGGCTAGCAGCGCGCCGCGCTGCAGCACCGAGATGCGGTCGCACAGGCCGGCCACGACCTGCATGTTGTGCTCGACCATCAGCACCGTGCGTCCCTGCGCCACCCGCCTGATCAGGGCCGTCACGCGGTGCACGTCTTCGTGGCCCATGCCCTGGGTCGGCTCGTCGAGCAGCATCAATTCCGGTTCCATGGCCAGGGTGGTGGCGATCTCGAGCGCGCGCTTGCGGCCGTACGGCAGGTCGGCGGTGAGCGTATCGGCCAGGTCGGCCAGGTCGACCTCGGCCAGCAGCGCCAGCGCGCGTCCGTCCAGCGCCGCCAGCGAACGGCTGCTGCGCCAGAAGTGGTAACTGGTGCCGAGCGCGCGCTGCAGGCCGATGCGCACGTTCTGCAGCACCGTCAGCTGCGGGAACACGGCCGAGATCTGGAACGAACGGACGATGCCCATGCGCGCGATCCGGGCCGGCCGGGCAGCCGTGATGTCGCTGCCGTTGAACAGGATCCGCCCCGAGGACGGCGCCAGGAAGCGCGTCAGCAAATTGAAACAAGTGGTCTTGCCGGCGCCGTTGGGGCCGATCAGCGCATGGATGTGGCCGCGCTGCACGCGCAGGTCGACCGCGTCGACGGCGGTAAACCCCCTGAATTCCTTGCTCAGCTTGCGTGTTTCGAGAATGACGTCGGACATGGCGTCTCCTTCAGTGGGTGTCGTGGATCAGCTGCGCCGCCTTTTCGGCGATCCTCAGCGTCGGCGCATTCGTGTTTCCGGATGTGATCCAGGGCATGGCCGAGGCGTCGACCACCCGCAACCTCGCCACGCCTTTGACACGCTGGCGGCTGTCGACCACCGCCAGTGGATCGCCGGCGGCGCCCATGCGGCAAGTGCCGACCGGGTGGAAAATCGTGGTGCCGATCAGGCCGGCGGCCTTGGCCAGTTGTTCCTCGGTGCGGTAGTGCGGTCCCGGCTTGAACGCTTGCGAGCGGTATTTCGCCCGCGCCGGCGCGGCCACGATGCGGCGCGTGAGCGCCGGCGCGGCGGCCGCCACCTTGCGGTCTTCGGGCGTGCCGAGGTAGTTCGGGGCGATCTGCGGTGCGCATGGCCGCGCGAGGTCGGCCGCAGGTTGCGGACGCTGGCCGTGAATGCGGGAAAACCGTGCGGCCAGGCCGCGCATGTCGGTCATGCCGTCGATCGCGGCGCTGCCGCCCAGCGCTTTAGCGCGCGCATACAGCAGTGCCCTGCCCCCCAGTCGGGGTTCGCGTTCGGTCGGGAACAGCCAGTCGGTGCGCGGATTGTCGATGCAGTACAGGTAGCCGACCGGGATGCGGATCCACAGGCAGTCGTCCTTGCCGCCGGCTTCGATCAGCAATATCCGGGTCGCCGGCCGGCGCGTGAGCCGGTTGGCGAGCAGGCAGCCGGCGGTGCCGGCCGCCACGATGACGTAATCGTATTCTCCAGCCGATTCCATGCGCGCCTCACGGTGGGTGCTTCGCTCAGGTGGTTGAATCAGATGCGTGGATCAATATTTCGCAGGGCAAGCTTACCAGATCATCAAGGTTTACAGGAGCTCATCCGCTGTGGATAAGGGTTTGCATATCCACAGGTATCGATTGTGAGGAACGCGGCTTTTTTCCACGACGCCAAATTTTGTCCAATTTTTCCACCAGGCACATACAGAGTCGGCCCACTGCCTTATGCGGCACGTAAACGCCTGATCTTGTGGACAAAATCGGGTTTATCCACAGATGAAGGGGGACGTTAACTATTATCATTATTCTGTATACAAGCTTTTGGTTGTAAACCTGACGACGCGTTTTCAAAAACCGTACGCGGCCGAAAAAAAACCGGCTTCGGCCATCGCGCCGCAACGCTGCCGAACCCAGCTTCGATGAGGCTGGTTAACCTCAAAAAAAATTTCGACTCCGCTCATGCCGCCGCCCTGGACACAGAACGGCGTCGATCACGCCGCCGCTTCTGTAAACCGGTGCTGGAAACCGGTGTCGGTGCTTGGCTTCCAGCCTGACATCCGTGTTAACCCAGCCAAAACCGCATGCTCTGTGGATAAACCCATGCATATCCACAGGAGCGAATGTGTGGAACTGCCCGGTTTACGCACTGCCCGTTTTTTGTCCAGTTAACATCCCCGCCAGACGCAAGCCTTGTTCAGCCATTTCAAAAGTACGTAAACCATTGAGGCTGTTGAGTAAACCGTTCTTATCCACAGCGCAGCCGTCGTTTACTATCACTATCAATTTATATATTTATTCAAGTTAACTAAGACAGTAGGCAGCAGCACAGCGCGGTACGCATGGACCAAGGGCCATGACCAAGCCGCGTGACTGCACGCTTTCATTGGTCTACAGGAAGAACAAGACGCGAACCCATCGCAAGGAACACGGCGGCAGGCTTTCAGACCGACCTGTGCCTGAAAACGGGCACTGGAGACAACAAAGTGCGTCGATATCGACATCGACTGTGGAAAAACACCTGCATATCCACAGGATCGGATGTGCAGAACGCCCTGTTTCCGGTTAACCGGACTTTTTGTCCACGAACGGTCCAGCCTGGATACAATGTTTTTCCAGCACGTTAACGCGACCGTAAACCGTTGACGCTGTAGACAAATTCCGCTTTATCCACAGAAGAGTCCACGTTTACTATCTACTACCAGTTTTTATATACATCTTTGGTTTACTAAAACAAAAAGCGTTAACCAGGAAAACGGGCAAAACGTTGCCGCAGGTGGTTAACTGCCTTCTTGAGGTTCCCGTTAACCCGGTAAACTCGACGTTAACCTTGACGTCAGGCTCGCCGACCCATGCGTTAACAGCGTGCAAGCCAGCACGTTAACTCCCGTTAACTTCATACCAGGACAATCAAACCATGCGGTTAGGCATCATCAGCGCCTTGCACGAAGAACAGCAGGGCCTCGTGGAGGCCATGCAGAGCCCCTACAAGCTCATCCACGGTATGCGTGAGGTCTGGGTCGGACAACTGTGGGAAATCGACGCTGTGTGCGTTCTATCGCGAATTGGCAAGGTTGCCGCAGCCATGACCGCGACACTGCTTGTGGAAAAATTCGGAGTTACCCACATCCTGTTCACCGGCGTGGCCGGCAGTGGGGACAATACGGTGCGTGTCGGCGACCTGGTGGTGGCGGAATCGCTGGTCCAGCACGACATGGATGCCAGTCCCCTGTTTCCGCGTCATGAAGTGCCGCTCACCGGCCTCAGCCACTTCAGTTCGGACCGCCAGATGGCGCTTCAGCTGAGCGCCGCGGCCCGTCACTTCCTGGACAGTGAATTCGAAAACGCCGTCGATGCCACGGAAAGGGCCGTATTCGCCCTTGGCGGCCCGCGCGTGCATGCAGGCCTCATCGCCAGCGGCGACCAGTTCGTCAACGGCAGAGAGCGTATACGGGCCCTTGGCGAGGCTTTGCCGGGCCTGCTGGCTGTGGAGATGGAAGGCGCCGCCGTGGCGCAGGTGTGTTTCGAGCTCGGTATACCGTTCGGGGTGATCCGCACGATTTCCGACAACGCCAACGAAAACGCGGCCACCGATTTCATGCGCTTCGTGAAATCGGTGGCCGCGCGTTATGCGTTCGGCATCGTCAGGCAGTTCTGCCGCCAGCTCGCCGGCGCCGGTGACGGTCAGGACAACAGGCTGTCGGCCGGCACGTAGTCGTAGCCCAGGTCCCAGGCCACGGCCTGATGGGTGATCCTGCCCTGGCAGACATTGAGGCCGTTCTTCAGGTGCGGGTCATCGCGCAGCGCTTCGCGCCAGCCCTTGTTGGCCAGCGCCACCGCGTGGCCGATGGTGGCGTTGTTCAGGGCGAAGGTCGAGGTGCGCGCCACCGCGCCCGGCATGTTGGCCACGCAGTAATGCACGACCCCATCGACCATGAAGGTCGGGTCGTCGTGGGTGGTCGGGTGCGAGGTTTCGAAGCAGCCGCCCTGGTCGATCGCCACGTCGACCACCACCGCGCCCTTCTTCATGCGCGCGATCATGTCGCCGCTGACCAGTTTCGGCGCCGCCGCGCCCGGCACCAGCACGCCGCCGATGACGAGGTCGGCCGACAGCACCGCTTCCTCGATCGCGTGGGCATTCGAATACAGGGTGGAGATGCGGTTGCCGTACACAAGGTCGAGCTGGCGCAGGCGGTCGACGTTCTTGTCCAGTACGGTGACGCGGGCGCCGCAGCCGACCGCCATCTGCAACGCATTGGTGCCGACCACGCCGGCACCGATGACCACCACGTGCCCCGCCGCCACGCCCGGCACCCCGCCCAGCAGCAAGCCCATGCCGCCCTTCGATTTTTCCAGGTGGCTGGCGCCGGCCTGGATCGCCATCCGCCCCGCCACCTCGCTCATCGGCGCCAGCAGCGGCAGGCCGCCGCCGGGCCCGGTGATGGTTTCGTAGGCTATGCACACCGCGCCCGACTTTACCAGGGCCTCGGTCTGCGCCGGATCCGGCGCCAGGTGCAGATAGGTGTACAGGATCTGGCCTTCGCGCAGCATGGCGCATTCGGCCGGCTGCGGTTCCTTGACCTTCACGATCATGTCGGCCTGCGCGAAGATGTCGCGCGCGCTGTCGGCGAGGGTGGCGCCGGCGGCCAGGTACTGGGCATCGGCCAGGCCGATCTCGGCGCCGGCGCCGGCCTGCACCAGCACCTGGTGGCCGCGCGCCACCAGCTCGTGCACGCTGGGCGGCGTCAGGCCGACCCGGTACTCGTGGTTTTTGATTTCTTTGGGAACGCCTACTAGCATGTTTTCCTCCAGGTTATGCACTGCATACGGTGGGACGACAGGATGCGGGCTCCCAAGATGATCACAGTCCCAGTGTCATCAGGCTTGCGTTACCGCCAGCCGCGGTCGTGTTGACGCACAAGGCGCGTTCCGCCACCAGGCGCCACAGGGCGATCGGCTGCCCCGCAGCGGTATCCACGATGCCGACGATGGCGCCGGGACGCGCCGCCAGACGCGCCTGCAGCCCGCCCGGCAGGCCGCCTTCGAGCAGCGCCATCGCGAATTCGCTGCCGTCCAGCTCGGCATCGCCGATGAAGCGCAGATTCGCCTTGACGGCCGCCGGCAGGTTGGACGGCAAGGGATCGCCGCCGCCCAGCACCAGCGCCCGGTTGCCGGTGGCGAATACCGCCGCCAACTGGTTCAGCAGGCCGGCGCTTGATGCGGCGGCGCACAGCACGGTGCCGCGCGGGACGAATGCCAGGCGGTTGCGCTCGCCGGTCGGGCCCGGCAAGTCGAGGTTGATGCCGTCCAGCGTGGTCTGCATGTAGCCGTCGGCCAGCGCCGCCACCTCGGGATGGCCGTTGCCGCGCGCCCAGGCCAGCAGCGCGTCCAGCGCGGCATTGCTGCGCCGTTCATGCGTCAGCAGCGCAGGCGCATCCTTCTGCAGGCGCTTCAGGTAGAGCGGGCCGCCGGCCTTGGGACCGGTGCCGGACTTGCCTTCGCCGCCGAACGGTTGCACGCCGACCACGGCGCCGACGATGTTGCGGTTGACGTAGATGTTGCCGACGTGGGCGCGCGCCGTGATGAAATCGATGGTCTCGTCGATGCGCGAGTGCACGCCCAGGGTCAGGCCGTAGCCGGCGGCGTTGATGGTGTCGACCACGCTCGCCAGGTCGGCGCGGCGGTAGCGCACCACGTGCAGCACCGGACCGAAGACTTCACGCTGCAGTTCGGCCATCGAACCGATTTCCAGCACGGTCGGCGGCACGAAGGTGCCCTGCTTTTCCAGCCCGGCCGGCAGCGCCAGCGAAAAATAGCTTTTCGCGCTCGCCTTCATGCGCTCGATGTGGCCCAGCAGGTTGCCCTGCGCCTCGGCATCGATCACCGGGCCGATGTCGGTCGCCAGGCGGTCCGGCACGCCGACACGCAATTCCTGCATCGCGCCCTTGAGCATCTGGATCGTCTTGTCGGCGATGTCTTCCTGCAGGAACAGCACGCGCAGCGCCGAGCAGCGCTGGCCGGCGCTGTCGAAGGCCGAGCTGAGCACGTCCTGCACCACCTGCTCCGGCAGCGCCGAGGAATCCACGATCAGCGCGTTCTGGCCGCCGGTTTCCGCGATCAGGGGGATGTCGCAGCCCTCCTGCGCCGCACGCTTGGCCAGCGTGCGATTGATCAACTGGGCAACCTCGGTCGACCCGGTGAAGATCACGCCTTTGACGCGCGCATCGGAGGTCAGGGCGGCGCCGACGGTCTCGCCGCGGCCCGGCAGCAGCTGCAGCACGCCGGCCGGCACCCCGGCGGCATGGAACAGCTGCACCGCGCGATGCGCGATCAGCGGCGTCTGCTCGGCCGGCTTGGCCAGCACGACGTTGCCGGCGGCCAGCGCGGCCGCCACCTGGCCCGTGAAAATCGCCAGCGGGAAGTTCCATGGGCTGATGCAGGTCACTGGTCCCAACGCACGGCTGATCCCGGCATTCCGGATTTCCACCGCGTAGTAGCGCAGGAAGTCGACCGCTTCGCGGATTTCCGCGATCGCGTTCGGCAGCGATTTACCCGCTTCGCGCACGGCCAGCGCCATCAGTTCCGCCTGGTGCTGTTCGAACAGGTCCGCCACGCGCAGCAGGAGCGCGGCGCGCGCGGCGTTGCCAAGACCCTCCCACGCCGGCGCGGCGGCCACGGCGGCCTGCAGCGCGGTGTCGACGTCGCCGATGCCCGCTTCGGTGACCTGGCCGACGATGTCGGCCGACTGCGCCGGGTTGACGATGTTGATCGCGCCGACCGCTTCCAGCTGGCCGGCGAATTGCTGGATGAGCAGCGGCGCGGCCAGGTAATGGCGCCGGGTGCCGAGTTCGCGCGCCAGCGCGGCCAGCACGTCTTCGTTCGCCAGGTCGAGGCCGGCGGAATTCTGGCGTCCGTCCGGATACAGCGCCTGCGGCAGCGGAATGCGCGGATGCGGCAGGCACTTGGCGGCGCGGGCGGCGTCGAACGGATCGGTCAGCAGGGTATCGATCGCCACGTTCTCGTCGACGATCTGGTTCACGAAGGAACTGTTGGCGCCGTTTTCCAGCAGGCGCCGCACCAGGTAGGCCAGCAGCGTCTCGTGCGAACCGACCGGCGCGTAGATGCGGCAGGCCTTGCCCAGGTTGGCGGCGCCGACGACCTGGTCGTACAGCGTCTCGCCCATGCCGTGCAGGCACTGGAATTCGTAGTTCTGCACGTTGTCCGCCTTGGCCCAGGTGTAGATCACGGACAGGGTGTGGGCGTTGTGGGTGGCGAACTGGGCGTAGATGACGTCGGTCGCACCCAGCAGCTTTTTGGCGCAGGTGAGGTAGGACACGTCGGTGTACACCTTGCGCGTATACACCGGGTAGCCCGGCAGGCCGTCGACCTGGGCGCGCTTGATCTCGGCGTCCCAGTACGCGCCTTTTACGAGACGCACCATGAACTTGCGGCCGCTGCGGCGCGCCAGGTCGATCACGAAGTCGATCACGAAGGGGCAGCGTTTCTGGTAGCCCTGGACGACCAGGCCGATGCCCTCGAAGCCGGCCAGGTCGGCATCGAACGCCAGGGCTTCCAGCATGTCGAGCGAAATCTCGAGACGGTCGGCTTCCTCGGCGTCGATGTTGATGCCGATGTCGTACTGCTTGGCCAGCAGCACCAGTGTGCGCACGCGCGGCAGCAGTTCGCCCATCACGCGCTCGTACTGGGCGCGGCTGTAGCGCGGATGCAGCGCCGACAGTTTGATGGAGATGCCCGGGCCGTCCTTGATGCCACGGCCGTTCGAGGCCTTGCCGATCGCGTGGATCGCGGCTTCGTAGGAGGCATAGTAACTTTCGGCGTCGCGCTCGGTCAGCGCGGCTTCGCCCAGCATGTCGTACGAGTAGCGGTAGCCGCGGGTTTCATTCTCGCGGCTGTTCTTCAGCGCTTCCTCGATGGTCTGGCCGGTCACGAACTGGTTGCCGAGCATGCGCATGGCCAGGTCGACGCCCTTGCGGATCAGCGGTTCGCCGCCCTTCGCGATCAGGCGCGTCAGCGCCGCGCCCAGGCCTTTTTCGCTGTTCGACGTCACCAGCTTGCCGGTAACGACCAGGCCCCAGGTGGCGGCGTTCACGAACAATGACGGCGATTCGCCCAGGTGCTTCTTCCAGTCGCCCCTGCTGATCTTGTCGGCGATCAGGCGGTCGGCGGTCTCGCTGTCCGGGATGCGCAGCAGCGCCTCGGCGAGACACATCAGTGCGACGCCTTCTTCGGACGACAGCGAGAATTCATGCATCAGCGCGTCGACGCCGGAAGCGCGGGTGCGCTTCGAACGCACGGCGCTCACCAGGCGATGCGCCAGCGCATGGGCATCGCCATGGGCGCGCGCGCCCTGGGCCAGCAGCCATGCCACGGCGGTGGTTTCTTCACGGCGGTAAGCGGCGGTGATCGCGGCGCGCAGCGGGGTCTGCTCGCTGCGGGTCTCGGCCTGCAGGGCGTCGAAAGGCACGAAAGTGGTGGCCGGGGTGGCGGCAATGTTCATGGAGGCTCGAAGAAAAGTGAAAGTCGGAAAGTAAAAACCGTAAAAAGCGGCCGGTGCCCACAGCAAAACGCGCCGGTCCGTTGGGAACGGCCGGCGCGAGACGAAATGTGGAAACATGATTCGATTGTAGACAGAATTCTTCTTGATTAATTCTGTTTTTAGAGAAGACTAGCAATAGATAGTTTTTGGTGAGAGAATTTCGCCAAATAATATTTATAGTGGAGAACGAACAAGATGCTGGACAAGATCAGCAAGAAAATCCTTGCCGAGCTGCAGAGCGACGGGCGCATCAGCAACGTCGAACTCGCGGCCCGGGTCAACCTGTCGCCCGCGGCTTGCCTGGAACGGGTGCGCAAGTTGCACGAGTCCGGCTATATCATGGGCTACACGGCCCAACTCAATCCCCAACTGCTCGACGTGTCGCTGCTGGTCTTCATCGAAGTGGTGCTGGACCGCACCACGCCGGAAGTGTTCGACGCGTTCAAGCAAAGCGTGCAGCTGATCCCGGAAGTGCTCGAGTGCCATATGGTGGCGGGCGGATTCGACTACCTGGTCAAGGCGCGCGTCAAGGACATGGCGGCCTACCGCGAGTTCCTCGGTAAAACCCTGCTGCAGAAGGGGGTGCGCGAGACGCACACGTATGCGGTGATGGAAGAGGTCAAGAACACGACCAAGTTGCCGATCAAATAAAGGCAACACGTCGGCTGATGTCGTTCCACTAGCCGATGAACGTCGCCCCTGCGCAGGCAGGGGCGACGGCGAACTGAGGTGGTACTGGTTACGGCCTTGGCGGCATCACTGTGTCAAGCCACTTCCATCCGGTCGTTCGTTTCCGACTTCTGCGGCAGCGTCTTCTGCGCCGACGCCGACATGCTTTCCAGGTTGTTGCGCAGCCAGCGGTGCGCCGGACTGCGGCCGTCGCGTTCGTGCCACAGCATGTCCAGGTGCACGGCCGGCAGCTGGAACGGCAGTTCGCGCCAGACCAGGGCGTCGGCGGCGCCGGTCGAGGCGATCAGGTGCTTGGGCAGCACGGTGACCAGGTCCGAGTTGGCGACCACGCGGCCGGCGGTGAAGAACTGGTTCACGGTCAGGAGGATGCGGCGTTCGCGGCTGATCTGCGCCAGTGCCTCGTCGACCAGGCCATGCGCGCGGCCGGAGAAGCTCACCAGCAGGTGATCGGCCTTGCAATAGCTGTCCAGCTCCAGCTTGCCCTGCGCCAGCGGGTGATTCTTGCGCATCACGGCCACATATTCTCCGGAATACAGGCGCTCGTGACGGATCGGCGAGCCGGTTTCATAGGACAGCTGGGCTGCCACACCGGGGAAGAAGCCGACGGCGAGATCGATGTCGCCGCGCAGCAACATCGGACGCGGTTCGCGCGTGGTCAGCGGCACCATGCGGATGTTCACGCCCGGCGCCTCCTTTTCGATCGAACGCACCAGCGAGGGCAGCCACAGCGCGGCGGTGGCGTCGGCCATCGCCAGGCGGAAGGTGGCCTGCGCCTTGGAGACGTCGAAGGTTTCCGGCATCACGGCCGCTTCCAGCGCGGCCAGCGCCTGGCGCACCGCCGGCCACAGCGCTTCGGCGCGCGGGGTCGGCTTGACGCCATAGGCGGTGCGGATCAGCAACTCGTCGCCGAGGCTCTCGCGCAAGCGCTTGATCGCGTTCGATACCGCCGGTTGCGTCATCGCCAGGTGGCCAGCGGCGCGGGTCAGGTTTTGCTCGGTCATGACGGCGTCGAAGACACGGAGCAGGTTCAGGTCAAGCGTAAGAAAGCTCATGGGAATCCGGCGCAAAAGACAATTGATTGGTGCTGACAGTGTACCTGATTCCATTCACGAACAGCATAAGCACTATCAGTGAACGTAATTAGATTTATATGTTGCGTTGCACTACAGTTACAGCGAACCCATCGATAATACATAGATTGCCATGTCTTTTACTGACGCATTGTTCCAGGGACCGGTGACGGCCCTCCCCTTCGCCGAACTGGCCACCGGCATGGTCCAGCTGGCCATCCTCGGCGCCGTACTGATGTTCTTCCGCCCGCTGCTGATCGGGATCGCCCGCGCGCTGGTGCTGGTGGTGCGTCCGCGCCTGACCAAGGACGAACTGGCCGCGCGGCGCAAGCTGCACCAGGCCAAGACGGCCCGCCCGGCGCAAGCCGATGTGCCAGACGTGCGCGCCATGGGCTCGCGCTCCTGATAGAATCTCCTCGCTTCCTCCAAAAACGGCGTCCGGCAACGGGCGCCGTTTTTTTTTCGTCCGCGTTTTGCCTGCCTGTTCTTCGTTCAGGGCGCTCGCCGTCTCCGCTCCGCGCCTTTCTACTTCATCCCCCGCCTCGCCCGCTGACGTTGCTCCAGTCTCGATATTGCCCGCTGATTTCCGGTTACCCCGGTTTTCGTGGATTTTTTCGCCGATTTCATTTAACAATAAGTCGTTATCATGCATGCCATGAACAAATTCGATAATATAAATAAAACAAGATAAAGTATGGATAGTGGAAAATAACATGCAGATAGGTGATATTAAAGTAACTGCGGCGCACGTGAAAGCATGCCACCCAAGGACAGCCAGTATGCGCTTATCGGCCGGTTTTCATAATAATTCAAGAAAATACGAGCATGAAATACTCATTTATATGAAGTTCACATACAAACATCTGATGCGGATGATTATGAGTTACTTTCGATAATATCGAACAAACGTGCCGTCAGCGCCCGCCATGGAGTGGATGAGGGGTCCCCCTACCCTGAAAAAATGGCGGTCGCGCAGTCAAAAAACCAGGGCGAAAAAAAACGCGGCCACCGGTTGCCCGGCGCCGCGTTGGCGTGAAGATAAAGTTGAAAAATTAGTGGGCGTCGCCCAGCAGTGCCGGCTTGAGCGAGCGGTCGACCGGCTTGTCGCCCAGCCAGATGCGCAGCAGCGCGTTATAAAAGGCGACGTCGGGCACGTTCTCGATCAGCTTCCTGCCGTTCAGCTCGCACACGGTGCCGCTGCCCGGAATCCAGTCGATGTGCAGCACGTCGCCCTTCCTGAGGCCGTCGACACCGGCGAACATCTCGCCGAACTTGCCGATCTGGGCCACGATCTTCTGCTTTTCGGCCTTGTCGACGTTGTCGTTCAGCCCATCCATGAAAGCCTTGCCGAAATCTTCCGACGACACGTCGCGCGCCATTTGCAGGGTGACGCGGCGCGGACCGTCCTGCCTGAGGATGTCGGCCACCGCCTTCGATTTCTCCGGCAGGTAGAGACCAGCGGCATAGACCTTGATCACGAATTTGGTGCGCATGCCGGCACCGTTGAGCTTCAAGTCCTTGCCGGCCACTTTATTCGTGTCGTCGAACTTGTAGCCGCCGACGTCCACCGCCGCCGCGGCCGGCAAGGCGGTCAGCCAGGCGAGAACGGCTCCGGCAGCCAGCGTTCGAAAGCCGCATGGCCGGCTTATGTTGGGAATGGAAAGCATGCGTGTCTCCTCAATTGGACTAAGAACCTATCCCGGTAGGCCGGAATCGCGCCTGACGCGCCTGGCAAATGTGGGCGGCGTTGCTCGCCCTTGCATGGCGCGCCATGCGGCCTCCTCGCGCCTTGCCCACGCTCGCCATGCATCGTCATTCGCTTCCCCCTTCCTGCCGGGACAGGCTCCAAGCAGGCGAAATGCCGCTTGAGCGCACTGTATCCACAGAGTCGCCAGTGAGCAACTGTGTTCGGCGTGGATCAGGACCGCTTGGCGCGCTCCCCCGCTTCGCCGTAGGGCTGGTCCTGTTCTTTTTCGATGGCGTCCAGCACAGCCTCCGGATCGGTCGGTTTGGCCAGTTCGTTGGTTTCCTCGTCGGTTCCGGTGCGGACGTTCGGCAGGTCGCGCCGCAGTTCGTCCAGCAACCGGATGATCTTGCTGGTCTTTTCGTCGGTCAGCAAATTGACTTGCAGGTCGAGGTGGGCGTGGTGGTCCGCCAGCCGGGACATGCGGTTCTGGCGGATCAGCACCGTGGTCGAGATGACGAAAGCGTTCAAGCCGATCACACCTTGTAGCCAGAAAAAAGGCGGCTCGTCGATCTGCTCCCAGCCGAAGTCGGGCGCCAGCAAGTTAGCTGCGATCCAGCACACAATGAAGATGATGTTCGCCGCCACATAGCTCGGGCTGCCGAGGAACAGCGCCACTTTTTCCACGATGCGCTGGGTGGCGGTAACGTGTTCCTCGTTGCGTGCGTAAAACTCGGCGATGGTGCCGATGTTTTCGCTGACCGATTGCGGCAGGGCCTGGCGCTGGGGGTTGTCGTCTTCCATGCGCCAGCATAGCACGATGAAACGCCGCCTATATCCAAAGTATATTGCGAACGCAATCAAAGTTGAATTGCAGATGCAATCAAAGCGGGCGCGACGGGACCTGGCGGGATGGCGGCGTCAGGAAGAAGGGGGGCCGGCCGCGGACGGGCCGGCGATGGAGGGGGTCAAGCCGCCTTGGCGGCGGTCAGGCGTTCGTACTTGGCTTGCAGCTGTTCGCGCGTTTCGCGCCATGCCGGGTCGAACGGAATGCAGGCGACGGGGCAGAGTTGCTGGCACTGCGGTTCGTCGAAATGGCCGACGCACTCGGTGCACTTGTTCGGATCGATCTGGTAGAACTCCGCGCCCATCGAGATGGCGTCGTTCGGGCACTCGGGCTCGCACACGTCGCAGTTGATGCAGTCGTCGGTAATCAGTAAAGCCATGGGATAACTCGCTGCGTTATGCCTTCGGCGCGGTCGATGCCATCGCGGCCGCGTTGGCGGCGATTTTCTTCTGCAACCAGCGGTCGACCGAGGGGAAGACGAATTTCGATACGTCGCCGCCCAGCATGGCGATCTCGCGCACGATGGTGCCCGAGATGAACTGGTACTGGTCGGACGGGGTCAGAAACAGGGTTTCGACATCGGGCAGCAGATAGCGGTTCATGCCCGCCATCTGGAACTCGTATTCGAAGTCGGACACGGCGCGCAGGCCACGCACGATCACGCGGGCGTCGTGCTTGCGCACGAAATCCTTGAGCAGGCCGGAAAAGCTCTCGACCTGCACGTTCGGATAATGGCCCAGCACCTCGTTGGCGATTTCCAGGCGCTCGTCCAGCGAGAAGAAGGGTTTCTTGTTCTTGCTGTCGGCGACGCCCACCACCAGGGTGTCGAACAAGCCCGATGCGCGACGCACCAAATCCTCATGGCCGCGGGTCAGCGGATCGAAAGTACCTGGATAAACGGCTACAACCATTGCGGCTCCCTGGAAAATGCACCTGAATAGACGCGCATTATGCCTGAAATTTCGGCAGCTGCCCCGGTCTGGGGTGGAGGGTGCTGTGTTTTAGTGCAGTTTCAATAAATGAAAGTGGACCATGCCGGCTTGATCGCCACGCACCAGTTGCCATGGCGCCAGCCATTCGGGCACGGCCTGCTGTTCCATTTCTTGTTCCACCGCCGGTTCCGCGAACGGCAGCCGGTCGCCGGATTCAGCATACACCAGGCCGCCCGGTACCAGCAGTTGCGCGCACAGCGGCAGCGCCTGGCCCAGGAAATCCTGCTGGTAAGGCGGGTCGAGGAAGATCACGTCGAAGCGCTGGCCGCGCTGGACCAGGTCGCGTGCCACCGCCAGCGCATCGGCGCGCAGCACGCGCACGTTGTCGGCCCGCAGCTTGGCCTTGATGGTTTCCAGCTGGCGCACGACCGGGCCGACGGTGTCGATCATCGTGACCGACCTGGCGCCGCGGCTGGCGGCTTCGAAGCCGAGGGCGCCGCTGCCGGCGAACAGGTCGAGGCAGTCGAGTGCATCCCAATTGCCGTCGATCTGGTGGTTGATCCAGTTGAACACGGTTTCGCGCACGCGGTCCGGGGTCGGGCGCAGGCCGAAGGCGTCGAGGACCGGCAAGGGAGTGCGTTTCCAGGTGCCGCCGATGATGCGGACTTGCTGTGGCGGGCCGGAACGGCGGGGGTAGGAGGGGGAGGAGGACTTCTTCTTTTGCATGGCGGGACTATAGCATGCGAGTGACGGCATCCCGGCGGGCAGGACGGCTTTGCCGTCCTGCCCGCGCCCCTTATTTGTCCTGGGCCAGCGCGTTGAAGTCGTTGATCCAGCCCTGCATGCGTTTTTGCGCGTGGGCCTTCTGTTCCGGCGTGGTCAGGCGGATTGCCGTGATGATGAATCTCGCCGTGTTGTCCACATAAGCGTCGAAGAAGGCCTTGCGTTCCGGGGCGTCCATGCGGTCGAACATGTCGCGCAGCAGGTTGTGGATGGCCGACATGGTCTGTTCCTTGTTCAGCTTTTCACCCTGCACGCGGCGCAGCAGCGCCACGATTTTCTTTTGCCGCAGCATGCGTTCCTGCAGCCAGATGTCGTTGTCCAGCGGACGCGCATCGGACGCCTTGCGCAGCGCCGTTTCCTGCTCGCGGCTGAAACCGCCGAACCACAGGTCGAACTGTTCCATCGATTTCTTGAAGCGTGCTTCCTGCTGGTCCTGCACGCTGCCGCTCATGAATTTCTTGCGGAAGTCGTTATTGTTCTTTGCAAACTTCTTTTCCATCTGGGCGATCTGTTCCGGCTTGATGCCCATGGCGAGATCGGCCAGCTGCGGCAAGGCTTTGAAGGCCAGCAATTCGGTGCGCGCCTTGATGTCGCGATAATCCGCCAGCAGCTCGTCCTGGGTCACGTTGCCGTCGCCGAGCTGGCGCTGCATCTTGGTAAGCAGGCCGGCGTAGTCGCGCAATTGCGTCGTGCGGTGCCACTGGAACAGGTTATCGATGTCTTTCTTGACCCAGTCGGACTGGTCGCTATCGATATCGATGTATGCATTCAACCAGTAGTACAACAAGGTGTCGCCGTGGTTGTAGGAAAACCGGATGGTGCTGCAGCCAGCGGCCATGACCATGACAAAGGCCAGGAACACCAGGCGCACGCGCTGGAACAGTTGGGGGTGCGTGTTAAACTTTTTCATTTCTTTCATTTCAACTCGTCTGAGAACGGCTTATGAACGTAGTTATCCTCGCCGCGGGCATGGGAAAGCGCATGCAATCCGCACTGCCGAAGGTTTTGCATCCGCTGGCTGGCAAGCCGCTGTTGCAGCATGTTATCAACACCGCGCTCAGCCTCCAGCCGGGAAAATTATGCGTGATTTACGGGCACGGCGGCGCAGCGGTGCCGAGTGCGGTGGAAGCATGGAGCGCGGCCGGCGGCATCGCCATCGACACCGCCCTGCAGCAGCCGCAGCTGGGCACCGGCCACGCCGTGATGCAGGCGCTGCCGCAGATCGACGCGAACGCGCCGACCCTGGTGCTGTACGGCGACGTGCCGCTGACCACGGTGGACTCGCTGCGGCGCCTGGTGGACGCGGCCGGCGACGACAAGCTGGCGATCCTGACGGTGGTGCAGGACAATCCGTTCGGCCTGGGCCGCATCGTTCGTGAAGACGGCAGGATCGTGCGCATCGTCGAGGAAAAGGATGCCAGCGAGGCCGAGCGCGCGATCAAGGAAATCAACAGCGGCATCATGGTCATTCCGACCAAATACCTGGGCGGGTGGCTGGATTCCCTGCAGAACAACAACGCCCAGGGCGAGTACTACCTGACCGACATCGTGGCCCGGGCCGTCGCCACCGGGGTGGCGGTGGTGTCGGCGCAACCGTCGGCCGAGTGGGAAGTGGCCGGCGTCAACAGCAAGGTGCAATTGGCCGAGCTCGAGCGCCGCCACCAGCTGAACATTGCCCATGCCCTGCTCGAGAAGGGCGTGACGCTGATGGACCCGGCCCGCATCGACGTGCGCGGCACCCTCACCTGCGGACGCGACGTCACCATCGACGTCGGCTGCGTGTTCGAGGGCGACGTGGTGCTGGGCGATGGCGTGACGATCGGCGCCCACAGCGTGCTGGTCGACACCACCGTCAAGGCCGGCGCCCAGGTGAAACCGTTCTGCCATGTCGAAGACGCGGTGGTGGGCGAGCAATCGGCGATCGGCCCGTACGCGCGCCTGCGCCCGGGTACCGAGCTGGGCCAGGATGTCCACATCGGCAATTTCGTCGAGATCAAGAACAGCAAGATCGCCGCCCACAGCAAGGCGAACCACCTCGCCTATCTCGGCGACGCCGACGTCGGTTCGCGCGTGAACATCGGCGCCGGTGTCATCACCTGCAACTACGACGGCGCCAATAAATTCCGCACCACCATCGAAGACGAGGTGTTCATCGGCAGCGACAGCCAGCTGGTGGCGCCGGTCACCGTCGGCAAGGGCGCGAGCCTGGGCGCCGGCACCACGCTGACCAAGGATGCGCCGGCCGGCAAGCTGACGATTTCCCGTCCCAAGCAGCTGACGGTTGAGGGTTGGCAACGTCCGGTGAAGATCAAGAAGTAAAGCTTAGGCACAGCCAGTCCACAGCAAAGTCACAAGCTTTGCACAGGGTCATCCACTGGCTGCGCACAAGGATTCCGGGCGGTCATCCACATCGTTATCCACAGGGCCGCGCCCGCCTCAGCCTTCCTGGTGGGCCGGGATCAAGGCCCGGCGGTGCACCACGTCATGGCGTGTCGCCTGGAGCGCCGGCATCAGCGCCGCCAGCAGCGTGACACCCAGCACCGGGACGGCCAGGGCGCACAGGGACAATGGCGAGGTGCGGTGTGCACCAGCCGCAGCGCCGCACCCTGCTCCGGCAGCATCAGCCCGAACGCGGCACCGACACCCATGCCAGCAGCGTGCCGGCGGCACTTATCCACAAGGCTTCCAGTTCCAGCAACAGCACCAGGGCCGGCCGCGGCATGCCGAGGGTGCGCAACCGGAATTTAGACGGCGATGCGTGTCTCGAACTTGCTACGGAAGGTCGAAAAATAGGCTTTTACATTGCGCACGTTGCTGTGCGTCGTGAACAGCCGGTGCGCCAGCGCGTGGTAGGCCGGCATGTCCGTCACTTGCACCACCAGCACGAAATCCGGGCCGGGCGAGACGCGGTAGCACTGCAGCACGGCCGCCTCGAGCGCCACCGCGCGTTCGAACTCGGCCATGCGATTGGCCGCCTGCACGTCGAGCGTGATCTCGACGATCGCGCTCAGGCGGGCACCGACGCGCTCCGGCGCCACGATTGCAACTTGCCGTTCGATAACACCATTCTCCATCAGTTGCTTGACACGGCGCAGGCAAGTCGGCGGCGACACGTGTACCAATGCCGCCAACTCGGCATTGGTGTGCGAGGCGTCAATCTGCAAAGCGTTCAGGATGCGACGATCGATATCGTCCAGGGATGGCGTTGCGTTCGACATTTTGATAAATAATTATCATTAATATGAAATAAAATTTCATGACTAGCATAGCATGAAATAAAATTTCAAATATAAGTGGATTCAGAAAGCTTATTTCATGAACCCTCCACTACAGTAGTTACATCAGACAACTTTCGGAGATTTATCCATGTGCGGCATCGTCGGGGCAGTGGCCCAGCGCAATATCACCCCCATCCTGATCGAAGGCTTGAAACGCCTCGAATACCGCGGTTACGATTCCTGCGGTGTCGCCCTGCACGTGGATGGCAACCTGGCGCGTTCGCGCAGTACCTCGCGCGTGGCCGACCTCGAGTCGCAGATCGCCGAAACCCACCTGGCAGGTTTTACCGGCATCGCCCATACCCGCTGGGCCACCCACGGCGCCCCGGCCACCCGCAATGCCCACCCGCATTTCTCGCCGAGCGAAGACAATGCGCGCATCGCGCTGGTCCACAACGGCATCATCGAAAACCACGACGAGCTGCGCGCCGAGCTGACCGGCCTCGGCTACGTGTTCCAGAGCCAGACCGACACCGAGGTCATCGCCCACCTGGTCGACCACATGTACGACGGCGATTTGTTCGCCACCGTGCAGCAGGCGGTGAAACGCCTGCACGGCGCCTATGCGATCGCCGTGTTCTGCCGCGAAGAGCCGCACCGCGTGGTGGCCGCGCGCCAGGGTTCGCCGCTGATCGTCGGCGTCGGCAAGGGCGAGAACTTCGTCGCCTCGGACGCGATGGCGCTGGCCGGCACCACCGACCAGATCATCTACCTCGAAGAAGGCGACGTGGTCGACCTGCAGCTGGCGCGCTACTGGATCGTCGACGTCGACGGCCGCCCGGTCGAACGTGAAGTGAAAACCGTGCACGCCCACACCGGCGCCGCCGAACTGGGCCCCTACCGCCACTACATGCAGAAGGAAATCTTCGAACAACCGCGCGTGGTCGGCGACACCCTGGAAGGCGTCACCGGCATCATGCCGGAACTGTTCGGCGACGGCGCCTACCGCGTGTTCAAGGACATCGACCGCGTGCTGATCCTGGCCTGCGGCACCAGCTACTACGCCGGCCTCACCGCAAAATACTGGATCGAATCGGTGGCCCAGCTGCCGGTGAACGTCGAGATCGCCAGCGAATACCGCTATCGCGACAGCGTGCCGCACCCGTCGACCCTGGTGGTGACGATCTCGCAGTCCGGCGAAACCGCCGACACCCTGGCCGCGCTGAAGCATGCGCGCGGCCTGGGCATGGAGCACACGCTGACCATCTGCAACGTCTCCACCAGTGCCATGGTGCGCGAATGCAAGCTGGCCTACATCACCCGCGCCGGCGTCGAAGTCGGCGTCGCCTCGACCAAGGCGTTTACGACCCAGTTGGCCGCCCTGTTCCTGCTGACCCTGACGCTGGCGCAAGTCAACGGCCGCCTCGACGACGAGCAGGAAGCGAATTACCTGAAGCAGATGCGCCACCTGCCGGTCGCACTGAGCTCGGTGCTGGCGCTGGAACCGCAGGTGATCGCCTGGGCCGAGGAATTCGCGAGGAAGGAAAATGCCCTGTTCCTGGGCCGCGGCATCCACTACCCGATTGCCCTGGAAGGCGCCTTGAAACTGAAGGAAATCTCGTACATCCACGCCGAGGCCTACCCGGCCGGCGAACTGAAGCACGGCCCGCTGGCGCTGGTGACCGAAGAGATGCCGGTGGTGACCATCGCCCCCAACGACGCGCTGCTGGAAAAGCTGAAGTCGAACATGCAGGAAGTGCGCGCCCGCGGCGGCCAGCTGTACGTGTTCGCCGACGTCGACACCCACATCACCTCGGGCGACGGCCTGCACGTGATCCGCCTGCCGGAACACTACGGCCTGCTGTCGCCGATCCTGCATGTGGCGGCGCTGCAGCTGCTGGCGTACCACACGGCGCTGGCGCGCGGTACCGACGTCGACAAGCCGAGGAACCTGGCGAAGTCGGTGACGGTCGAATAAGCGGTTTTATCGCTGCGAAAGCCCATGCGCGCCAGCCCTGGCCACATGGGCTTTTTCATACCCCCTTGCGTCCGGCATGCTCGAACAACGCGACCACGCTCCCGGGCGCGCCCTCGCCGAAGAACCGGGCAAGGTTGCGTGCGGAGAGACCTGCTACCTCGGCGCTGCGCGGAAACAGCGCGCATTCGTACGCGGCCAGCGCGGCGTCGGCAGCGCCGGGGTGACGCACAATCGCCCCGGCCAGCGCGGCGCCGTCGACCAGCGCCAGGTTGGCGCCTTCTCCCGCGAACGGCGACATTAGGTGGGCGGCGTCGCCGAGCAGGGTCACGCCCGGCACCCTGCCCCAGCGCATGTCCACCGGCAGCGCGTGGATCGGGCGCAGGACGGGCACGGCCTGGCTGTCGCTCACGAACGCGCTCAAGGATGGCGCCCAGCCCGCGAACTCGCGCGCGACGAGCGCGAGGCCGGCGCGCGCGTCGCTGAAGTCGATGGCGCGCATCCACTCTGCCGGCTTGTTCAGCGCCGCATAGCCGCGGGCGTGCCCGTCCGCGCCACGGTGCACCATGATGCCCTTGCCCGGCGCCACCGCCATCAGCGTCCCGCTGCCGATCGCTTCGATGGCGGCCCGGTCGCGTCGGTTGTGGGCGTGCAGGGCGATCTCGATGAAGCAGGTGCCGGCATAGGCGGGTCGGATCGGGGTCAGCAGCGGCCGCACCCGCGACCAGGCGCCATCCGCGCCCACGACCAGATCCGCCGTGGCCGACCTGCCATCGGCAAACAGGAGCTGGTGCCGGCCGCCAGCGCCGGCGATGGACGCAAGCTTGCATCCCCATTGGATGGTAGCGGCTGGCAGCGAGCCGATCAGCATGGCGCGGAGCGCGCCGCGCTCGACTTCCGGCCGCGCCGACGCGGGATCGCCGGGCCGGTCGAACAGGACGGTGCCGTGCCGGTCGACGACCCGCTTGGCGTCCTCTCCGGGCAGGGCCAGCGACCGGAACGCATCCAGCAGGCCGGCATCCCGCAACGCGCGCTGGCCGGTGTGTTCGTGGAGATCGAGCAGGCCGCCTTGCGTTCTCGCAGTCGGGCCGGCTTCGGCTTCGTAGATGGTGGCGGCGATGCCGTTGATGTGCAGTACCCGGGCCAGCACCAGGCCGCCCAGTCCCGCTCCGACGATCGCAATGTCACTTTGCATGCAACGCTCCTCGATCCGGCCACGGCCGGATCATGTAGTGAGACGCTGGTCGACCGCGCAGGACGCAGGGTCGACGTGCATGCGACGGCCGGACGCGCATGGTGTGACGCCCGGGCTGCCGTTTTTCGCGACAATGAGGTGTAATGATAAGCCGGGCCGGCACATATGTCATGCCCATGCCCGGCCCGGCCCGGCGCCCTTACAACGCGAAGCGCAGCGAATAATTGTTCAAGGCTCCCGGCAGGCGCGCCGGGTCGATCGGATTGCCCGACACCAGCCTGGGCACGCCATGTTCCGTCAACGCCGCCAGCATGGCGCTGGTGAGCATCAGCACCAGGTTCTTCGCCGGGCAGGTCGCCGGCCCGCCGCTGAAGGGAATCAGGGGCCATTCGTCCTGGCGCCCCTCCAGCCAGACCTCGGGCGTAAAACGGTTGGCGTAGGGCAGGCGCTGGTCGTCGCGGTGGAAGAACGGCGCGTACAGCAGCACGCCGGTGTTGGCCGGCATGGTGCCCTGTTCCCATTGCGTCGCGCGGGTGGTCTGGCGCAGGATCGCCGGCGTGGTCGGCCACAGGCGCAGCGATTCCAGCACGGTGGCGCGCAGGAAGGGCAGCAGTTGCCGTCCGGTGCCCGGGTTGGCCTGGATCTCGTCCCGGGCCTCCTGCGCCGCGTCCGGATGGGTGGCCAGCAGCGCCAGCGCGCGGAAGGTGGTCATGCCGGCGGCGTCGAAGGCGAACAGCCATTGCGGCACCTGCTGCTGCGGTAGCGTGTCGGGGCCGTTGGCGCGGCGTGCGATGACGGCCGCCAGGCTGCCGGGTTCGGCGCGTGCCAGGTAGTGTTCGATGCGCGCAAAAAAGCGTGCCTGCGTGTGCTTCTTCTTCGGATGCAGGAAGGCCCAGTTGGCGGCGCGGCGCAGTGCGACCGTCAAATCGTTCAGTTCCTGGTCGTCGCGGGCGCCGTCGCCGAACACCACGCGCCGCGCCAGCCGGTACCAGCCGGCGGCGAAGGTGTCCCAGTCGAGTTCACCCTTCCGGCGGGCCAGGTGCAGGATGCGTACCGCTTCCTCGTCGACCAGCGGCAGGAAGCGCTGGGCCATGTGGTGGACCGCGCGCTGGGTGTCGAGCACGTCCTCGTTGAAGGCGCGGCGCTCGGCGCGTTTCGGGCCGTGCGAGATCAGGACGCCTTCCGGTTCGAAGTGCGACAGCGCGGCGCGTTTTTCGCTGCTGGCGGTGGCGAACGGTTCCGGCGATTCGTCCAGCACCCGGCGCACGTGGTCCGGCGCGAACACCACCGCCTGCTTGCGCACCGGCAGCGGCAGCATCAGCGGGCCGGGACCGTATTTGTCGCGCAGCGTTTGCATGCGCTGCACGGCGCGCCGGTCGAGGTCGAATTGTTCGGCCATCGCCTCGACTTTCGGGCGGCGGATGATCACGCCCCTGGCGATGGTCGGGGCCAGCACGTCCAGTGCCAGGCCCAGTGTGTCGAGCACGCTGGCGGTCGGTAGCGCGCGGTCCGCCTCGTCCGACGGGCGCGATCGGGCCAGCATTTTCCCCACCGCGAAACCACTGAGCAGTCCCAGCGCACCGGCGGCGAGCAGCACCTTGTCATTGCGTTTGTTCATGGCAGTCTGTTTCATCGAATTCATGACCTGTCCAGTTTGGCATATGCGCCAATCCGGCGCGGCGCCAATCGTGCGCGTGCACAAAAGGCAGGGATGCTCGTTCAATATTTAATGCTTGACATACGTGTTAATACCAATAAGTTCAGAGGTATAACCGATATTCAGAAATAGAATTTACATTGGACGTATTTGAGCGAATATAATTTGGTGTCCTTTCCGGACACCTGTCCCGCTCAATGGACGCCAGAGGAGTGTCACCGGCACCCGGCCTGATGGTCGAAGCCGGTTCCTCCTTTTTCTCGTTCGCCTCTTGTCGTGTTCAGCACGGTTCCACCGGCTGGCCTGCGATGTTGCCCTCGTTACGCGTCGTGTTGCAGAGCCTTGCTTTCGCATTGGCGAAAAGCTCCTCAGCCGCATGCTCCCCGCGCTGCCGCCGCAGCGCGCCGGAGCCATTGAAGGTTGTTACTTCTTTCAGTGAACCTCGTATGCGCAAGCCACTCGTAATTCTCTTATCTTCCCTCGCTCTCGCGTCCTGCAGCCGGACGCCTCCCGCTTCTTCGGACAAACCGGTCGACGTGGTCCTGATCGGCGGCGGCGTGATGAGCGCGACCCTCGGCACCCTGCTCGAGGAATTGCAGCCGAACCTGACCATGCAGATGTACGAGCGCCTCGATGCCGTGGGCGCGGAAAGCTCGGACACGATGAACAATGCCGGCACCGGTCACTCCGGCTTCGCCGAAATGAACTACACGCCGGAAAAAGAAGACGGCACGGTCGATGCCAAGAAGGCAGTCGACATCAACGAACAGTTCGAAATCTCGAAACAATTCTGGGCTTACCAGGTCAAGAAGCAGTACCTGGGCGACCCGCGCACCTTCATCAACAACGTGCCGCACATGGCGTTCGTGTGGGGCGACAACGTCGACTTCCTGCGCAAGCGCTATGCCGCCCTGACGCATGAAAACCTGTTCAAGGGCATGCTGTACAGCGAAGACGCGGCGCAGATCCGCGAATGGGCGCCGCTGGTGATGAACGGCCGCGACAAGAGCCAGCGCATCGCCGCCACCCGCATGGACATCGGCACCGACGTCAACTACGGCGTGCTGACCCGCAGCATGGTCAAGCACCTGACCGCGAGCGGCATGCAGTTGAGCCTGCGCCACCAGGTCGAGGACATCAAGCGCGGCGCCGACGGCATCTGGAACGTCACCGTCAAGAACCTGGCCGACAACACCACCAGGACCGTGCGCACCAAGTTCGTCTTCATCGGCGCCGGCGGCGCGGCGCTGCCCCTGCTCGAGAAGACCGAGATTCCGGAAGCCAAAGGCTACGGCGGCTTCCCGGTCGGCGGCCAGTGGCTGGTGACCACCAACCAGGACGTGATCAAGCAGCACTGGGCCAAGGTGTACGGCAAGGCCTCGGTCGGTTCGCCGCCGATGTCGGTGCCGCACCTGGACACCCGCCTGGTCAACGGCAAGCCGGCCCTGCTGTTCGGTCCGTTCGCGACCTTCTCGACCAAGTACCTCAAGAATGGTTCGTGGATCGACATGCCGTCCTCGATCAACACCGGCAACGTGCGTCCGATGCTGCAGGCCGGCTGGGACAACATGCCGCTGACGCAATACCTGATCCAGCAAGTGCGCCTGACCCCGGAAGAGCGCCTGGCCACCCTGCGCGAATACCTGCCGGACGCCAAAATGGAAGACTGGACCCTGCAGAACGCCGGCCAGCGCGTGCAGATCATCAAGGATGACCCGAAGAAGGGCGGCATCCTGCAGTTCGGCACCGAAGTGGTGGCCTCCGGCGACGGTTCCGTCACCGCCCTGCTGGGCGCCTCGCCGGGTGCGTCGACCGCCGCGCCGATCATGATGAAGGTGCTCGAGAAGTCCGCGTTCAAGGACCAGCTCAAGACCCCGGCATGGCAGGCCAAGATGCACGAAATGGTGCCGTCGTACGGCCGCAAGCTGAACCCGGACGCGGCCTTCGCCAACCAGATCCGCCAGTACAGCAGCGGCGTGCTGGGCCTGAAGGCGTTCACGCTGAACGTGGCCGATCCCGCGCAGGCGCCGGCCCCGGCGCAAGTGCCGGCCGCGCCCGCCGCCACGCCCGTGGTCGCACAACAGTAAGCGCTCTCCCCCGGCCGCGGCGTCCTGCCGCGGCCACGACGCGGCAGCCATTTGCGGCTGCCGCTTCCCTTCTCTCCTCGAATGTTTTTACTGGCCGGGCAATCTGCGGCCCGGCGCGCCCTGCCCGCGTGTGGCGTTTTGTATCACTGGAGCAAGATTTTTGTGGCCGGGCGCACCGGCTTGTGCCAGACTCTGCATTGTTTGTTATCCCTCAATGCAGACCGCGCAAAATCTGGTCTTGTTCACCGAATATGCACCCCACTTCCGAGATTGAACACGACGCGCCCGACATGGCGCAGCCGTTCAGGCATTACCGCCTGGGCAAGCAGTTGGGCGCGGGCGGCTTCGGTGAAGTGCGCGAAGCCTGGGATGAACATCTCAGGCGCAAGGTAGCGATCAAGCGTTTGAAGACCGCCAGCGCTTTCGGGCATCCGGACAGCCTGCTGCGCGAAGCGCGCCTGGCCGCCTCGCTCGAGCACCCGGCGTTCGTGAAAATCCATGCGATCGAGGAAGACGGCAGCGGCCATGCGATCGTCATGGAGCTGATTTCCGGCATCACCCTGCGCGCGCTGGTCGCGCGCGGCCCGGTCGATCCCGCGACCGTGTTCGACCTGGCCGGCCAGGCGGCCGCGGCGATGGCGGCGGCGCACGCGCGCGGGCTGGTGCACGGCGACCTGAAGCCGTCGAACCTGATGGTCGACGAGGCCGGCCGCCTGCGCATCCTCGACCTCGGCCTGGCCTTCCACGACGATCCGCAGGCCACGACCTCCGTCATGCAGCTCGAGCAGCAGGGCACGATCGCCTACATGGCGCCGGAATGCCTGCTGGGGCAGGCGCCGAACCGCCGGTCCGACGTGTACGCCCTGGGCGTGGTGTGCTACGAGATGCTCTGCGGGGAGCGACCGTTCGCGCATTTGTCCGGGCTGGCGCTGGCGGCGGCCCAGATGCAGTCGAGCTCGGCGTCCTGGGTCTTTCCGGCATCGACGCCGACCCGCGTGATCGAGCTCGTCAGGGCGATGACGGCGCGCCAGCCGGAGCAGCGCTTGCAGGGGATGGCGGACGTGATTGCCGGCCTGGCGGCTTGCCAGGGCGAGGCACCGCCCGTATCCGCGCCGGTAGCGCCCCTCGCAGCCGAACCCGCGCCCGCATCCGCGCCGGCCATCGCCGTGCCCGTGGCGTCACCGCTGGCGGCGCGCCGGCCCGCATGGCGCAAGGCCGGGCTGGGCGCCGTGCTGGCCGTGCTGATTGGCCTGGGCGGATGGTACGCGCTGGACCGTGCCGAATCCCCCGGCGTGCCGTTCTCGCGCTCGGCCACCATCGCGCGCGCCCTGCATGCGCTGGAATCCTACGACCAGCCCGAGCGCCTGGAAGCGGCGCGCGCAGATTTCGAAGCCTTGCTGGCCAGGGATCCGAACAACGCCGCCGCGGTGGCCGGCATGTCGCTGGTGGCCAGTTTCCGCTATGCGGCCGATACCCAGGACGAGACCTGGCTGCGGCGCGCCGATGCCGCCGCACAGCAGGCGCTCAAGCTGGAACCGGCGCTGGCGCTCAGTCATGTGGCACGGGCCTGGGTACTGAATCAGAGCAATCGGGAACAGGCGCTGGCCGAGGTCGAACGGGCACTCGAACTGGAGCCCAACAACTTTTTCGCATGCCTCGGCAAGTTCAACTTCCTGTACGAGATGCGCCGCACCGACGAGGCGCGGGCATGGGGCGAAGCCATGCTGCGTCGTTTTCCGACCCAGCGCGCTTTTACCGACGGCCTCGGGACCTTGCACTACCAGCAAGGCGATAACAAAGCAGCGGAACAGGCATTTCGCCGGAGCATTGCGCTGCAACCTGATTCGAGTCTCGGCTATGCCAATCTGAATGCGGCATTGTTGCGTCAGGGCCGCGAGGACGAAGCCTTTCAAATATTACAGCGGGGCTTGCAGGTGCGTCCGAACGCCTCGTTGTATGCGAACCTGGGCACGGCCCTGTTCCAGCGCGGCGATTACGTCGGTGCGGCGCAAGCCTACGAGCGTTCCGTCACGCCGCCGGCAGGCAACCCGAACAAATACTTGAACTGGGCCAATCTGGGCGATGCGTTGTCGTGGATACCCGGCCGCGAAGCCCAGGCGCGTGACGCTTACCGCAAGGCCCGGCAAATTCTGGCGCCCAGGCTGGCGCGCGCGCCGGGCGATGCGACGCTGCTGTCGCGCATGGGTTTGTATGCGGCGCGCAGCGCCGATGCGGATCAGGCCATGGCGCTGACGGCAAAGGCCTTGGCCGTAGCGCCGGCCGGCCCGGACATTCATTTCCGCGCAGCCCTCACCTACGAGTTGCTGCACCATCGAGAGCTGGCGCTGCAGGCACTGGCACAAGCGAAACACTTAGGTTACCCGGCCAGTGCCATCGACACCGAGCCGGATTTTGTCGCGCTGCGGCGCGACGCGCGTTACCCCCACTAGAAAAATCAAAGGGATCCTGAATGTCCAACAAAAATTATTATTTGATGGTCGGTTTTGACATCTGCCAGGAAAGCGAACAGCTGAACTGGACCTTCCTCGATGCGGAACACCAGCCGGTGGACCCGTCCAAAGGCGTGGAAACCGGCCTGTTCGTGTTCGATGCCGGCGACCGGATGCGCTTGAACGTAGTCGCCAACAGCTACCTGGAAGAACTGGTCGGCGTGCACATCATCGATTGCCACCTGGTCAGCAGCCCGATCATGTATTCGAAGCGCGTAACGCCGCACCTGGCCGGCGAATACCCGTACCCGTCACCGTTCTTCGATCCGGCCGAGGCGCTGAATGGCCAAGGTGCAACCTGCAGTTTCGGCCATGGCAAAGCCAAGGGCTCGCGCATGAAGATGACGTGGGATTCCGAGATCGAACTGATTTACCGTAACCAGGGGCGCTGGGAGATGTCGTTCGTCATGACCGTGGCGATCGAGCGCGCCAGCGGTCTTGAATACCGCGTGTTCACCTTCGATCCGGAGGCCAACGTCGGCAATGGCGCCACGCCGGATGGCAATGCACGCAAGGAGGCAGCATGATGACCATGTTCAACCAATGTGCGGGCGGTGCCGGACACCGTGCGTTCTATCTGAATCCGGAAAACAATGTCGGTAACGGCGCCACCCCGGACAGCATCTCGGAATCCGGTGACGAACTGCGCCGCACTTCGATCCCGGACAGCACCACGACCACTACCACCACGACCGGCGCCGGCGCCACGCCCGATCCCGCGACCGAGACCGAGTCCACCGCCACGACCCACTGAGCGCTAGCCCAGCAGGCCCAGCCCGCGCAGATGGCGGCGCAGGGCCTCCGCCGGCGTCAGCAGGGCGGCGGCGCAGCGTTCGAGGTCGCCGCCGCCCTGCCCCAGCGCATGTTCGAGTTCGTCCAGCCCGATCGACTCGGGCCGGCGGATCGCCGGGTGACCCTCGATCAGCTTGTACATCGAGGGCCGTGAAATCCCGAGTTCCGCCGCCGCGCCCTGGATCCGCCAGCCATTGTTGTGCAAGGCACTGACCACCTCGTCATCGCCGAAGGCATCCAGCGTGCGCCGTTTCATGGGAGGCGCCACGGGGGCCGCCGCCTGCGCCTGCCGCAGGGCCGGTGCCAGGTTGCGCACCCCGACCAGCGCCTCGAACAGGGGCACCTGCCCGGCCTGGGCCAGCAGCAGCGCCCGCCCCACCACGTGCGACAGCTGGCGCACGTTGCCCGGCCAGTCGTAGTTGGCGCAGGCGCTGACGAAGGCGAACGGCAGCAGCGCCGCCGGGACGCCGCCGCCGGTGGCAGCCGCCTGCGCCAGCGCGTGCGCCAGCAGCACGCCGATGTCCTCGCGCCGCGTGCGCAGCGGTGGCAATTCGATCACGAAGCGTTCCAGCCGGCGCAGCAGCGCCTGGTTGAAGTCGTGTCCGGCCAGGTCCTGGTCGGTGGCAGCGATTACCCGGGCGCTGCTGCGGCGGTCGGTGTCGCCGCCGACCACGCGGTACTGGCCGCTTTCCAGCACACGCAGCAGCATCGGCTGCACGTTCGGCGGCGTATTGCCGATCTCGTCGAGGAACAGCGTGGCGCCGTCGGCCTCGGCGAACAGGCCGGTACGGGCCGTCTGGGCGCCGGTGTAGGCGCCGCGCGTGGTGCCGAACAGTTCAGCCGCTGCCAGGCCTTCGTTCATGACCGCCATGTTGACGGCGACCAGCGGCTTGCCGGCACGGTGGCCGAGCGCGTGGATCGCACGCGCCGCGACTTCCTTGCCGGTGCCGGTTTCGCCCAGCAGCAGCACCGGCAGTTCGGTCGGCGCCACAGTACGGATCAGTTCGCGGACCTGGATGGCGGCGCTGCTCACGCCCAGCAGGCCGGGCACCGGATTGTCGCGCGGCAGCCGGTCGGTCCAGTGGATGCACAGCAGGATCGAGCGGCCCAGGCCGAGCACCACGCCGCTGTCGAGCTGGCCGGGTTCGAGCACGGCCGGCCCCTGCAGCTCGACGCCGTTCACCTCCACCGCCATGCGGCTGTCGGGCGGGATCACGGACAGCCCGCCGCCGGCCGCGCGCGCCAGGCGCAGCGGCTGGCGCGACACGCCGCCATGGCCGAGTCCCAGCCCATCCTTGCCGGGCCGCGCGAACAGCGGCAGGAAGCGGCTCACCTCGACCGCCTTGTCGGCGTCCGGCTCCAGATACTGTTCGCCGATGCGCGCCAGGTCGGGATGCCAGAGCACGGTCAGCGCCAGGATCGGCGGACCCGCATAGGAAACGCCGCTGAGCGGGGAGGTGAAGGTGTGGTCCGAGTCAAACATTGTCATTCGATTATTTCTACGTGTAAAGGTCAATGTAAAGCGTGACCGTTGACATGTCAATTTGCGCTTCTTGAAGGCGGCATCCGCGTTTTTTCGGGCCTGGAAGCCTGTTTCGGCGTGGCACGTGATTTGCAAAACAAAAAGCGACGGCGCGACAGCCGTACCCCTTGTCCGTCGATGCCCTACCCGGCTACGTCACGAACCTTTGATCGACCCGGAATAACAGTGAACTGATGCAGAACGACCTCCTGGCCAAGCCGCCGCCCGCCACCCGGTTCGAAGCCCGCCAGCCCGATGGCGGCGTTGCCCTGCTGTTCTTCATCCGCGGCGGCCACCTGATGCTGGCCAGGCAACCGTTTCATCCGGCCCAGGGCGGGCGATACCAGGACTTGAGCAGCGGGCGCATCGGCCCACGCGAAGCCTGCACGGATTTCACCAGCGCACTGTCGGTGGCGACGCCCGGCCGCACCCAGATGCTGCACCTGGCGATGGTGGTCAACGACGGCCGCAGCGATTGTTTGTACCTCAGCCTGTCCAACCCGGCGGCGGCGTGGAGCGCGGCGCCGGCCTGGGTGGCATGTCCCTTCGATGCCGGCCTGTCGCCGGCGCGGGTGGTCATTAGCCGGGTCCTGATCGGCGACGCCAGCGACCGCCCCTTCATCGTGGCCGACGTCGTCATCAACCCGGACAGCGCGGCGCCGCGGCGGGTGCGCTATTCGATCGATGCCTGGAGAAGTTTCGGACCGCGCTGGATCGAGCACCGGCTGCCGGTCGACAGCCAAGCGGGCATCCACGCCGCCTGCCTCGGGCGCTGCCGCGGCGGCTGGGACGTGGATGGCCTGTATCTCGCCGCGCGCGGCGAACAGGAAGCGCAGTTGCTGTACGCGCCGCTGTACAACCCCTTCAATCCGATGCAGCCGCGCTGGTCGCGCCGCCTCGAGATTCCCGGCAAGCTGGCCGCCGAGGCGATCGCTGCCTGCCGCAACGCCGACAATACGTCCGACCTGTATGTCACGGCGCAAGGCGGACTGTATTATTTTTCCGCCACCAACCAGAACGAATGCGCGCAGGGGCTGGCGCTCGGGAGCGCGCGCGGATTCGAAGACGTGCGCACCCTGTTTGCCGCCAATACGGGCGGCCGCGTGACGCTGTGGGGCCTGAACGGCGCGGGCCAGGCGATCTGTACCAGCGCGCCGCAGGCGTTCGTGGCGGACCCGGCCGCGTGGAGCGAACCGGAGGTGGTGTTGTCAAACGTGGCGGCGATCGCGCCGTGCCCGGATCGCGGCACGGCGGACATGGCCTTTTATGCGCGCGTGCCGGGCGGCCTGGTCAGGGCGGCCCGGCCGGCCGACAGCCGCCTCTGGCGCTGCGACGACGTCGTCCTGCCGACGCAGGACGACTGAACGTCCGGTCGCCTCAGCGCGAACCGTTGCCGGCCGGCGCGCCGCCATCCGGACCGGCGCCGTGGATGCCCGCATCCGATGCGTCGCCGGGGGCGCCCTGGCGCATGCCGGGGTTGCCGCCCGCGGCGCTGGCGCCCATGCCGGCCTGGGCATTCTGGCTGGCCTGGTACTGGCCTTCGACACCGCCCGGCAGCGGACCGGTGGCGCTGCCGTGGCTGTTCTGCGGCGCACCCGGCGGGTTGACGTTGCTTTCGGGATTGGCGTGCTGGAAGTTGGTGTAGACACCCGACGAGGATGCGCCGCTTCCTGCGTTCTGGCGGTTGGCTTGGTCCGCCGGCACGCCGCCCGCCGCGTTGTCCGATGCTTCCTTGCCGGTGGAGCCGGCGCCGCCCTGGACGGGCACCTTCTGGCCGACGTCGCTGTGACCCCAGTCGTTGTGTTGATTTCCAGCCATCATGATCTCCTTTGCATACATTCAGTAGACATGATGTTAGCCATCCGTGGCGCTGTTCGCATCGGCGCGCGCGCCCTACCCTTGTAGGATTTGGCGCAGTAGGCTAGCCGCCGTGCCGGGCCGGGGAACCCTGCTGCCCCGCCAGCGATTGCGGCGGCGGCGGCGGCTGCAGCGGCGCCAGCCCGGGCGGCAGCGGCACCCGCACCGGCCTGCTGTGCATGTTCACCGACGACAGCACGTTCTCGGTGATGCCCGCGGCGGCATTCCACACCGGCGCGTCGATGCCTTCGAACACGGTCTTCAATTGCTGGCCCCAGCTGGTGCGCAGCAAGCGGAAATAGGGGTTCTGCTCGTCGATGGTGACGAAGCGCGTGACGGCCAGGCTGCCCTGGTCGTACACCAGCATGTCCAGCGGCAGGCCGACCGCGACGTTCGAGCGCAGCGTCGAATCCATCGAGATCAGGGCGCACTTGGCGGCGTCATCGAGCGAGGTGCGGGGCGTGATCACGCGGTCGAGGATGGGCTTGCCGTACTTGGCTTCGCCGATCTGGAAATACGGGTTCTCTTCGTGCGACTCGATGAAATTGCCGGCCGAGTAGATGTAGAACAGGCGGCAGCGCTCGTCGCCGATCTGGCCGCCGAAGATCATGCTGATGTTGAAATCGACGCCGAATTCGGCCAGCCTGGCGGCATCGCCCTTGTGCACGCTGCGCACCGCCTCGCCGACGATGCGCGCGGCGGCGTACATGTCGGGCACGTTCCAGACGGTGCCGCCGTCGGCGCCGACATAGCTGGAAATGGTCTGGCGCACGGACTGGGAAATCGACAGGTTGCCTGCGGTCATGAGCACCATCACGCGCTCGCCGGGGTGTTCGAAGACGCTCAGCTTGCGGATGGTGCTGACCTGGTCGATGCCGGCGTTGGTGCGCGAATCGGCCAGGAACACCAGGCCGGCATCCAGGCGCATGCCTACACAATAAGTCATCGCTGGGATTTTCCTAACTGAAAGTTTTATTCTACATGGGTATTTTATGGAGGCACAATCGAGGCTTCGACAGGCGGCGTTCGTTGGCCGTCGCTGTCGCATTCCGCGCACAGGCGGCGCCGATGCGTCGTCGCATCCGGCCGCCGGCCGGCAATCCCCATCGCTCCTCAGGCAGTCACGGGCAGGTCATCCTGTGTATCGACATTGGCCGACAATGAAAAGCCGTGCCGGGAAAAGATGAACAAAAAGACACTGTCCTGGCCTGCGGATCGAGCGGCGGCGGTGACGGACAGTCGAAAAGGTGGTGTCCGCTCCAAAGGTCGTGCATAATATGGCGCTTGTCTTCTGTCTTATATAAGACTTGGCCCGCCAGCAAGCTTCCGGACCCGCTATGTGTGTGATCCGGGATCGGTTAGGATCGACGTCTGGCGAGCAGGCCACACATTTCATCACCGAGGAAAATGCGCATGAGCAGCGATCAGACCATCATCTACACCTTGACCGACGAGGCGCCCCTGCTGGCGACCCACGCATTCCTGCCGGTCATCAGCACCTTCACCAAGCCGGCCGGCATCACGATCGAGCAGAGCGACATTTCCGTCGCCGCGCGCATCCTGGCCAACTTCGCCGATGTCCTGACTCCGGAGCAGCGCGTGCCGGACGCCCTGAGCGACCTGGGCAAGAAGACCCTGACGCCGGAAGCCAACATCATCAAGCTGCCGAACATCAGCGCCTCGGTGGGCCAGCTGCAAGCCGCGATCAAGGAATTGCAGGACAAGGGCTACAAGATCCCCGACTACCCTGCGAACCCGCAGAACGACGAAGAAAAAGCCATCAAGGCGCGCTACGGCAAGTGCACCGGCTCCGCCGTGAACCCGGTCCTGCGCGAAGGCAACTCCGACCGCCGCGCCCCGCGCGCCGTCAAGGAATACGCGCGCAAGAACCCGCACTCGATGGCCGAATGGTCGCCGGCCTCGCGCACCCACGTGTCGCACATGACCGGTGGCGACTTCTACCATGGTGAAAAGTCGATGACGCTGGACAAGGCGCGCGACGTCAAGATGGAACTGGTCACCAAGAGTGGCCAGACGGTCGTGCTGAAAGAAAAAGTGGCGCTGCAGGACGGCGAGATCATCGATTCGATGTTCATGAGCCGCAAGGCCCTGCTGGCCTTCTACGAACAGCAGATCGAAGACGCGAAGAACACCGGCGTGCTGTTCTCGCTGCACGTCAAGGCGACCATGATGAAGGTCTCGCACCCGATCGTGTTCGGTCACTGCGTGCGTACCTTCTACAAGGAAGCCTTCGAGAAGCATGGCGAACTGTTCGACAGCCTGGGCGTGAACGTCAACAACGGCATGGCCGACCTGTACAACAAGATCGCCACCTTGCCCGATTCGCAGCGCGAAGAGATCATCCGTGACATCCACGCCTGCCAGGAACACCGTCCGGCACTGGCGATGGTCGACTCGGCCAAGGGCATCACCAACTTCCACTCGCCGAACGACGTCATCGTCGACGCGTCGATGCCGGCCATGATCCGCGCCGGCGGCAAGATGTACGGCGCCGATGGCCGCCTGAAGGAAGTCAAGGCAGTCATTCCGGAATCGACTTTTGCGCGCATCTACCAGGAGATCATCAACTTCTGCAAATGGCATGGCGCCTTCGATCCGAAGACCATGGGCACCGTGCCCAACGTCGGCCTGATGGCCCAGCAGGCCGAGGAATACGGCTCGCACGACAAGACCTTCGAGATCCCGGAAGACGGCGTCGCCAACATCACCGACCTCGCCACCGGCGAAGTGCTGATGAGCCAGAACGTCGAGCAGGGCGACCTGTGGCGCATGTGCCAGGTGAAGGACGCGCCGATCCGCGACTGGGTCAAGCTGGCGGTTACCCGCGCGCGCAACTCGGGCATGCCGGCCGTGTTCTGGCTGGACCCGTACCGTCCGCACGAGAATGAGCTGATCAAGAAGGTCAAGACCTATCTGAAGGATCACGATACGTCCGGCCTCGACATCCAGATCATGTCGCAAGTGCGCGCGATGCGCTACACCCTGGAACGCGTGGCGCGCGGCCTGGACACCATCTCGGTGACCGGCAACATCCTGCGCGACTACCTGACCGACCTGTTCCCGATCCTGGAACTGGGCACCAGCGCCAAGATGCTGTCGATCGTCCCGCTGATGGCCGGCGGCGGCATGTACGAAACCGGCGCCGGCGGTTCGGCACCGAAGCACGTGCAGCAGCTGGTCGAGGAAAACCACCTGCGCTGGGATTCGCTGGGCGAGTTCCTGGCGCTCGCCGTGAGCCTGGAAGACATGGGCATCAAGACCGGCAGCAGCAAGGCCAAGGTGCTGGCCAAGACCCTGGACGCCGCCACCGGCAAGCTGCTGGACAACCGCAAGTCGCCGTCGCCGAAGACCGGAGAGCTCGACAACCGCGGCAGCCAGTTCTACCTGTCGCTGTTCTGGGCCCAGGAACTGGCCGCGCAAACCGAGGATGCCGAACTGGCCGCCTTCTTCGCGCCGCTGGCCAAGCAACTGGCCGACAACGAGCAGACGATCGTTGCCGAACTGCTGGCAGTGCAAGGTAAACCGGTCGACATCGGCGGCTACTACAAGCCGGACGATGCCAAGGTGAAAGCCGCGATGCGTCCGAGCGCGACCTTCAACCAGATCCTGGAAGCCGTGGGCGCCTGATCGTCAGGCTGATTTAGTTAGTCAAGGCACGTCGTCCCTGCGCAGGCAGGGACGACGTTTTTGCGTTTACGTATCGTGGATACCGTAATGCACATCATTGCGGTCGCACACCTGCGGTCCTTCCACCAGGTAGGCATCCCAGCCCAGCCGGCCGATGCACTGGTCCGGGGTCATGCGCACGCTGCGCACGTCGGCCGCCCGCAACACCAGTTCCACCTCATACTCCAGCGTCACGCCGGTGAACATCGTCACCAGGCTTTTCAAGGCCCTGGCCGCCCGTCCGCCGGGCAGGAAGGCCGTGAAGCCGGCGTGGTCGAGCGGACCGATCACCAGGCGCAGGCGCAGATCGCGTTGCCAGACGCGGCCCCCGGCCATGGCGCTGCTGCCCAGCACGGCGGTGGGGTGGCCCAGCACGGTCTGCTGTTCGGGCGGCACCGCATACCAGCAGCCGACGAACTGCTCGGCGCGCACCGGGTGACCGAAATATTCCGACAGCACGCGCGCCATCTGCGGCGCCGACGCCGGCCGGTGGCGGATCGAGGCCGCGAAATAGGCGATCGACTCGTCCAGCACGGCGCCATCGGCGTCGTCGGCCAGGCGCCGGCGCAGCGCCGGGCTGCCCAGGCCGGCCAGGCCGAGCAGCAGCGGCAGGAAGCCATCCCCGCCCTCGCCCTGGCCGACCTGGTATTTCAGGTGCAGCCGGTACTTGCACCAGGCCTGGTAGAACAGCGCCAGCGAGCGGTTCGAAAACGTGTCCAGCAGTGCCCGGGCGCCCTCGTCTTTCTGCCACGCCTGGTGTTCGGCGATCCGTTCGGTGTAGTGCGCCGGCAGCACGCCATGGCCGCCCAGCAGGCCCATGAAGGCCGGGGTAATGCGCACGTAGCGCAGCGTGCCGGCCTGCAGGGCCGCGCCGAGCGTGCGCGCATCCCACCCGCGTTCGCGTCCCAGGTCGCGCGGCTCGGTGCCGATGGCTTCCAGCTGGCTGGCTGGAAAGCCGAGCGAGGTCGAGTTCTGGAAGCGCAGGTAGTTGGCCACCAGGCCTTGCTGCCGCATCCCGTGCCGCTTGAGCCACAGCTCGAGCATGCGCACCGCCTGGAAATACTCGAAGCGCCAGGGTGCCTTGAACAGGCGCTCGATTACAGCAGGCTCGAATCGCCGCTTCGGGGTGAGCATGTGAGTAGATCCTCCCCAGACTTGTTGGACACCACGGTCAGGCGGGTAAAACTGTTGGCGTGCACGTACAGCGCCAGGAAACGCTCGACGATGTGGGCGAATGCATGGATGCCGCTGCCGATGAAGGCTTCCTCGTCGATGCTCAGGCGCACGTCGACGCCGCGCACCAGGCAGGTGAAGGGATTGCCCGACAGCCAGGCGCTGCCTGGGCGCTGTTCGATGGCGGCGACGCCGCCGATCTGGCGCTGCGACGACGGCGAGCGCGGCAGGTCGTACAGCGCCAGCATCTCGCGCAAGGCTTCGATTCCGCCGTTGGCCAGCGACAAATGATTCAGCGCCAGGTGGGAAATCAGGCGCCAGTGGGCATTGTGGCCGCGCTCGAAACGGTAGGATGGGCTCGGCTTGCGCAGGAAGCTGATCGCGCGCACGTTCGAGCCGCCTTCGAGGAACAAGTCGCCGCCCTCCTGGCCATAGGGCAGCAGCGATGGCAGATCGCGGTTCGAGCAGGTCAGCGCCAGGTTCAGGGTATCGGTTTCGACCTCGGCCGGGTCGAAGTCGATGTCGACGATCGAGATCTGCGCCTCGAAGCCGGGACTCTTGTCGAGCAGGGTGTCGTCGCGCCGCATGGCCCAGTAATGACCGTTCTGTTCCGGCGTCTGCGCATGCCGCAGCGAATAGAAAGGGCGGAACTGGACGATGGTCTCGCCCTGCGGTGTCTGGCGCACCAGGTGCACCGAGTCGACCGATACGACTTCGTAGGCGAAGGCGCGGCGGGCGTCGGCCAGCACCGGGTAGCTGGCCGTCGTATGCGTCAGCTGGATCGGCTCGCCGCGCTGGCGGAACAAGTTGATGACCGGCGTGCAGCCGAGCAGGAGGTTGTGGGGCGACAGGGTGCCCAGCATGCGCGCCGTGTTCGAAGCGGCGCGCACGCCGCCGAGCGCCAGGTGCAGCGTGATGGTCCTGGCGCCGACCGGCAGCACGGCGGCGAGCGCGGCCAGGTCGATGTCGAAGAAATTGAATTTCTCAGGGAAGCAGAAGTACTCGGTCAGCAAGCGGTAGGCGGCGTGCGAGCGCGCCGGGAAATCGATCAGCGCCTCGTCGTCGTCGAAGCCGGCGGCGTGCACCGGGATCGCCGGCAGTGCGATCCAGCGCCCATTCTGATCGGCTTCGGCCCAGGCCGCCAGGCCGCGCATGAACAGGGCATCGCGCAGCGCCGCGCAGAACGAGGGTTCGCCGTCGATGAACACGCGCACCCTGGCCACGCCGAGCTGGCCGGCGCCGGCCAGCTCGGCGCTGCTAGTCAGGCTCAGGCTCAGGCTGGCGCCGGCGCCCGCCGGCACGCGTACCGCCTCGGGCGCGGCGATCACGGCGGAAAACGCGGCGCGGCTCAGCGCCAGCGGCGCCACCGTGACCGGATACACGGTGCGGAAGGTGCAGGCCGCGCCGCGCACCGGCCGCGTGTTGAGCTGGGTGCCGCGGGCGACCACGCTGGCGCCGGTCTGCTGTGCGGCCGCGCCAGCACCGTCGAAATGCGCGATCGAGCACGAGGGAAAGGGCCGCAGGTAATGCGGATACAGCACCTCGAACAATGCCTCGGTGAATTGCGGATAGTCGTCGTCGAGGCGCCTGGCGATGCGCGCGTTGAGCAGTGCGAACGATTCGATCATGCGCTCGACGTGCGGGTCCTCGCACACCTCGCCGCTGATCAACAGGCGCCCGGCGATCTTCGGATAGCGTTCGGCGAACTCGCGCAGGTTGCGGCGCAGGTAGCCCAGCTCGCTTTCGTAATAGGGCAGTAACTGTTCCAAGTTCAGGTCCCTCCCCCGGCCGCGGTGGCCGCCGCGGCCGATGCGCTTGCCCGGCCGGTCTTGTTGATGCTGTACTGCAGCGTCGACGGCTGCAATACCGCGTCGAAGTTGACCGGTTCCTCGGACGCGCTGGCCACCAGCAGCCCGGTGATCGAAAAGTTCAGGCGGTTGATGGTGCCCTCGCGTACGTCCAGCACCGCCTTGACGCCGCGCAGGCGCGCGGTTCATGGCAGGCGATCGCTTTTTCGATACTGGCGCAGATCTGGGCCCGGTCGGATGGGCTCGACAGCGAGAGGTCGGCGAAATCGATCATGCCGTAGCTGACGATCGAATTGCCGCACTCGGGATACGCTTTCAGCAATGCCTCGGACACCATCGAACGCGTATTCAGCAAGGCTTCCAGGTCGCGCGCGACCGCATCCTTCAGATCCTCGGCCGACATGCGCACTAGCGTGGAACTGGTGGCATGGCGCACCGGCGTACCCAGCAAACGGTCAAAGAACCCAGGCGTAAAACCCTTCATCGGACCCCCTCTGCGGTGGTGTGCGGCAGCAACAAAACCACCATCTTCACACACGCGGCCGGGAAAAAATAGTGCATTTAGGCACGCCACACACACGCTTGAGCGAACGCAAAATTGACTGTTGTTGGGATGCAAGAGCAAGCGTGAAACGCTATGTTGCTCATCTTGTTGCTCATTTATTGCTGAGCAATTTCATGGAACATCGAACAGGAGGACAAAGGCGATGAGCGGCAAAGTACTCTGGGGAGAAGGCCTGTTGTTACGTCCCCAACATTTCCAGCGCCAGGACGCATACCACGAACACCGGCTCCATAAAGGCATCCGTGCGGCGCACCCGTATGCCTGGGGCGTGGAGCGGCTGCAGATCGACCGCGACGCGCTGGCCGACAACGTGCTACGCATCCTCGACCTGTCGCTGCGCTTCCAGGACGGTGAACTGGTCGACGCGCCCGGCACCGACGAATTGCCGCCCGCCATCGACCTGTGCCAGCTGACGCACGCACAGCAGAGCGTGACCTATTACGCGGCCCTGCCCGGCCTGAAACCCTTTACCGGCAACTTCGCGCAACCGGGCCAGGCCAGCAACACGGCGCGCTTCGTGCAGGCGAACCAGGAGACGCCGGACCTGTACACCCAGGCCGCGCCGGTGCAGCTGGCTTACCTCAAGAAGACGGTGCGCCTGGTGTCCGAATTCGAACCGCGCGACGCCTATACCCACTTCCCGCTGCTGCGCCTGCGCCGCGCCGCCACCGGCGGCTTTGAAATGGACCCCGGTTTCGTGCCGCCGAGCCTGTCGGTGGAAGCGGCCCCATTCCTGTTCCTGCAATTGCGCCGCCTGCTCGATGCGCTGCAGGCCAAGGTCAGCGCGCTGTACGGTCACCACCGCGAACCGAGCCGCAACGTGATTGAATTCCGGGCCGGCGACATGTCCTCGTTCTGGCTGCTGCACACCGCCAGCGCCGCCCATGCCACGCTGACCCACCACTTCCACCACCCATCCCTGCATCCGGAACGGCTGTACGAGCAATTGCTGGCGGTGGCCGGCGGCCTGATGACCTTTTCCAGGAGCTGGCTTCTTTCCGACCTGCCGCCGTACCAGCACGGCGACCCCGGCCCGGCCTTCGCCAAGCTGCACCAGATCATCCGCGAACTGCTGGACACCGTCATCTCTTCCAAATACTTCGCCATCGCCCTGAACGAAACGCGGCCCTCGTACCACCTCGGCATGCTCGACTCCGGCAAGATCGACGACAAGACCACCTTTTATGTTGCTGTCTCGGCCGACATCCCGGCGCTGGAACTGGTCGACGTGGTGCCGCTGCGCTTCAAGGTCGGTGCGCCGGACGACGTCGAGAAATGCGTGCTGGCCGCCCTGCCCGGCGTGCGCCTGCACTACGCGCCGCAATTGCCGGCCGCGGTGCCGGTGCGGCCCGACACCTGCTACTTCACGCTCGATCCGAAAGGACACATGTACGAACGGATGCTGCAGGCGCAGTCGATCTCGATCTACGTGCCGTCCGGGATCAAGGAATTGAAGCTGGAGTTGCTGGCGGTGGCGTCCTGATGCTTCGGGAGCTTGGCCGGCCTGTTGCCTCGCGGAGCTCCTCCACGTGTTTTAAAAAAACAAGTATAAATAATATAAACAGTTTGTTTCGACGATGCCGGACGTCGATGGCAAAGCGGCTTGCTGCCAAAATGCAGCGTCAGATCCGGCCGCACTTGCGCCGAATCATCGTAATTGACTCCAGTCACTATTCCATTCCCGGTGGTGTCAAACTGCTCTGCAACACGTGGTTGATCCCGACAATAAAGGAATGACGTATGGCCGGACCATTCATCAGGCAAGGCGATAGAACTTCCCATGGCGGCACCGTCCTCGACGCCTCGACCCATAGTGACATCGGCGGTGTCGGCATCGCGCGCATGGGCGACAAGGTGAGCTGTCCACAGCACGGCAACAATGCCATCGCCAGCGGCGACAGCACCACGATCATCGATGGCAAGCCGGTCGCGCGGCACGGCGACAAGACGGCGTGCGGCGCCGTCCTCATCGCAGGCCAGCAAACCACCGTGGACAACACCTGAGATCATGGCCTCGACCCTTTCCTTGCCCCTTCCCACAACGCCGGCCTGGATCAGGAACAGTTTGATCGGCGGCTTCGTCTTCTTTATCTGCTGGGCTGTCGCGATCGCCTATTGGCGCTCGACGCGCAGTGCGCCTGCCACCACCGAACTTGCCGTTTGCCTGTTCGCGATTCCGCTGGCGTTGATCGGCACCTTATGGCTTGGCGCCAGGCTGGTCCTGGCGCGGGTGGCGGCACCGGCGCCGATCCAGGCGGCTGTCAAACCGGCGGTCCCAGCGCCTGCCGCGCCGGCGTTGGCCTCGCTGGCCATCCTCGCCAGCGCACTGCGTTCGCCGCATGGCGCATCGGCCGAGGAACTGGCGGCCGCCATCGCCAGCGGGAAAGCGCGTGCCGACCTCGATCCCGAGCTGATCGACGACGATGGCTTCCCCGTCATGGCGGCGCGCAGCCACGATGCCGGCGACGAAGCACTGCGGACCGAGATCGCCGAATGGCTGTCGCACAACGGCATGGCCGAACTGCAGTTCAGCGATGCCCAATGGCGCGCGCTGGCGATGGCGAGCGGCGTCGCGGGTGACCTGGCACTGGACGCGGCGGCGGCATTGGCTGGCGTGGAAAACCGTGTGCCGATGCTGCAACTGTTACCGATCCTGCCCTTCGACTGGCATATCGACCAGCGCCATGCGGTCAGCCTGTGGCTCAAGCACGTGGTGGAACGGTCCGGATGGCCCCCCGCATGCATTGCCATGCCGGCCGCGCCGCTGGCCGATGCGGACAAGGCGACATCGTCCGCCGTATTCAGGCGCCTGGCCCTGGACGCGGCGGAAAAGAGCACGCCGCTGGCGGCACTGGTGATTGCCTGCGCTTCGCATATCGGCCAGGAAACCGTCGACCGCTGGGCCGCAAGTGGAAAACTGTTCACCTCGTCCCGGCCGCAGGGTTCGATTCCCGGCGAAGGCGCGGTCGGCCTGCTGGTGACGGATATGCAGCAGGCGCGGTCGACCGGACACCGGGAGGTCGTCATGCTGGAACCGATGCAGGAAGCACGGCATGCGGCATCGGTCGATGACGCCAAGCGTGCCGATCCGGGCATACTGGAAGAATTGACCAAGCGCGTCATGCAAGGCCACCACGCCGATTTCATGGGCGTGGCGATGATCGTCGCCGATACCGGCCACCGCTCCAGCCGCATGCTGGAACTGATGGGCTACGCGTCGGTCACGATGCCCCAGCTCGACGATACGGGCGACATCGTCTGCCTGGGCGTCGCCTGCGGCAGCTGCGATGCCGTGCCCTTCATCACCGCGCTCGCGCTGGCACGGCATTACGCGCTGGAGCGGTTTGGATCGATTCTCTGTGTCAGCAACGAGGATGCGCGCCTGCGCCATGCGGCGCTGGTGCAGCCGGCTGCCGTGTAACCCTGTTAATGAAGCGAGCGATACCATGAAACCGGGACCGATGATTTTACAACTCGTTGCGGCATGTCTTGCCTGTAGCTCGCATGCGGCCACGGCGGGTGCCGAAGCCGCACCGTTGCCGCAGAGCGCTTCTACCGCCTCGATCGATGCGCGGGTACAAGCCTTGCTGGCGAAGGTGAAGCAGTCGCTGCGACCGCTCAAGGGTGGGACGTTCGACATGGGTGATTGGGGAAACGAGTCGGGCCAATATTACGACATCGATCCGTATTCCAGACCCCTGCATAAAGTAACGTTGGATGGCTTTTCGATGATGGCGTACAAGGTTACGTATGACGATTTTGATGTGTTCACGGATGCTATTGGTAACGAACGGATCGACATGGATGCGCTGAAAATCGATGACCGGGCCCCCCGGCGTCCGGCTGGCGTGAGCTGGTATGGGGCCAAGGCTTATTGCCAATGGCTGGGTAAACTGACGCATCTGGCTTTCGATCTGCCGACTGAGGCACAATGGGAATACGCGGCACGGTCTGGCGGCAGGCGGGTGTTGTTCGCCACCGATAACGGAAAAATCGAAAGGCCCAGGAATTTCCCGAAAGAGTGGACTGACGAGGAAAAAGAGCCGCCCTTACCCGATGTTGGAAGTTATCCACCGAATCCAGCAGGGCTTTACGGTATGTCGGAAAATACGCATGAATGGGTACAGGACTGGTTCGATGAAGGTTTTTATAAAATTTCTCCGCTAAAAAATCCTTCTGGCCCCGCTATCGGAACAAAAAAAGTCATGCGAGGTAGTGTAGGTGGAAAAGCCGAGATTGCAGCAATGGTATTCATGAGAACAGGTAAAATACCTCAGCCGATGGAAACCACTTATCCCAATGAAGTCGACTGGAGTAAAAGAGTAATGGTGCCATTTCCAGGTTACTCAAGCTATATTGATTCAAACTTTCGTTGTGTTATTAATGAAAAAAATTAAACCAGATAACCTGGGTGATGCAATGGGAACTGCGTTAAAAGAAATTCCGGTTGATCATTTCTTAAAAACGGCCGCCCTGTGAGAGGTTCACTGAGCGCTAAACGTGTTTCGCAGCGATTCACGCAGCCCTCAAATTGCGTATCCATAACAATTTTATTGATCATTTGAGCTGCAATATTTCTCTCTGACTTTTCTCCTATTTCAAAAGTAATCCTTTCAAGAGTATTTTCTAGGTGTGCATTCGATTGTACAGTTGATATAAGCTCGTTAATTGAAAAAGCGACTAAGTTTTGTAAAGCACGATCTGGGAAAAGATTGGATAAATCAATAAGAGTTTTAATAAGAGCGCCACGTGATTCAGGTGGCATATAGGCGTACCATCCCCAGCCAGATTTGAGGCTTTGTTCCATCTTTATTATAAATTTTTCACCTGCTTGTTGAATGGATTTTTGGAGTTTTCGATAATCATTCTGAATCACCTTAATTTCTGTTCCGACAAAATCTTCAAGCGCTTGGTTGCTTGCAACCGTCATGTATAAAATTTGGTTAAAAGTAAAAAAGGTAGCTTTGTTCATCAAGTGCACGATCTTCTTATAATTTGAGTGCTTCAGTTGATGCACAATGTACATGAAGAATTGCCCTATTTGCTCTGTCCCAACCTCGGCCCCCACACTCCCTGATCCCCCCAAGCCGAGACAAGCACCAGCTTTTGCCGCGATTACGAAGTGACCATTGCGGTAATCGCATTCAAAGCCTAACGTGGCAGCCAGTCCTTGAATCAATGCAACGTCTGCGCTGACGCTGGCCATGTCAACATATGCTGCAATGGCCTTGTCCGCGTCGACCTTCTTGGGCGCCTTGGAATCGATGAAGCCTTCCGGACTCAGCCACTGCAACGCTCCTTTCAGTTCAACGCCTTCTTTCAGGCCGGCAAACACTTTTGCTTCGACTTTGGCGCCAACCCTGGCTTTCGCTCCCACCTGATTCTTGGGTGTCCCCCTGACACCCTGTTTGTCGCCCGTGATCATCAAGGCGGCATCCGCTTCCAATGCAACGCTGGCACCTGCCAAGGCATACAGCGTAAGGTCGCCGCGAAAGCGGAAGTAGCCAAGATCGAGTGTCACCTTATCGTGGCTGCTCAGATGCCATCCAGCAGCATGCGGCAGATAAATCATGGTTTCGACCTTGGCTTCGCCGATGGCGAACGAGGCTTCCGCGTTGGCCTTGATGCCGAACTGCACCGACTTTGCCGCGCGTTTGAAGCGCTGCTCCCAATTCTTGTCGCGTGCGTTGGACAGGCTTCCTTGGAAAGGCATGAAGCTCGCTTCCGCGCCGGCGCCAGCCGACCAGCGCATGAATTGGGCTTCCGGCTTCAGGTCGATGATGCGATACGGATTATTGGGGTCGTGCTGTTCCGCATTGAGCATGCCGCTGGCGATTTCTTGTTGACCGCGTTCCAGAAATGCCGTGGCCGACGTTCCCATCACCTTGGCCCAATCGGTCAGGATGCCGCTGAACTGATCGGCATCCTTAGGCGACAGTTTCCATTTCTTCTCGAACTTCGCACTGTCCTGTACCTGTTTCCCAATGCGTCTGCGGACTTCGTCCGGGTCGATTTTCCCTCCGTTGAACAGCTTGCCCTTCGAGTCTTTTCTACGCTCCGTGTCACCTTCCACAAGGTAAACCCGCTTGTCGGCTAGGGCACTCTTCAATTTTTCGGCCTTGACGTAGATCGGTGTATGCGCCTTCCCTTCCATGCGCTTCATCGTCAGCGGCAGCAGTTCCACCAGCTTGTTATGGTCCGTCTCCTGATTGGTGATGGCCTCCACCCGCTTTTTCGCGTTCTCGCTCTTTTCGGTTACGGTGTTCAGGGCGATATCGAGCGCTTTCTGCGCCTGCGCAATTTCTGCCTGGCCGCATTCGGCTGTTGCAGGAGGTTCTGCAGCGACAGGGATTTTTCCGTCACCGCGCGATTGGCTTCCTGCAACTCTTCGATGGCGGTCTTGTTGTGGTGGGCATCTTCACGGCATGCCAGCCACTCGTCCGGATAGAGGGCGATGAATGAATTGTCCTCTGGACGGTAGAGCAGGATGCCGTCCGCCAGCGTGTGTGATACCTCGACCAGGGTGTCGCGGGGCGTGGTGGTCGGTGTCGATTTAACGGGCGTGAAAATTTCGCTCATCGGACTGTCTTTCAAGAGATAAGGGATTGCGCGACTGCCGTCATTCTTCGTCGGGCAGATGCAAGGTCAGCGTTTCGCTCTTTGCCGTGAAAATGCGCTGCGTACGTCCCTGTGCATCGGTGATGCCGTCCACGCGGAGGCCGCTGGCGGATTCGAGCCGGTAGCGCACGTACGCCATCGGCGCCTTGGTCTCCTCGTTCACCACGACGAAGGCCTCGTTATAGATGTCCCTGGCCGCAGGCAGGACCGGTTGCGGCACGCTGCCGTCGGCAGGCCCGGCCAGCTCCTTCATGCTCGCCTTGAACGCCACCTTCCCCGGCGCATGCAGCATGATGTTTCCACCCTCCAGCTTCAGATACGCCCCCTGCGCGGTCAGCAGCATGTGCGTCTTCGCCCCGACCGTCACGCGCTTGTCGACGCTGGCCACGGTGACGCTCTTGTCCGCCGTGAGCCGCGTCGCACCCGACTGGCTCCGGCTGCTTACCTTGCCGCTCGCCGCATGCAGCCGGATTCCGGTTTCCTGGTTCGGCTTGTCCTTCGCACTCGCCTTGCCGTAGGTGAACAGGCTGATGCCGTCCTTCACCGCATGCGCGCTGCTGCCCTGCGCAAGCAGGTTGATGTCCTGGCCGGCGCTCACGCTGGTGCTGTGCCCGGCCGTGACGACGGCATCGGCCGGGGTGACGGCGACGATGCCGGCCGGACTCGACAGCTGCAGTTGCGGTTCGCTGTAGGCGGTGGCCCGGCGTTCGCCCGTGCTCTGCAAGACCTTGGCGCTGTTGTGCAGGGCAGCGATGGCAGGCAGTTGTTCCGGCAGGGAATCGTCCTGCAGCACGGCGTTGTGCTTGTGCGCCGTGCTTGCCATGGCCACTTGCAGCGCATGGCTTTGTTCGATCTGCGTCACGGCCGGGCGCGCATCCAGCTGGTCGCCATGGCGGCCGTCGGTCGACAGCAACAAACCCTGGCCGGCGCGCAGGGCAGCGGCGTGCGCGGTCTTGAGTTCGGCGCCAAAACCGGCCGGGGACAGGCGCTGGTTATCGGTCTGGTGGCGCACGTTGCCCAGGTTGAGCTCGGCCGTGCCACGGTGGGCGCCGGCGTGGCTTTGCAGGCCCAGTCTCGCCTGTCCGGGGCTGTCGTCGAAGACGAGTTGCTGGTAGGCGCCGTTCCCATGCTGGCTGCTGGCCAAGCCCTGGCTCTTGATGCCGGAGAGTACCGCCGGATGGGCGTGTGCTTCGCTCTCTCCGGGGAACCAGGCCGGCGCATTGCCGGTCGCGGCGCCGGCGCCGTAGGCGGCCGTGTTGTGCTGGGCATCGGCCGCGCCCTTGCCGTTGTACAGGCTGCCGATGACGACTGGACGGTCGATGTCGCCGTCCAGGAAGTCGATCAGCACTTCGCTGCCGACCCGCGGCACGGCGACCGCGCCCCAGTTGGCGCCGGCGATCGGGGCCAGCGGCGTGGCGATGCGCACCCAGGTGCCGGCGCGGTCGTCGGCCAGGGCGCCGGTCTGGCCGACCGGGGCCGGATGGCGCAGGCGACTGTGGCTGCGGTCGCCGTCGGCGGCGTCGCGTTGCCAGTGGAATTGCACCTTGATGCGGTGGTCACGGTCGGTGTGGATGACGGCGCCGGGCGGCCCGACCACGATGGCGGTCTGCTGTCCGGCTACGGTGGGGCGCGGGTGCCGCAGTACGCCGTGGCCGTCGACGCCGCTGCCGCGATAGGGCACCTTGGCCGGGATCGCTTCGAAGCGGTTGCGGTACAGCGGCCGCGCGGCCAGGGTGTCATCGCGCATCTCCAGGTCCGGGTCATCCTTGGCAGGGGCATCGAGCGGACTGCGGCCCAGCGCCTGCGTCACCGCGGTGCGCAGTTCGGCAGCGAGGTTGTTGTGCGCCAGGTGGGTCACGCGCAGCAGCGTGAAGCGGCGGCCATGCGCATCGGCGGCGTCCACACGGGCGTGGCCCGACAGGCTGAAGGTGGTGCCGGGCGCAAAGCTACGCACGGTGCCGGCACCGAGATGCTTCTCTTTTTCCACTTGCAGTGCCTGCAACTGGTTGTCGGCGATGCGCTGGCCCTGGGCGCGCGTCGGGTAGGCATAGCTGCCGGGGGTGTCGCTGTGGGTCAGGGACAGGGCGCTTTCTCCGCTGCCGGCGCTGACCCGACGCGACCCGAGGCTGCGGTAATCCCAGCTGCCGAGGTCGACGGTCGAGGCGACCGGGCGCGACACGGTGCGCCAGCGGTCGATGCTGTCTTCGCGCATCACCGCGCCCGGCTGGGTGAAGCGGACCGCGGCTTGCGCATTGTCCCGGAAACTGCCGTTGTGGTCGGCAATGACCAGGGTGTGCATGCCGAGCTGGGGCGTATTCGGCGCGGCATGGTGTTCAAAGTAATGAAACAGGCCTTCTTCGTGCATCAGGCGCCGGACGAAGGCGAGGTCCGATTCCTGGTACTGGCAGGTCAGCGAGCGCACCGGATACGCGCTGCGCTCGGCGATGTCGTAACGCCACGTGGGCAGCAGCGTGCCCCTGCCCTGCCAGCCCTGGAACACCGCATCCAGGATGTCGAACACGGTCTTGTCCTGGAAGATGCGGCTGTCGCGGCCGTGCGCCAGGAAGGCGCTCCACGGCTCGATGGCAAGGACGTAGCGCGCAAAGCCGCCGTTGGCGCCAAGCAGTTGCACTGACGTGATGTGGCCGTGGAAGGCGCGCAGCGGCATACCAGGCACAGCGGTGAGCAGTTCCAGCAGCGCGGGCTGGCCCAGCAGGGATTTGAGGGCGATGGCGGCGTCGGTGGACAGGGCCGACACGTGCAGCGCATAGCCGCGCGCCAGGCTTTCCTCGCCGTGCACGCATTCGGCGAGCAGGCGCTGCGGGCCGATGGGTGTGGATAAGCGCAGCAAACGCGTGTCCTGGGTAAAACGTGGGAAGAGTTCCGGCACTTGTTGCTCCTGTGAGCATGCGTTATCGACAAGCGGAATCGATGGTCGATACGATTGCCACGATGCGGCAAGCAGGCATTGTCAGGCGTGTGTGCTGAAAAGCTCTTGATTCAAGGCAAAATTGGAATCCGGCGCTCGATGGATTCGATGTTTGGCGCCGTGGATAACTCTTTGGATAACCCGCGGGCAAGATGCGGACAAGCCCGTATAAATCGTGGAAAATCCTTGGATAAAACTGTGGAAAAGTGTGGGAAAAGCTGAAATAACGTCCTTGGACAAGTCCTGCATAAGTGCTGGACAAGCAGGGGGTAACTATAGGATAAGTATGGGATAAACCAGGGATAACTGGCTTGCTCCACTCGCCGTATCACACCTGCTTCGGTGAAATCACCAGTTCCGGCTGCGGCCGCGGCGCGTGATTCGACAGGTCCGCCTGTCCCATCTGCCGGGGAATCGCCAGGATGCCTTGCCACAGGATGTCGCCGGCCAGGCGGCTTTCCCGGCTGAGCCGGTAAGCCGGCAGGGCGGCGTCGCCCTGGGCCTGCCACAGCGCCGCGTACGAGGGCGACAGGCGCGCATCGTTCCAGGCTTCGCCCAGCGGAGACAGGGTGTCCTGCAGTACGGCGGCGACGCTGCGCATGCGCACCCAGCGGTGGTTCAGCCAGCCGTTGTGGATCTCGGCCGGGTCGAGGAAGCGGGCGATGACCTGGCGCGCGGCCTGGCTGCCGCTGCGGCTCATCAGGCCGATCGCCTTGCGGTCCATGTTCAAGTTCAAACCACCTTCCGATTTCTTGTGGCGGATCAGGACCACGCGGTCGCGGTAACCCGGCGTGCGCGTCAGGGCTTCGTCGCGCCAGGTGCGGATGGTGCGCAGGATGGCGGTGGCGAAGCGCGCCAGCGAAGGCAAGCCGGCGCCATCGTCGACCGCGACATAAGGCTGGGTCACGCCCTGGTTGTTATTCGACGGCAGCGTGACGCGCATGACCGGCCGCGCCGGTTCCTGGCCGGGTTCGTCATGCAGGTCGTCGCGCAGCATCACGCCGAAGGTCGGGCGAGTCGGCAGGATGGCATCGAAAAAGTGGATCGGAAAATTACTGGTCAAGCCACCGTCGGAAAACCACACCCGCAGCAACTCGACCTTGCTGCCGGCAACCGGCAAGGTGCGGATCCGGTACAGCGGCACGGCTTGCAGCAGCACCGGGAAGCTCAGGCTCATGCGCGCGGCCACGACCACCGGCAAGTCGTCCGCGTCCGGCATGAAGTAATAATCGCCGCCGGCGGCGTTGAGTTCCTGCAGCAGGGACAAGGTTTGCGGACGATGGCGGGTGCGGTGCGACGCCTGCGTCATCCAGTCGACGATGTCCGATGTAAACAGGTGCGCCAGTTCGGATGCGCGGAACACCAGGTCGGCGCTGGCGTGCGGCAACCGGTGGGCGCGCAGCTCGCTCAAGCCGGTGCTCATCAGGGCCAACTCGATCGGCGGCACCGACTGGCGCAGTTGGCCGAAGGTCAGCGGTTGATTCGGCGCCAGGCCGGCGATGTCCTGCACCAGCGCATGCAGCCATTCGGTCAGCGCCGGTGGATTGCCGGGTTCGGTACGCAGGCCGGAGCAGATGCCGCAACGGTGCCGGCGCAGGCCGCGCCAGGCGTTCAAGAGGAATTGCAGGGTTGCAAATACCAGCGCGCTGGCCGCCATCGACAGCCCGAACCACAGGCCGCTCGCCAGCCACAGCACGCCGTTTGGCCATTGTCCGCCCAACAAGCCGCTGCTGACGACGAAGCCGAGCAGCCACAGGCTGGCACCGAGCAGCGCGCCCAGCGGAAAGTTCGCCAGCAGCGCCCAGGCCACCCGCGCCACCACCTTCGGTTTGACGCCGGCATTCAGGCCGGCGACGAGCACCCGGAAATGCGGCGCTAGTGCCGGGCTGGGCTGGAACAGCGAAAACAACCGGCTGGTGCCGCCGACGCGTTCGCGCAGGCGCCGCGGCAGCAGGCCGATTTTATAAAAGCCGTCGTCGACGCCGCCACCGCCCTGGCGCACGCGGTTGCGCTTGTACTGGGCGGCCGCGGCGGCAATGGCGGCGATGGCGCCGACGCTGCTGCCGCCGATCGAGCGCAAGGTAAATTTTTTCGCGAGCCGGGCGACGAAGCTCGGGTAGACGACGCCGGAGGTCACGCCGCCTTCCATCACGATATCGCATTCTTCCGGAAGAAAATTCGTCATCGCCATTTCCCATCGATCATCCTGATGGGATTATGCGGTGCTTTCGGCCATGTTCGCTTATCGAATCGTCACGCCGGCGAAGCATTTGATACGCTCCGGCGCATGGATATCGGAACCCTTCACGCAGTGACCCTGCGCGCCACCCGCCGCGCGCCGCCGCGCCAGGTTGCCTGTGCCGACGCGGTGGCGCAGCGCGGCCTGTTCGGCGACGCCCATGCCGACCGTTTTTCGCCGCGCCAGGTGCTGATCGCCGATGGCGGCGTGTACGCCGACCTGGCGCTGCCGCCGCATGCCTTGCGCGAAAACCTGCTGGTGGATATCGATACCGCTGCCCTCGCATCGGGTACGGTGCTGCAAATCGGCGACGAGGTCCTGCTGCGGTTGATGTTCCAGTGCGAGGCCTGCGGCAACCTGGACGCGTTCCGGCCCGGCCTGGCGCGCCTGCTGGGCAACCGGCGCGGCATGCTGGCGCGCGTCGTCAGCGGCGGCACGCTGCGCGCGGGCGACCGCATCCGCGACCTGGGACCGCTGCTGCCGCCCTGGCCGGACGATTGGCACGCGCGCGTGACGATGGTGCTCGATGCGCTGCCCGAGGGCATGGTGATCGAATACCGGGATCTGGCCCTCCTGGCCGGCGTGCAATCGACGTATTGCCGCGCCTTTCCACGCATGCTGCGCAACCTCGGACCGGCATACGCCGGCCTGGCGCTGGCGGCGGGCGATCCCGGCACGGCGCCGCGCTGGAAGGGGGAAGGACTGTTCGAGCATGCCCCGCTCCTGCGCGTGGTGTGACGGCGAGGCTCAGCCGGGCACGCCGACGATCACGCTGGACGCCTTGAACATCGCGGTCGCCGGCCTGCCTGCGGCCAGTTCCAGTGCGGCAGCACTGTCGTTGGTGATGACGGCGGCCACCGTCCCGCCGCCCGGCAGGTCGAGCACCACCTCGGTGTTCACCGCGCCCGGCGTCAGGCGGGACACCGTCCCCTGCAACTGGTTGCGCGCCGAAAAGCGGGCGCCCTCGGCCTGCGTGACCAGGATCACCGACGAGGATTTGATGAGGGCGAACGCCTGGCGTCCCGGCTGCAGGCCCAGGCTTTCGGTGCTTTCCCGGGTGACGATGGCCACCAGCCGTTGCCCGCCGGTGATGTCGAGTTCGATCTCGTCGTTGACCGCGCCGGCCTGGACGCGCACGACGGTGCCGAAGAATTGGTTGCGTGCGCTGGTTTTCATGTTCAGCCTGCTGATCAGGTTCAAGTCGTCGGCGATGCCCGCCGCCTGCCGGTTGAGTTGTTCGACGAAATCGCGGTGGACTTGTGCGAGCAGGCGGAAATGCCTGACCAGCTGTTCGCCGCGGCCGGTCAGGCGCGTGCCGCCGCCGCCCTTGCCACCCGCGAGGCGTTCGACCAGGGGTTCGCCGGCCAGGTTGTTCATCGCGTCGATCGCGTCCCACGCCGCCTTGTAGCTCATCTTGATGGCCTTGGCGGCCCCGCTGATCGAGCCGGTCTCGGCGATCATGGCCAGCAGGTCGACCCGGCCCGGACCGCCGAAATTCTGGCCGCCGACCGTCATCCAGACGCTGCCTTGCAGCGCAAATTGTCCTTCCATGCATCCTCCCGTTCGCAGCGGCACGATAACATGAAGCGTTCGTTATATACTTCGGTATATAGCGCTATCCATGGAGAACATCGCATGCAACCCATTGCCGGCCTGCTGGCCATGCTCGTCATCGCCTCGACTGCCCATGCCGGCGAGGTGCAGGTGGCGGTGGCCGCCAATTTCACGGCGCCGATGCAGAAGATCGCCGCCGCCTTCGAGCAGGACACCGGCAACAAGGCGGTGCTGGCGTTCGGCGCCACGGGTAAATTCTATGCGCAGATCCATAACGGCGCGCCGTTCGAGATCCTGCTGGCGGCCGACGACGAGACGCCAGCCCGGCTGGAACAGGAAAAGCAGACTGTGCCGGGCTCGCGTTTCACCTATGCCACCGGCAAATTGGTGCTGTGGTCGGCCAAGGCGGATTATGTCGACAGCGCGGGCAAGGTCCTGCAGAGCGGCAATTTCAATCACCTGTCGATCGCCAACCCGAAAGCGGCACCCTACGGCGCCGCGGCGGTCGAGACGCTGACCAGAATGAACCTGATGACGCGCCTGCAGCCGAAGATCGTGCAGGGTGAAAACATCTCGCAGGCATACCAGTTCGTCAGCACCGGCAATGCCGAGCTGGGCTTCGTCGCGCTGTCGCAAGTGGCGCGCGACGGCAAGTTCACGGCGGGGTCCGGCTGGATCGTGCCGGATGCGATGCACAGCCCGATCCGCCAGGATGCCCTTATTCTTGCCAGGGGCAGCGCCAACCCGGCGGCCAGGGCCCTGATGGATTACCTGAAATCCGACAAGGCGAAAGGCATCATCCGCGCGTTCGGCTACGAACTGTGAGGATGGCCGACCGGAATGGATGAAGCCGACCTCGCCGCTATCTGGCTGACGCTGAAACTGGCCACCGTCGTCACCCTGCTGCTGCTGGCGCTGGGCACCCCGGTGGCCTGGTGGCTGGCGCGCACGCGTTCGCGTCTGAAACATGCGGTGGCGGCGGTGGTGGCCTTGCCGATCGTGCTGCCGCCCACCGTGATCGGCTTTTATCTGCTGGTGGCGCTGGGGCCCAACGGCTGGCTCGGCAAGTTCACCGCCGCGCTCGGCCTGGGCTTGCTGCCGTTCACCTTCGCCGGCCTGGTGCTGGCCTCGGTGCTGTATTCGATGCCCTTCGTGGTGCAGCCCTTGCAGAATGCCTTCGCCGCCATCGGCGAGCGGCCACTGGAAGTGGCGGCGACCCTGCGCGCCAGCCCCTGGGACACCTTCTGGTCGGTGGCGGTGCCGCTGGCCCGGCCCGGCTTCCTCTCGGCGGCCGTGCTCGGCTTTGCGCACACGGTCGGCGAATTCGGCGTGGTGCTCATGATCGGCGGGAATATTCCGGATAAGACCCGCGTGGTGTCGGTACAGATTTATGACCACGTGGAAGCGCTCGAGTATGCGCAGGCACACTGGCTGTCCGGCGCCATGCTGGTGTTCAGCTTCGTGGTGCTGCTGGCGCTGTACACGCTCAACCCGCAGGCGGCGAAAGGAAGGTCGTGATGACGCATCCGGCCGATGACATCCGGGTGCGCCTGCACATCGCGCGCAGCGGTTTCAGTCTCGACGTCGACCTGACGCTGCCCGGACGCGGCATCACGGCGCTGTTCGGGCCGTCGGGTTCCGGCAAGACCACGTGTCTGCGCGCCATCGCCGGGCTGGAGCATCGAAACGATACCGGTGCCGAAGCCTACGTCGCCGTCGGCGGCGAGGTGTGGCAGGACGCGGCGCACGGCGTGTTCGTGCCGACCCACCGGCGCGCGCTCGGTTACGTGTTCCAGGAAGCCAGCCTGTTCGAGCATCTGAGCGTGCGTGCCAACCTGGAGTTCGGCATGCAGCGCGTGCCGCCGGGCGAGCGCAGGTTTTCGACGGAGGCGGTGGCCGGCCTGCTCGGCATCGGCGACTTGCTGGAGCGCCGGCCCGGCCGGCTGTCCGGCGGCGAGCGCCAGCGGGCGGCGATCGCGCGCGCCCTGCTCGCCTCGCCGCGCCTGCTGCTGATGGACGAGCCGCTGGCGGCCCTCGACTTGCGCCGCAAACAGGAAATATTGCCTTATCTCGAGCGCATGCACGACGAGCTGTCGATCCCGATCATCTACGTCAGCCACGCGCCGGACGAGGTGGCGCGCCTGGCCGACCACCTGGTGCTGCTGGATGGCGGCCGCGCCGTCGCCAGCGGTCCCTTGGGCGAGACGCTGGCGCGCGCCGACCTGCCGCCCAGCTTCGCCGACGACGCCGGCGTGGTGCTCGACACCGTCCTCGAGGGGCATGAGGACGACGCCCTGTCGCGCCTGCGCTTCGACGGCGGCGTGCTGTACGTCGGCCGGCGCAAGGAAGCCATCGGCAGCCACCTGCGCTGCCGCATCCACGCGCGCGACGTCAGCCTGGCGCTGCAGCGCCCGAGCGGCACCAGCATCGTCAACCTGCTGCCGGCCACCGTGACGGCGACCGCCGCCACCGACACCCCCGGCCACGTGCTGGTGCAATTGCGCATGGGGCCGGCGCCGCTGCTGGCGCGCATCACCGAACGCTCGCGCCGCGAACTCGACATCGCCCCCGGCCGCACCCTGTGGGTGCAGATCAAGGGCGTGGCGCTGCTGGGCTGAACCGACCGCCATTCGGGGTCAGAGCACATCAAGTCGACAATTCGGGGTCAGAGCCCGGTTTTAGGCAATGGCTTCGCAAACATATTGTCGGCACGTGGCAACACGATTGTCCGCGACAGGGGTGTGCTCAACAGGGCATGGACGCGCCGGCCTGCCTGGCGCGTTGACAATGCAGCTGGTCCATTTCCAATCGAAGCGCTCTGACCCCGAACTTGTGCTCTGACCCCGAAGGCATCAGCGCACGCGGCGCATCGAGGAGATGCGGCCGCTCATCTGGTCGAGGAAGGGATAACGGCCTGGGCCGTAGGTGATGCACTGGCCGCGGAAGTTGATGTCGTCGCAGAATTCCCAGCGGCCGTCGTGGATGATCATCGAGCTGGTGCGGTCGTTGAAGTCGCTCAGCGCGCGTGCGTCGCCGGACAGGGAGATTTCCTGGCCTTCGAAGCGCGGGCGGGCGAACAGCTGCACGGCGCCGCCGCCGCGGTAGTCGCCACGGTACTCACGGCCGTCGCCACGGCGCTCGTCATCGCGCCAGCCGCCCTCGCGCTCGCCACGCCAGCCGCCGTCGCGCTCGTCGCGGCGGTCGCGTCCCGGACCGCCGCGCGACACTTCGCGCACCGACGAGATGGTGTCGTTGAAACGCGGCAGGCTGCGGTATTCGCCCGGACCGAACTCGACGCAATTGCCGCCGTAGCCGGCGTGTTCGCACACCTCCCACACGCCCGAGCGCACCACGATGCTGGACACGCGGTCGTTGAAGCCGGCACGGTTCAGGTCGGGTGCGTCGCGGCCGAGGGTCACGCGGGCGCCGTGGAAGTCGCTGTCGGCGAACAGGGTCAGCTCGCCGGCAAAGGCAGCGTGGGAACACAGGGCCAGCACGGCGGCGGCGGCAAACAGGCGTTTCATCTTTTTCTCCATCGATCCGATATCAGTAAGTGCGCCTTGCACGGCGCCTGCGTGGTTAACGCGGCAGCGCCGTCAGGGGTAGACATTGTCTTGTAACAAAATTCTACGCTATCACACAGATCGATATCATTCGGTGCGTTCGGTGTCTCATGCCCCGACGCGCGCCGGCGCAATCCGTTCCTGCTCCAGGATGCCGAGGATATGCCCGCTCAGCACCGCCAGCGCGTCCGTGCTCGACAGGTTGCGGATGCGCTGTCGCATGCTGCGGTGTTCCTCCACCACGATCGACCAGTCGAGCGCTGCGCCGTCATAGCCGTCGTGCGGGCCGCACATGCTGGCGCAGCCGATCATGAAGCTGGACTCTTGCGGCAGCTGGTATTCGATCAGCCAGCCCCAGTCCTCGGGGACCGGATAGCTGGTCGCGATGCCGCGCCGGCCCAGTTCCTGCGCCAGCCACAGGGCCAGTTCGAAGCCATACACGCCGGGATTGCTCTGGCAGGCCGCCGGCAGGGTCGGCAGGAACTTCGCGGATGAAAACTCGATGCGCCACATCATCGTGCCCCCCATGATGGAAACACGATTCTACGTCGTCGGGGTGACGAAGGTGTGACGGGAACGTGACCATGACACCATGCCACCGCGCCCGACGGCGCCGGCGCGGCTCAGCCCAGTGGCAGCAGCAGCGCGCGCGCCGCTTTTACCAGGGCCGCCCCCATGCGTTCCAGGCGCGGCGGCTGGATGCGCCAGGCATGCCAGTACAGCGGCACGTCCGCGTGCAGGCCGGGCGCCAGGTCGACCAGCACGCCGGCGTCCAGCATCGCCGCGCATTGCTCGAGCGGCAGCAGGCCGTAGCCCAGGCCGAGCCGGATCGACTGCACGTACGGATCGCTGGCGGGCACATAGTGAAAAGGATAGGCGCCCTCGGGCAGGCCGAAGTGCTGCAGCAGGAAGGCGCTTTGCAGCGTGTCCTTGCGGTCGAACACCATCACCGGCGCCCGGCGCGCCGCCTCGCGCGTAAAACCGCCGGGGAACCAGCGCCGCGCGAACGGCGCCGCCGCCACCATCCGGTAGCGCATGATGCCCAGCGGCGTGACGGTACAGCCGCGCATCGGGGCCGGTTCGCCGGACACGCAGGCCAGCGCCTGGCCTTGCTCCAGCAGCGAAAAGGTGTGGCCCTGGTCGTCGAGCACGAATTCGACCAGCAGGCCTTCGTCGACCAGGATCGGCGCCAGTACCGGCAGCAGCCAGGTGGCGAGGGTGTCGTTGTTGACGGCCAGCGGCACCCGCACCGGGGCCGCATCCTCGTCCTGCCCGGCCACGAACTCGGCTTCCAGCAGCGTGCGCCGGCGCAGGAATTGCAATAGGCGCATGCCGGGCGCGGTCGGGCGGCACGGCCGCGCGCGCACCAGCAGCGGCGTGCCCAGGTCCTGCTCCAGCGCGCTGATCCGTTGCGACACCGCCGACGGGGTGATGTTGAGCCGGCTCGCGGCCGCTTCCAAGCTGCCGCCGTCGACGGCGGCCATGAAAGCGTCACAACGGCGTGGATCGAGATTCATGCATTAGCCCGGCTTAATCGACATTAAATTTCATTAATATAATTGAAGAAGCCGGGCACCGCGGCGATCATCCTGCTTTCCAGGTAATGACGACGAGGCCGTAACGATGTTTTCGCAACAGGTATTCCTGCAAGGGCTGGGCATGGGCGCCAGCCTGATCATGCCGATCGGCGCCCAGAACGCGCACGTGATCCGCACCGGCGTGCGCGGCCGTCACGTGATGCTGACGGCGGCCACCTGCATCCTGGTCGACATCGGCTTGATCGCGCTCGGCATGTCCGGCTTCGGCGCCCTGGTGGAAGCGTCGCCGCGGCTGCTGGCGGCCTGCCGCTGGGGCGGCGCGCTGTTCCTGCTGTGGTACGGCGGCCGCTGCCTGCTGGGTGCCTGGCGCGCGCCGGCGCAAGGGGGCACGGTGCAGGGCGATGGCAAGGCGGGCGGTAAAATGGGCGGCGACCCGGCGGCCGGCGGCGCGCGCCAGGCCTTCACGGTGGTGCTGGCGATGTCGCTGCTGAACCCGCACGTCTACCTGGATACCGTGGTGGTTCTGGGCGCGGTCGGCAGCAGCCTGGCGGACGGCCACCGCAGCGCCTTCGCGCTCGGTGCGATGCTGGCCTCGCTACTGTGGTTTTCCCTTCTCGCCGTGCTGGCGCGGCGCTTTTCCTGCGTGCTGGCGCGGCCGAACGTGTGGCGCGCGGTCGAGACGGTGACGGGGGCGACGATGCTGATCCTGGCCGCGCTGCTGCTGCGCGGCGCCTAGCCGGTCTCCAGGCTTCAGGCTTCAGGCGGCTTTCGGCGCGAACGCCAGCGGATTGGCCGGCACGTTGCTGGCCAGCGCCTTGCCGCCCTCCACCGTCATCTGCTGCGGCAGCGGCACGCCGTTCTTGACGGCGGTGAGCTCGGCCAGGATCGACACCGCGATCTCGTACGGCGTCTTGCTGCCGATGTACAGCCCGATCGGGCCGTGCAGCCGGGCGATCTGTGCGTCGGTGAGGTCGAATTCGCGCAGGCGCTCGCGCCGCCGCGCATTGTTGACGCGCGAACCGATCGCGCCGACATAGAAGGCATCGGTCTTGAGCGCTTCCATGAGCCCCATGTCGTCCAGCTTGGGATCGTGCGTGAGTGCGATCACGGCGCTGCGGTTGTCCAGTTTCATCTCGAGCACGACGTCGTCCGGCATCGCGTGCACCACCTCGACCCCGGGCAGGGTCCAGCTGCCGCGGTATTCCTCGCGCGGGTCGCACACGGTGACCTGGTATTCCAGCCCGACCGCGATCTGGGCCAGGAATTGCGACAGCTGGCCGGCGCCGATGATCAGCATGCGCAGGCGGGGGCCGTGCAGGGTGACCAGGGTGCGCTTGTCCTTGTCCATGTACAGCTGCTGGTCGGCCGTGCCGGCGCCGAGCTCGACCGCGCCCGTGGCGAGATCGAGCGTGCGGCGGGTCAGCACGCGGCGCTGGGCCAGCGCCAGCAGTTCGTCCATGCGGCTGAGCGCGCCCAGCGGCTCGACCACCAGCTGGATGGTGCCGCCGCAGGGCAAGCCGAAGCGGTGCGCCTCGTCGGCCGAGATGCCGTAGGTGAGCACTTCCGGCACGCTGCGCGTGATGCCGTGTTCACGTACCGCGGCGATCAGGTCGTCCTCGATGCAGCCGCCCGACACCGATCCCACCACCAGGCCGTCCGCGCGGATCGCCATGGTCGCGCCTTCCGGACGCGGGCTCGAGCCCCAGGTCCGTACCACCGTCACGTATTCGCAGCGGTAGCCGGCACGGAGCCATTGGTCGCAGGCGTGCAGCACTTCGAGGTCGATACTGTCCATGGTCGGGTCCTTCGGGGCATTGATGAGTTGAACGACAAGTCCAATGCTAACGCAAACGGCGCCAACCGGGCGCCACGCGTGGGCGGCGGCAAGCTCAATCCGGTGATCCCGCTGCGTCCGAGGAGGCAACCGGCTCGGCCGTGGCGCGTTGCTGGCATACTAGGGGATTGTGATTCGGTCCTCGACTCTGGAGCCAGCTTTGAAAACATTCGCATCCGCCCTGCTCGGCGCCCTGCTGCTGGGCGCCACCGCCGCCCAGGCCGCCATTCCGGTATACGGCTTCGTGGTCAAGAACACCTACCCGCACGACCCGGCGGCGTTCACCCAGGGCCTGTTCTTCCGCGACGGCCAGCTGTACGAAAGCACCGGCCAGAAGGGCCAGTCCTCGCTGCGCAAGGTCGATCTCAAGACCGGCAAGGTGCAGCAGAAGAAGGCGCTGGCGGACGAATACTTCGGGGAAGGCTCGGCCGCGGTGGGCGACAACATCGTCACCCTGACCTGGCAATCCAACGTCGGCTTCGTCTACGATGCGAAGACCTTCGCGCTGAAGAGCCGCTTCAACTACAAGGGCGAGGGCTGGGGGCTGGCCAGCGATGCGGCGCACGTCTACATGAGCGACGGCACCAACGAGATCCGCGTGCTCGATCCGAAGACGCTGGAAGAACAGCGCCGCATCCGGGTGACGGCCGAAGGCAAGCCGATCCCGCAGCTGAACGAGCTGGAAGTGGTCGACGGCGAAATCTACGCCAACATCTGGGGTTACGACGTGATCGCGCGCATCGACCCGGCCAGCGGCAACGTGGTCGGCTGGATCAACCTGGCCGGCCTGCTGCCGCCGGAGCAGCGCGGCACGACCTCGATGGATGCGGTGCTGAACGGGATCGCCTACGACGGCAGGCACAAGCGTCTGTACGTGACTGGGAAGCTGTGGCCGAAGCTGTTCGAGATCGAGCTGGTGAGAGTGCAGAAGTAAGCCGCGCCGCCGGCAAATGGCCGTCGTCCCTGTGAAGGCAGGGGCCCAAGTTCGTCGCGTACCCCTGGCTTTACCGCGGGCTGCTCACAAAAATGGGGCCCCTGCCTGCGCAGGGGCGACGTATCACTGCCGTGGCCTGACGAGCCTCGGTGGTCGTTCAGCCCTTATCGCCCACCGCAATCACCACCTTCCCGAAGTGCGACCCCGACGCCATGTAGCGGTAGGCCTCGCGCGCCTGTTCGAACGGGAACACGCGGTCGACCACCGGCTGCAGGGCGCTGGACGCCGCGAAGCGCATCACCTTGTCCAGCATGGTGCGGCTGCCGACGTAGATGCCGACCAGGCGCCGCGCGCTGGCCAGCAGCGAACCCGGGTTGACCTCGCCGCCGAAGCCGCTGACGCCGCCGATGACGGCGATGCTGCCGCCCATCGCGGCGGACGCGATCGAGCGGTTGACGGTGCCCTGGCCGCCGACTTCCAGCACCACGTGGGCGCCGACGCCGCCGGTCACGCGCAGCACTTCTTCCTGCCACTCCGGATGGGTGCGGTAATTGATCGTGTGGCTGGCGCCCAGTTCGCGGGCGCGCTGCAGCTTGTCGTCGCTGGACGAGGTGATGATGGCGGTGAGGCCGGCCGCGCGGGCCAGCTGCAGCCCGAGCACCGACACGCCGCCGGTACCCAGCAGCAGCACGGTGTCGCCGGGACGGATGTGGTTGCTGGATTCAAAAATGGCGTTCCACGCCGTCACGCCGGCGCAGGGCATGGTGGAGGCGTCGATGAAGCTCATCGACGGCGGGATCTTCGCCAGCGCATCCTCGTGCAGGATCACTTCCTCGGCCAGCATGCCGTCGATGTCGCCGCCCAGCGCATGGCGCACCTTGTCGGGCGCGGGCGGGCCGTCGTGCCAGTACGGGAAGAACGCGCCGGCGACGCGGTCGCCCACCTGCACCCGGCTCACGCCCGGACCGACGGCCAGCACCTCGCCGGCGCCGTCCGAGCAGGGCACGATGGATTCGTCGACATTGACCAGGTAATTGCCGCCGGCGACCATCAGGTCGCGGTAGTTGAGCGACACTGCACGCACGCGGATGCGCACTTCGCCGGTGCCCAGCGCGCGGTCGGGAAAGTCGACGCATTGCAGCGCGTCGATGCCTGCGCCGGGAAGGATCTGGTAGGCCCGCATTGGTATTTCCTCCATTTGCCGAAATGATCGTCACGCCCACGCGGGCGGGCCATCATTGTCGCCGCAAGCGCCTGGCCGGCGGCGCACGCTCGGCCCATGCGCAATGCGCGGCCGGCGCATGCGGACAGGGCCCGCCTCCCTGCCGGGAAACGGGCCCTGCGCCCAGTCCAGCGCAGCTGGCCTGGTTCGGCTTGGTTCTTTTCAGAAACGTCCCGGCACCGTACCGTTATAGGTACGCTTGGCCATGAATTTCTTCCAGATAAAGCCGGCAACCGCCATCAGGATCATCTTGCGCATACAAACCTCCATGTCGTGAACGATTCGTACTGACGATACCCGCAAACGTCCATGCATGGCGCCGGCTAGAGACATTTATGCGCTGCAATACGCAAGCGCTTATTGAAGCGCTTGTTGCGTGCCAGCCGCCGCCTTTTGCGCGGGCACGAAATCCTCCAGCACCGCCTGCTTCATCAGCGCCGGCGGCAGGATGCCCTGGGCGATGACGAAGTCGTTGAAGGCCTTCAGCTTGAAGCGTTCGCCCAGTTCGATCTCGGCCAGCGTCTTCAAGGCGCGCAGCTTGACGTAGCCGTAGTAATAGGCGGTGGCCTGGCCCGGGCTGCGGTACGCGTAGCGGTCGACCTCGGACTGGGCGAACGGCTCGGACAGCGCCACTTCCTTCATCAGGAAGGCCTTGGCCTGCGCCGGCGTCATGCGGCCCAGGTTGATCATCGGGTCGAGCATCGCGCGCGCCATGCGCAACAGGCGCGCATGCAGCGACGCCAGCTGGCCCTCGGCCGGCATGTAGGGCAGCACCAGCGCTTCCGAGTACAGGCCCCAGCCTTCGACGTTGGTGCTGTTGAAGGCGAAGCGCGCGCGCGCCACCGACATGCCCTGCTCCACCATCGACGCGAACTGCAGTTCGTGGCCGGGACGCGCCTCGTGCGCGGCCAGCGTCCACGCCATCGCGGCGAAGTCGAAGTCGTTCATCCTTTCCTTCGACTTCGCGTTCGGGTTCGACAGCGGGATCACGAATTCGCCGTACTCGCCGGTGTTGCCGATCAGGCGCGGCGGATTCATGAACGGCGCCGGGGTACGCGCCGCCTCGGCCGGGGTGGCGGCGCGGATGTTCGCTTCGCGCGCCGGCAGCGTCACCAGGTCGCGCGCGCGGATGATGCCCTCGATGTCCTTCAGGCGCTCGCGGTAGTACGGCAGCAGCTGGTCGCCCGGGATCGCCGTCTTCTTCAGCTCGCGCATCACGTCGCGGTAGTCCGGCGACAGCAGCTTTTTCTGGGCGGCGATGGTCGCGGCCACCACCTGCATCTGGTCGCGCACCTCCTGGAAATCGAAGCTGGCGCGCTCGATCATCTCGGCGGGGGCAATGTCGACGCCGACGCCCGCCAGGCGGTTGACGTAGACCGCTTCCGGCAGGCGCACGTCCTTGCGCGCGCGCGGCAGGATGCGGGCGCGCACCCAGTCGTCGTAGTCCTTCACTTGCGCCTTGAGGGCCGCGAAGTCGGCTTCCCAGCCTTGCAGGCCGTCCTTCCTGAACAGTTCCTCGATGCCGTCCAGGTAGGTGGCGTTGTTGTTCAGGCCTTCCTCGACCTCGCCCACGTAAGGGCCGATCAGTTTCCCGTTCGCCAGCCGTTCCTCGCTGCGCGCGCGCACCAGGGTGGCGATCGGCGTGTAGCCGGCTTCCTTGCCCGCGTAGCGCTTCAGGCGCACCAGCGCCAGCTGCCGGCGTGCCGGCTTGTTGCGCGTGTCGAGCAGGGCGCGCAGGCCGCCGTACACGAGTTCGCCCACGTTGACGTAGTTCAGCAGGTACTGGCGTTCCAGCTTCATGCTGGCGATCTGTTTTTCGCGCGAGTCGATCAGGATGTCGAGGTCCTGGCGCACCTTGACGTCCTGTTCGAGCGTGCGCTGGCGGCGCAGTGCGCGCAGGCGCTGTTCGGTGTCGGCCAGCTCGCGCTCATAGTCGCGCGGCTTGAAGTCGGCCACCGCGGTGTCGAAGCTTTCGTCGCCGAGTTCCGTCGAATCCTCGGGGTGGAACTTGCCGGTGTCCTTCAGCACGGGCGCGGTGTAGGCGTCGCTGCGCGCGACCCAGGCGGCGCCGGTGCGAACATCGGCGGCGAACACGCTGCCGGCGGCGAGGGCGAATACGAGACCGAGCGCAATGCGGGCCATGGGACTTCCTTTCCGGTGAATGCCCGAAGGCGATCCCGCATTCTAAATCCTAGACCGGCTTGACCACCATGAACCAGAAGATGAAGACAAAGGCAATAAATGCGGGGACGCCGAGCCCCACCCAGGTCTTGAAGTAGGTCCAGTACAGCGGCGGCAGCGCGGTGCCGTCGCGCGCCGCCGCGGCCGCGATGTCGCGCAGGCGGATCTGCAGCCACACCACCGGCAGCCAGCAGGCGCCGGCCAGCACGTACAGGATCACCGACCACATGATCCACTTGCTGGTGAGGGGGTAGCCGGCCAGGTGCGCCATATAAAAACCGGTGGCCGGCTGGATGACGGCGGTGGTGGCGGTGAACAGCCAGTCGGCGATCACCACGTACTTGCCGACCACGGCGATCGCGCGCACGTCGCGGCTGACGTTGGCGAACAACATGTACCAGGCCGACCCGATGCCGGTGCCGAACAGGAGGGTGGACGACAGGATGTGCAGCCATTTGACGACGAGGTAATCCATGCTTCAAGCCTCTTTTGCGTTTTCATCGAGTTCGAACAGCAGCCAGATCGCGGCCAGCATCGGCAGGTTCTTGGTCAGCGGTCCGTAGGGGTGGACCAGGAATTCCGGCAGCCTGAACGCGATCACGACCGTATACAAGCCGATCAGCCCCAGTTGCGCCAGCCACAGCCAGCGGCGCCGCTTGAGCAGCAGGATGCCCAGGCCGAAGGCCAGGTCGAAGGCCGAGGCGCCGTACAGCATCAGCGGCCGCAACGCTTCCGGGATGCCGGTGCGCGCCAGCAGGGCGTAGCTTTCCCCGGCCGGGTAGACGAAGGCGGAGACTATGGCGGTGATGATCCACACCGCGGCGATCGACCAGCGCAGCGGCGGCAGCAGCCAGTCGAGTTTGGCGCTGCTGCGCTCGGCGCCCGGCGCCACCACGAACGACGCGATGGTGCGCGCCGGCCGCCCCAGCAGGCGCAGGGCCGGGCCCGGGTCGGCGGTATTGCCGCGGTCGAGCATGCGCAGCGCGTCGGGGTCGAGCAGGCCGCCCGGCAGGAAGCGCCCGAAGCGCGCCATGAAGCGTCCCAGCCCGGCCGGCAGCGCCAGCACCCGCAGCCGGCCCATGCCCATGGCCGTGCGCAGCGCCGCCAGGTAGTCGGTGAAGGGCAGTGCCTGCGGCCCGGCCAGCGCCAGGCGGCGCGCGGTGCTGCGCGGGAACAGCTCGGCCTGGTCGACATGCAGGCGCTGGCGCAGCAGGGCGACGATCGCCGCCACCAGGTCGTCGACGTGGATTGGCTGCACCAGCTGCGGCGCGTCGCCGAAGCGCAATGCGAACGGCATCGAGGCCAGCGCCTTGAACACGCGCGCGCTGGTGCCGCCGGCGCCGTACACCAGCGACGGCTGCACGATGCAGGCGCGCACCGGCAGCGACGCCAGGTAGTCGTCGGCGGCCTTCTTCGACAGGTGGTAGGGCGTGTCGGCGTCGGCGTCGGCACCGAGCGCGGACAACTGCACGACCATGTGCACGTCGTCCGATTCGGCGCAGGCGGCGAACAGCGCGCGCGGTGCGCGCTTGTGCAGGGTGTCGAAGGTCTGCGTCCCGCTTTCGCGGAAGATGCCGACCGTGTTGATCACCGCGTCGATGCCCGACAGGCGCGCCAGCCAGACGGATTTGTCGGTATCCTTGGTGAAGTCGGCATGGATGAAGCTCAGGCGCGGGTCGCTGCTCGGCTTCACGGTGCGTACCGCGCACACGACTTGATGGCCCTCCGCCAGCAGCGCGTGCAGCAGGTGCTGCCCGATGAACCCGCTTGCGCCCGTCAACAGAATCCGCATTCACGCTCCTAATCAAACACCGAACCCGAGGAACCTCATGGAACCATGGAACATCGCCTGGCGGCGCGGCCTGGTCGGCGGCACCGCGGCCAGCCTGCTGTCGAGCGCGGCGCTGGTGGCGCGCGGCAGGCGTGAAGCGAGCGCCTGCGCGCCGACCAATGCGACCAGCCACTGGATCTGGGGCGAGCGCGCCTTCGACCAGTACGCGCCGTCGCTGCGCCACACCCTGCCCGGCTACCTGATCCACCACGGCTGCGCCGTGTTCTGGGCGGTCATCTTCGAGCGCCTGTGCGGCCGCCTGCTCGACAGGCAACAGCCGCCGCTGACGCTGGGCATGGCCGGCGGCGCCGCCGCAGTGGCCTGCTTCATCGACTACGAGTGCACGCCCGACCGCCTGAAACCCGGCTATGAACAGCACCTGTCGCGGCCGTCGCTGGCAGTGGTCTACGCCGGCTTCGGCCTGGGCCTGGCGCTGGGCGCCATGCTGTGCCGCCGCAGTTGACTAAATTGTAAGGCAGATAGGGAAATCGTGCCGCATCGGCAGGCGGAGAAGGCGGAAAAGCCGGAGCCAGGCAGCGGGTGCGCAGGATGGGCACCTCGTGCCCATCCTGCGTTGCTCAGAAGCTGTAGTTGGCGCGCGCGTAAATGTAGCGCCCGCCGTTGCCGAACGGCGTGTAGTTCGAGAACGGCGCGTTGTTGGTCGTGTTCAGGCTGAACGGCAGCGTCTCGGCGTACTGGTCGAACACGTTGTCGGCCCCCAGCGCCAGGGTCAACTGGCGAGTGACGGCGATGCGGCCTTCCAGGTCGACGATGGTGTGCTCCTGGATCCAGAAGTCGTTGGCCGCCGTGGTGCCGGGCGACAGCACCTTGCCGTAGCGGGTGGCGCGCGCGGTCACGCCCCACTGCGCCAGCTTCCAGTTGGCGCTGGCCACGATCTTGTTCTTCGGCTGGCCCTGCTCCAGCGTCAGCACGTTGATGCGGTCGAACAGCACCGGCGCCGGATTCAGCGCCGCCAGCTGGGCGGTGGTCGGCACGCGCGTCACCTCGGTCTTGTTGACGTTGCCGGCCAGCGTGAAGTCGAAGCGCCCGGCGGCGCCCGCGTTCCAGGGCAGGTTGGCGACGATGTCGACGCCTTGGGTGCGGGTATGCACGCCGTTGATGAAGAAGCGGCCGCCGCCGACGCCGCTGAAGCCCTGGGCCACGATGTAGTCGCGCACCGCGGCCGAGGTGAGATTTTCGGACAGCACGATGCGGTCGCGCACGTTGATGCGGTAGGCGTCCACCGTGATGCTGACCGGCGCCAGGCGCAGCACCGCGCCGAGCGAGTAGTTGGTCGACTTCTCGGCCCTTAAAGGCTGGGCCCCGAGCGCCACCGCGACCGGGTCCGAGGGCTTGAAGGTGGTAATCTCGTACGGAATGCCGTTGATGAAGTTGGTCGAGGTCGACGTGAAATTCTGCTGCTGCAGCGAGGGCGCGCGGAAGCCGTTCTGCACGGAACCGCGCAGCGCGAAGTTCTTCGAGAAATCGTAGCGTCCGGCCAGCTTGCCCGACAGGTTGCTGCCGAAGTCGTTGTAATGCTCGCCGCGCATCGCGGCCGACGCCAGCAGTTTATCGGTGATATTCGCCTCGAGGTCGGCGAACACGCCGATCGCGCTGCGCGAGGTGTCGGAGGCGTTGGCGGGACGGAAGCCCGGGAACACCTGGGCGCCCGATGCCGCCGGCGCGCCGTTGACGCGTGCGCCGCCGTTGTTCCAGGATGCCGGCTCGCCCGCGTGCAGTTCATAGCCTTCGCGCCGCGCCTCGGTGCCGAGCGCCAGGTTCAGGGGCGAGGCCAGCCCGCCGACGTCGAACTTGCGCACCCCGGTCAGGTTGTACACCAGCTGTTTATAAGTAAAACCGCCGGCGTCGAAACTGGTCTTGCTGGCCGCGCCGTAGGAGGCGTTGAGCGTGTTGACGACGTCGTAGTTCATGCGGTTCTGGCCGTACACCAGCGAGGTGTCGAGGTCCCAGGCGCCCATCGTCCAGCTGACGCCGGCGGCGGCGCTGAAGTCCTCGACGGTCGGGGCGATGACCGGCAGGAAGCCGTCCGGGTAGATCGCCTGCACGTTGCGCACGTCCTGCGGCAGGCGGAAGTAACCGGCCGATTCGGCATCGCGCAACTGGTAGCTGCTCCAGCCATAGACCTTGACGTCGCCCGACAGGTTGTTGCCGGCGTTGACGAACACGGTCTTCTGGCGCATCTCCGGCTCGCCGTACCAGGCGTTGTAGCGGTTGACGGTCCGCTCGCGCGGGTCGTAGGCGCCGTTCATCTTCGCATACTGCTGGCGCAGGTCGTAGCCGCTGCGTTCGGTGTGGTCCTGGTTCTTCACCTCGCCGGCGATGGTGACGTAGCCGCTTTCTCCCCACGGCAAGCCCTTCCAGGCGCTCAGGGTGCGGGTCTGGCCGTCGGTGCGCGAGCGCGAGGTGGGGCCGGGACCCCAGTTGGCGTCCGCCGGGGCGCCGCCGTTGAGCATGCTGTAGTCGGTCTTGCGCTCGCCGAAGGTGAATGTGCCTTCTCCGCCGTCGCGGTCGGTGCGCAGGCGGACGTTGACCACCCCGGAAATCGCATCCGAGCCGTACTGGGCGGCCGCGCCGTCGCGCAGCACTTCGATGTTCTTGACGATGGCGGACGGGATCGTGTTCAGGTCGACCGCGGCCGAGCCGCGGCCGATGCTGCCGTTCAGGTTGACCAGCGACGCCGTATGGCGGCGCTTGGAGTTGACCAGCACCAGGCCCTGGTCGGGCGCCATGCCGCGCAGCGTGGCGGGACGCACGGTGTCGGTGCCGTCGGTGATCGCCGGGCGCGGGAAGTTCAGGGAAGGCAGCGCCACCGCCAGGGCCTGGTTCAGCTCGGTCGAGCCGCTGTTCTTGAGGGTGTCGGCCGAGATGATGTCGACCGGAGAAGCGGTGTCGAGCGCGCTGCGGTTGGCCACCCGGGTGCCGGTCACGACCACGGTGGCGGCGCCCGCGCCGGTGGCGGCGGCGCTGTCCTGGGCCTGGGCGGTGCCGGCGGCGAACAGCGCGGCGATGGCCAGGGCGATTGCGGTGGGTTCCGGTACAAATCGTTGTTGCATCTGCTTGCGTCCTTATTGTTGTCTGCGAATGAATGCGATACAGCGTTGTGCCTGTCTGGTGGTCCGCGCGGCCCGGCCCGGTCGGCGGGAACACGGTGTCGGGCTTAACTGGTGGCAAGCCCTGCATCGATACTGGGCTGTGCACATGAGCGTTGTCAAATGATTCAACTTGCCGGTATGCAAAGACGCAACACATGCGCATCCATGGTGCGTAAGGGACCGTCAAGGGTGCGTGCGGGCGGGCGCCGACGGCGCGGCGCACCGGGAAGGCGCGTGCGTTCCAGTCCGGTTTCAGACCAGCTGGCGCAGCTGGCCGACCGCGTAACCCTGGGCGTAGTCGATGCCGAGCGCGCGCACCGCCGCCAGGGTGTCCGGGTCCTCGACGTATTCGGCCACCGTGCGGATGCCCATTACGTGGCCGACCTCGTTGATGGCCTTGACCAGGGCGCGGTTGATGTCGTTGCCGGCGATGCCGCGGATGAACAGGCCGTCGATCTTGAGGTAGTCGACCGGCAGCGTGCGCAGGTAGGCGAACGAGGACAGGCCGCTGCCGAAGTCGTCGAGCGAGAAATGGCAGCCGAGCGCACGCAGCGAGGCGATGAATTCCTGGGCCTTGGGCAGGTTGGCGATCACGGCGGTTTCGGTGATCTCGAAGCACAGCTGGCCGGGTTTGATCCCGTGCACCATGATCTCCGACGTGATGTGGCCGAGCATGCCCTCGTCGCCCAGCGAGATGCCCGACAGGTTGATCGAATACATCGGCACCTGCGCATCGGCATCGCTTGCATTCCGGCGCCGCGATTCGTCGCGGATATGGCGGCAAACGTGGCTGACCACCCAACGATCGAGCGGCACCATCAGGTCATAGCGCTCGGCCGCGGGAATGAAGGCGCCAGGCAGGATCAGGCCGTTGACGGCGCCCGGACTGGCGATGCGCAGCAGGACTTCCTGGTGTTCCCCGGCACTGCCGTCGAGCGCGACGATGGGCTGGGAGAACAGGCGGAACTGGTCTTTCTCGAGCGCTTCCGTCAGGCGCGACACCCACTGTATCTCGCCCTGGCGGCGCGCCAGCATGACGTCGCTCTCGCGGTACACGTGCACCCGGTTGCGGCCCTGCTCCTTGGCCAGGTAGCAGGCCTGGTCGGCTGCGACCAACAGTTCCGTCATCGATTTGCTGTGTTCGCTGATCTCGACCATGCCGATCGAAACCCCGATCTCGAACACGCGCTCGTTCCAGACGAAACGGAAATCCTTGACCGCCTGGCGCAGCTGGTCGGCCAGCCCCAATGCGCGCGACAGTGGGCAGAAGGACAGGATCACGCCCAGTTCGTCGCCGCCGAGGCGGGCCAGCACATCGCTTTCGCGCATATGGCGCTGCAGCAGGCGCGACAAGGTTTGAAGCAACACGTCGCCGGCGCCATGGCCGCAGGTGTCGTTGACGATCTTGAAACGGTCCAGGTCGAGGTAGAGCAGCGCATGGTGATGCCCTTCGTCCTTGGCGCCGCGCAGCGCATCGGCCACCGCGACCTCGAAGGCGCGCCGGTTGATCAGCCCGGTGAGCGGATCGTGCGAAGCCTGCCAGCTGAGCTGGTGGGCCAGCTTGCGTTCGTGGGTAACGTCGTGGAACACGATGACGGCGCCCATCACCACGCCCTCGCGCGACCAGATCGGCGCGGTGGAATCCTCGACCGCCATGCGCCGGCCATCGCGCGCCAGCAGCTGGGCCCGCGAAGTGACGCCGACCGCCCTGCGCTCGCGTAAAACGAGGTGGGCTGGATTGTCGAGTTCCCTGCCATCGGCTTCGTCGACCAGGCGTACCACCCGCGCCACGTCGACCCCGTCGGCCTGCGCGCAAGTCCAGCTGGTCAGTTCCTCGGCCACCCGGTTCATGAAACGTACGCGACCGCGTGGATCGGTGGTGACCACGCCATCGCCGATCGAACCGAGCGTCACCTCGGCCAGTTCCTTCTGTTCGAACAGCTGGGCTTCCTGGAGCTTGCGCGCGGAATCGTCCCAGACGATGCCGAGCGTGCGTACCGGTGCGCCATCCTCGCACACCGCCATGCCGCGGCAACCGACCCAGCGCAGCTGGCCATCCGGCAACATCACGCGGTATTCGAAGTGGTAGGCGGTGCACTGGCTGACGCGCTGCTGCATGCGGTCGAGCAGGAAGCCACGGTCGGCCGGATGAATCAAGGCCAGGAATTCCGGAAAGGATTGCCGCTGCTCGACCGGCGCCAGGCCGAACAGCATGGCGCCGTCGGCCGACCATGAGACGACACCGGCCGTGATATCGCCGCCGACGACCGTGGCATCCCAGATGGACATGCGTGCCGCACCGAGAGCAAGGTGCAGGCGCAAGCGCGTTTCGTGCATGGCGCAGCCTCCTGTTGCTTGGAGTCGATACGCGTCGAAAGGTTCAGCGGGCAGCCGTGGCGGCTCAGTGCTTGCCGCGCACCTTCTGCACCAGCGTCACCGCCAGCAGCACCACGGCGCCGATGACGACCCCGGCCACCGCATCGATCACGGTCGGGGTGACCGCCGCCAGCAGGCCGCCGACGCCCGGCACGCCGGACACCGCGTGGGCCGCGCTTTCGGCCAGGTGGTGCAGCGGTTCGACCGCGTGGCCGATGATGCCGCCGCCGACCATGAACATGGCCGCCGTGCCGACCACCGACAACGCCTTCATCAGGCGCGGCGCCGCCGCCAGCAGCAGCGCGCCGAGCGCGCGCGCGGCGGCGCCGACGCGCTTGCTCAGCCAGAGGCCGGCATCGTCGATCTTGACGATCGCCGCCACCAGGCCGTACACGCCGACCGTCATCGCGATCGCGACCGCCACCAGCGCCGCCACCTGGGCGCCGAAGGAAGTGCTTTGCGCGTTGACCACGCCCAGCGAAATCACGATGATCTCCGCCGACAAAATGAAATCGGTGCGCACCGCGCCCTTGATCTTGTCCTGCTCGACCGCGCGCATGTCGGTACCCGCCGCCAGCGCCGTGACCAGTTCCTCCTCGTGCGCCGCATCCTCGGCCGCGCTGTGCAGGTATTTGTGGGCCAGTTTTTCAAAACCCTCGAAGCACAGGTAGGCGCCGCCCAGCATCAGCAGCGGCGTGATCGCCTGCGGCAGGAAGGCCGAGATCGCCAGGGCCGCCGGCACCAGGATCGCCTTGTTGCGCAGCGAACCGAGCGCCACCGCCCACACCACCGGCAGCTCGCGGTCGGCGTGCACGCCGGTGACCTGCTGGGCGTTCAGGGCCAGGTCGTCGCCCAGCACGCCGGCGGTCTTCTTGGCCGCCACCTTGCTCATCAGGGCCACGTCGTCGAGGACGCTTGCGATGTCGTCGATCAGTGCCAGTAAACTTCCTGCAGCCATTAGCCCACCTCCAAATGTCAATATGGCCACATCTTAACCCGACGCACTGCCCGTCATGCACACGCTTCAAGTGCGTAATTTGCGTTTCATCCCCGTGAATCTGCAACTCGTCGCTTTTGCCGCCGTTGACTGCAAAGAAATACGTATAGTCCGATCATGGGCTGCGGTGCAGCAGCCTTTACCGACCAAAGGAGATGCAATGAACAGCAATTTCGACCTGCCGACCGCTCCCCGCCGCCGCGCCCGTCCACCGAAGCGCAAGACCCGCATCACGATCTACCTGGACGACGAGGTCCTGGACGAGTTCCGTTCGCGCGCCGAGCGGACCGGCACCGGTTACCAGACGCTGATCAACGCCGCCCTGCGCCTGCGCCTGGCCGCCCTGGAAGGCCTGCCGGCCACCGCCTGAATGGCAGACACCGCGCCAGTACAGGGCTTACGGCGCGCGTGGCGCCCTGGTGAAGTTACGTATAGCAATTAATTATGATAATCTTCCGGCTCTTTTACCCCGGAGGATTTATGAAGAAAGGCGAACTGATCGCTGAATTTGCGAAGCGTACCGAGATGTCGGGTGCCGCTGCCAACGAGGCAGTGAACACCGTCATCGAGATCATCACCGAGCGCCTGAAAAAAGGCGACACGGTCGGGATCACCGGCTTCGGCACGTTCTCGGTCACCAAGCGCGCTGCGCGCCAGGGCCGCAACCCGGCCACCGGCGAAGCGATGAAGATCGCGGCGTCGAAGACCCCGCGCTTCGCAGCCGGCGCCACCCTGAAGGCAGCCGTCAACCCGAAGAAAAAGAAGTAAGCGCTTCGAAGGACCGCGGCGGCCGGACAACCGGCGGCCGCGGTCCCGCTTTTCCTTTCGACGTTTTCTTCCCTGTCTTTCCCTCCCTCTTTTCCAGATCACCTCCCAGCATGAGCTTCGCCACCTGGATCGCTTTCGTCATCGCCGGCACCCTGATCGCCATTTCCCCCGGTTCGGGCGCGGTGCTGTCGATGTCGCACGGCCTGGCCTACGGCGTCAGGAAAGCCAGCGCCACCGTGCTGGGACTGCAACTGGGCCTGATCCTGGTGCTGGTGATCGCCGGCGCCGGCGTCGGCTCGCTGCTGCTGGCGTCCGAACTGGCGTTCACCGTGGTCAAGACCATCGGCGCCCTGTACCTGATCTGGCTCGGCATCGGCCAGTGGCGCGCCAAGGCGCACGCCACCGACGTCTCGACCGCCGGCCTGGCCGCCCATCCCTCGTTCGGCCGGCGCGTGCTGACCGGCTTCCTCACCAACGCCACCAACCCGAAAGGGATCATCTTCATGGTCGCGGTGCTGCCGAGCTTCATTTCGCCCAACGCGCCGGTGCTGCCGCAGCTGGCGATCCTGGCGCTGACCATGGTCACCATCGACGCCAGCGTGATGCACGGCTACGCGTTCCTGGCCTCATCGATGCAGCGCTTCTTCCGCGACGCGCGCGCGGTCAAGGCGCAGAACCGTTTCTTCGGCGGCGTGCTGATCGTGGTCGGCGCCCTGCTGTTCTTCGTCAAGCGCGGCCACGCCTGAGCTCGGTTGTCCGCTTGCTACCGTTTTAGCAACTGTTTGTAACCCGCGTTGTCCTTCCGCACGATCGTGCGTTGTAATCAGGTGGACGTCCTGCGTCCGCCATCAAAGCAAGCCCGAACGAATCACCATTCGACATTCGAAGCGGAGACCCCCATGAGCACCCGAGTCCTGAACACCGTGACGCTGCTGGCGCTGGCCGGCCTGTCGGCCCTGGCCACGGCGGCCGCCACGGACGATTTGCCGGCGCAGGTCGGCCGCATCGCCCTCGCCCAGGGCCAGGTCAGCGTGGCCGACGACGTCGGCGCCGAAATGACGGTGGCGCAGGTCAACTGGCCGGTTACCTCGGGCAACATGATCAGCACCGCACCCGGCGCGCGCACCGAGCTGCGCATCGGTTCCACCTCGATCCGCCTGGACGGCGATTCCTCGCTGGAAGTGCTGCAGCTCGACGACGCCACGCTGCGCCTGCGCCTGCACTACGGCAGCGCCAACCTGCGCGTGCGCAACCCGGACCTGCTGGCCGGCTTCGAACTGAGCACCGCGCAGGCGCGCGTGCAGCTGCAGCAACCCGGCAGCCTGCGCATCGACGCCGAGCGCGTGCGTGACACCAGCACCGTGAGCGTGTTCGACGGCGTGGCCCTGGTCGACGGTGGCGGCTCGCAGCTGACGGTCCGCGCCGGCAAGCGCGCCGAGCTGACCGACGACGACGTGCGCACCCTGGCCGCCCTGCGCGACGGCTTCGACGACTGGTCGGCCGGGCGCGACAAGGCGGAAGACAACTCGCCTTCCGCGCGCTACGTCGGCACCGAGATGACCGGCTACGAAGACCTGGACCGCCATGGCAGCTGGAGCAACGACACGGAATACGGCCCGGTCTGGCTACCCGCCGTGAGCGCGGCCTGGGTGCCCTACCGCGACGGCAGCTGGACCTGGCTCGCGCCGTGGGGCTGGACCTGGGTCGACAACGCGCCCTGGGGCTATGCGCCCTTCCATTACGGCCGCTGGGTGCAGGTGCGCAACCGCTGGGCCTGGGCACCGGGCCACCGCGCCGAGCGCCCGGTATGGGCGCCGGCGCTGGTCGGCTGGGTCGGCGGCGCCGGCTGGAACATCACCTTCCGCGACCGCACCCGCGGGCCGGGCTTCGGCTGGTATCCGTTGTCCTGGCACGACCGCTACGTGCCGGGCTACCGTGCGCCGGACCGCCATGTCGCCTGGCTGAACCAGCACGTGCGCAACGAGCCGGGACGCCGCCATGAGCGCGAGCGCAGCTTCCGTCCCCAGGGCCTGACCGTGGTGCCGCAGGACCGCTTCCGCCAGCCGGGCCGGGTGAACGTGGCGCGCGCGCCGATCGCCACCACGGTGACCGCGCCGCCGCTGCTGGCGCAGAACGTGGCGGGCGGCGTGCCCGCCGCGGGCGCACCGCCGGCACCGCCGAACCGGCCGCAGCGCGGCGAGCGCTTCGGTGGCGGCCGTGGCGACCGCAATGACGACAATCGTGGCGACCGTGACAATCGCGGTGATCGCGGTGATCGCGGTGATCGCGGTGATCGCGGTGATCGCGGTGATCGCGGCGACCGTGACGGCCGCTGGGGCGAACGCCGCGGCGATGGGCGCGTCGAGGGCGGCCGCATCGATACCGGCCGCATCGAGCGCGACGGCTTCGTGCGCCAGCGCCCGCCCGCCGCCACGCCGCCGCTGACGATACAGGCGCCGGCGCCGCTGATGCCGTCGGCGCAGGGCCTCGGCATCAACAGTCCGCCGCCGCGCCAGTCGCCGCAGCCGGGCACCATCGTCAGTCCGCCGCCGCGCCAGCCGGCGCCGGCATTGATCACTACCGCGCCGCCGCCGGGCGTACCGCTGCCCCAGCAGCAGGCCGATCCGGGACGGCGCGACCCGCGCGCCGACTGGCGCAGCCAGGGCTGGCAGGGCTGGCAGCGTTCGGACCGGCGCGAACAGTTCGAGGAATCGCGCCGCGGCCGCCAGCCGGCATCCATCACGGCACCCGCCACGGCGCCCATCACTGCGCCGGCACCCGCGCCGGCCTTCGCGCCTCCGGCACCGGTCCAGGCTCCGCAGCCGGTGCTGGAAGCGCGTTCCGAACCGCGCCCCGAGCAGCGCCCCGAGCGCGGCCACCGCGGCGACTGGGAACGCCCGGCCGCCGCGCCGCGCTTCGCGCCGCCGGCCATGGCGGCACCCGTGGCGCCGCCGCCACGTCCGGCCATGCCGGCCCCGCCGCCGGTGGCGGTGGCCCGCCCTGCTCCCCCTGCACCGCCGCCCGCACCCGCGCCGGCACCTGCACAGCGTGCCGACAACGGCGCGCGTGCCCACACCGACGCGCGCGGACAGCACCAGCGCGAGCGCTGAGCCAGCCCGCCGGGCTAACCAACAGTCACCCAGGGAAGACCTTTGCCGCACAAAGCGGCAGGGTCTTCCTTTGTCTTTTTGCTGACACTATTAGTATATATATTAGCTAAATCATTGATTTTAAAGAATAAAATTACGGAAAATACAATATAAACAGCATAAACAATACAAATGAAACAAAGTAAAAATACAGAAAAAACAAAACAATCATAAAAAGTGATACGCGAGCATGGCGTCATCGGCCGCCTCGTCAACACAGGGCGCCGACTTTGGCTACAATGCACTTTTTATTGGAGCGGCCATGGACCCCAAAGAATCCCTCATCGAATACCCGAGCGACTTCCCGATCAAGGTAATGGGTGCCACGCACGACGCCTTTGCCGACACCATCCACGAAGTCATCCTGATCCACGACCCGGAGTTCCATAAAGGCAAAATGGAAGTGCGTCCTTCGGGCAAGGGCAACTACACCAGCCTGACCGTGACCGTGCGCGCCACCAGCCGCGAACAGCTGGATGCGTTGTATACGGCCCTGTCCGGCCACCCGATGGTCAAGATCGTGCTGTAAGCGCACAACGCCGGCCTTTGCCCGCCCATCGAGGTGGGCGCGGGAAATGCGGCTGGCTTATAATGACGGTGCAGCCCATTTCCCTTCTAAATCCCATGCAAGCGAATCGTCCCGCCTTGCCGGTCATCCGAGAGCTTGGCCGCGCCGACTACGAGACCGTCTTTGCCGACATGCGCGCCTTTACCGACGCGCGGTCGCCGGAGACGCCCGACGAGTTGTGGATCGTCGAGCACCCGCCCGTGTTCACCCTCGGCCTGGGCGCCGACCCTGGCCACCTGCTGAGCGGTCCCGGCGTGCCGGCCCACGCCATTCCCGTCGTCCAGACCGACCGCGGCGGGGAAGTGACCTACCACGGCCCCGGCCAGGTCGTGATCTACCTGTTGATGGACCTGCGCCGCAACAAACCCGGCGGCAAACTGTATGCGCGCCAGTTCGTGCACAAGATCGAGCAGGCGGTCATCGATGTGCTGGCGGCGTATAATCTGGCCGGTGAACGCGTCGAAGGCGCGCCCGGCATCTACATCGCCGAAGGAAGCCGCCGCGGCGCCAAGATCGCCGCACTGGGCCTGAAAGTGCGCGGCAACGGCTGCACCTACCATGGCGTGTCGCTGAACGTGGCGATGGACCTGTCTCCCTTTACCTGGATCAACCCGTGCGGCTATGCCGGGCTGGCCACCGTGGACATGCGCACCATGGGCGTGGAAGCGCCGCTGGCCGACGTCCAGCAGGCGCTGGCCAACGCACTGGTGCGTCACCTGGCGGCCGCCGAACCGCTGCCCGAACCTGAAGCTGCAACGACCAACTCCAACTGACACCCCTCGGGGCAAAGAGCACATGACTTCCGAAATCGATAGCGGCATCGCGGCTGCAGCCGCCTACAACGCCAGCGACAAGCAAAAAGGCGCGAGCAAGACGTCGCGCATCCCGATCAAGATCGTGCCGATCGAGCAGCACGAGCGTCTGAAGAAGCCGGACTGGATTCGTGTGAAAGCCGCGACGGCGTCGTCGCGCTTCTACGAGATCAAGGACATCCTGCGCGCCAACAACCTGGTGACGGTGTGCGAGGAGGCCAGCTGCCCGAACATCGGCGAATGCTTCGGCAAGGGCACCGCGACCTTCATGATCATGGGTGACAAGTGCACCCGCCGCTGCCCGTTCTGCGACGTCGGCCACGGCCGTCCGGACCCGCTCGACGTCAACGAGCCGGGCAACCTGGCCAAGACCATCGCCGACCTGCGCCTGTCCTACGTCGTGATCACCTCGGTCGACCGCGACGACCTGCGCGACGGCGGTGCCGGCCACTTCGTCGAGTGCATCACCAAGACGCGCGCGCTGTCGCCCAACACCAAGATCGAAGTGCTGGTGCCGGACTTCCGCGGCCGCCTGGAAAAGGCGCTCAACATCTTCGCCGATGGCTTGCCGGACGTGATGAACCACAATCTGGAAACCGTGCCGCGCCTGTACAAGGAAGCGCGCCCGGGCGCCGACTACCAGCACTCGCTGACCCTGCTGCGCGACTTCAAGGCCAAGTACCCGAGCGCGATCACCAAGTCGGGCCTGATGGTCGGCCTGGGCGAGACCGACGAGGAAATCCTGGAAGTCATGCGCGACATGCGCGCGCACGACATCGACATGCTGACCATCGGCCAGTATCTCGCCCCGTCGAACTCGCACCTGCCGGTGCGCCGCTACGTGCACCCGGATGTATTCAAGATGTTCGAACAGAAGGCCTACGAGATGGGCTTCGTGCACGCCGCCGTGGGCGCGATGGTGCGTTCGTCGTATCACGCCGACCAGCAGGCGCATGAGGCGGGCGTGGCGGCATAAGCCTGCTCGGTAGTTCTGCTTCAGCAAAAGCGGGAAGGACCGGTCAACGGTGCTTCCCGCTTTTTTGTTCGGCTGCCGCCAGGGCAGGGGCCTCAGCCGGCATCCCCTCCCGTGTCCTCATCCTTGGGCACCGAGCTGTCATCCGCCACAGGTACGTCCTGGCGGCGCCGGTGCACGGCGATCGCATCCAGCACGATCGCATCCAGTCCGTCGCCCTGGGTGCTGTCCACGTGCTGGTAGAGGCGGGCGCGCATGCGCGGCGCCCAGTAGCGCTCGATGTGGATGGCGATGCCGGTTTCCGCTTCTTCGCGGTCCGGGAAGGAAGCGAAGAAGGTGCCGATCTGATTGGCCATGGTGACCAGGTTCTCGATGTTCATCCCTGTCCTCCCCTTAGACCGTCAGCGGCGGCGCGGCCTGGGTTTCCGCCAGCTGCAGCTGCTCGGCATTGAAACGCCGATAAGCCTGCTGCCACTCGGAAGGCTGCTGCACCGGCATCACCTGTACCGCCGTCACCTTGTATTCCGGGCAGTTGGTGGCCCAGTCCGAGTTCTCGGTGGTGATCACGTTGGCGCCCGATTCCGGGAAGTGGAAGGTGGTGTAGACCACGCCCGGCTGCATGCGCTCGGTGACCAGCGCGCGCAGTACCGTGGCGCCGGCGCGGCTCTCGATGCCGACCCAGTCGCCCTCCTGAATGCCGCGTTCCTGCGCATCGTGGGGGTGCAGTTCGATGCGGTCTTCGGCGTGCCACTGCACGTTTTCGGTCCGCCGCGTCTGCGCGCCGACGTTGTATTGCGACAGGATGCGGCCGGTGGTGAGAATCAGCGGATATTTTCTCGTCACCTTCTCGGAGGTGCCCACGTATTGCGTGATGATGAAGCGTCCCTTGCCGCGCACGAATTCGCCAATGTGCATGGTCGGCGTGCCGTCGGGCGCGGCGTCGTTGCAGGGCCACTGGATACTGCCGAGCTCGTCGAGGCGCGCGTAGCTGACGCCTGTAAACGTCGGGGTCAGCGCCGCGATCTCGTCCATGATCTCGGACGGGTGGCGATAGCGCATCGGGTAGCCGAGGCGGTTCGACAACGCGACCGTGACTTCCCAGTCGGCGTAGCCAGCGCGCGGCGGCATCACCTTGCGGACGCGCGAGATGCGCCGTTCGGCGTTGGTGAACGTGCCGTCCTTTTCCAGGAACGACGAGCCGGGCAGCAGCACGTGGGCGAACTTGGCCGTCTCGTTCAGGAAGATGTCCTGCACCACCACGCACTCCATCGCCTGCAGCGCGGCGGTCACGTGCTGGGTGTTGGGGTCGGACTGGACGATGTCCTCGCCCTGGCAGTACAGGCCGAGGAAGCTGCCGTCGAGCGCGGCCTCGAACATGTTCGGGATGCGCAGGCCCGGTTCGGCCTGCAGCGGCACGCCCCACGCCGCTTCGAAGGCGCCGCGCACGGTGCTGTCGGACACGTGGCGGTAGCCGGGCAGCTCGTGCGGGAAGGAGCCGATGTCGCACGAGCCCTGCACGTTGTTCTGGCCGCGCAGCGGGTTCACGCCCACGCCTTCGCGGCCCACGTTCCCGGTCGCCATGGCGAGATTGGCGATCGCCATCACGGCGGTGGAACCCTGCGCGTGTTCGGTCACGCCCAGCCCGTAGAAGATGGCGGCGTTGCCGCCCGTCGCGTACAGGCGCGCGGCGTCGCGCACCTGCTGCGCCGGCACGCCGGTGACGTCCGCCATCGCTTCCGGAGAATTCTCCGGCCGCGCCACGAAGTCGCGCCACTGGGCAAAGGCGCGTTCCTCGCAGCGCTCGGCGATGAAGCGTTGGTCCAGAAGCCCCTCGGTGACGATCACGTGCGCCAGCGAGGACAGCAGGGCGACGTTGGTGCCGGGGCGCAGCTGCAGGTGGTGGTCGGCGCGCACGTGCGGCGATTTGATGAGGTCGATGCGGCGTGGATCGATCACGATCAGGCGCGCGCCCTGGCGCAGTCTGCGTTTCATGCGCGAGCCGAACACCGGGTGGCCGTCGGTCGGGTTGGCGCCGATGACCAGCACCACGTCGCACCGCTCGATCGATTTGAAGCTCTGGGTGCCGGCCGATTCGCCCAGCGTCTGCTTCAGGCCATAGCCGGTGGGCGAGTGGCAGACGCGGGCGCAGGTGTCGACGTTGTTGTTGCCGAAGGCGGCGCGCACCAGTTTCTGCACCAGGTAGCCTTCTTCATTGGTGCAGCGCGACGAAACGATGCCGCCGATCGCATCGACGCCGTGTTTCGCCTGGATGCGCTTGAATTCGGAGGCCGCGTAGTCGAGCGCTTCGTCCCAGCTGACCTCCTTCCACGGATCCGTGATCTTCGCGCGGATCATCGGTTTCAGGATGCGGTCCTTGTGGGTGGCGTAGCCCCAGGCGAAGCGGCCTTTCACGCACGCATGGCCCTCGTTGGCCTTGCCGTCCTTGGCCGGTACCATGCGCACCACCTCGTTGCCCTTCATTTCCGCATTCAGCGAGCAGCCGACGCCGCAATAGGCGCAGGTGGTGGTCACGCTGTGCTCGCCCCGGCCGAGCCAGATCACCGATTTTTCCTGCAGCGTGGCGGTCGGGCAGGCTTCCACGCAGGCGCCGCAGGACACGCATTCGGACTCCATGAAGGGCTCGTTCTGGCCGGCGGAGACGCGTGCATCGAAGCCGCGCCCGGAGATCGTCAGCGCGAAGGTGCCCTGGGTTTCCTCGCAGGCGCGCACGCAGCGGTTGCAGACGATGCATTTGGAAGAATCGAAGGTGAAATAGGGGTTTGACTCGTCCTTCTTGAGTTTCAGGTGGTTCGCGCCCTCGTAGCCGTAGCGCACTTCGCGCAGGCCGGTGACGCCGGCCATGTCCTGCAGTTCGCAGTTACCGTTGGCGGGGCAGGTCAGGCAGTCGAGCGGGTGGTCGGAGATGTACAGCTCCATCACGCCTTTTCTCAGCTGCTGCAGTTTCGGCGACTGGGTGCGCACGACCATGCCGGCTTCCACCGGCGTGGTGCACGAGGCCGGATAGCCGCGCCGGCCCTCGATCTCCACCAGGCACAGGCGGCAGGAGCCGAAGGGTTCCAGGCTGTCGGTGGCGCACAGTTTCGGGATGTTGATGTCGCTGAGGGCGGCGGCGCGCATCACCGAGGTGCCGGCCGGGACGGTCACACGCTGGCCGTCGATGTCCAGCGTCACGTACTCGACGTCGGCGTCGGGGAAGACGGCGGCGGGCGGCGTGCCGAGGTCGCGTTTCAGGATGGTTTCGATCATCTTGTTCTCCTAGGCGGCGTGTTCGTTCCGAGGTCGGCTCACCTCGGGCTGGCCGAAGTCTTCGGGAAAATGGTTCAGCGCCGACAGCACGGGATACGGTGTCATGCCGCCCATCGCGCACAGCGAGCCGTACAGCATGGTGTCGCACAGGTCGCGCAGCAGCACCACCTGCTGGGCGCGGCCCGCGACGGGAAGATGCGCATCGCGGATCTTGTCGATCACCTCGACCCCGCGCGTGGAACCGATGCGGCAGGGCGTGCACTTGCCGCACGATTCCACCGCGCAGAATGCCATCGCATAGCGCGCCAGTGTCGCCATGTCGGCGCTGTCGTCGTGCACCACGATGCCGCCGTGCCCCAGCACCGCCCACAGCGATGCGAAGGCTTCGTAGTCGAGCGGCGTGTCCCACTGCGATTCCGGTAGATAAGCGCCGAGCGGCCCGCCCACCTGCACCGCCTTGATCGGGCGGCCCGAGGCGCTGCCGCCGCCGTAGTCGTACAGGATCTCGCGCAGGGTGACCCCGAACGCCAGTTCGATCAGCCCGCCGTGCCGGACGTTCCCGGCCAGCTGCACCGGCAGCGTGCCGCGCGAGCGGCCCATGCCGTAGTCCTGGTAATACTGCGCGCCCCTGTCGAGGATGATGGGGACGGTGGCCAGCGACAGCACGTTGTTGATCACGGTGGGCTTGCCGAACAGGCCGGCCAGCGCCGGCAGCGGCGGTTTCGCACGCACGATGCCGCGTTTACCCTCCAGGCTTTCCAGCAGCGCGGTCTCCTCGCCGCAGATGTAGGCGCCGGCGCCCTTTCTCACTTCCAGTTCGAAGGTGCGGCCGGAACTGAGCAGGCTGCGTCCGAGGTAGCCGCGCCGCGTCGCCGTATCGATCGCCGCTTCCAGCTGCCGGATCGCATGCGGATATTCGCTGCGCACGTAGATGTAGCCGCGCGTGGCGCCGACGGCGATGCCGGCGATGGTCATCCCTTCGATCAGCACGTAGGGGTCGCTCTCCATCACGATGCGGTCGGCGAAGGTGCCGGAATCGCCTTCGTCGGCATTGCAGACGATGTATTTTTCCAGCCCCGGGGCTTTCAGCACCGTGTTCCACTTGATCCCGGTGGGGAAGGCCGCGCCGCCGCGCCCGCGCAGGCCGGACGCGGTGACGGCCGCCACGATTTCGTTCGGCGCCATCAAGAGCGCATTGCGCAGGCCGCGGTAACCGCCGTGCGCTTCGTAGTCGTCCAGCGACAGCGGGTCGGTGATGCCGACGCGGGCGAAGGTGAGCCTTTGCTGGCGCGCCAGGTAGGGAATGTCTTCCACCAGGCCCAGCGCCAGCGGATGGCTGTCCGCAAAACCGGCGTCGAACAGCGACGCCACGTCGCCCGCCTCGACCGGACCGAAACCGGTGCGGCCGTTCGCCGTCTCGACTTCCACCAGCGGCTCCAGCCACAGCAGGCCGCGGGTGCCGTTGCGGACGATCTCGACCTCCAGTCCGCGCCGCGCGGCTTCGCGCGCCACCGCGGCGGCCACCGCATCGGCGCCGACCGCCAGCGCGGCCGAATCGCAGGGGATGTAGATGCGCGCGCTCATACGGCCTCCATGGACTGGGCGGCGAGCAGCGCGTCGAAGCGGGCCGGCGTCACGCGGGCGAACACGGCCTGGTTGACGGTGAGGGCCGGTGCGCTGGCGCACAGGCCCAGGCAGTACACCGGTTCCAGCGCATAGCGGCCGTCGGCGCTGCGTCCGTGCAGGCCGCAGCCCAGCGCCTGCTGCGCATGCGCCAGCAGGCGCTCCCCGCCCATGCTCTGGCAGGCTTCGGCGCGGCACACCTGCACCGTGCACGGCGCCGGCGCCTCGCTGCGGAAGTCGTGGTAGAAGGTGATCACGCCATGCACCTCGGCGCGCGACAAATTGAAGTGGTGCGCGATGGTCTCCACCGACGCCGGCGGGACGTGGCCGATAGCATCCTGCAGCGCGTGCAGCAGCGGCAGGAGCCGGTCCTGGCGCGTGCCATGGCGGGCGAGGAGGTCGTTCAACATGGAAGCCGCTGCGGCCGGGTCGGGCAGTGTGTGCATGGTGTCTCCATCGGTGCCCGCGCATCGAGCGCTCATGTTCGGCGCAACATATGCGGGGCTGGTTTAATGTTATAAATCCAGACTAGCACCCGTAAAATTCTGAATCAATAGGAAAGAATTTGCATATGCTGAAGGTCGAAATCCGCCCCGACTGGATCCTGCGCGATGCCCGCGGCACCCCCACCGCGCTGCCCGCGCTGCTGGCCCTGCTGACCGCGGTGGGCCAGACCGGCAGCATCAGCAAGGCGGCCACGGCCTGCGGGATGTCCTACCGCCACGCTTGGGGTTTGCTGGAGCAGTTCGGCGCGCAGTTCGGTGCGCAGCTGGTGCACAAGGTGCGCGGGCAGGGCACGCTGCTGTCGCCGCTGGCGGAAAAACTGATCTGGGCCGACCGCCGCATCAGCGCGCGCCTCACGCCGCTGCTGGACAGCCTGGCCTCGGAACTGCAGCAGGAGCTGGCGCGCGTGCTGGCGCTGGAAGCGCAGGTGCTGCGCCTGACCGCCTCGCACGGCTTCGCGGTGGCGGCGCTGGTGGCGCAGCTGGGGGCGCAGGGCGTCACGGTGGACATCAAGTACCGCAGCAGCACCGAAGCCGTGGCGGCGCTGGCACATGGCGAATGCGACCTGGCCGGCTTCCACCTCCCGCTCGGCAAGTTCGAAGCCGCCGCCGTCGCCGCCCACCGGCAGTGGCTGGACCCCGGGCGGCATGCCTGCCTGCACCTGGCCTATCGCCAGCAAGGCCTGTTCGTCGCCAGGGGCAACCCGAAGCGGGTAAGCGGACTGGACGACCTGGTGCGGCCGGATATCCGCTTCGTCAACCGCCAGCACGGCTCCGGCACGCGCGTGTTGCTGGAGTTATTGCTGGCCGACCGTGCGCTCGATCCGGCCCGCATCGCCGGCTTCGACAGCGCCGAATTCACGCATGCGGCGGTGGCGGCCTATGTGGCGAGCGGCATGGCCGACGTCAGCTTCGGCGTCGAGACCGCGGCGCGGCGCTTCGATCTCGACTTCATTCCCGTCTGCCGCGAGCGTTACTTCCTGGCCTGCGACAAGGCCGCGCTCGATACGCCCTTGCTGCAGGCGGCACGCGACGCCATGGCCAGCGGCGCCTTCCGCGCCGCGCTGGCCGACCTGCCGGGCTACGACGGCGCCGCGTCCGGCACGCTCGACACCCTGTTCTGACGCGTTTTTGAAATCTTGACCTCGGTCAAGTGGAGTTTCCCGGCCGTTTCGCTAAGATGACCCGGCATCGCCGCATGCGAATAAAAACATCCGAGGAGACAGGCAGGGCAAGCCGCTGCCGATCGCGCTCACGGTGGCGCTGCTGTGCGGCGCCGACGGTCATGTCTCCGGGATCGCGGTGGTGGTGCGCGTGCCGGGCTGCGCGCGTATCCGCTATAGTGCTGTCAAACAGATATCGCCTGGCAGCCCCATGAACCAATACCGCAGCAACAAAGAGTCCGACAACGATGCCGACGCCCCGCTGGGCGACGACGACGCCTTCCTCGAACACGACCTGAAACTGGCCGCCCGCGGCGCCGAGCTGGTCAAGATGGAAGGGCGCGTGTTCCTGCGCTTTTCCGGCGCGGTGCGGGTCGACGGCCTGCACGTCGAGTACCGCCTGGTGCCGGCGCGCGGGGTGCTCGCCAAGCCGAGCAAGTGGCGCAAGATGGACCTGGGCGCCCGCCGCGAACTCATCGAGGAACGCGCCACGCGCGACGCCATGGATGACCTCAACCAGGAAGTCGAGGAATTCGTGCGCGACGTCGCCGACCAGTGCGAGGACGCCGGCTTCGATCCGATGCTGTTCCTGCATGTGCTGGAAGAGCTGGAAACGTCCGAACCGGCCGAATACGTGTTCGACCGCATCCAGCAGCGCCTCGAGCACGCGGTCGAGCGCGAACAGGAAGAACGCCACGCCGCGCGCACCAAGGAAAGCATCAACCTGGCCGAGTACCCGGCCTCGTTCGAGACCGCCCGCCGGATGGCGCGCCGTTTCATCGCGCTGCTGGGGCCGACCAATTCCGGCAAGACCCACAAGGCGATGGAAGCGCTGGCCCAGGCCGACAGCGGCGTCTACCTGGCGCCGTTGCGCCTGCTGGCGCTGGAAAACTACGAGCGTCTGCAGAACGTGGTGCGCGAGGACGGCGAGCCGCTCGCGGTCAGCCTGGTCACCGGCGAAGAACGCCGCCTGGCCGAGAACGCGACCCACGTCGCCAGCACCGTCGAAATGCTCGACACCCGCACGCCCGTCCAGGTGGCGGTGATCGACGAGATCCAGATGCTGGCCGACCGCGACCGCGGCGCCGCCTGGACCGCGGCCGTATGCGGCGCGCCGGCCTCGGTCGTCTACCTGGTCGGGGCGCCGGAAGCGCGGCGCGCGATCGAGGCGCTGGCCGAGCGCCTGGAATGTCCGCTCGAAGTGCACGTACTGAAACGCAAGGCGCCGCTGTCGATGGAGCCGACGGCGGTGCGCAAGATCCGCAACCTGCGGCGCGGCGATGCCGTCATCGCGTTTTCCCGCCGCAACGTGCTGATGTGGCGCGACATGATCACCGAGATGGGACTGTCGGTGGCGACCGTGTACGGCAACCTGTCGCCGGAAGTGCGGCGTGCCCAGGCCGAGCGCTTTCGTGAAGGCCAGGCCGATATCGTGGTCGGCACCGACGCCATCGCCATGGGCTTGAACATGCCGATCCAGCGCATCGTGATGACCACCGCCGTCAAGTACAACGGCTACGAAGAGGAAGAGATTTCGGCGGCGCTGGCCAAGCAGATCGCCGGCCGCGCCGGGCGCTACGGCGTGCACGAGGAAGGGTTCGTCGCCGGCTACGACGACGACACCCACGAGATCATGCGCGCGCTGATGAAGGAAAAGATCCCGCCGGTGAAGGCCAGCGGCTTCGCGGTGGCGCCATCGATCGAGCAATTGCACCGCATCTCGTCGGTGACCGGCGAAACCTCGCTGGTGAAATTACTCAAACGTTTCGTGCACAACATCGACGTGCCGGACGGCTTCTTTTATCCGCGCATCACCGAGGAACAGAACGAACGCGCCGAATGGCTGGACACGCTCGACCTGAGCGTGGCCGAGAAATTCACGATGTCGCTGGTGCCGATCTCGACCAGGGTGCCGACGCTGGAAAGCGCCTGGACGCACTGGGCGCAATCGCTGGCGCGCAAGAAGATCTGCAAGCTGCAAGTGCAGGAGCAGGAACTGTTCTGGCAGAACCTGCAGGAAGTCGAAGACACCTGCCGCATGTATTCGGCCTATGCCTGGCTCGGCTACCGGATGCCGGATTATTTTCCCAGCATCGAGCTGGCCCAGCAGCTGGCGCGCGAAGCCTCGGAACGGGTGGATGCGCTGCTGCAGCAGCAGAACGCCGCGGCGCGCAAGCGCCAGTCGAAGAAGGAAAAAGGGCGCTGGTAAGTCCTGCACTCCAGCACGTCGTCCCCGCGCAGGCGGGGACCCATGCCGGGCACCCGAAGCCCGGACCGTGAAGCAAGCGGATTGCTTCCGGCAGCGCGCATCCTGTTGCCTGGCACGGCGCTAGACAGCCAGCGGGCTAGCGACCGCCTTCGCGCGGACGGGTATCGTCCCGCATGGCCTTGCCGACCGCTTCCAGCCATTCGGTCCACAGCGCCGGGTCCGCCGGCTGGCCGTCGGCGCCGATCCTGTACTCGCTCACCAGGTCGGCCAGGTCGGCCGACTCGGTCAATTCCACCTCGCGCTGCAGGAAGGCCAGCATGGCCCGGTAAGCCTGTTGCGGCGTCAGCGTGTTGTCCGCTGCATCCATATCACCTCCCTCGGTCGGGTCGATGGCGTCAGCTTAGCGTCAAGCTGGCATGCGGGGCGCCCGGCTAGGGGCGCCCGGCTAGGGGCGCCCGGCTAGGGGGGCGCCCACTGGGGCGCCAGCTAGGGACGGCAGCGCGAGGCGATGCCGGTACCGCCGAGGCCGGCGACGGGGATGTCCGAGGGGGGATAGCCATTGCCCAGCACCATGGTCCGGCCGCCTTCATACCGCAGGGGCAATTCATCGCCGGAATAGTCGGGCAAGCCGCGCGGCAGGTAGATCGCGAAGCGGTAATCGAGGCCACCATAAAAGCCGTGCCGGAACACCTGGCTCGACGGGCCTTCCTGGATTTCCATGGCGATGGCCTGGGCGATGTCCGGCGTGTCTTGGCGCGTGTTGAGGTCGGTCGTATCGTCGAGGCGTACGGTGTACGGGCGCAGCGTACCGAAGCGCTGTTTGCCGTACGGGATGCGGAAGCGGTCGACATCGAAATAGAAGCCCGGAACGTAGGCGCCGGTCGCATCCACGCTGCACAGCAGGAACACGGCCCAGAACCCTTGCGACTCCAGCGGCAGCACCGCGTGCACCGGACCGGCGCGCCGGGCCAGCGCGAGCGGGCTGGAAAAATCGATGCGGTGGACGTTGGCGACGTGCTGGTAATGCAGCACCACCGTATGGCGCAGGCCGCTATCGACGCTGGCGCAGCCCGCCGCCAGCAGGCAGGCGAGCACAGGAATATATGTGATCGGCTTGCGCATCGCACTCTCCTTTGCCTGCGCCAGTGGGAACAGCGTCAGCGGGCGCGTCAAGCTTGGAGCAACCGGAGCGATAGGGCTTGCGCGAGGTCAGGCGTGCGTGCGCAGGGACTTGTCGAGCAGTGCGTGCAGGGCGTCGAAATCAGGCGCGCCCAGGTAACGCTTGAGGATCTTGCCATCCTTGCTGATGACAAAGGTGGTCGGCGTCATCGACACGTCGCCGAACTGCCTGGCCAGGTCGCCGCCGGCGTCGAGCGCCACCTTGAACGGCAGCTGGCGCGTGGCGGCGTAGTTCAGGACATAGTCCGGGCGGTCGTAGCTCATCGCCACCGCGACGAATTCCAGGCCCTGGCCCTTGTACTTGTTGTAGGTCTCGACCATCTGCGGCATTTCCTTCACGCAGGTGGTGCAGGAGGTCGCCCAGAAATTGACCATCACGACCTTGCCGCGCAAATCCTGCGAGCTGATCTTCTGGCCGTCGATGCCGATGAAGGTGACCTCGGGCGCCTGCTGCTGGCGGAAGACGCTGACGTAGGCACCGCCGGCAATCGCGAGTACGGCCGCGCCGATGGCGGCCGGCTTGATCCAGGAACGCGTGGAAGCAGTCATATGATGTCTTTTGCCTTGTAGGTGACAAGCCATTTGGGTGGCCAGCCATGATAGGCCCGTCACCCGCTCCTTGCTGCTGCGCTTATTGCGCTTGCGCCTGCTGCGGCTGCATCGAGCGCAGGTCTTCTTCGCTGATGTATTCGAAGATTTTGACGACGCGCATCACACCGGACACGCCTTGTGCCACCTGGGCCGCGATATTGCCTTCGCGCTGGGTCACCAGGCCCATCAAATAAACGTTGCCGCGCTCGGTGACGACCTTGAACGAGGTTGCCTTGATGGTGTTCTTGTCGGCCAGGCTGAGTTTGACCTTGCTGGTGATCAGGGCATCGCTCGACCGCGAGGTGTAGCTCGACACGCCGGCGATTTCCAGCTCGTTGCTCACGGACTCGACGTTGGAAATGCTGCGCACTTCGTTCTCGACCGCGCGCTTCATCGCCTCGTCGCGCACCTCGCCGGTCAGCAGCACCTTGCGGTTGTAGCAGTTGACGTTGACGTGGCCGGCATCGCCGACGATGCTGCCCAGGCGGGTGTCGGCTTTCACCGCGATCGCCTTGTCCTCGGTCTGGGCACCTAGCGTGCGGCGGTCGGCGGTGGCCATGGCGCCGCCGACGGCCGCGCCCGCCACGACGGCGATGCAGCCCTGCAGCGAAGACAGCAGGGCCACGCACAGCACGGCCTTGGACAGGGGACGCAGCAGGGCGCCGGGTTTAACTTGCATCTTCTTCTCCGAACAGGGCGACGTCGAGGCCGTCGCAGATACTGTGAATCGCCACCAGGTGGACTTCCTGGATGCGCGCGGTGCGGGTGTGCTGCACGTTGATGTGGACGTCGGCTTCGGTCAGCAGCTGGCCCAGCTTGCCGCCGTCCTTGCCGGTCAGGGCAACGACGCGCATTTCGCGCTCCAGCGCCGCTTCGGCCGCCGCCAGCACGTTGCCGGAATTGCCGGAAGTCGAAATCGCCAGCAGGATGTCGCCGGACTGGCCCAGGGCCTGCACCTGCTTGCTGAAGATTTGGTTGAAACTGTAGTCGTTGCCGACCGCCGTGATGATCGAGGTGTCGGTGCTCAGCGAGATCGCAGGCAGCGGGAAACGTTCGCGCTCGAAGCGGCCAACCAGTTCGGCGGCGAAATGCTGGGCATCGCCGGCCGAGCCGCCGTTGCCGCAGGCAAGGATTTTGTTGCCATTGGAAAGCGCGTTGAACATCAGTTCGATGGCTTCGGCAATGGGTTGTGCCAGCAGGACGCCCGACTTCAGCTTGAGGTCGGCACTTTCCTGGAAGTGAGCGAGGATGCGTTGAGTATTCATGGTCGAAGATTATAGTGCAGTGGCAACGGCGGACGATCAAGTGCTGCAAAAAATGCTTACACTTGAAAACTTGTCAAGCGCATTCGGCGCAGCGTTCGGCTCACCCCATCCCGTCGATGGCATTCCTGAGCCATTCGATGCGGCCGCCGTCGATCGCCACCACGTCGATGCGGCACGGCGGCATGCGCGGACAGCGTTGCAAATAGACCTGGGCAGCGCGCACGATGCGGCGGATCTTGGCGGGGCCGATGCTGGCCGCGGCCCCGACCTGGGCACCGGCGGCGCGCTGGCGCACCTCGACGAAGACGAGGGTGGGGCCCTCGCGCATGATCAAGTCGATCTCGCCCAGCTTACATCGGAAATTGGCTTCGACGAGCACCAAACCGTGACGTTGAAGATACAGCTGCGCCGTATTTTCCCACTGCCGACCCTGTTCCTGCTTTTGCGACAGGCGGGTCGGCCACATGTCAGGGTTCCACGTCGACGGGCGTGAAATTGCCGTCGCCATACACGACGGTCGCTTCGCGCCGTTTCAGCGCGGCATCCGCGCCGAGGTTCAGCCGGCCGGTCACGCCGTCGATATCGAAGGATGCGACGCCGGCTGCGCCTGCCGGTGCGTTCGATCGTGCGGCCACCGTGCGCGCCACCTGGAAGGCGTCGATGCCGAGCGCATACAGACGCTGCATGTAGAGCGGCGTTTCCGGATCGGCCGGGCGCGGGTAGACCATCACCGCCGGGTGGTCCGGCAGCACCAGCCAGGGCAGGTCGACCACGTGGATGCCGTCCAGTTCGGTTGCGCCGAGGCCCGGCGTGCGTCCGGGATTGATCGAGGCGCCGCCATACACCGGCAGCGTGGCGCCGGTGAAGGTGCGTACCTGGCGCAGTTCGGCCACGTCGACCGCGGCGAACAGCAGGTCGGGCGGATCGATTTCCAGGCGCGCCTTGAGGTCCGCCAGCAGCGCCGGGTCGACCCGGCCGTCGCTCGAGGGCAAGGCGAAGCGCTGGCCGGTATGGCCGAGCTCGCTCCAGCGGGCTTCGAAGGCGCCGGCCGCGCGCTGCGCCCAGGCCGGGCTGCCGGTCAGGATCAGGACCCGTCCGCGCGGCCGCTCGCGCGCCGCCCATTCGGCCGCCTGGCGCGCCTCGTCCTCGATCGACAGGCCCGCCACCAGCATCCGCGGTGGCAGCTGGCCGCGCACTTCGGGGTGGTTCAGGGCGATGGTGGGCTTGTCGACCTTGCCGCTGGCGGCCAGCGCGCCGACGGCGGGACGCGACAGCGGGCCGACGACGATGTCGTGGGATGCACTGGCGCGGGCATAGGCGTCCAGGGTCTCGTCGGCATTGTCGCCGGTGGCGACCACGTCGACCTGGATGCCGGCGCCGTCGCGTCCGGCCGCTGCCATGAAGCCGGCGCGCACGGATTCCGCGGCGGCGCCCAGGCTGGGAGAATTCAGTGGCAGCAGCAGGGCCATGCGGGCGCTGCCGGTGGTGCCGGCGATGGGCGGCGCGTCCTGGCCGGGCATCAGGATCGGCGCGGTGCGCACCGGATCGATCGGCGCGGCGGGTGGCGCGGGCAGCGGCGCGGCCACGGCTGCGACCGCAGGCGCGGCCGCGCGCGGATGCGGGCTTGTGTTTGCGTGTCCGGACGCGCACAATTCTTCCGGTTCGAGGCATACCGTGCTGCATCCGGCAACGAACAGGCAACTGAGCAGCGCGCATACCAGGCCGGCATGTCCATTCCCGAGCCAGGCCTTGAGACTTTTTATCAGCATCCGATCCCCAAATGACAGAAACCCAGTCCACCCAGATTGCCAACTTGCCCGTGATGGGCGAAGCCGCCCAGCAGTCCTATCCTACCGCAACGCTGTACGTGGTGGCCACACCCATCGGCAACGTCACCGACATCACGCTGCGCGCACTGCAGGTGCTGCTGCTGGCCGACGTCGTCGCCTGCGAAGACACGCGCAAGACCGGCGCCCTGCTGACGCGCTTCGGCTTGAACAAGCAGATGGTCGCGGCGCACCAGCACAACGAGCGCGAAGCGGCCGAAAAACTGGTCGCGCGCCTGCACGCGGGCGAGCGCGTGGCGCTGGTGTCGGATGCCGGCACGCCGGCCGTGTCCGACCCGGGCGCGCGCATCGTCGACGCCGTGCGCGCGGCCGGGCTGAACGTGGTGCCGGTGCCGGGCGCTTCGGCGGCGGTCACGGCCTTGTCAGCCAGCGGCCTGGTGAACGACCGCTTCCATTTTGTCGGCTTCCTGCCGGCCAAGGCCAGGCAGCGCGAATCGGAACTGAGTACGCTCAAGTCGATGACGGCGACGCTCGTGATCTATGAGGCACCGCATCGCATCGTCGACTGCGTCGAGGCATTGGCCACGGCGTTCGAGCCGACGCGCCAGGTGGTGTTCGCGCGCGAGCTGTCCAAGCTGTTCGAGGAAATCCACCGCTGTCCATTGAAGGATGCGCTGGCCTGGGTCAAGGCCGACGCCAACCGCGAGCGCGGCGAATTCGTGGTGCTGGTCGAAGGCGCGACGCTGGAGACCGATGCGGCCGACGCCGAGGCCGAACGCATCCTCCAGATCCTGCTGGCCGAGTGCTCGGTGAAGCAGGCCGCCAGCCTGGCGGCGCAGATCACGGGACGCAAGAAGAACGCGCTGTACGAACGGGCCTTGCAGATCAAGGGCGAGGACTGACCCGTCCGCGGATTACCATTTGCAGCCGCTGTCCTTCTTGTCCATCATCAGGTAGAGCGGGGCGAGCAAGCCGCCCGGCACGCCATCCTTGCAGTGGGCGCGCCTGGCGGCGCCGATGCCGCGCGCCAGCCTGCGCGCCATGCCGCGTGCGGCGTCCAGGTCGAAGACGGGCGCCGGCGCGGGCGGGGCTGGGTCGCGGGGCGGGGCCGCCGGTGCCGGCGTCACCGAACAGGTGTCGGCATCCGGCTGGCGGGTTCCCGGCGGCACTGCGATGACCGGGCGTGACGGGCGCGCGCGCATGGCCGGCGCCGGCCTGGCCGGTGGCACCGGCCGCCACGCGCTTCAGCTGGCGCGGGTCGGGCGCGCAAGCGTTGCCGGGCAAACGATCGGGTGAATTGCTGATGACGGCATGCGTGGCGTGGCTCCGTTTTGTGCCGGAAAACGTATGACTGCGCACAGGCGCGCAATTAAACGGGACTTTCCTTGACCGCGGCGCGTCCTGGCGTTATGATGAACGTCTTCGGAGTGTAGCGCAGCCCGGTAGCGCATCTGGTTTGGGACCAGAGGGTCCAAGGTTCGAATCCTTGTACTCCGACCAGTATATCAAGAAGGCCGACGATTTATCGTCGGACTTTTTCATTTCCGCGCCATCAGATCCGGCCACTGCGCTGCGCGTAAGATGGACGGGTTTCCCGTCTACGCGTACGACCAGAACCGGCATGACGGCGAAGCACGAGCCGGATGAACGCGTGGACGGCAAGCCGTCCACCCTACCCGCAACGCACGTTCAGCCGATGCGTTTTGCCAACAAGGCATTCCCGACCCGGCTCGCCCCCTTGCGCCCGAGCTGCTGCGAAATGAAGGCGCCGGCCTCCACCACCTGGTCGAGGTCGATCCCGGTCTCGATGCCGAGGCCGTTCAGCATGTAGACCACGTCCTCGGTCGCCACGTTGCCGGTCGCGCCCTTGGCATACGGGCAGCCGCCCAGGCCCGACACCGACGAGTGGAAGATCGCCACGCCGACTTCCAGGCTGGCGTAGATGTTGGCCAGCGCCTGGCCGTAGGTGTCGTGGAAGTGGCCCGAGATGCGCTCCAGCGCAAAGGCGCGCGCCGCGGTCTCCATCACGGCCTGGGTCTTGCGCGGCGTCGAGACGCCGATGGTGTCGGCGATGTCGATCTCGTCGCAGCCCAGGTCGCGCATGCGGCCGACCACGTCCGCCACGGCGCTCAAGGGCACCTCGCCCTGGTAGGGGCAGCCGAACGCGCAGCTGATGCTGCCGCGCAGGCGCAAGCCGTGTGCCTTGGCCGCACGCGCCACCGGTTCGAAGCGCGCGATCGATTCCGCGATCGAGCAGTTGATGTTCTTCTGCGAAAAGGCTTCCGAGGCCGAGCCGAAGATCACGACTTCATCGGCCCTGGCGCCAAGGGCCGCCTCGAAGCCCTGCATGTTCGGCGTCAGCGCGGAATACAGCGTGCCGGGACGGCGTTCGATGCCGGCCATGACCTCGCTGCTGGTCGCCATCTGCGGCACCCATTTCGGCGAGACGAACGAGGCCGCCTCGATGTTGGCGAAGCCCGCGCGCGACAGGCGGTCGACCAGCTCGATCTTGACCGCCGCCGACACGGCTTCCTTTTCGTTTTGCAGCCCGTCGCGCGGGCCGACTTCGACGATCTTGACTTTATCCGGCAGGTTCATTCCAGTCTCCTTTATCAGTATCCACGCTCGAGGTCGACCACGTCGGCCACCCGCTCTCCGCTTTCCAGCAGCCTGATCTTGGCCGCGATCTGGCGCACCGCCTCTTCGCGCAGCGTCAGCGCCGAGATGTGCGGCGTGATCGTGATGCGCGGCTCGTTCCAGAACGGATGCGGCGCCGGCAGCGGCTCGTTGCGGAACACGTCCAGCGTGGCGCCGGCGATGTGGCCGGCGCGGATCAGGGCCAGCAGGTCCGGCTCGGCCACCTGGGCGCCGCGCGCGACGTTGACCAGGTAGGCGCCTTGGGGCAGCCGCGACAGGCGCGCGCGGTCGAGCAGGTTGTGGGTGTCCGGCGTCAGCGGCAGCAGGCAGACCAGCACCCGCGTGGCCGCCAGGAAGCGGTCCAGCTGGTCCATCCCGGCGAAGCATTCCACGCCGGGCAGGTCCTTGGGCGTGCGGCTCCAGCCGCGCACCGGGAAGCCGAGCTGGCGCAGGGTGCGCGCCACCGGCACCCCGAGCTTGCCCAGGCCGAGCACGCCGACCGTGAATGTCTGCTTGTCGTGCGGCGCCAGCGGCCGCCACAGGCCGTCGCGCGCCTGCCGCTCGTACTCGTCGAAGCGGCGGAAGTAGCGCAGCACCGCATGGGCGGCGTAATCGGCCATCTGCTCGGCCATGCCGGCATCGCCCAGGCGCACGATCGGCACCGGCGGCAGGGCATCGCCGAATTTCAGGAAGGCGTCGGCGCCGGCGCCCATCAGGAAAATCGCCCGCAAAGCCGCATGCGCATGCCTGAGCTGGTCGAGCAGGGCAGGGGATGGCGCCCACAGCACGGCGTAGTCGCACGGCGCGACGCGCTCCCCTTCCTCCCAGACGACGATCTCGGCATGCGGCAGCTCGGCGGCGAAGTCACGGGCCCATGGCTCGATGACGCCGTCGCCGCGATACAGCAGGATGCGCATGTTGTCCCCTAATTATTTATATTGTTTATTGCGTTTTACGTCAAGCCGCGGCCTTGAAGGCCAGCAGCGGTGCGCCGTCGGCCACCTGGTCGCCGACCTGGTACAGGATTTCCTCGACCAGGCCGTCGCTCGGCGCCGCTATCGTGTGTTCCATCTTCATCGCTTCCATGATCACCAGCGGCTCGCCCTTTTTCACCTGCTGGCCGCCGCTGGCGATCACCGCCACCACCTTGCCCGGCATCGGCGCGGTCAGGCGCCCGCCGGCGGCTTCGTGTTCGCCGGCGTGCGCCAGCGGGTCCGACCACGCCAGCACGTGGTGCAGGCCACCGCTGAACACGTGCAGGAAGTCGCCCTCGCGCCGCACCGTGCCCTGCACCGCGTTGCCGTCCAGGCGCAGCGCGAAGCGGGCGCCGTGGCGCGACACCAGGGCCAGCGCATGTTTCCCGCCGTCCAGGTCGAGCGTCCAGCCCTTTGGATGATACGCCACGCCCAGGCGATAGGCTTTGCTGTCGAGCGTGGCCGTGTACTCGTCGGTGAACGACAATGGACGGCGGTAGGTGCCGTTCATGCGCCAGCCATGAGTGCCGGTCCAGGGATCGGCGGCGTGGGCCGACCGGGTCTGGGTTTGCTCATCTGCAAGCAGGGCGGCGGCGGCCAGCGCCAGCGCGCCGACCGGGGCCGGGCCGGCCGCCGGGAACAGGACGGCGCCGTTGCGCTCGATCAGGCCAGTGTCCAGGTCGGCCGTGGCAAACGCCTGGCCTTCGACCAGGCGTTTCAGGAAGGCGATGTTGGTGGCCAGGCCGACGATGTGGAACTCGGCCAGCGCCTGGGCCATGCGCGCCAGCGCCTGCGCGCGGTCCGCGCCCCAGACGATCAGCTTGGCGATCATCGGGTCGTAGAACGGCGAAATGGCATCGCCCTCGCGCACGCCGGAATCGATGCGCACGCCCGCGGGCATGCCCGCCGGCCCGCCCAGCTCGAAGGCGACGTGTGCGGGGGTGTCCATGTAGTGGAGGGTGCCGATCGACGGCAGGAAACCCTTTTCGGGATTCTCGGCATACACGCGCGCCTCGATCGCGTGGCCGTGGATGGCCAGTTCGTGCTGCTTTTTCGGCAGCGCCTGGCCGGCCGCCACGCGCAGCTGCCATTCGACCAGGTCGGTGCCGGTGATCATTTCGGTCACCGGATGTTCCACTTGCAGGCGCGTGTTCATCTCCATGAAGTAGAACGAACCGTCCTGGTTGGCGATGAATTCCACCGTGCCCGCGCCGACGTAGCCGACCGCGCGCGCGGCCGCCACCGCCGCTTCGCCCATCGCCGCACGCCGCTCGGGCGGCATGCCCGGCGCCGGCGCTTCCTCCAGCACCTTCTGGTGGCGGCGCTGCACCGAGCAGTCGCGCTCGTGCAGGTACACGCAGTTGCCGAGGGTATCGGCGAACACCTGGATCTCGATGTGGCGTGGACGCTGCAGGTATTTTTCGACCAGCACCTTGTCGTCGCCGAAGGAGCTGATCGCTTCGCGCTTGCACGAGGCCAGCGCCGATTGCAAATCTTCCGAACGTTCCACCACCCGCATGCCCTTGCCGCCGCCGCCGGCGCTGGCCTTCAGCAGCACCGGGTAGCCGATGCGGTCGGCTTCCCGCTGCAGCAGCGCCGGATCCTGGTCATCGCCGTGGTAGCCCGGCACCAGCGGCACGCCGGCGCCTTCCATCAGCTGCTTGGCGGCCGACTTCGAACCCATCGCGCGCATCGACGATCCCGGCGGGCCGATGAACACCAGGCCGGCCGCCGCGCAGGCTTCGGCGAACTCGGCGTTCTCCGAGAGGAAACCATAGCCCGGGTGGATCGCCTGGGCGCCGTGGGCCCTGGCCGCCTCGATGATCCTGTCGCCGCGCAGGTAACTGTCCTTGGCGGCGGCGGGGCCGATCAGGACGGCTTCGTCGCACACGGCGACATGCTTGGCGCCGGCGTCGGCTTCCGAATAGACGGCAACGGTACGGATGCCCATGCGGCGCGCGGTGGCCGCGACCCGGCAGGCGATTTCGCCACGGTTGGCGATCAGGATCTTGGTGAACATGTGGTGTCTCGTTTGTTTATGTTTATTTATTGGTCAGCCTTGATACCGTCGCCCCTGCGCAGGCAGGGGCCCAAGTTCGTGGTTCAGCCGAGAAACTTGGATCCCTGCCTTCGCAGGGATGACGGTCTTGCGTGTACGGGCTTCAAAGCGTGCGGTTGTAATCAGCAGCCGCAACGCTCCTTCGGCGCCGACTCCAGCGTCGCCGAGCGGGTTCTCAGGCCCAGCTTCTCCAGCAGCGCGCGGTCCTCGTCCGCTTCCGGATTGTCGGTGGTCAGCAGTTTGTCGCCGTAGAAGATGGAGTTGGCACCGGCCATGAAGCACATCGCCTGCACCGCTTCGCCCAGCTGGCGGCGGCCGGCCGACAGGCGCACGCGCGCCTTCGGCATGGTGATGCGGGCCACGGCGATGGTGCGCACGAACTCGATCGGGTCCAGCGGCGGCAGGCCGTGCAGCGGCGTGCCTTCCACCTGCACCAGGTGGTTCACCGGCACCGATTCCGGATACGGGTTCATGTTGGCCAGCTGCGCGATCAGGCCGGCGCGCTGGGCGCGGGTCTCGCCCATGCCGACGATGCCGCCGCAGCAGACTTTCAAGCCGGCGTCGCGCACGCGGCCCAGGGTGTCCAGGCGGTCGTGGTAGTCGCGCGTCGAGATGACGTCGCCGTAGAAGTCGGGCGCGGTGTCGATGTTGTGGTTGTAGTAGTCCAGGCCGGCCTTCTTGAGTTGCTCGGCCTGGCCCGCTTCCAGCATGCCCAGCGTGGCGCAGGTTTCCATGCCCAGCGCCTTGACGCCGCGTACCATCGCTTCGACCTTTTCCATGTCGCGCTCCTTCGGGCTGCGCCAGGCGGCGCCCATGCAGAAGCGGGTCGCGCCCTTGGCCTTGGCTTCGCGCGCGGCGTCCAGCACGACGTCGAGGTCGAGGATCTTCTTGGCTTCGACGCCGGTGTCGTAGCGCGCCGCCTGCGGGCAGTAGCCGCAGTCTTCTTCGCAGCCGCCGGTCTTGATGGAGAGCAGGGTGGCCAGTTCGACGTCGCCGTCGGGGAAATTGGCGCGCTGCGCCTGCTGCGCGCGGAACATCAGTTCCGGCAGCGGCAGCGCGAACAGCGCCTCCACGTCGGCCAGCGGCCAGGTGGCATCCTTCGGCAGGGCGACCGCTGCGACCGGCGGGTGGAGATTGACGACTTGAGACATAAATACGATTCCTTGTTTTGGCTTATGGAGTTCAGGCGCGCGTGGCCGGCCAACCCGGCAGGCCCGCGAGCTCGATGAATGTGGCCGCTTGCGCGGCCGAAGGGGTGTCCAGGCGCGGCACGCGACCCAGCAGCGGGGCCGGCATGCGCTGTTCCAGCGCGGCGATGTTCTCGTCGACGAATCGCATGCCCGGGTCGACCAGGTTGGCGACCCAGCCGGCCAGCACCAGGCCGCGCGCGACGATCGCTTCCGCGGTGAGCAGGGCGTGGCTGATGCAGCCCAGGCGCATGCCCACCACCAGCACCACCGGCAGGTTCAGCTGCACGGCCAGGCCGGCGCTGTCGAAATCGTCGGAAAACGGCACGCAGAAGCCGCCCACGCCTTCGACCACGGTGGCGTCGGACGCCCCCAGGATCTCGGCGTAGGCGGCGAGGATGGGGACCGGGTCGATGGTCACGCCTTCCAGCGCCGCCGCGATGTGCGGCGCGCACGGCTCGCGCAGCATGAAGGGCGTGGTGATGTGCTGCGGCAGGTGCACGTTGCCGGCGGCGCGCAGCATGGCGGCGTCCTCGTTGTGCAATGCGCCGTCGCGCTCCTCGGCGCCGGCGGCGATCGGCTTCATGCCGCAGGCGCGCACGCCCTGCTGCACGAGTTTATGCAGGATGGCGGCGGAGATCAGCGTCTTGCCGATTTCCGTGTCGGTGCCGGTGACGAAGCAGGCGAAGCGGGTCGGCACGCCCTCCGCGACCAGCGCCGCCGGCACCGTGCCCACGACGGGTGCGCTCGCGACGGCCGGTTCGGCGAAACCGACGTCCTGTTCGGGCATACCGCCCGTTTGTTCCGGGTCGTTGAGTGACATGTTCACGTCCTTTCCTGTTCCAGCTGATTGAGCGCAGCGGCAAGCTGCGCGACGTCTTCCCGGGTATGCGCGGCGGACAGCGTCACGCGCAGGCGCGCCGTGCCCGGCGCCACGGTCGGCGGGCGGATCGCCGGCACCCACAGGCCCTGCTCGTGCAGGCGCGCGGACACCCGCATGGCTTCGTCGTTGGCGCCGATGATGATCGGCTGGATCGCGCTATGCGACACCGGGCGCCGCCAGTGCTCGAGCCGCAGTTCGCCGTCCAGCTGCGCGATCAGCGCGTCTAGGTGGGCGCGCCGTGCGCGGCCCTCGTCGCCGGCGATGATGTCCAGGCTGGCCAGCAGCGCATGCGCCAGCGCCGGCGGGGCCGCCGTGGTGTAGATATAGGGCCGGGCGCGCTGGATCAGCAGCTCGATCACGGACGCATGCGCCGCGACGAAGGCGCCGCCGACGCCGGCCGCCTTGCCCAGCGTGCCCACGTACACCAGGTTGGGCGAGTGCAGTCCGAAATGTTCCAGCGCGCCGCGGCCGTCCCGGCCGAGCACGCCGAAGCCGTGGGCGTCGTCGACCACCAGCCAGGCGCCATGGCGCTCGCACAGCGCCAGCAGCGCGGGCAGCGGCGCCAGGTCGCCGTCCATGCTGAACACGCTGTCGGTGACCACGATCTTGGTCGATGCGGCGCTGGCGGCCAGCTGCGTTTCCAGCGCCGCCACGTCGCCGTGCGGATACACGCTGACGCCGGCCCGGGCCAGGCGCGCGCCGTCGATCAGCGACGCGTGGTTCAGCGCCTCCGAGAAGATCATCGCGCCGGCATCCAGGCCGAGGGCGGTGAGGGTGGCCAGGTTGGCCATGTAGCCGGTGCAGAAGTACAGCGCCCGGGCATCCACCAGGTGCGGCGCCTCGAAGGCGGCCAGGCGTTCTTCCAGAAGCGCATGCGCGCGGCCGTGGCCGGAGACCAGGTGCGAGGCGCCGCTGCCGGCGCCGTACAGGTCGGCGCCTTCGCGCAGTGCCTGTACCACCTGCGGATGCGCGGCCAGGCCCAGGTAATCGTTGCTGCAAAAGGCGAGCAGGGAACGGCCGTCGACCACCTGGCGCGGGGCGCAGGGCGTGTCGGCGGTGCGGCGCCGCCGCGTCAGGCTGTGCGCCGCCAGCGTATCCAGCGTCGATTGCACGTTTGCGATCAGGTCCATGGGCCGCCTCAGTCCGCGATCACCGATTCGAACACTTTGCGCGTGCGCGCCGCCAGGCCGGCGATCTCTTCCTCGTCCAGCACGTAGGGCGGCATCAGGTACACGGTGCGGCCGATCGGGCGCAGCAGCAGTTCGTTCTCGACCGCGCTGGTAAAGAAGCGGCGCGCGAAGGTCGCGGCGCGCGCGCTGTCCGGCTCGACCGCGTCGAACGCCAGGATCATGCCGCGCTGGCGGAAATGCGTGACGCGCTCGTGCTCGAGCAGCGGCGCCAGTTCCAGCATCAGGCGGGTGGCCGTTTCGCGGTTCTTGTTGAGCACGTCGTCTTCCTGGAAGATCTGGAGCGTCGCCAGCGCCGCGCGGCAGGCCAGCGCGTTGCCGGTGTACGAGTGCGAGTGCAGGAAGCCGCGCGTGATGTCCTCGCTGTAAAAGGCTTCGTAGATCTTGTCCGTGCTGAGCACCAGCGACAGCGGCAGGTAACCGCCGCTGATGCCTTTCGACAGGCACAGGAAGTCGGGCCAGATCGCCGCCTGCTCGCAGGCGAAGAAGGTGCCGGTGCGGCCGCAGCCGACCGCGATCTCGTCGGCGATCAGGTGCACGTGGTAGCGGTCGCACAGTTCGCGCAGGCGCTGCAGGTAGAGCGGGTCGTGCATCGCCATGCCGGTGGCGCACTGCACCAGCGGCTCGACGATGATGGCGGAGATGGTGTCGGCGCTTTCCGCGAACAGGGTTTCCACGTCCTTGATCGCGCGCAGCGCCACGTCCTGGGCGGACTCGCCATCCACCGCGTTGCGCGCATCGGGCGAGGCCACCGTGCGCGCCGCGCGCAGCAGCGGGCCGTAGGCATCCTTGAACAGGGCAACGTCGGTGACGGCCAGTGCGCCGATGGTCTCGCCGTGGTACGAACCCTGCAGGCAGACGAACTCCTGCTTCCCGGCGTAGCCGGCGTTGCGCCAGTAGTGGAAACTCATCTTGAGCGCGATCTCGACGCTTGATGCGCCGTCGGACGCGTAGAACGCGTGGCCGAGCGCGTGCCCGGTGAGCGCGGCCAGCCGTTCCGACAGTTCCACCACCGGCTCGTGGGTAAACCCGGCCAGCATCGCGTGTTCCAGCGTGTCCAGCTGGTCCTTCAGGGCGGCGTTGATGCGCGGGTTGGCGTGGCCGAACAGGTTGACCCACCACGAGCTGATGCCGTCCAGGTAGCGTTTGCCCTCATGGTCGTACAGCCACGCTCCCTTGCCGCGGTTGACGGCGATCAGCGGCACTTCTTCGTGGTGCTGCATTTGCGTGCATGGATGCCAGACGCTGCGCAGGCTGCGCGCGATCCAGTCGGAGGAGGTGGTGTGGTTCAAGATGTTTCCTAACTAACTAAACTATATACATTGAGAGCTAATCGCCCAGCCATGAAGGCTTGCGTTTTTCGAGGAAGGAGGCGACCCCTTCGCGTCCCTCGCCGGAGGCGCGGATGGCGGCGATGCGGCCGGCGGTATCCGCCAGCAGCACGTCGTCGATCGGCAGGCCGGCGATGTCGCGCACCAGCTTCTTGGCCTCGCGCACGGCGTTCGGGCTGTTGGCCACCAATGCCTTGACGATGGCGTCGACGCTGGCGTCGAGCTGCTCGAGCGGCACCACCTCGTGCGCCAGGCCGAGGCGGTGGGCTTCGCGCGCGTCGAAGCGTTCGGCGGTCAGAAAATAGCGGCGCGACGCCTGCTCGCCCATCGCCTTGATCACGTAGGGCGAGATGGTGGCCGGGATCAGGCCCAGCTTCACTTCCGACAGGCAGAAGTTCACGTTGTCGCTCGCCACCACGATGTCGCAGGCCGCCACCAGGCCCATGCCGCCGGCGTAGCAGTCGCCCTGCACCCTGGCCACCACCGGTTTCGGGCTGAAGTAGATGGTGCGCAGCATGTCGGCCAGGCGCAGGGCGTCGGCTTCGTTTTCCGCCAGCGTGTAGCCGGCCATCTTCTTCATCCAGTTCAGGTCGGCGCCGGCGCAGAAGGCCGGGCCGTTCGCGGCCAGCACGATGGCGCGCACGCCGGCGTCCTGGCTGACCTCGTCGAAGGCCATGGTCAGGTCGGCGATGGCGTCCTCGTTGAAGGCATTGCGCAGCTGCGGGCGGTTCAGGGTGATGGTCGCCACCTTGCCGGCGACCTTGATCTCGAGGCTGTCGTAGTTGTCCATGTTCTCTCCTTGATCACATGCGCATTACATGCGGAACACGCCGAACTTCGTGTCCTCGATCGGCGCGTTCAGCGCGGCGGACAGGCCCAGTCCCAATACCATGCGGGTGTCGGCCGGGTCGATCACGCCGTCGTCCCACAGGCGCGCGCTGGCGTAATAGGGATGGCCCTGGTGCTCGTACTGGTCCTTGATCGGCTGCTTGAACGCCGCTTCTTCCTCTTGCGACCACTGGCCGCCCTTGCCCTCGATGCCGTCGCGCTTGACGGTGGCGAGGACCGACGCGGCCTGGTCGCCGCCCATCACCGAGATGCGCGCGTTCGGCCACATCCACAGGAAGCGCGGAGAAAATGCGCGCCCGCACATGCCGTAGTTGCCGGCACCGAAGGAGCCGCCGATGATCACGGTGAACTTCGGCACCGACGCCGTCGCCACCGCGGTGACCATCTTGGCGCCGTTGCGGGCGATGCCCTCGTTTTCGTACTTGCGGCCGACCATGAAGCCGGTGATGTTTTGCAGGAATACCAGCGGGATCTTGCGCTGGCAGCACAGCTCGATGAAGTGGGTGCCCTTCAGCGCCGACTCCGAGAACAGGATGCCGTTGTTGGCGATGATGCCGACTTTCATGCCGAAGATGTGGGCGAAGCCGCACACCAGCGTGGTGCCATACCGCGCCTTGAATTCGTCGAATTCGCTGCCGTCGACGATGCGGGCGATGACTTCGCGCACGTCGAACGGTTTGCGGGTATCGACCGGGATCACGCCGTACAGTTCCTCGGCCGCGTAGGCCGGTTCGCGCGCTTCGCGCGGCGCGCCCTGCGGCGGTTTGACGCGGTTCAGGTGGGAGACGATGTTCCTTGCCAGCGACAGCGCATGGGTGTCGTCCTGGGCCAGGTGGTCGGCCACGCCGGACAGGCGGGTGTGGACGTCGCCGCCGCCCAGGTCCTCGGCCGTCACCACTTCCCCGGTGGCCGCTTTTACCAACGGCGGGCCGCCCAGGAAGATCGTGCCTTGCTCCTTGACGATGATCGATTCGTCGCTCATCGCCGGCACGTAGGCGCCGCCGGCGGTGCACGAACCCATCACCACGGCGATCTGCGGAATGCCTTTCGCGGACAGGTTGGCCTGGTTGTAGAAGATGCGGCCGAAGTGGTCGCGGTCGGGAAAGACGTCGTCCTGGCTGGGCAGGTTGGCGCCGCCCGAGTCGACCAGGTAGATGCAGGGCAGGTTGTTTTGCTCGGCGATCTCCTGGGCGCGCAAGTGTTTTTTCACCGTCATCGGGTAATAGGTGCCGCCCTTGACGGTGGCGTCGTTACACACGATCACGCATTCCTGGCCGGCAACGCGGCCGATGCCGGTGATGATGCCGGCGGCGGGCGCCGCCCCGTCGTACATTTCATAGGCCGCCAACTGGGAGAACTCCAGGAAGGGCGTGCCCGGATCGAGCAGCATCTGCACCCGGTCGCGCGGCAGCAGCTTGCCGCGCGCGACGTGCTTGTTGCTGGCGGCCTCGCCGCCGCCTTGCGCCACAAGCGCGACTTTCGCGCGCAAGTCGTCGACCAGGGCGTGCATGGCCGCGGCGTTGGTCTTGAAATCCTCGCCGCGCGGGTTGAGCTTCGTTTCGATCTGGGGCATCGCGTCTCCTGCTTTGTTCTATTCGGGGAAGCTGCCGTCCAGGTAGAACCAGCGCATCTTGCCGCCCACGGTTTGGTCCGGCTCGCGCACGAAGCTGCTGACCTCGTGCAGGCGCTGGGCGCGGCCGTTGACCTTGAAGCGGGCGACGAATTCGACGGTGTCCTGGTCTGGATTGTCCGGCAGGTCTACTTTACGTTGACGTAAACGTAAAGCAGATTTTATCTCAAGTCCGAGCCATTGAATCTTTTCATTGTTGTCGATAATGGGCTCGGCCGGCCGGGTCGTCGGATGCCAGGTGGCGCGCAGGTAGTCTTCCACCCGCATCGTGTAGGCGGTGTAGCGGGAGCGCATCAATGCCTCGGCCGTTGGCGGCAATTCGGCCCCGGCAATGTAGGGGCCGCAGCAGCGCAGGATGGGCAAACCGCTGCCGCACGGGCAGGAAGCGGGCTGGGCAGGGGTGCTGGAGGGGGAGCGGGTGGACATGGCGGCAATTATCCGCCATTTCATGTGCCTGAGTCAGGCACGATGGATTTTCAGAATCGGGGAGATGCGGGGGTGTTGAACTCAGTTGATGCAACTTCGGTTAAAGATTGCGGAACATAAATAAAACGGCCGACAAATAAATCTCCGCCGCGTCGTGCCCGCGCAAGCGGGCACCCATGCCGAGCTAGCGAAGTTGACCCGTTCGCAATAAGTGACTTCTCCGACTTGGCGCTTGCGTATGGATGTCCGCTTACGTGCAGGCTGCATCGTCGGTTCAAGCCAGCGTCAATCCCTCCAGCGCAAACGGCGTTGTCTTCCCCTGTATCAAATCAGTCAGCAACGCCGCCGTCCCGCAGGCAAACGTGAACCCCAGCGGGCCATGCCCGACGTTCAGCCACAGGTTGGCATAGGGCGTCGGCCCGACGATCGGCGCGCTGTCCGGCGTCGCCGGCCGCAAGCCGGCCCAGGGCGTGATGTCGCTGTAGTCGGCCGCACGCGGCATGGTCTCCCGGACCTGCCGCGTCAGCGACGCGAGGCGGCGGCCGTCCAGGCGCAGGTCTTCGCCGACCATGTCGACCATCGCCGCCACGCGCAGCGTGTCGCCGATGCGCGCGTACAGCACCTTGCGCTCGATGTCGGTGACGCTGATCTGCGGCGCCACGTCGTCGCGGCGGATCGGCGCGCTCAGGCTGTAGCCCTTCAGCGGATACAGCGGCAGCGAGATGCCGGCCGTCAGCGCCAGCGCGCGGCTCCCCATGCCGGCCGCCAGCACGTAGGCGTCGGCGGCGAGGCGGCCGGCGCCCGTGTCCAGCCCGGTCACGCGTCCGCCTTGCGTCACGATGCGCGACGCTTCGCCCTGGACAAAACCCTGGAAGCGCGGATGCGTGCGGATGCGCGCGGCCAGCGCCACGCAGAAGGCGTGGCAATCGGCCACCGCTTCGCCGCTGTCGTGGATGCCGCCGGCCAGCCTGCCTTCCAGCGCCGCCAGCGCCGGTTCGCGCGCCACGCAGTCGGCCGCGCTCCAGACCTGGCGCGTGCCGTCTGCCGGCGCCGGTTTACGGGTGGCGGCCTCGAATGCCTTGCGGGTGCGGTAGACCACCAGCTTGCCGGCCTCGCGCCAATCGAACGCCGCCGGCGCCACCACCGGCGCCAGTTGCGCCATGCCCTGGCGCGACAGTTCGCCCAGTTGCAGCAGTTTATAAGTGGTCTTGCGGTTGGCGCTGGCGCGGCAATTGGCGAGGAAGGCGGCCAGCCAGCGCCATTGGTGCGGATCGGCCTGCAAGCGCAAGCGCAGCGGGCCGTGTTCCTGGAACAGCCAGCGCAGCGCCTTCAGCGGCACGCCGGCGTCGGCCAGCGGCGCCACGTAGCGATAGCTCAGCTGGCCGCCATTGGCGTAGCTGGTGCCGGTGCCGACTTGCGCCGCGCGTTCGAGCAGCGTGACCCGGTACCCGGCCTCCAGCAGCCACCAGGTCGAGGTCAGGCCGACCACGCCGCCGCCGATCACGATGATTTGTTGCATCAGGACACGCTAGGGATCATGGACATGACCCCGGAGCTTAAGGGGCGGCGGCGCAGCCGGCCAATGAATCTAGCGGCGCCTGGCATAACCGCCGTTCATGTCATGCACCATGCGCGCATCGGCTTGCTCATCGGCTTGATGTCCGGCTTGACGCAAGGCCGTGTCCGCACGCCTGACTTGCGTATATTCGAGGATACAGCCTGCATAACTTTTCGGCATGGCAGCGCCCGATCCTTTCATGACAGGCGCCGCCGCCTTGGCATTACACTGGTCATATCGACATCTTGCTCACGCGACCCCAGGAATGCGATGCTGAACACCGAAACGCCCGCCGTCCAACACGCCACCCTCGACCAGTACCCGACCGCCGAACTGGTGAACGTGCTGGTGGAGGACCAGTTCCGGGCCGTCGAGGCGGTGCGCGCCGCCGCGCCGCGCATCGCCGCCGCCGTCACGGCCGCGCTGCCGCGCATGGAGGCGGGCGGCCGCCTGGTCTACGTCGGCGCCGGCACCTCGGGCCGCCTGGGCGTGCTGGACAGCGTCGAGCTCTACCCCACCTTTTCCTGGCCGCATGAGTGCGCCGTGGCGCTGCTGGCCGGCGGCAGGGAGGCGATGTTCGTCGCGGTCGAGGGCGCGGAAGACGATATCGGCCAGGGCGCGGCGGACATCGGGCGCACGGCCGTGGGGCCGCACGACGTGGTGCTCCTGATCGCGGCCTCGGGCGGCACCCCCTACGTGCTGGGCGCGCTGCGCGCTGCGCGCGCGGCCGGGGCGCTGACGGTCGGCTTCGCCAACAATCCGGACGCGCCGGTGGCGCGCGAGGCCGAGATTGGCGTCACCCTTGATACCGGTCCGGAAGTCATCTCGGGCAGCACCCGGCTGAAGGCCGGCACCTCGCAAAAGATCGCCCTGAACACCTTTTCCAGCGCGTTGATGGTGCGTTTGAACAAGGTTTATGGCAACCTGATGGTAGACTTGAAGGCAACCAACGCCAAGCTGGTGCGGCGCGCGATCCGCCTGACGACGTTCGCCACCGGCGCCGACGAGGTGGCGGCGCGCATGGTGCTGGAACAGTGCGGCTTCCACGTCAAGGTCGCGATCGTGGCCTTGTCCAAGAATATCCAGGTCGAGCAGGCGCGGGCCCTGCTGGAGACGACGCGCGGCAGCGTGCGCGCGGCACTCGGCGCTTGATCGTCATCGATCGCGGCCGGGCGTCCCCGGGCATGCCGGCCCGTCCGCTCGACCACGAAAGAGTTATGCAAACTTCGCAAGCAAAGAACCCATGGCTGTGGGTGCCCTCGCTGTACTTCGGCCAGGCGATTCCGTATATCGTCGCCAACAACCTGTCGGTCGTGATGTACAAGGACATGGGCGTGTCCAACACCGACATCGCCTTTTATACCAGCCTGCTGTACCTGCCGTGGGTCATCAAGCCGCTGTGGTCGCCGCTGGTCGACCTGTCCGGCACCAAGCGCGGCTGGACCGTGTCGCTGCAGCTGGTGCTGGCCGCCGCCCTCGGCGCGGTCGGCGCCACGCTGCACCTGCCCGCCTATTTCATGCTCAGCCTGGCCGTGATGTGGGTCATGGCCTTCGCTTCGGCCACCCACGACATCTCCGCCGACGGCTTCTACATGCTCGGCCTGCGCCAGCAGCAGCAGGCGGCGCTGGTCGGGGTGCGCTCCACCTTCTATCGCCTGGCCACGCTGGCGGGGCAGGGGCCGCTGGTGATCCTGGCCGGTTATCTCGCGACCTCGCTGGGCGACGTGCGCCAGGCCTGGTCGATCGTGTTCTTCGTGCTGGCCGGCCTGTTCCTCGCCTTCTGCGCCTGGCACCAGGCGGTCCTGCCGCGGCCCGAGGCCGACCACAAGGCGCGCGCAGGCGGCAGCCCGCTGGCCAACTTCGGCAAGACCTTCGCCAGCTTCTTCGCCAAGCGCGACATCTGGCTGATCCTGGGTTTCATATTGACCTTCCGCCTGGGCGAGGCGCAGCTGCTGAAGCTGGTCGCGCCCTTCCTCAAGGACCCGCTCGACCAGGGCGGCCTGGGCCTCACCACCGCGCAATACGGCATGGCCTACGGCACGGTCGGCATCATCGCGCTGACGATCGGCGGTTTGTGCGGCGGCTGGCTGATCTCGCGCCTGGGCCTGAAGCGTTGCCTGTGGCTGATGGTGTTCGCGGTGCACCTGCCCGACCTGGTGTTCGTCTACCTGTCGCAGGCGCAGCCGCAGCATTTCGGCGTGATCTGCGGCTTCCTGGCGATCGAGCAGTTCGGCTACGGCTTCGGCTTCACCGCCATGATGATGTACATGATCATGGTGGCCGACGGTCCGTATAAAACCGCGCACTACGCGATCTGCACCGGACTGATGGCGCTGGGGATGATGGTGCCGGGGATGTGGAGCGGGAAGCTGCAGGACATGATCGGTTACCAGCACTTTTTCGTGTGGACCTGCCTGGCGACGATCCCAGCCTTTATCATGGCGGCGCTGGTGAAGGTGGATCCGGAGTTCGGTAAGAAATAAGTGGAAAGAAACAAGTCAATACGGAGCGGTGGTTTGGAACTCGATCAGAAACAACAACAACGGCGCGCATTCACGCTGGCCGGCGTGGCCGGCGCGATGGCGATGAGCGGCCTGTTTTCGGCCTGTACCACGACGCAGCCGGCGCTCGGGCCCGGGGGTGCGCCGGGCGCCGGCGGCGACCTGCCGCCGCCGGCGCCGCGCGAGTTCCGCGCCGCCTGGGTCTCGACCGTCGCCAATATCGACTGGCCCAGCAAGCCCAACCTGAACGCGGAAAAGCAGCAGGCCGAGGCCATCGCCATCCTGGACCGGGCCCGGGCCCTGAACCTGAACGCGATCGTGCTGCAGGTGCGCCCGGCGGCCGACGCCATCTACCCGTCGAAGCTGGAGCCGTGGTCGGAATACCTGACCGGGCTGCAGGGCCAGGCGCCGCAGCCCTGGTACGACCCGCTGAAATTCTGGATCACGCAGGCGCACGCGCGCGGCCTCGAACTGCATGCCTGGTTCAACCCCTACCGTGCGCGCCAGAACGGCGCCCGCTCGCCGGCGGCGCCGAACCATATCAGCCGCGCCAACCCGGCCGCCGTCAAGAGCTACGGCAAGTACCTGTGGATGGACCCGGGCGAGGACAGCGCGGTCAAGCAGACGCTGGACGTGGTGCTGGACGTGGTGCGCCGCTACGACATCGACGGCGTGCACATCGACGATTATTTTTATCCGTATCCGATCGAGGCCCCCGGCACCACCGGCGCCGAAGGCATCGCCCTGGAAGGTAAAACCGGCAAATACGAACTGGAGTTCCCGGATGGCCCGTCCTTCCAGCGCTACGTCAGCGGCGGCGGCAAGCTGGACCGGTCGGCCTGGCGCCGCCAGAACGTCAATAAACTGATCGAGGCGCTGTACGAGGAGATCCACCGCGAAAAGAGCTGGGTGCGCTTCGGGATCAGCCCCTTCGGCATCGGCCGCCCGGACCGCCGCCCGGCCGGCATCAACGGTTTTTCGCAGTACGACAAGCTGTACGCCGACGCCGAGACCTGGCTGCAGAACGGCTGGCTCGACTACTTCACGCCGCAGCTGTACTGGGCGATCCGCCAGCCGGGCCAGTCGTACAACGTGCTGCTCGATTACTGGATCACCCAGAACACCCGCGGCCGCCACCTGTGGCCGGGCCTGTTCACCAGCCGCATCGGCGCGCCCGCCCGGGAGTACCAGCCGCAGGAAATCGTCGAGCAGATCGGCGTCACGCGTTCGCGCCCGCACGCGAGCGGCCACGTGCACTTCAGCATGGTCGCGTTGATGCAGAACCGCAAGGGCATCGGCGACCAGTTGCGCGGCGGCTGCTACGCGTCGCCGGCGCTGGTGCCGGCCACGCCCTGGCTGGGCAAGGACACGCCGGGCACGCCGTCGGTGGCGGCAGTGCGCAAGGGCAATGCCGTGATGCTGAAGCTGGCGGCCGGCAAGGCGAATGCGACGTACGCGATCTGGTCGCGCTACCAGGGCCAATGGCGCTTCGCGGTGGCGCCGGCCTCGCGCGTGGACTGGTCGGTGCCGGACGACGCCAGGCTGGGCCCGGCCGATGCCGTGTTCGTGAGCGCGGTCGACCGCCTCGGTAACGAAAGCGCCCGTGTGCAGGCCTGGCGCAAGACGGCATAAGACGGCATGCGTGTGGGGTTTTCGCCGCCGCATGCGCAGCGGATGGACCGGAAGGCGTACACTTCGCTTCGATCATGATTCATTCACAACACGCACCGACATCCGCTGACCCCGGCGGCGGACTGGGCCTCGGCATCGACGCCGGCGGCACCCGGACCCGCTGGGCGCTCGCCGCGCCCGACGGCGCCATCGTTGCCGAAGGCACGGCGGCCGGGCTGTCCGCGCTGCAGATGAACAGCCGGCACGGGCGCGAAGCCATCCAGGCCGCCTTTGCTGAACTGGCGGCGGCGGTGCTCCCGCACGGCACGCCGGCGCGCGCCTGGGCCGGCCTCACCGGATTCACGGGCGGTCCCACCGGCGCCACTGACGGCGAACTGCTGCAGCGCTGGCTGGCCGAACTGCTGCACCTGGCGCCGCCGGCGGTCCTCTTCTGCAGCGACATGGACATCGCCTACCGCGCCAGTTTCGCACCGGGGCAGGGCTACCTGGTGTACGCCGGCACCGGCTCGATCGGCGCCTTCATCGACGCGGACGGCGTGTTCCACCGCGCGGGCGGGCGCGGCGTGGTGCTGGACGATGGCGGCGGCGGTTTCTGGATCGCGCGCGAAGCCATGCGCCATATCTGGCGCCTTGAAGACGAACACCCCGGCAGCTGGCAGGCGTCGCCGATGGCGCGCGCCGTGTTCGACTACGTCGGCGGCGCCGACTGGGCCTGTAGCCGCCAGTTCATCTACGGCCAGGAGCGTGGCGCCGTCGGCAAGCTGGCGCTGGCCGTGGCCGCCAGCGCCGGGCCGGACGGCACTGGCGACCCGGTGGCGGTTGCCATCCTGCGCGAAGCCGGCCGCGAACTGGCGCGCCTGGCACGGGCGCTGGCCGGACGCTTCGGCGCGCGCCCGGTGGCGCTGGCCGGGCGCGCCGCCGCCTTGCATCCGCTGATCGCCGCGTCGATGCGCGCGGCACTGCCGCCCGCGACCACGCTGACCCAGGCCAGCGGCGAGGCGCATCACGCGGCCGCGCGCCTGGCAGCAACCTGCCCAATCACCCATCACAACCCGAACACGCCATGAAAATCGTTGCTGCCACCCTGTTGCTGGCCCTGCTGGCCGGCTGCGCCACCGGACCGACCGGTCCCCAATACGACCGCACCTATACCGCCAAGGGCCAGGCCAGCCGCGCGCGCTTCCTGGTGCTGCACTACACCGTGGGCGACCGCGCCTCCTCGCTCACCACGCTGACCCAGCAGGAAGTGAGCGCCCATTACCTCGTCACCGACGACCCGGTCCCGCACATCTACAACCTGGTCGACGAGAAGAATGCCGCCTGGCATGCCGGCAACTCGAGCTGGAAGAATTTCACGCAACTGAACAACAGCTCGATCGGCATCGAGATCGTCAACCCGGGCTGGAAGGACACGCCGAACGGCCGCGTGTATGCGCCGTTTGCGCAAACGCAGATCGACGCCCTGATCCCGCTGGTGCGCGACATCGTCACGCGCCACCACATCGCGCCGGAAAACGTGCTCGGCCACAGCGACATCGCGCCGCTGCGCAAGCAGGACCCGGGCCCGATGTTCCCGTGGCGCCAGCTGGCCGCCGCCGGCCTGGCCGCCTGGCCGGACGCCAACCGCGTGGCCGCCGTCACCCCGATCCTGCAGGCCCAGCTGCCGGACGTCGCCTGGTACCAGAAGAAACTGGCCGCCTGGGGCTATGGCCTGGTGCAGTCCGGCAACCTGGACGAGCAGACCCGCACCGTGCTGTCGGCGTTCCAGATGAAATACCGGCCGTCGAACATCGACGGCTTGCCGGACCTGCAGACCGCGGCCCTGCTGGAAGCGCTGACCAATCCGCGCGGACCGCTGCCGCAGGTGCTGCCGGCGCCGGTGACGACCATGCCGGTGCTGCCGCCGCTGTCGGTGCCGGCCGAGCAGCCGCAGCCGCAGCCGCAGCCGCAGCCGGTACCGCAGTTGCAGCCGCAGCCGCCAGCGCAGCCGCCGCTGCCGGCCACGCCGCCAGGCAGTCCGGCCGCCGTGCCGGCGACGCCGCCGGTGCCGGTCCAGCAGTGATGCCGGCCTTTTACGCACGGGGATGACGGCGATGCGCCTGCGCCATATCGAAGTGTTCCACGCCATCATGCAGGTGGGCACCATCAGCGGTGCGGCCCAGGTGCTGCACATCTCGCAGCCGGCCGTGACCAAGGTCTTGCAGCACGCCGAGCTGCAGCTGGGCATGCCGCTGTTCGAGCGCGTGCGCGGCAAGCTGTACCCGAAACCCGAGGCGCACCGCCTGTTCGCGGAAACCGAAAAGCTGCACCGCGACCTGCAGGGCATCCGCCGCCTGGCCGCCAGCCTGAAAAGCCGCGCCGGCGAGACGGTGCGCCTGGTGTCCACGCCGGCCATCGCCGTCAGCGTGCTGCCGGCGGCGCTCACCGTCTGGCGCCGCGGGTTCGCCCAGACCCGCTGCGAACTGGCCACCTTCCACACCAGCGAGATCGTGAACGCGCTGCGCCTGGGCGAAGCCGATCTCGCCTTGTCGCTGCAGGACCCGCGCCATCCCGGCATCGAGGCCGAGGCGATCGCCCAGGGCGCGCTCACCGTGATGGCCCCGGCCGGCACCTGGAGCGCGGCCGAGTGCGCGCAGCCGGTCACGCCGGACGGCATCGTCGCACAGGTGCGCGGCGAACTGATCGGGCTGGCCGACGGCGACCCGCTGGGCGAGATGGTGGTGGCGGCCTGCGAAGCGCAGGACGTGCATCCGGTGTTCCACACCGTGGTGCAAACCTACCAGATCGCCCGTTCGCTGGTGGAAGCGGGCGCCGGCTGCGCCGTGCTCGATCCGTTCACGGCCGCCTCCGCCGCGCGCGACAAGGTCCAGTGCCGCCCGTGGGCGCCGGCGATTCCCGTGCAGCTGTACCTGCTGACCGCCAGCCACGCGCCGCTGTCGCACGGCGCGCGCGAACTGGCCAACTGCATCGGCGCCACCGCCCGCGCGCTGATCGAAGGGGGATGCCGATGAGTCTGCCAGTGCCCGTGGCCGGCATCGCCAGCGAGGATATCGCCGGCGATGCCGCCTTCCGCCACCTGTCGACGGTCGAAGGCATCGCGGTCGACCTGCGCTATGCCGGTCCGGACAATTTCATCGGCCGCGATTTGTATGCACCGTTCGACTGCGCCTGGCTGCACCGCGACGCCGCCGCCGCGCTGGAACAGGCGGTGGCCTGGCTGGCGCGCGAATGCCCCGGCTGCACGCCGCTGGTGCTGGACGCCCTGCGCCCGCAGCGCGTGCAGCAGCAGCTGTGGGATGCCCTGGCCGGTACCGAGCTGCGCCTGTACCTGGCCGACCCGGCGCGCGGCTCGATCCACTCCTACGGCATGGCGCTCGACATCACGCTGCTCGACGCGGCCGGACGCGAACTCGACATGGGTACCGGCTTCGACGACATGACGCCGCTGTCGCACCCGGCGCTGGAAGAGGGCTATTTACGCAGCGGCGCGCTGGGCGCGGACCAGGTGGCCAACCGCCGGCTGTTGCGCGCCGCCATGACGCAGGCCGGCTTCGTCGGCATCGACACCGAATGGTGGCATTTCGATTGCGGCGACCGCAACCGGGTGCGCCAGACCTTCCGCCGCGTGCTCTGAAGCGAATCCACGCCGCTGTCGCGCCACGCTGACGCCGGTGCCAAACGCTTGAGCAAACGCAGTCTCCGGCATCCGCCGCGCCGGAAAATCGCACCATCGATGCAGGACGGGTCGCGATGGGCGCCCATTCCGGTCCGAACTCACACGGAGGTGCGCATGAAACGCTCGATATTGGCTTGCGCGGCACTGGCGCAACTGGCGGCGCTGGCCGGATGCGGCAGCGTCAACGGCGGCAACAACAGCCTGGCGGCGCGCGACACGACGGTCGAGTACTACCGCGTGTTCGACATCAAGACCGAGGCCGCCGCCGCCACGGTGGCGAAAGCCGCCAGCGAGGGCATCAACCGCAACGTCAAGGATGCCCAGGTGACGACGCCGGCCGGCGTGCAAGTCACCGAGCTGCCGGGCCACTTCAAGATCGCCGACCCGACGAGTGCCGCGCCTGGCACCGCGGTGGACAAGGGCCCGAGCTGCGACGGCGCGGCCTGGACGGCGAAGGCGGCGCCCAAGGTGCGCGGCAGCGACAACATGAACCTTGTGGCCTGCCTGTTCCCTTATAAAAACGGCTACCACCTCGACATGTACGCGGTGTTCACCAAGCAGGAAGGCGGCTGGCTGACCTGGCCGCGCCGGGTGGGCGGCATGATGCTGGGCACCCCCGAGAAATTTACCGAGGCAACCATGATGGACCTGGTGCGTGCGATCCGCAAAGGCACCGGCGCCAACGTGTCCCTGGTCGAAGCCAAGCCCAACCTGGCCGGGACGCCGTGGCTGGAGCCGGGCAGGAACGGCAGCGCCCAGGCCGGCACGGCGGCGCCGGTAACGACGTCGACCGAAGTACCGGCATCGACCGCCGCCCGGTAGGGTGACGGCTCGACCGTGACAAGCGGATCCGCCTGCACGCCTGCGCCGTCCACGCGTGCGTCACGCGTGTACACAGCATATGTGGTGGCGTTATTCCAACGTTACGGTGGCGCTGTCCACCCTATGCGGCGGTGCCGGCTGCAGCGGTTGCACCGGCGGCGGCGGCACCGGCGCATCCATCCGCGCCACCCAATCCACCAGCGTATCCAGCACGATGCGCCCGCGCCCATTGCCGACCAAATCGCTGTTGATCATGGCCACCACCACGCACTGGCGCCCGCTCGCATCCGGCACGTAGCCGGCCAGCGCCACCACGTTCTTGAGGGTGCCGGTCTTCATGCGCGCGCGTCCCGCGGCCGGGCTGTCGTGCAGGCGGCGGCGCAGGGTGCCGTCGATGGCGGCGATCGGCATGCTGGCCTGGAATTCCGGTGCCCAGTTGCTGCGCTGGCCGGCCAGCAGCACGCCGGCCAGTTGCACTGGAGTGACGCGCTCGATGCGCGACAGGCCGGAACCGTTTTCCAGCACCAGGCCGGTGTCGTCGATGCCGTGGGCGCGCAGCCAGGTGCGCACCGTGCCCTGGGCGCGGGCCAGGGTCGGCTCCAGGCTGCCCGGCAGCGGACGGCTGCCCAGCACCGGGTCCGGGCCCAGGGCGCCCAGGCTCAGGAACAGGGTGCGCGCCAGCAGGTTGTCCGAGGGTTTGTTCGTGTCGCGGACCAGTTCCGGCAGGGCGCGCGACACGTGTTCGGCCAGCAGCCTGGTGTCCGGCGGCGTCGCGCCTTCGATCGTGCTGCCCTCCAGCGCACCGCCCAATGCGGTCCAGACGGTGCGGACCATGCGGTCGACGTAATCCTGGCGGTCGATCACGTTGATGGATTCGCTGGCCACGCAGTTTTTCGGGAAGGTGCCGTGCAGCATCACGCGGATGCGGCCGTCGGCCTGGGTCTGGACGTCCGGCTGCTGCCAGCCGTTGTCCCAGCTGCCGCAATCGGCGTTGACCAGGCGCATGTCGGCATCGACGGTGACGCCCTCCATTTCCGGCAGCGCGGCAATCTTCAGGCGGCCGCTTGTGGAGCGCAGGTCCAGCTGCAACATGTTCTTGTTGAGCAGCAGGGCGTCCGGGATGACGTTGTAGTAGGACTCGGGCGATTCGTCGAAGGGCGGGACGCCGCGGTCGGCGCGCGCCGGATTGAACAACTGGCGGTCGAGTACCAGGTGGCCCTGGATCGTGCGGATGCCCTGGTAGCGCAGGTTGCGCAGCATCGTGGTCAGCGCTTCGGTCGACAAGTCGATGTCGGCACCGCCGCGCAGCACCAGGTCGCCCTTGAGCGTGTCGCCTTCGACCCGCCCGTTGCTGCGCAGTTCAGTGCGGCCGCGGAACACCGGCCCCAGCACGTCCAGGCTGACCAGGGTCGTGATCAGTTTCATGGTCGACGCCGGATGCACCGGACGGTCGGCCAGGTGCGACAGCAGCGTCTGGTTGTCGCGCAGGACGACCACGCTCAGCGCATCCTCGGGAATCGTCGTGCTGCGCAAGGCGCCGACAACCGGTGCGGGCAACTGGGCGCGGGCCGGCAGCCAGGCGGCCAGCAAGGCCGGGAAGGCGAGGGCCAGGAGTTTGCTTCGGAACATGCTCATCCTAATTATCCAAAGAACACATAGGCGACGGAAATGGCGGCGATGATACCGGCCAGGTCCGCGATCAGCCCGCACGAAATGGCGTAACGGGTCTTGCGCACGCCCACCGAACCGAAATACAGCGCGACGATATAGAAGGTGGTGTCGGCCGAGCCCTGGAAGATGCAGGCCAGGCGTCCGACGAAGGAATCGACGCCGTAGGTCTTCATGGCGTCGATCATCATCGCCTTGGAACCGCTGCCCGACAGCGGTTTCATCAGCGCGGTCGGCAGCGCCGGCGTGAAGGCGGTGTCGAGGCCGGCCAGGCGGATGAGCCATTCCAGGCCCTGCACGATATAGCCGAGCACGCCCGAATTGCGGATCACGGAAATCGCCACCAGCATGCCGACCAGGTAGGGGATGATGGTCAGCGAGGTCTGGATGCCGCCCTTGGCGCCCTCGATGAAGGCGTCGTACACGTTGACGCCCTTGCGCACGGCGCCGATGATGAACACGATGATGATCGAAAACAGGATCAGGTTGCTGGCGACCTTGGACACTGTCTCGATTTCCGGCTTGCTGAGGAAATTGGTGAAATACCAGATCAGCAGGGCGATCGCCGTCGTGATGCCGCCCAGCCAGCCCAGCACCACGCCATTGAGCAGGTTGATGCGCTGGCGGATCGAAACCGCGATGATGCCGGTGACGGTGGCGACATAGGTCGCGATCATGCAGGGAATGAAGATGTCGGACGGGTCCTTGGCACCCAGGATGGCGCGCTGGGCCATGATGGCGAGCGGGATCAGGGTCAAGCCCGAGGTGTGCAGCACCAGGAACATGATCTGGGCGTTGCTGGCGGTGTCCTTTTGCGGATTCAGCGTCTGCAGGCTTTCCATCGCCTTCAGGCCGAAGGGCGTGGCGGCATTGTCCAGGCCGAGCAGGTTGGCCGAGAAATTCATCACCATGTGGCCGGTGGCCGGGTGATCCTTCGGCACTTCCGGGAAGATGCGCGAAAAGAAGGGCGAGATGATTTTGGCGAACCAGCCGATGGCGCCGGCCTTTTCGCCGATGTTCATGATGCCCAGCCACAAGGTCATCACACCGGCCAGCGGCAGGGCGATGTCCATCACCGCCATCTTGGCCGAGTCGAAGGTGCCGTCGATGATGCGCTTGAAGATTTCCGTGTCGCCAAGAAAGATCCACTGGGCCAGGGCGGCGACGAAGCCCACCAGGAAAAAACCGATCCAGATGTAATTTAAAGCCATGTGATGTGTCGTTGGGTGCGGGCGATGGTGCAGCGGAGAGTATAGGCGCACACCAAGCTGCCATGATGAAAGAATGCGGCGCGGCTATGTTAAAAAGTTATATTGCTTGCGCATAAGCCTGCGCCTATGATCTTGGGCCTATGTCTTGCAACACTCCCAGGATTCTTGTCATGCCGCTACGCCGTCACGTTGCCGCCGCCTTGTTGCTGACCTTGCCGCTGCTCCCGGTCCACCTGCCGGCCTGGGCCGGCGCGCCGGCGGACAAGGCACCCAAGGTGCTGCACATGTTCCTGTCCACCAGCGAAACCGGCCTGGATCCGGCGGTGGGTTCGGATCTCGCCACGTTGTCGCTGCTGGAAAACCTGTTCGACCCCTTGCTGCGCTACGACTACCTGGCGCGTCCACTCAAGTTGCAAGGGAATACGGCAAAGGACCTGCCGGCGATCGAGGATGGCGGCCGCAGCTACACTTTTCACATTCGCCCCGGCATCCATTTCACGCCCGACCCGGCTTTCAAGGGGCAGCGGCGTGAAGTGACGGCCCAGGATTATGTCTATAGCATCACCCGCCTGTACGATCCGGCGCTGAAGTCGCCTTGGTCTTTCCTGTTCGACGGCAAGCTGCTGGGCGACGCCGCGCTCAAGGACACATTCAGCGTCGACACCGCGATCCCCGGCCTGCAGGCGCTGGACCGCTACACGCTGCGCATCCGCCTGGCCGAGCCGGACAATAATTTCCTGTTCTACTTGGCGACCCCGGCCACGGCCGTGGTCGCACGCGAGGTGATCGACGCCTACCCGGGCCAGGCCGGCAACCACCCGGTCGGCACCGGTCCCTTCATGCTGGGCGACTGGAAGCGCAGTGACCGCATCGTCCTGCTGAAGAACCCCGCGTCGAGCACCGTGTTCCACGGCACCCCGGGCAAGGACGCCGAAGACAAGGCGATCGCCGCCGCGCTGGAGGGGCAATCCCTGCCGCGCGTGGACCGGGTGGAAGTCAAGATCGCCGAGGAATTCCAGGGCCGCATGCTGGGTTTCCTGAACGGCGAATACGATTATTTGGAGCAGGTGCCGGAATCGATGACGGAGATGGTGATCCGGGACGGCAAGCTGAAGCCGGATTTGACCGCGCGCGGTATGGCTTTATATCGCTTTCCGGTGCTGCAGACCTATTACATGTGGATGAACATGCAGGACCCGGTCATTGGCGGCTACGGCAAGGACAAGGTCGCGCTGCGCCGCGCGATCGCGCTGAGCTACAACAGTCTCGAGGACATCGCGCTGCTGAAGAAAGGGTTTGCGATCCGGGCCGAGTCGCCGCTGCCGCCCAACGTGCTCGGCTACGACCCGGCCTACCGCAGCCCGGTGCCTTACGATCCGGCGCTGGCCAATGCGCTGCTCGACCGCTACGGCTACGGCGCGCGCGACCCGGACGGGTTCCGGCGCCGGCCGGACGGCAGCAACCTGACCTTGAACATGAGCAGCGAAGCGACCGTCGGCGGCCGCCTGCGCGACGAATTTTGGCGCAAGTGCCTGAATGCGGTCGGCCTGCGGGTGGTGTTCAGGTCGGACAAGAAGACCGAGATCATCAAGGCATCGCGCCTGGGCAAGGTGCAAATGTTTGAAAGCAACTGGGTGGCCGATTTCCCCGACGGCGAGAATTTTTACCAGTTGCTGTACGGTCCCAACGCGGGCCGCGCGAATTACGCGCGTTTCGATCTGCCGGCCTATGACCGGCGCTACGAACAGGCGCGGCTCTTGAGCGACGGTCCGGCGCGCCAACAGCTGTATTTCGAGATGAACCAGCTGATCCACGCTTACAATCCCTGGGTCACGCTGACCCAGGTGCTGTCGGCCGATATCCGCCAGCCGTGGCTGAAAAACTACAAGCGACACCCGGTTGAGCTCACGCAATGGCGTTACCTGGACGTGGATGTTGCAGAAAGAGCACGTAGCATCCGAGGCAAGTGATACTTTTGGCCAGTTTTCCTTTGTTAAACATTCCCTCTAGTTATACTCAGCGCCGGAATTTTCATTGGCTGAGCAGGAACGCTGCGCTTACCTTTGAAAACAATAACAAATACACACCCCCAAGGAGAGGCGCGTGAAATTGAACAAGCTCGCACGGATGATGGCCCTGATTGGCGCGGCCAGCCCCGCCATCAGCCCCGCCATCGCGCAGGAAGTGCCATCGCAAGCGACGATGCAGCGCGTCGAAATCACGGGGAGCAGCATCAAACGGATCGCCGCCGAGGGCGCGCTGCCGGTGCAGACCATCACGCTGGACCAGCTCGACAAGCAGGGCATCAACAATGCCGAACAGTTGATGACGCTGATCTCGGCCAACGGCACCGGCGCCGACAACATGACCTCGGGTAACAACGTGTTCGGCGCGGATGCCGACCGCGTCAGCGGCGGTGGTTCCTTCGCCTCGCTGCGCGGGCTCGGCCCGAGCGGCACGCTGGTGCTGATCAACGGCCGCCGCATCGCCGGTTATGGCTTGTCCGGCAAGGCGGTCGACCTGAACACGATTCCGCTGGCGGCGATCTCCCGCATCGAAGTGCTGAAGGACGGCGCCTCGGCGATCTACGGCACCGACGCGGTCGGCGGCGTGATCAATTTTATTTTGAAGACCGACTTCGAGGGCGTGCAGGCCAATGCCAGCGGCAACTTCACCGAAGCCGGCGGCGGCGCCACCCGCCGCCTGGGCCTGACCGCCGGCAAGGGCAAGCTCGACACCGATCGCTACAACGTCATGTTCGCCCTCGGCTACGACAAGAACGACCGCCTGGATTCCAGCCAGCGCGGTTTCGCCAACGGCTACCAGCCTGGACGCGGCCTGTCGCCGGACACCACCGGCACCCCGGTCGCCAACCAGCTGAGCGGCGCCGGCAGCGCGCTGGGCACCGGGTTCCGGATGCCGGGCGACCCCAACAACTACCTGCAGGCCGGCCTGCTGAGCCTGCAGGGCAAGTGCGACAGCGTCGAGGGCATGCACCAATATGCCAGCAACCTGTGGAAGAACGTCACCTCGCCGCTGCGCTCGACCTATTCCTGCGCCTACGACTACGGCGGCGACTACGTCATGCAGCTACCGACCGAGCGCACCAACTTCGTGGGCCGCGGCACCTTCCAGCTCACCCCGGACCACCGCCTGTACGCCGAAGCCGTGGTTGCGCACACCAGCAACCAGGCGATCCTGACCCCGGTCCAGATCTCGACCACGCTGGCGGCCGGCAATGCCTATCCGGCGGGCGGCCCCTACTACCAGGACCTGTCGGCCTACATTCCGGGCTACGACCGCACCAAGCCGATCCTGTACAAGTGGCGCGCCTGGCCGCTCGGCGACCGCACCCAGAAGTACAGCACCGACACCGGGCGCCTGCTGCTGGGCGCCGAAGGCAGCATCCACGGCAAGTGGGATTACCGGGTCGATCTGTCGCACAGCTTCAGCCGCACCACCACCGACCTGCTCGACGGCTATGCGAATACCCGCGCCCTGTATTCGGTGCTGGGCAGCGGCATCGTGAATCCGTGGGCGGCGCCGGCACAGGGCCAGTCCGAGGCCGCGATGGGGGCGCTGGAAGCGACCAAGTTCCAGGGCCGCCTGCAGCACGGCAAGACCACGCTGACCCAGCTGAACGGCTCGATCTCGGGCGAGCTCTTCCAGCTACCGGCGGGCGCGGTCTCGGGCGCGATCGGCACCGACCTGCGCCGCGAAAGCTACCAGTTCCGCCAGGACGTCGACGCCACCCAGATCCTGCTGGCGCCGGGCAACGCCAACCAGGACCGCGTGGCGCGCAACGTCAAGGCGGTGTATGCGGAACTGGTGGTGCCGGTCATCAAGGACCTGGAACTGCAACTGGCGCTGCGCCGCGACGACTACAGCGTGATCGGCGCGACCACCAATCCGAAGATCGCCTTCAGCTACCGGCCGGCCGGCTGGCTGATGCTGCGCGGCTCGGCCAACAAGGGCTTCCTGGCACCGAGCTTCGGCCAGCTGTACGCCGGCCGCCTGGACCAGGAGCTGCCGAACGGCGTGACCGACCCGGTCGGCTGCGCGTCGCACCCGGGCGACCCGCGCTTCTGCGCCATCGAGCGCCTCGATTACTTCAGCGGCGGCAACCCGAAGCTGCGTCCGGAAACCTCGAAGCAGGGCACGCTGGGCTTCATCGTCGAGCCGAGCAACAATTTCTCGGTCTCGGTGGACTACTGGGCGATCAACGTCAAGGACCGCATCCTGAACCGCACCCCGCAAGTGGTGCTGGCGAACGCCGCCGCGCTGCCGCAGTACATCCACCGCGATGCCGACGGCGTCATCGAGTACATCGACGCCGGCTGGATCAACGCGGCCGGCCTGAAAACGCGCGGCGCCGACGTCGGCCTGCGCGGGCGCGGCACCCTGCCCGGGGGTTTTCGCTGGAACGCGGCCCTGGACGGTACCTGGACCCAGAGCTACCAGTTCGCCGAGTTCGAGGGCCAACCCTACGTCGAATACGTGGGCAATTTTTATACGCGCGACCTGTACCTGCGCTGGAAGCACAATGCGAGCCTGAGCGTGAGCCGCGGACCGTGGAGCGTCATGCTGAGCAATTTGTACCGCGACGGCTACAAGGACCAGTTGCCGGACGCCGGCAAGAGCGCGCCGCCGGCCGGCTTCAACCCGCACGTGTCGAGCTACACCACGTTCGGCCTGTCGGCCACCTACACCGGCTTCAGGGACACCTCGATCACGGTCGGCATCCAGAATTTGTTCGACCGCGATCCGCCGTTCACCGCGCACAACGTCGACGAAGTCGTGGGCGCCGGCTGGGACCCGCGCGTGGCCGATCCGCGCGGGCGGGCACTGAGCTTCAACGTGCGTTATAAATTCCTTTGATTGCCTGCATCGTCCCTGTACCAGGTGTCGTCCCTGCGAAGGCAGGGACCCAAGTTCTACTTATGCTACCGCTGTGCGTGCAACTTGGGCCCCTGCCTTCGCAGGGGCGATGTCAACAAGTGCCCGCATCAGCATGCCGATCACGAATCCCATGAGCAGGCGCCGCTTCGGCGGCCTGCTGGCCGCGTCCCTGGCCGCGCCCGCGGACGCAACCGCGCCCCGATCCATGCCACCCCTGATCAAACCCCCGCGCCTGCGCCAGGGCGACCTGGTCGGCCTGGTCGCCCCCGGCGGCTACACGGATGACGCCGCGATCGACAAAGCGGTGCGGCACATCGAAGCCCTCGGCTTTCCCGTCAGGCAGGGCGCCTGGCTGCGCGAAGTCTGGGGCAACTACGGCGGCACCGTGGCCGCCCGCATCGCCGATCTGCACGGCATGTTCCGTGACCCGGACGTCAAGGCGATCTGGGCGATCCGCGGCGGGTCCGGCTGCATTTCGCTGCTGAAGCACCTGGATTACGGCCTGATCCGCAGGCACCCGAAGATCCTGCTGGGCTATTCCGACATCACCGCGCTGCATCTCGCCATCCGGCGCCATGCCGGCCTGGTGACCTTCCACGGTCCGGTCGCCAGCAGCACGCCGTCGGGCTATTCGGACGCGCACATGCTGGCGGTGCTGACCGATCCGCGCCCCCGCTACACGATCCCGATGGCGCCGGAGAATGCGCTGCGCGCCGCGCGCGAGCCGCATTACGGCATCCGCACCGTGCACGGCGGTGTGGCCACCGGAACACTGGTCGGCGGCAACCTGTCGCTGGTGAGCGCACTGGCCGGCACGCCCTACGCCGCCGATTACCGCGATGCGATCCTGTTCCTCGAGGACGTCAACGAAGAGCCGTACCGGATCGACCGCTGGCTGACCCAGCTCGACCTGGGCACGCCGCTGACGCGGGCGGCCGCGGTCATGGTCGGCATCTGCGAGCACTGCGGACCGCAGGGGGAGGGACCGTCGCTCACGCTGGACCAGACGCTCGACGTGCACTTGCAGCCTCTGGCGATCCCGGCGGTGAGCGGCTACTCCTTCGGCCACATCCGCAACCAGTTCACCCTGCCGCTGGGCGTACGCGCCACGCTCGACACGCACGCGCAGACCGTGACGCTGCTGGAGCCGGCGGTCGGCTGACGGTGTGCGTGCCCGTCACGCTGCACTAAGAGCCTATCCCAGTAGGCCGGAGCCGCGCCTGACGCGCCTGGCGAACGTGGGCGGCGTTGCTCGTCGTTGCATGGCGCGCTATGCGGCCTCCTCGCGCCTTGCCCACGATCGCCATGCATCGTCTCGCCGTACTTGCGTACTGTCTTCAACGCTGCGCCTTGCCCTGGGGGGTGTTAGACGCTCTAAACACTCATTTAGAAGTACTCAAATAAATTAGGAAAATTTCTTAGGAAGAACTCGTAAATTCCAGCTAAAAATATGGATGAAAGAAGAAAAGCAGCATATTTATCTTTGCTTGATGAACTGGTCTCTAACTTCAGATCTCGGCGGCGGAAAATTAAAATCGCATAGCATGCTCCAGTTAAAAATCCGGCAATGTGACTAATGATATCGATATCGGGAGCAATGAGATCAACAAGTATCTGCGCCGCTAATATAAACGAAAGAGTGCGTAAGGAAAGTGAAACACTGCCTGGAAGACTTTCTTGCTTCTTTACGCAAGCGACAAAGTAGGCGCCAAAAAGACCAAGTATTCCGCCAGAGGCTCCTATAACAAAGGAAAATGGAGAAAAAAGTAAACTTGCCAAGGCTCCAGCAAGTGCAGAGCCCAAGAGAATGAGTAAAAAACGAATTTTTCCAAATACCACATCAACATATCGTCCAATAACGGATATGCCCAGGATGTTAACTCCTAAGTGATATGGGCTGTAATGCAGAAAAAATGATGATGTAAATCGATAAAATTCTTTTTTGCTCATCAGGTCTTTGGTCAGTGCTCCGTTCAGCAATGCTTCCGGACTAATTGTGTCAAAACCCGAGGACGAAAAAAGTATGTATACAGCTGCAAAAATCAATGAGAATATTGTTGGTGAAAAGTTTCCTTTGGTGGCATTTTTGGCCTGTATTCTAGAGTGGTCTTCTCCTGTTTTCTTTGAATTGTTGTCGGCGACTACTTGATTAAGAAAATTGATGAAACTAAGGAAGTCCTCTGATGACTGGAAGCTCGTTCGCTCTACTAAAACAGAAGATTTTTCCAGGCGACCTATCAAAACTCCTAGGATTTCCTTTGAATTGTTATATGTCTCAATCGACTTGATTTCTAAAATATTAATATGATAGTTTTTAAAAACTGCTCTAGGGATTAGAAGGATGCCATTGCGTATAGTAAAGAAACGACCAGAACGCTTGTTGTAAAAATAAGAGCGAACAAGCAATCGGCAAACAAGAGTATATATAATAGCAATACTTATAAAGTACAAGAATTGCATTGTAGAGCTTGCGTTGGAAGAAAAGATGAGAAAAATGGTTGAGATTACTGCTACGGTGGACCCAAACCATGTGCTACGTAATGATCTGGTTGAGGCCTTGGGATTTGTATACCAAATTCCTGTAGGATTTGTCATGGTTTTATCAGATAAGATGCGTTGTGGAGTGTAGGTCCACAACGCATAGCAGAATTGTTGTCCTTACGGCTGATTCATCCACTTATACGATGCATAGCCCATTAGCCCAACCATTGCTACGACGGCGACTGGTGCTGCAGCAAATGCAGCACCTACGCCTACTGCACCCCAGGTGCCACCGAAAGTTGCCGCTCCAATTGCACCGGCGAGCCCTGCTGCTGCGCTTGCGTGGCCTTTTCCACCGCCGCCGCTCACGATAAGAAAATCTTCGTCTGTCAATTCCTGGATTCCTGCACAAACACTTGTATCACTATCACTAATTTTCAAAGCACTGGTGTGTTCCATGACTTTCTCCTGAATAAAAAATGATAGATTCACTTGCCTTCTTAATGATAAATCGACATCAGATTATCGCAAGGTATGCGAAGCGAACTCTGATGAGATGAAATATAATATATTTTCCTGTGGGAAATATAAAATTCAAAGCAAGTTTTTGCGTTTTATCAAGTGAAAATTTATTGAATTATCCGATATCAAGTAAATATTTTTAAAATTATGAAAGAATTTTGATTTATATTAGTTTTAAATTGTATTTCAATTGCATTTGTTTTAACTAGCTTTCACCTAAGCCTAGACAGCGACCCACCAGGAATTCCCGCAGCACCCGCACCGCAGGCGACACCTGCTTGCGGTTCGCCAGCACCATATACAAGGGAACATTATTTCCTGCCCAGTCCGGGCACACCAGGCGCAGCCGCCCGCTGGCGAGGTCGGCCTGCACGTCGATGCGCGAGCGGTAGCAGATGCCGAGCCCGGCCAGCGCCCAGCGCCGCACGATCTCGGAATCGTCGGCCACGCGGTCGCCCTGCACCGTCACTTCGATTTCGACGCCGCCCTTGCTGAAGCGCCAGCGGTCGTTGACCGCCTCGTCCAGCATGAAGCACAGGCAGTTGTGGCCGGCCCGGTTATCTGCCGCCAGATCGTGCGGTGACGTCGGCGTGCCGCGCCGCGCCAGGTAGGCGGGCGCGGCGCACAGCACACGGCGGTTGTCTTCCAGCAGCGGCAGCGCCACCATGCTGGTGCCGAGCGGCTTGCCGAAGCGCAGGCCGATGTCGACCGGTTCGCGGTAGATGTCGGCCACGCGGTCGGTCAGCTGCAGGCGCAGCTTGATGCCCGGATGGCGCGCCTGGAATTCGTTCAGCCAGGGCAGCACCACGTGGCGCCCCAGGTCGGAAGGCATCGAGATGTGCAACTGGCCCTCGACGCCTTCGATCCCGGCGCGCAGTTCTTCCTCGGCGTCGCGCAGGCCGTCCAGTACAGCCTTGCTGCGCGCCAGCAGCCGTTCGCCGGCGAGGGTCAGGCGCATGCTGCGCGTGGTGCGCACGAACAGGGCGGCGTCGAGGTCGGCTTCCAGGCGCTTGAGGCCGGCGCTGGCCACCGCCGGAGACAGGCCGAGCTGGCGCGCCGCCGCCGACAGGCTGCCGTGCTCGGCCGTCGCGACGAAGATTTCGAGGTCTTGGACGTTGCGGATTTTCAAGGGAAAATTGAAAGTGAATTCGGGATTACCTAGTTTATCAAACAGGCGGGACTGGTCAGAATGACAGCCATCGATCATCCACCGCAAAGGAGTCCAGCATGAAAGCCATCGGCTACCAGAACAACCTGCCCATCGACCAGCCGCAATCCCTGGTCGACATCACCCTGCCGGACCCGGTCGCGGGCGGCCACGACCTGCTGGTCGAGGTGCGCGCGGTGTCGGTCAACCCGGTCGACACCAAGGTGCGCAAGAGCGCCCCGCCGGACGCCGGCGAGTGGAAGGTGCTGGGCTGGGATGCGACCGGCATCGTCAAGGCGGTCGGTCCCGACGTGACCCTGTTCCAGCCGGGCGACCGCGTCTGGTACGCCGGCTCGATCGCGCGCGCCGGCAGCAACAGCGAACTGCAGCTGGTCGACGAGCGCATCGTCGGCCACATGCCGAAGTCGCTGGACTTCGGCCCGGCCGCGGCGCTGCCGCTGACCGGCCTGACGGCCTGGGAAATGCTGTTCGACCGCCTCGAGGTGCCGCAAGGCGACGCCGGCAAGGGCAAGACCCTGTTGGTAATCGGCGCCGCCGGCGGCGTCGGCTCGATCCTGGTGCAACTGGCGCGCCAGCTGACCCAGGTCACCGTCATCGGCACCGCCTCGCGTGCGGAAACCCGCGAATGGGTGTTGCAGCACGGCGCCCACCACGTGATCGACCACAGCCAGCCGCTGAGCGAGGAATTCGCCAGGGCCGGCCTGGCGGCGCCGGACTACGTGATCAGCCTGACCCACACCGAGCATCACTTCGACCAGATCGTCGAAGTCATTGCGCCGCAGGGCAAGTTTGGCCTGATCGACGACCCGGCCCCGATCGATGTCCGCAAGTTCAAGCGCAAGGCGGTGTCGCTGCACTGGGAACTGATGTTCACCCGCTCGCTGTTCAATACGGCCGACATGGCCGAGCAGAACCGCATCCTGAACCGCATCGCGGAGCTGGTCGACGCCGGCACCATCCGCACCACGGTCAACCAGAATTTCGGCGCGATCAATGCCGAGAACCTGAAGCGCGCGCATGCGCTGATCGAGTCGAACCGGGCGCAGGGCAAGATCGTGCTGGAAGGGTTCTGAGCGTCAGCGCAGCCGCAAGGTCATGTAGCACAGGTCGTAACCGACCCCGTCGACCCGGACCATGTCCTCGATGCGCGCGACCATGCTGAAATCGGCGCGCAGGTAGAGCCCGACCGCCGGCGCATTGTCGGCCATGACTTCCAGGTCGATCCAGTCTAGGCCGTTTTGCGCGCGCGCCCAGGCGACGGCGGTGTCGACCAGTTGCGCGCCCAGGCCGCGCCGCCGGTGCAATCGGTGCACGCCCATGCCCAGCATCGCGCGGTGGCCGGAGGCCGGTTCGGGACGGCTGCGCAAATCGATGTGGCCGGCGATGTTGCCGGTCGGGCCGATCGCCAGCCACAGGCGACGCCAGCCCGGCTTGCCGACCGCGAGCGGCAGGCCCCTGATGAAAGCCAGCCGCAGGCCGGGCGGCATGCGCGGGTGGCCGCGCGGCTGCGGCTGGAACAGCGGCGTGCCGTCGGTGCCGTTGTCGCGCAGGTGCTCGTCCAGGTAGACGAAGAAGGGCGCCAGGTCGGCTGCGCTGGCCGGACGGATTGTCAAAGGCGCCGCCTGTTCGATCCGTGCGTTCATGGTGTGTTCACAGTGCCCGCGCGATCAGGATCTTCTGGATGTCGCTGGTCCCCTCGTAGATCTGGCACACGCGCACGTCGCGGTAGATGCGCTCGACCGGGAAGTCGGCCACGTAGCCGTAGCCGCCGAACACCTGCATCGCGCTGGACACCACGCGCTCGGCCATCTCGGAGGCGAACAGCTTGGCCATCGCCGCTTCCTTCAGGCAGGGCACCCCTAGATCCTTCATCGAGGCCGCGTGCAGGATCAGCTGGCGCGCGGCCTCGATCCCCATCGCCATCTCGGCCAGACGGAACTGCACCGCCTGGTGGTCGAAGATCGGGGCGCCGAAGCTGGTACGCTCTTTCGCATAGGCCAGCGCCGCCTCGTAGGCCGCGCGCGCCATCCCGACCGATTGCGAGGCGATGCCGATGCGGCCGCCCTCCAGGCCGGACAGCGCGATCTTGTAGCCTTGGCCTTCCTCGCCGATCAGGTTTGCGGCCTGCACGCGGCAGTTGTCGAACACGATCTGCGCCGTGTCCGACGAGTGCTGGCCCATCTTGTGCTCGATGCCGGCCACGATGTAGCCGGGAGCATCCGTCGGCACCCAGAACGCGCTGATCCCCTTCTTGCCGGCGGCCTTGTCGGTGACCGCCATGACGATCGCCACGTCGCCGTTCTTGCCGCTGGTGATGAATTGCTTGGTGCCGTTGAGGATGTAGTGGTCGCCATCGCGGACCGCCGTGGTGCGCAGCGCCGCGGCGTCGCTGCCGGTGTGCGGCTCGGTCAGGGCGAAGGCGCCCAGCAAATCGCCCTGGGCCAAAGGACGCAGCCAGCGTTCCTTCTGCGCTTCGTTGGCGTAGGTCATGCCGATCGAGCATACCGGGCAGTTGTTGACCGAGATGACGGTCGAGGTACCGCCGTCGCCGGCGGCGATTTCTTCCAGCACCAGCGCCAGCGCCACGTAATCCAGGCCGGCGCCGCCGTACTGCTCCGGCACCGCCACGCCGAAGGCGCCCAGTTGCGCCAGTTCCTTCAGCTCCTCCTTCGGGAAATGGTGTTCGCGGTCCCAGCGCGCCGCGTTGGGGGCCAGGCGCTCCTGCGAAAAGCTGCGCAGGGCGTCCCGGATCATCTGGTGTTCTTCGCTCAGTATCATCTTGTCTCGTATTTGTTATCGCTATGGTTATTAATGAGCTGGTCTATTAAATAGTGCGCTACAGGAATTTCGTTTTTCCGATTAATCGCTAAACATCTTAATATGTGATTTCATGCATATCTAAATTTCATGCAACAGGAGATGTTTATTGATCAACCTAGGTTATCTCAGGAGTTGACGGAAATCTTATTTATATCAAATTTCATGAAAATAAATAAACCAAAAGTATGGAAATTTTAATGAAATACAAGAACTTGATAATTTAAAAACACACTTGATATAAATCTAAAAACTGCGTTTGTAAATTGACAGGTGAGTTAAAGAGAAATAATATTTATTTACGGCAACGAATTAAATCTCGAGGCTGTGAAAATGCAGCAAGGTTTTCTCTTTCATAACTAAGTACATTACGAGTCGAAAGTGAAGTTGCTGTCCTTACTGTCAATATTACAAGGAGATAATCATGCAAGAAATGAATATGGATGATATTAATTCTGTTAGTGGCGGCAATCCAGTTTTTATGATAATTTTCGAAGGAATTATAGGTGGCACCGCATATGATCTTGTAAAGTCGGCTGGCACTTACGCTATGAAAAATTCTTATATGGGACGTGGGCAATTTCCGTCGGTACCACGTGCAGGGCACGAATAAATTAGGTAGAGCATGATGAGCCGCAGTGCAAAAATGATGAACTTGTGGCTCATCAGATTTATTTTCTGGACCCATACATAAATTCCTTGAAACCATCATGGTGAAAAAAAACTACAGGGAAAATTGCGAAAAAAAATTTTATAAGAGATCTTTTGCTCAAAGTTTTTCTCACAAATTTTCGAATAAAAACTTTCACGCTGTATTCATAAATAGAGTGACGGATCGCAACATTATGCGAGCGGCGTTTTGGCTGCTAATTTATGCTTCGCTTCCCACTGTATTGGCAAGTACGCTGGTTTATTTTATTATTTCCAATTATTTGCCTGAATTTTTTCATCCAGTTGTTGCAGCCGCAGCACGGAAAAATTTTTGGTGGTTTCCTACCATAATCTTCGACCCCTTCTTTGAAACACTTATGCTTGCAGGGCTAATTTGTTTGAGTGTTAAAATGAATTTAAAAACCTTTTCGATAATTATTCCATCAGTGATAATGGCAGGAATGCATTCCCTAAAAAGTGCATTATGGGGTGTTACGATCCTGAGTTTTTTTTTGATTCAATCTTACGCTTTTTTTTACGGGTTTAAAACAGATTTCAAAAGGTCATATCTGGTAGTTGCAATATCGCATTCCATGCATAATGCTTGGGTTTTTACAGCCTTGCTATTGCTGAGTCATCGAGTCTGAATGGCACTTCCAGTGCTCTGTCACCTCAAGCAGTTACGACAATCCCTGCCGGCCAGACGTTAGTGGCCAAATACCGTACTAGCGCTACGCCGCGAAACTAAGCTTAACGACCAAAGAAAAGCGCCGAGGGCCGTGACTTGTCATCTGTTCTTCGCTCAATATCATGTCCTCTCGTTGATTTGTTATCGAGGCGCCGCCGCCGCTGGTGCCGGTACGTTACCAGGCGATCGGATTGCCGTCGTAGTTCAGGAAGGCGCCGTTCTGGCCGTGGCGGACAGCGGCCAGGGAGGCGCGCAGCGAGTGCACGCTCTCGTCGACCGTGAGGGTGGCGCCGCTGCCGCCCATGTCGGTCTGCACCCAGCCCGGATGGAAGCTGACGCAGGTGACACCCTGCGGGCCGAAGGTCAGGGCGGCATCGACCAGCACCGAATTCAGTGCGGCCTTGCTGGCGCGGTACAGCGAACCGTCCGGGCTGCGGCGTTCGCCGATCGAGCCCATGCGCGAGGAGATCACCGCCAGCTTGCCGCGCGTGGCGGCGAGCAGCGGCGCGACGATCGGCAGCAGGCGCATCGCGGCCAGTACGTTGGTGTGCATGACCTGGTCGAATTCCTCTCCGGTCGGGAAGCCGTCATGGGTAGGGCCGTAGACGCCCGCCACCAGCCAGGCGGCGTCGATCTTCTCGTCGTCCAGCTGCCAGCCGAGGCCGGCGATGGATTCGGCGTTGGTCACGTCCAGCCGCAGCGCCCGGGCGCCCAGCTGCGCGAGTTCGTCGCAGTCGGCCTGCTGGCGGGCGGTGGCGATCACGCGCCAGCCGTCGGCGCGGTACTGGCGCACCAGTTCGTGGCCGATGCCGCGCGAGGCGCCGAGGATGAGGACGGTGGGCATGGCAGACTCCTTGTTGGGTGATGAAACCCGTCAGCGTAACGCAGAAACGGCGGATGCGGCGCGGGCAGGATGGCCGGTGGCGCCGGCACTTGGCCCGTAACGCATCACGCGTCAGACCATCTCGATCGCCATCGCGGTCGCTTCGCCGCCGCCGATGCACAGCGAGGCCACGCCGCGCTTGCCGCCGGTCTTCTTCAGTGCGCCCAGCAGGGTGACGATGATGCGCGCGCCGGAAGCGCCGATCGGGTGGCCCAGCGCGCAGGCGCCGCCGTGGATGTTGACCTTGCTGTGCGGGATGTCGAGGTCGCGCATGGCGGCCATCGGCACGGCGGCGAAGGCTTCGTTGATCTCGAACAGGTCGACCTCGCCGGCGGTCCAGCCGGTCTTGTCGAACAGCTTGCGCATGGCGCCGATCGGGGCGGTGGTGAACAGGTTCGGTTCCTGCGCGTGGGTGGCGTGGCCGATCACGCGCGCGAGCGGGCTCAAGCCCAGTGCCTGCGCGGTCGATTCGCGCATCATCACCAGCGCGGCGGCGCCGTCGTTGATCGAGGACGACGAGGCGGCGGTCACGGTGCCTTCTTTCTTGAAGGCCGGTTTCAGGGACGGGATCTTGTCGGTGCGGGCCTTCAGCGGGCCTTCGTCCTTTTCGATGATCTGCTCGCCCAGGCGGTTGGCCACGCTCACCGGCGCGATCTCCCAGTCGAAGGTGCCGTCGTTGTTGGCGGCCTGGGCGCGCTTGACCGATTCGATCGCGAACGCATCCTGGTCTTCGCGCGTAAACTGGTACGTGGCCACGCATTCCTCGGCGAAGGTGCCCATCGAGCGGCCCTCTCCCGTCTTTTCGTTGCGTGAATAGGCGTCTTCCAGGCCGTCCAGCATCATGTGGTCGAACATCGGCGCGTGGCCGATGCGGTAGCCGCCGCGCGCTTTCGGGATCAGGTAGGGGGCGTTGGTCATCGATTCCATGCCGCCCGCCACCACCACGTCGGCGCTGCCGGCTTTCAGCTGGTCGTGGGCGAAGATCGCGGCCTGCATCGCCGAGCCGCACATCTTGGACAGGGTCACGGCGCCGGTGGACATCGGCAGGCCGGCCTTGATCAGCGCCTGGCGCGCCGGCGCCTGGCCCTGGCCCGCCATCAGGCAGTTGCCGAAATAGACGTGTTCGACCTTGTCGACGTCGACACCGGCGCGCTCGACCGCGGCCTTGATCGCCACGGCGCCCAGGTCGCTGGCGGATTTCGAGGAAAAGTCGCCCTGGAAGGCGCCCATCGGGGTGCGCGCTGCGCCGACGATAACGATAGGATCATTCATTATTGTGTGTCTCCAAGCAGGATGGTGAGGATGGCGATGGCATCGCCGGGTTGTTGTCATGTGGCCGGCAGAACCGGATGTGCTGCGGATACGGGAACACGTCCTCGACCTCGCCGGCGAGGATGCGTTCCTTGTGCGATTGCCACCACGCGCGCGTCAGCAGCTCGGCGTGGTGGCGCAGGAAGTGGCTGCGGATGCGCGGGTCGGCGAGCAGGAAGCGCTCGAACTGCGCCGGAAAGATGTCGTGGCGGCCGACCGGATACCAGGGCTCGGCCGCCATCTCGTCGTCCTCGTCGCGCGCCGCCGGGACGTCGCGGAAATTGCAGTCGGTGAGATATTCGATTTCGTCGTAGTCGTAGAACACGACGCGGCCCTGGCGGGTCAGCCCGAAATTCTTGTACAGCATATCGCCAGGGAAGATGTTGGCGGCGACCAGGTCGCGGATCGCATTGCCGTACTCGAACACGCCGTGGGCGAGCAGGGCGTCGTCGTCCTGGCGCCCCGCCTCCGCCAGGTACAGGTTCAGCGGCTGCATGCGGCGTTCGATGTAGAGGTGGCGGATGACGACGCGGTCGCCCTCGACCGCCACCAGCGAGGGCGCGGCCCGGCGCAACTCCGCCAGCAGGGCTTCCGAAAAGCGCGCCAGCGGGAAGGCGACGTCCGAATATTCCAGCGTGTCGGCCATGCGCCCGACGCGGTCGTGGTGCTTCACCAGCAGGTATTTTTCCTTGACCTGGGCGCGCGTGGTGTCCTTCGGCGGCGGGTACCAGTCGCGGATCACCTTGAACACGTAGGGAAAGGAGGGCAGTTCGAACACCAGCATCACCAGGCCGGGGATGCCGGGGGCGATCCGGAACTCGTCCGAGCTGTGCTTCAGGTGCTGCAGGAAGTCGCGGTAGAACAGGGTTTTACCTTGCTTCTGCAGGCCGAGCACGGTGTAGATCTCGCTTCTCGGCTTGCGCGGCATCAGGTTGCGCAAGAATTGCACATAGCTTGATGGCACTTCCATGTCGACCATGAAGTAGGCGCGCGTAAACGAAAACAGGATCGCCACCTGCGCCTGGTCGGTCAGCACCGTGTCCAGGACGAGCCTGCCCTGGCGGTCGTGCAGCACCGGCACCACGAACGGGAACGCGCGCGCGCCGTTGATGGCGCGGCCGACGATGTAGGCGCCCTTGTTGCGGAAGAACAGGTTCGATAACACGTGCAGCTGCTGGTCCGATTCGCGCTGCGCGAGCCCGAACTGTTCGCGCATGCGCGTCTCGACCAGGGCCAGGTCGCGATCGAGGTCGGCGAACGGGCGGGCCAGCTGGAAATTGGTGACCATGCGCGCCAGCGCGCCGCGCAAGCCGTCGCGCGCGGGGTAGTAGACGCGGTAGGTCGGCTGTGGTTCCTCGGTCTCGATGTACTCGGTGGAGACGGCCGGGCGCACGAAGATGAAATCGTTGCGGTAGTAGCTGCGGTGCAGGATGTGGCAGCTGACCGAATTGAAGAAGCTCTCGGCCAGTTCCGGGCGCCGGTGCCCGGTGAGCAGCCCGATGAAGTGCAGCTTGGTCTCGCGCCAGGTGGCGTCGTTCAATTCCTCGGGGGCGTAGTCGTCTTCCAGCACTTGCACGCATTCCTGCACGCGCTGGTCGTAGAAACCGATGCGCGTGCGCGCCACTTGCTGGCCGGCGGCCCAGTCGGCGTGCTCGAAATGGGTCCTGGCGGCCTGGCTGGCCTGGCGGAACAGCAGGTAATGGCGGTCGAAACCGTCCAGGATGGTGCGCGCGATGTCGAAGGCGATCCGGGACGACAGCAGCTTGGGGAAGGTCGACTGGGTCATCGGTTGTCTCGCAAGTATCGGTAGCCACCAGCCTGTCGTTTCCGGCACTGCCGGAAACGGCTTCCCGCGAAGGCGGGAACCCATGCCGATTATCCGGCATAGCTAACAGCGCCGTTATCGCACATTCAGTATGGGTTCCCGCTTCCGCGGGAACGACGTTCAAAGGTGTCGGGCTCACGGAGGCTTTTGCAGCTCTTCTTGTCGGCCTTTTCGGCTCTATGACGCAGCCCGCGTCTCCACTCCACTTCTCCTTGCTAAAACGTTTACATGGTCTCGCCGAACAGCTCGCGCCCGATCAGCATGCGCCGGATTTCGCTGGTGCCCGCGCCGATTTCGTACAGCTTCGCGTCGCGCCACAGGCGGCCGACCGGGTACTCGTTGATGTAGCCGTTGCCGCCCAGCGCCTGGATCGCCTCGCCGGCCATCCAGGTCGCCTTTTCGGCGCTGTACAGGATGGCGCCGGCGGCGTCCTTGCGCAGGGCGCGCACGGCGCCCGGGTTGTCGGCGCGGTCGCAGGCCTGGCCGACCGCGTACACGTAGGCGCGGCATGCCATCATGGTCGAATACATGTCGGCGATCTTGCCCTGCATCAGCTGGAACTCGCCGATCGCCTGGCCGAACTGCTTGCGTTCGTGGATGTAGGGCACCACCACGTCCATGCAGGCGGACATGATGCCCAGCGGGCCGCCGGACAGCACGGTGCGCTCGAAGTCCAGGCCCGACATCAGCACGTTGACACCCTTGCCCACGCCGCCCAGCACGTTCTCGGCCGGCACTTCGCAATCCTGGAACACGAGCTCTCCGGTGTGCGAACCGCGCATGCCCAGCTTGTCGAGCTTTTGCGCGATCGAGAAGCCCTTGAAGCCCTTTTCGATCAGGAAGGCGGTCATGCCGCGCGCGCCGGCTTCGATGTCGGTTTTCGCATAGACCACCAGGGTATCGGCGTCGGGGCCGTTGGTGATCCACATCTTGGTGCCGTTCAGGACATAACGATCGCCCTTCAGCTCGGCGCGCAGCTTCATGCTGACCACGTCGGAACCGGCGTTCGGCTCGGACATGGCGAGCGCGCCGACGTGTTCGCCCGAGATCAGCTTGGGCAGGTATGTGCGCTTTTGCTCGTCGCTGCCGTTGCGCTTGATCTGGTTCACACACAGGTTGGAGTGGGCGCCGTACGACAGGCCGACCGAGGCCGACGCGCGCGAAATCTCTTCCATCGCGACGATGTGGGCCAGGTAGCCCATGTTGGCGCCGCCGTATTCCTCGCTGACGGTGATGCCCAGCAGGCCGAGTTCGCCCATCTTCTTCCACAGGTCCATCGGGAACTGGTCGGTGCGGTCGATGTCCGCAGCGCGCGGCGCGATCTCGCTGGCCGCGAACTGTTGCACTGCTTCGCGCAGCGCGGCGATGTCTTCGCCGTGGTCAAAGGTCAAGCCTGGAAGATGCAGCATGTCGTCCTCGTCTCCATAGTGTTATGCAGTGCATGATAACGCGGAGTGACGTTAACGTAAACGTCAAGCAGCGTTGCGCTCGGCCGTATCCTGAAAACCGGCCTCATCCAGCAGGCGCTTGCACTCGTCTTCGTGCACGGCAATTTCCGCCAGCGACATCTCGATATCCGCGCGCTGCTGTTCCAGGGTCTGGCGCTGGTGGGCCAGCACACCGAGGAAGCGGTTGATCTGGGCCGCGGTGTCCTTCGGCGTTTCATACATGTCGATGATGCTCTTGATCTCCGACAACGTCAGGCCCAGTCGCTTGCCGCGCAGCGTCAGTTTCAGGCGCGTGCGGTCGCGCGGCGTGTACACGCGGTTGCGTCCGCCCTGGCCCTCGCGTTTCGGGCTCAATAAACCCTGGTCTTCATAGAAGCGGATGGCGCGGGCGGTAATGTCGAATTCGCGCGCCAGTTCGGCGATGGTATAGGTCGTGGCCATGGTGTCCTGCAGGAGCAAATGTGGTGGCGCCGCGAATCGTTTAGAATCGCAACAGGCGCCGCTTTCCGTTTACGTCAACGTAATGTCGTGGCGATGATTGTAGCGCGCCGCGTCCGTCATATCACGAAAGACCTGCGCATGAATGCTCTCGAATCCCAGCTGGCTTATCCTGTCGGCGACGCCATCCCGCCCCTCGGCACCGTCACGGCGGTGGCGCCCGGCCTGCGGTGGCTGCGCATGCCGCTGCCGTTCGCGCTCGACCACATCAACCTGTGGCTGCTGGACGACGAGATCGACGGCAGGGCGGGCTGGTCGCTGATCGATTGCGGTGCCGCTACCGAGGCGACCCGCGCGGCATGGGAACAACTCATCGACGGCGCAATGGCCGGCCGGCCGCTGCTGCGGGTGCTGGCGACGCACTGCCATCCGGACCACGTCGGCCTGTCCGGCTGGCTGTGCGAGCGCTTCGATGCGCCATTCTGGACCAGCGCCGCCGAGTTCGCCTTTGCGCGCATGATGGCGGCCGCGCTGCCGGGCGTGGACGGGCCGTCGGCGATCCCGCATTTCCAGCGCCACGGCCTGGTCGACGCCGGCATGCTCGAACAGATGGCGAGCCGCAAGAATTACTATCCGTCGCTGGTGCCGGCGGTGCCGTCGTCCTACACCCGGTTGCAGGACGGGCAAGAGGTGCGCATCGGTGGCGTGGCGTGGCGCGTGATCACCGGCTTTGGCCACTCGCCGGAACACGTGTCGCTGTACAGCGCCGCGCGCAATGTGCTGGTATCGGGCGACATGGTGTTGCCGCGCATTTCGACGAATGTCTCGGTGTTCGCGGTCGAGCCCGAGGGCAACCCGCTGCAGCTCTTTCTGGACTCGCTCGGCAAGTTCGCCGATTTGCCGGACGACGTGCTGGTCCTGCCCTCGCACGGCAAGCCCTTCCGCGGCCTGCACACCCGTATCGCCCAACTGCACGCCCACCATGCGGCGCGGCTGGACGAGGTGCGTGCCGCCTGCGTCACGCCGCAGTCCGCGGTCGACATCGTGCCGGTCATGTTCCGGCGCCAGCTCGACGCCCACCAGCTCAGCTTCGCCCTGGGCGAGGCGCTGGCCCACCTGCACACCCTGTGGTATCAAGGTCACTTGCGCCGTGTAACCGGCGCCGATGGCGTCATCCGCTTCCAGCGGGCCTGAAGCGGCCGCTCACGCTCACCAAATCCCACATCTGGCGGGGCGTTTCATGTCCCCGGCATGGACACCGGGCAGGTGCCGTCCCTGCCTGCGTGTTTACACACTTGAAATCATTTCAGCAAACGATTTCTTTTTCCTGTAGGATATTTTTCACACTTGTGCCATCAGCGATCGAAAAGCTAGAGAATTGCTGGACAGCATGTGAGAATCGATCAATACTCACACTTTTGTTACGTCCAGCCTGTCCTGTCGTCACAGACGGTCTGACTAAAGGAGCGACCAATTGACGGCTTTGCACGAACCATTAATGCCACCGATGAATTCGACCAACGAACGGGAAAGCTTCAGCGAGCGCCTGCAGCAAGCCCTGAGGAATGCCCATTATTCGCCGGATAGCCCGACACGGTTGGCGCGCGAATTCAACATCCGCTTCGAAGGCCGTCCGATCACGGTGCACGCGGCCCGCAAGTGGCTGGTCGGGGAAGCCATCCCGACCCAGGAAAAGCTGCGCATGATCGCCCAGTGGCTGGGCGTGCCGGCCGACTGGCTGCGCTTTGGCGGCTCGGAAAACGCGGCGGCGAACGGCGAGAGCGGCGACGGTGCCGCCCGCTTCGAATCGGCCGACGTCAAGCTGATCGCCGACCTGCAGCGCCTGGACGAACATCACAAGCAACTGGCACGCGAATTCATCCGCATGCTGGTGCGCATGCATCACCAGCAAAAATAATCCTGTCCGGCCGCTTCGGCGAGCGTGCGGCAAGCGGTGCCAGGCCCGGCGGATTTCCGACCGGGCCTTTGTTTTTCCTTCTCCTACGCAATTTTTGTTCAAACGAACGGCACAAACTGCAGAGTCTCGCGCATAATCGGACTCGCTATCTGGCTCCGCCAGCGTTATCAGTCAACAAGGAATGCAGTGGCCTCATGATTAATAACTACAGCAATACCGCGCAGTTGAAGGACTTGATGACCGTGCCGCCGATGACGGCACAGCAGCATGCGGAAATCATGCGCAAGCGTAACGAGCAGCGCAGGAAGATCGAAGACGCCAGGGAGGCGAAACAGGCCGAGCGGGAACGCTACGGCGAACGCTAGGCTTTGTCGGCGGCGGCGCCATTCTCGCCGCGCATCCCGCCCCAGCGCGGCGCCAGGCTGTTGTCGACGCCGAGCAGGTCCATCACGCGCGCTACCGTGTGGTCGACCATCTCGTCGATGCTGGCCGGGCGGTTGTAGAAGCTGGGCAGCGGTGGAAAGACGATGCCGCCCATTTCGGTGACGGCGGTCATGTTGCGCAGGTGCGCCAGGTTGAACGGCGTCTCGCGCACCATCAGCACCAGGCGCCGCCTTTCCTTCAGGATGACGTCGGCCGCGCGTGCGACCAGGTTGTCCGACAGCCCGTGCGCCACCGCGCCCAGGGTCTTCATCGAACAAGGCGCGATCACCATGCCGTCGGTCTGGAACGAGCCGCTGGCGATGGACGCGCCGATATCGCGGTTGCGGTGCACCACGTGGGCAAGCGCCTCCACGTCGCGCTTTTGCAAGCCGACTTCCTGGTGCAGGGTGAGGGCCGCGGCATCGGAGACCACCAGATGGGTCTCGACGCCGGGACAGGCGCCGAGCCGCTGCAGCAGCCGCACCCCGTAGACCGCGCCGGTCGCGCCGGTGATGGCGACGACGAAGCGGCGGGGTCTGGGGTCAGCCATTCTTCAGCCGTTCTTTTTCAGCAAGGCCTGCAGTTCGCCGGACTCGTACATTTCCGTCATGATGTCGGAACCGCCGACGAATTCGCCGTTCACGTACAGCTGCGGCACGGTCGGCCAGTTCGAGAATTCCTTGATGCCCTGGCGGACTTCCGGATCGTCCAGCACGTTGACGGTGGCGATGTTATCGACGCCGCAGGTTTTCAGGATCTGGATCGCACGGCTGGAAAAACCGCACTGGGGGAACTGGGCGGTGCCCTTCATGAACAGTACGACGGGGGTGCTGCTCACGGTTTGTTTGATCCAGGTTTGTACGTCGCTCATGTTTGTCGCCTCAGGTAATTAATCGTGGATGCCGGCATTTTATAAGAAAATGAAGCGGCAGGTTGATCGCCGGTTCACCCCTGCGAAGGCAGGGGCCCAAGTCCGGTAAAACGGGCCCGGGGAGCCCGCCCTAGGAGCCCATCATATCGGTACGGCCTGGGGAATTTAAAGCGGATAGGATGGATGGCGCCGATCCACCCTATCTGAAGCGCTTATTTTTTCAGCTTGGCGAACGCCGCCGCCATCGCCCCGCCCGCCGCAACCGGCGCCGGGCGTTCCTGGCGCTGCTGCTGCTGGCCGAGGCGCTTGCGGTCGTCGCGGTCGCCGCGCTGCTGCGGCTGTGCGCCCGGCTGCGGCGCGCTGTCCGACAGGCGCATGGTCAGGGCGATGCGCTTGCGCTTGGCGTCCACTTCCAGCACCTTCACCTTCACCACCTGGCCCGCCTTCACCACCGTGTGCGGATCCTTGACGAACGTGTTCGACAGCGCCGAGATGTGCACCAGGCCGTCCTGGTGCACGCCGATGTCGACGAAGGCGCCGAAGGCGGCCACGTTGGTCACCACGCCTTCGAGGATCATGTCGGGACGCAGGTCGGCGATCTCTTCCACGCCTTCCTTGAAGGTGGCCGTGGTGAATTCCGGACGCGGGTCGCGGCCCGGCTTTTCCAGTTCCTTCAGGATGTCGGACACCGTCGGCACGCCGAATTTGTCATCCGCATACTTGGCCGGGTTCAGCGTCTTGATCAGCGCGGCATCGCCGATCACGTGCTTGATGTCGCGCTGGATGTCGCCCAGGATCTTCTGCACCACCGGATACGATTCCGGGTGCACCGCGGACGCGTCCAGCGGGTTGGCGCCGCCCATCACGCGCAGGAAACCCGCCGCCTGCTCGAAGGTCTTGTCGCCCAGGCGCGGGACCTTTTTAAGGTCGGCGCGCGAACCGAAGGCGCCCTTCAGGTCGCGGTAGGTGACGATGCTCTGCGCCACGCCGGCGGACAGGCCGGACACCCGCGCCAGCAGCGGTGCCGATGCGGTGTTGACATCCACGCCGACCGCGTTCACGCAATCCTCGACCACGGCGTCGAGCTGGCGCGCGAGCTGGGTCTGCGACACGTCGTGCTGGTACTGGCCGACGCCGATGCTCTTCGGGTCGATTTTCACCAGTTCCGCCAGCGGATCCTGCAGGCGGCGCGCGATCGAGACCGCGCCGCGGATCGAGACGTCCAGCTCGGGCAGCTCGCGCGAAGCGAATTCCGAGGCCGAATACACCGAGGCGCCGGCTTCCGACACCACGATCTTGGTCAGATTCAGTTCCGGCTGCTGTTTGATCAGGTCCTGGGCCAGTTTGTCTGTCTCGCGCGAGGCGGTGCCGTTGCCGATCGAAATCAGGGACACCTGGTGCCTGGCCGCCAGCTTGGCCAGCGTGTGCAGCGCACCGTCCCAGTCGTTGCGCGGGGCGTGCGGGTAGATGGTGGCGGTGTCGACGACTTTCCCGGTCGGGTCGACCACGGCGACCTTGACGCCGGTGCGCAGGCCCGGGTCCAGGCCCATGGTGGCGCGCGGGCCGGCCGGCGCCGCCAGCAGCAGCGCTTTCAGGTTGCGCGCGAAGACCTGGATCGCATCGCTTTCCGCCTTTTCGCGCAGCAGGCCCATCAGTTCGGTCTCGATGTACATGAAGCTTTTCACGCGCCAGGTCCAGCGCGCGGTGTCGAGCAGCCATTTGTCGGCCGGGCGGCCGGCGCCCTTGATGCCGAAGCGCGCAGCGATGCGGTTTTCGCAGGGGTTCAAGGGCGCGTCCCACTTCGGTTTCTCGGCTTCGGTGTCCAGGCGCAGCGTCACGTCGAGGATGCCTTCGCGGCGCCCGCGCATCAGCGCCAGCGCGCGGTGCGACGGCACGGTCGACAGGGTTTCCGCGTAATCGAAGTAGTCGGCGAACTTTTCGCCGGCTTCCTGCTTGCCCTCGACCACTTTCGACTCGACCACGCCGTGCTCCTGCACATACTCGCGCAGCGACTGCAGCAGCCCCGCGTCTTCCGCGAAGCGCTCCATCAGGATCTGGCGCGCGCCGTCCAGCGCGGCCTTGGTGTCGGCCACGCCGGGGTTGTTCACACCGTCGGCGTTGGCGAAGGCCTCGCGCAGGTAGCGCGCGGCGATCTCGTCCGGATTCTGGGCGGGATCGGCCAGCAGCGATTCCGCCAGCGGCGCCAGCCCGGCCTCGATCGCGATCTGCGCCTTGGTACGGCGCTTCTGTTTATAGGGCAGGTACAGGTCTTCCAGCCGGGTTTTATCCTCGGCCAGCGAGAGCGCCTGCAGCAGGTCCGGCGTCATCTTGTTCTGTTCGGTGATCGAGGCGATCACCGAGGCGCGCCGCTCTTCCAGCTCGCGCAGGTAGCGCAGGCGCTCTTCCAGCAGGCGCAGCTGGATATCGTCCAGGCCGCCGGTCGCTTCCTTGCGGTAGCGGGCGATGAAAGGCACGGTGGCGCCTTCGTCCAGCAAGGCGACGGCAGCAGCCACCTGGGCCGGTTTGGCGGACAGTTCTTGGGCGAGGCGTTGTTCGATCGAAGGCAGCATGGTGCTTGAGTCAGTCAGTCGGTGAGTCGAACGGGCAATGATACGCAAACGCGCAGCTTATGCCAGTCTTGACAGCCCCGCACGGACATGCAGCGGGCCGGCGCCCATCCTTACTCCACGGCGCGCCACCACGGCGTGCCCGCATGCGGCGCCGCCAGGTCGAGCGGCTCACCGATTTCCGGCGTCGACAAGGCCACGCCGCGCGCCGCCGCCAGCGCGGAAATACGCTCGAACGGATCCTGCCAGCGGTGCAGGCTCAGGTCGAAGGTGCCGTTGTGGACCGGCACCAGCCACTTGCCCTTCACATCGAGGAAGGCCTGCAGCGTCTCCTCGGGCTGCATGTGGACGTCCGGCCATTGCTTGTCGTAGGCGCCGGTTTCCAGCAGGGCCACGTCGAAGGGACCGTATTTTGCGCCGATGTCCTTGAAACCCTTGAAGTAACCGGTGTCGCCGCTGAAGAACACGCGCAGGTCCTTGTGGAGGATCACCCAGGATGCCCACAGGGTCGCGTTGCGGTCGCCCAGGCCGCGGCCCGAGAAATGCTGGGCCGGCGTGGCCACGAAGCGCACCCCGTCGATCTCGGTGCCCTGCCACCAGTCGAACTGGTGCACCTTGCCGGGTGCGATGCCCCATTCGACCAGGCGGTCGCCCACCCCCAGCGGCGCCAGGAAGTGCGTGGTTTTCGCGGCCAGCGCCTGGATGGCCGCGTGGTCGAGGTGGTCGTAGTGGTCGTGCGACAGGATCACGGCCTTGATCGGCGGCAGCGCGTCGATGGCGATCGGCGGCGCATGAAAGCGCGCCGGCCCGGCCCACTGCACCGGCGAAGCGCGCTCCGAGAACACCGGATCGGTGAGATAGAACTCGCCCGCCAGCTTGATCAGCATGGTCGAATGGCCCAGGCGGTACAGCGTGTTGTCCGGCGCCGCCAGCAGGGCGGCGGCGCTCAGCGTGCGCACCGGGATCGTTCCCTTCGGCACGGTCCCGGCCGGCTTGTTGAACATGAAGTTCCACCACAGGCGCGCCATCTCGCCGAGGCTGTGCTCGCGCATGGGCACCGGGTTGCGGAATTTGCCGTCATGGAACTGGGGCGACGTTGCGGGCGGGGCGGACGACGCCAGGGTAGGGCCGGTCATGAGCAGGACTCCAATGAAGACAGCACGGGACAGGATGCGCATCGATGAATGAACGATAAATGTACACTACACAGTGTAGTTTTACTTTTTCAAAAAGTAAACCGTGCGGTGTAAAATTATCGGATGGACCGACCCACCCGCCTCACCGACCGCAAACGCCAGGCGATCCTCGCCGCGGCGGCCGAACAGTTCCGCACCTGTGGTTTCGAGGCCACCAGCGTGGACAGGATCGCGGCCGCCGCCGGGGTATCGAAGCGTACGGTCTACAACCATTTCCCCAGCAAGGACGAGCTGTTCACGGAAACGCTGGTGCAATTGTTCGAGAACGGTGCCGGCATGCCGGAGTTCGCCTATCGCAGCGAGCTCGGCTTGCGTGAGCAGTTGACCGAATTGCTGGCGCTCAAGATGCGGACCCTGGCCGACCGCGATTTCATCGACCTGGCCCGGGTGGCGATCGCCGAAGCGATCCACGCGCCGGAACGCGCACGCGCGCTGTTCGCCCGCCTGGGCGAGCGCGAGGAGGGCCCCACGGCCTGGATCCGCGCGGCCCAGGCCGACGGCAGGCTGAAGTCCGGCGATCCGGCCTTCGCCTCGACCCTGCTGCAGGGCCAGTTGAAAACCTTCGCCTTCTGGCCCCAGGTGACCCTGGGCGCCGCCCCCCTGAACACAGGCGAGCAGGCGCGCGTCATCGAGGCGTCGGTGGCGATGTTTCTCGCTTACTTCGGCAGCGCGGCGGACTGATTGGCGTCATCGCGGCAGGAAAACCGGCGCAAGCTTGCTCAATCTCCCAACAATCGACGTTTACAACGGCCGGGCTCTGGAAAAAAGCCGCGGAAGAGTGTAACTTTTACTCCTTTTGGCCCCTGAAGTTTCAGCCGGCTAAGTGCGATCACGAACAATACAGTTCGGTTCGTATGAAGGATAATAAACATTGTTGTTTTTTCAAATCCAGACTCCTGAGATCCATGCACACAGTTGATTTTCCTCGCGACGATACCAGCGACGCCCCGCCGGCTCGAGCGCCCGCCCGCGCACCTGTCCTGCCCGCCCCGGTATTGAGCTGGCTGCAAAGGGTCGAAGCGGCAGCGCATCCGCAACCCAAGCTGACCGCGGAAGTGGCAGACCCCAAGGCCGTCCAGTACAGATTCGTTTATGTCATGGCCCCGACCAGCGGTGGCCGCCACGTCGCGGTGTGCCTGTGCAAGGCGCGCCTGCGTCCGAACGGCGACGTGGCCTCGGCCAGCCCGGTCGGCGAAGTGTTCTCGCTGCTGTCGGCGCCGCCCGCCTATCTCGAAGGGGATGACGAGGATCTGGTCCGTTTCTTCATCGCCATGCGCAGCGGTTCCAACCAGAGCACCAGCGCCACCGAGCCCAAGGGCAAGGTCGGCGCCATCCTGTTGCAGCAACTGCTGGCGCAGGGCAAGTTGTTGTGGGCCAATTCCTGGTCGGACATGGGCAACGGCCTGCTGTATCCGCTGCAGGCCGGCCCGGTGCGCCAGGCCAGCCTCACCTGGCGCGACGAAGGCCGCATCGCCAAGCTCGGCTGGTCGGTGGAGCCGGCCAAGGGGGCCAATCACCCGGGCGCCGACCTGGTCGACTACATGCTGCCGACCGATCCGCCGTGGTACATCGACAACCTGTCCTGCGGTCCGCTCGATTTGAACCGCGGCGGCATCGACATCTCGCTGGCCGACCTGCAGGCGCTGGTGTCGCAAGCGCCGCCGTTGTCGGGCAACGACAAGAAACGCGTGTCGCAGCTGCTGCTGGCGCACGGCCTGCAGCAACTGATGCCGCTGCCGCAGCCGCTGACCCAGCGCATCCGCACCGACGTCAAGCCGCAGCCGCACCTGTTGCTGGATGCGCTGCAGGTGGCCGACGGCACTGCCCAGCGCTGGCAGGATTTCGCCGTGCTGTCGTTCGACTACGACGGCCAGCGGGTGTCGTTCGACCCGGCCCAGCGCGTGGTGCGCCAGATCGGCGACGTGACCGAGGTGATCCAGCGCAACGAGGCGTTCGAGGCGGCGGCGCTCGACATGCTGCACGAGATCGGTTTCCGCAAGCCGGCCACGGCGCCGCTGTCGGCCTTGGCCGGCGCGCAGTTGCTGGATGGCCAGGCGCACTGGCTGCGCTTCGCCGAAAACGAACTGGACGCGCTGTCCGACATCGGCTGGCACGTGCAAAAGTCGCCGAAATACCGCTACGACGTGGTGCCGGTCGAGGACTGGTACGCGCAGATCGATGAACCGGCCGAGGCCGGCAATGCCTGGTTCGAGCTGGAACTGGGCATCGTGGTCAACCGCAAGCGCGTGCCGCTGCTGCCGGTGCTGGTGCAGATGATCCGCAGCGCGCCGCTGGATTTCAATCCGGACGTGCTGGCCTTCCATGGCGAAGCCGACCAGATGCTGGCGACCCTGCCCGAGGGCGTGCGCGTGGCGCTGCCGTGGGCCCGCGTGAAACCGATCCTGGCGACGCTGGGCGAGCTGTATTTCAACGACAAGATCAAGGCCAAGGTGCGGCTGTCGACGCTGGACGCGGCGCGCCTGGAAGAACTGGCGCGCGGCACCGCCTTCAGCTGGACCGGCGGCGAGCGCCTGCGCGAAACCGGCCGCAAGCTGAGCCAGTTCGGCAAGGTGAAGAAGGTCGACCCGCCGCAAGGCTTGCAGGCGACCCTGCGCGACTACCAGCTGGACGGCCTGGCCTGGATGCAGTTCCTGCGCGAATACGACCTGGGCGGTATCCTGGCCGACGACATGGGCCTCGGTAAAACCGTACAGACCATCGCCCACATCCTGACCGAGAAGGAAGCCGGACGCCTGACCGCGCCGGCGCTGGTGATCGCTCCGACCAGCCTGATGGCCAACTGGATGGAGGAATCGGCCCGTTTTGCGCCCGACCTGAAAGTCTTGCTGCTGCAAGGCAAGGAGCGCATGGACCTGTTCGACCAGATCGACGGCGCCGACATCGTGCTGACCACCTACGCCCTGCTGCCGCGCGACGAGGAAAAGCTGCGCGAGCACGAGTACCACCTGGTGATCCTGGACGAATCGCACTACATCAAGAACACCCGCTCCAAGGCGGCGCAGACGGCCGGCTCGCTGAACGCGCGCCACCGCCTGTGCCTGTCCGGCACGCCGCTGGAAAACCACCTGGGCGAGCTGTGGTCGCAGTTCCACTTCCTGCTGCCGGGTCTGCTTGGCGACGAGAAGACCTTCAACAGCCAGTTCCGCCATCCGATCGAACGCCAGGACGATCCGGTGCGCCGCACCTTGCTGAACCGCCGCATCAAGCCTTTCCTGCTGCGCCGTACCAAGGAAAACGTGGCCAAGGAGCTGCCGCAAAAGACGGAAATGATCCGCCGCATCGAAATCTCGGGCCCGCAGCGCGACCTGTACGAAACCGTGCGCCTGGCGATGGACAAGAAAGTGCGCGAGGAAATCGACCGCAAGGGCGTGGCGCGCAGCCAGATCGTGATCCTGGAAGCGCTGCTCAAGCTGCGCCAGGTCTGCTGCGATCCGCGCCTGGTGAAGGCGATGCCGGGCAAGAAGAACACGGCGGCGGTGTCGGCCAAGCTGACCGACCTGATGCAGATGGTCGACGACCTGCTGGGCGAAGGCCGCAAGATCCTGGTGTTCTCGCAATTCACCAGCATGCTCGCCCTGATCGAGGAGGAGCTGGACGCGCGCAATATCCCGTACGCCATCCTGACCGGCGAAACGCGTGACCGCTCGGCCCAGGTCGCCGCCTTCCAGCAGGGCGCGGTGCCGATCTTCCTGATCAGCCTGAAGGCCGGCGGCGTCGGCCTGAACCTGACCGCGGCCGACACCGTGATCCACTACGACCCCTGGTGGAACCCGGCGGCCGAGAACCAGGCCACCGACCGCGCCTGGCGTATCGGGCAGGACAAGCCGGTGTTCGTGTACAAATTGATCGCCAAGGGCACGCTGGAAGAAAAGATCCAGCTGCTGCAGCAGAAGAAGTCGGAGCTGGCGCAGTCGATCCTGGCCGAAGGCGAATCGCAGAAGATGGCGCTGACGCAGGAAGACCTGCAGGCGATCTTTGCGCCGCTGGAAGAATAAGCAGCGCTACGCGATCCGGCAGCACCCGGTCGATACTGCAATAACGTCGTCCCCGCGCAGGCGGGATCCATACCGAACAACAGGATTCGGTATGCCAGAAGCAATCGCAGCGCTTCAGGCATACCGGTTTTGGAAGCTCGGCATGGATTCCCCGCCTGCGCGGGGACGACTGTTTTTAGACATGCATACATCCGTTATGCAACGGTCAATCCCCCCTTTGCCTATGCAACAGTTGAGCTCGGCACTATACTGGGTGGCTCGGCCGGCCGTTCGATGTCGACCGCAATCAACTCATCCGGAAGGTTTCCATGACCCGCAGCGCGCTCGTCCCTCCTCTCGGCCAGGCGGCGCTCCTCACGATGGACGCCTTCCGCACCATTGCCGAACTCGGCGGTGACCTCGCTTTCATCCTCGACTGCGGCAACAATACGCTGGCCTATCTCAGTCCGGGCGCCAGCGACATGCTGGGTTATGGCATTATAGATATTGAACAGCAATTGGCCGAAGGTGGCGACGGTCCGCTTGCCGCGTTGTGCGGCGGCCTGGCCGAACGCCTGCGCCGCTTCGCCGAGGGCGACGGGTCGCGCCTGCGCGTGGTGCGCGAGTTCGAAGTGCGCCGGCTGGACGGTCGCACCACGCCGGTCGAGGTGACGTCGACCCTGCTGCTGGACGAGGACGGCAAGCCGCGTTCGCTGGCCGGCCTGGTGCGCGACCTGTCGGCGCGGCGCGCGCGCGAACTCGAGCAGAAGCGTTTCGCGAGCATGCTGAACCATGAATTCCGCACGCCGCTGTCGACCATCGACGGCGCCATCCAACGCCTGGAAGCGCTGGGCGCCAACGCCGACGAGCCGACGCGCCAGCGCTACCGCAAGATCGCGGCCGCGACCGACCGCCTGATCGCCATGCTGGACGATTATCTGTCGCCGGAGCGGATGGCGGAGATGGGGCGCCAGCGCCAGCCGAATACGGTGGCGCCGCGCCTGTTGCTGGAAGAACTGGTGGCCCAGGCACGCGTGGCGGGGCGGCCGGTGCAATTCGATGCCACGGCGCTGCCGCCGGCGCTGCGCGGCGAACCGGCCGGCCTGCGCCTGGCGCTCAAGCTGGTGCTGGACAACGCGCTGCGCCACACGCCGGCCGGCAGCACGCTGCACGTGAGCGGCCGGCTCAGCGGCGGCGGCATCGAACTGGCGCTGCGCGACGAGGGACCGGGGGTGGCGGCGGCGGACTTGCCGCATATCTTCGAGAAGGGCTACCGGGGCGCCAACGCGGCCGGAATGCCGGGCAAGGGCCTGGGCTTGTACATGGCGCGCTCGGTGGTCGAAGTGCATGGGGGCGCGCTGGGCGTGGTGACGCCGGAAGGCGGCGGCGCCGAGTTTCGTTTGTGGCTGCCCACACAAGATGCCACGGCGAAAAATCTTGCTTCCAGCGAGACCAGCAGTGATAATCAGACAGGCAACAGGGGTAGCCTTCTGACAACAAAAGGGTCCAGAACACTGTCATGAGTCATTGCAATACTGCGTGAATCCCTGCAATCGACAACGACATGCGGCAGGTTTTACGGACTCTGGAGTGGGGAAAACGTAATAAATAGAAACATGGCAAAACCCATGACGCAAATACTGATTGTTGAAGACAATGGCGAATATGCCGGTGACATGGCCGACTTCCTGCGGGAGCTGGGTCATGAGGTGGCGACCGCGACGACCGCGGGCGACATGTGGGCCGCATTGACGCGCACCCCGGCCGCCGTGGTCGTGCTCGACCTGGGCTTGCCGGATGAGGACGGGTTCAACGTGATTCCGCGCATGCGCCAGCTGTATCCCGAGATTGGGCTGCTGGTGCTGACCGGCCGCGTGGCCTTCGACAACCGCATCCTCGGCCTGCGCCTGGGCGCGGACCATTACCTGACCAAGCCGATCAAGTTCCCCGAACTGGCCGCCCACATCGAGGCGCTCGACCGCCGCGTGCGTCCGGCCGAGCCGGCCCCGGTGCCGAGCAAGTGGACGCTGCGCGTCTCGGCACGCCAGCTCGAGCTGACGGGCAAGGTGATCGACCTGACCGAAAAAGAGTGCAACTTCCTGCACCTGCTGACCATCAACACCCGCCCGGTGCCACGCCAGGTGATCGTGGCCGGCATGGGCGGCGACGACCCGGATGCCAGCCGCCGCGTCGACATGCTGGTGTACCGCCTGCGCAAGAAGGCGCGCACCGGACTGGGCCAGGATCTGCCGCTGCGCAGCGCGTATGGCGAAGGCTACAGCCTGTCGGCGGGGTTCACGCTGGCGTGATTGATGCGCCGGTTTACTCCACTTTATGCGCATGGCCCCGGCCTGGGCTACATTGACGCTTTTCGAACCCAAGCGAGAGCGCCATGCGATTTCCCTGTCCCTGGGAAGAGGTCGCCAGTTTCCACAGTGCCGTCGAATTCCGCAGCTTCGAGCGCTGGATGACCGGCCAGGTCAGCGCCGGCATGGCGCGCCAGGTGCCGGTCGACCGTCCCTATCCGCACGACCCGGCCTGCACCGAAGTCTGGTACCTGCACGTCAAGAGCCGTGAAGTATGGCGCCTGGTGTGGCCGGCACCGCCGTTCGCGGGGGTGTTCGTGCGGATCACGCCTGCCGGCTAATCGGGGACATGGTCAACCCGAAAAAACGGTGTCGTAAAATTAAATGGGGACAGGGCGTTTCCGCTGCGCTACAATCCTTGCCATGGCCCGCCAACCCCGACTCATCCTCCCGAACCAGCCGCATCACCTGATCCAGCGCGGCAACGACAACATCGCCATCTTCCGCGACGAGGACGACTACGCGCGCTTCCTCGGCTGGCTGAAGGAGAGCGCCAGGTTCTACCGGGTCGCGATCCACGCCTACGTGCTGCTGCCGGACCAGTTGCAGCTGCTGGCCACGCCGCTCGATGCGGACGGGCTGGCGCTGATGATGCAGAAGGTGGGACGTCTCTACGTCCCCTGGTTCAACGCGAAGCACAGCCGCTCCGGCACCCTGTTCGGCGGGCGCTTCCGTACGTCCGTGATCGACCCGGCCCAGTATTTCCTGGCCTGCATGCGCTATATCGAGTTGCATCCGGTGCGCGTGCAGCAGGCGCACAGCGCACTGGACTATCCCTGGTCGAGCCATGCCCACCATGCCGGCGTGCGTGCCGATGCCCTGATCACCGACCACGCCAAGTACTGGGAACTGGGCAACACGCCGTTCCAGCGCGAGGCCGCCTATAACGCGCTGGTCCAGCAGGGCCTGTCGATGGACGAACTGGACACCCTCGACGCCGCGGTGCTGAAGGGAACGGCGCTGGGTTCCCTCGCGTTCAAGACCGAGCTGGAGAAGAAGACCCGGCGCCGCATCCTGCCGGCCAAGCGCGGTCGGCCATTCAAGGCCAGGCCCGACGAGGGCGCGGACGGCACCGCCGGCAGCTGACTGTCCCAGTCCGTCAGCGCCGTCCGGCACCGGCCGGGCGCGCTTCGTCCCGCTCCTTCATCCATACCGAACACCCGCAAGAACAGCATGGACCTGGATCGTCCAAGGCATTGCCACGCCCGCAGTGATGGGGATACTTATGCAAAACGCCTTTACCGTGTCCCCAATTATTTTTAAAGCTCAGGATTGAGGAATTAATTCGACTCCGACCCTAATTATTGTGATTGATGTTTACCGGTGTCTGCTCTATTCTCGACCTTCGATATCTCAAATGCTGTGGAGCCCTTCATGATTGCCCAAGGTTTGTACGATCCCGCCAATGAACACGACGCCTGCGGCGTCGGCTTCATCGCCCATATCAAGGGCAACAAGAGCCATTCCATCATCGAGCAGGGCCTGCTCATCCTGAAGAACCTGGACCACCGCGGCGCGGTCGGCGCCGATGCGCTGATGGGCGACGGTGCCGGCATCCTGATCCAGATCCCGGACCAGTACTACCGCGACGAGATGGGGAAACAGGGCGTCGAGCTGCCGCCGCCCGGCGAATACGGTGTCGGCATGGTCTTCCTGCCGAAGGAAAACGCCTCGCGCATCGCCTGCGAACAGGAAATCGAGCGCGCCGTGCGCGCCGAAGGCCAGGTCGTGCTCGGCTGGCGCAACGTGCCGGTCGACGACGGCATGCCGATGTCGCCCACCGTGCGTGCGAAAGAGCCGGTGATCCGCCAGATCTTCATCGGCCGCGGCCCGGACGTGATGGTCACCGACGCGCTCGAGCGCAAGCTGTACGTGATCCGCAAATCGTCGGGCCACGCGATCCAGGCGCTGAAACTCATCCACGGCAAGGAATTCTTCGTGCCCTCGATGTCGGCGCGCACCGTGGTCTATAAAGGCCTGCTGCTGGCCGACCAGGTCGGCGTCTACTATAAAGACCTGCAGGATCCGCGCTGCGTCTCCGCGCTGGCGCTGGTGCACCAGCGCTTCTCGACCAACACCTTCCCGGAATGGCCGCTGGCCCACCCGTACCGCCTGATCGCCCACAACGGCGAGATCAACACCGTCAAAGGCAATTTCAACTGGACCCGCGCGCGCGAAGGCGTCATGAAGTCGGCCGTGCTGGGCGACGACCTGAATAAACTGTTCCCGCTGATCTATGAAGGCCAGTCCGACACCGCCTGCTTCGACAACGCGCTCGAACTGCTGGTGATGGCCGGCTACCCGATCGCCCAGGCGATGATGATGATGATTCCGGAAGCCTGGGAAAACCATGCGACCATGGACGAGAACCGCCGCGCGTTCTACGAATACCACGCCGCGATGATGGAACCGTGGGACGGCCCGGCCGCCATGGCGTTTACGGACGGGCGCCACATCGGCGGTACCCTGGACCGCAACGGCCTGCGTCCGGCGCGCTATGTCGTCACCGACGACGACCTGGTCGTGATGGCGTCCGAATCCGGCGTGCTGCCGATCCCGGAATCGCGCATCGTGAAAAAATGGCGCCTGCAGCCCGGCAAGATGTTCCTGATCGACCTGGAAGCCGGCCGCATCATCGACGACAAGGAACTGAAGGACACCTACTCGAACGCCAAGCCCTATAAAGCCTGGATCAAGTCGGTGCGCATCAAGCTCAACGAGATCAAGCTGTCGGAATCGCAGCTGTCCCAGAGCCGCGTCAAAGACATCCCGGCCCAGGGCGAAAAGGCGCCGGTCTCGCTGCTGGACCGCCAGCAGGCCTTCGGCTATACCCAGGAAGACCTGAAATTCCTGATGTCGCCGATGGCCGTGCTGGGCGAGGAAGCCACGGGTTCGATGGGCAACGACTCGCCCCTTGCCGTGATGTCGAACAAGCTGAAACCGCTGTATGCGTACTTCAAGCAGCTGTTCGCGCAGGTGACCAACCCGCCGATCGACCCGATCCGCGAAGCGATGGTGATGTCGCTGGTGTCCTTCATCGGCCCCAAGCCGAACCTGCTGGACACCAACAACGTCAACCCGCCGATGCGCCTGGAAGTGTCGCAGCCGGTGATCGGCTTCGACGACATGGCGCGCCTGCGCAACATCAGCCTGCACACCGGTGGCAAGTTCAAGTCGTACGAGCTGAACATCTGCTACCCGGTCGGCTGGGGGAAAGAGGGCATCGAAGCGAGCCTGGCCTCGCTGTGCGCGGAAGCCGTCGATGCCGTCAAATCCGGCCACAACATCCTGATCGTGTCGGACCGTGCCTTGAACGCCGACCAGGTCGCGATGCCGGCGCTGCTGGCGACTTCCGCCGTCCACCAGCACCTGGTGATGCGCGGCCTGCGCGCCTCGACCGGCCTGGTGGTGGAAACCGGCTCGGCCCGCGAAACCCACCATTTCGCGCTGCTGGCCGGCTACGGCGCGGAAGCCGTGCACCCCTACCTGGCCCTGGAAACCCTGGCCGAGCTGGCGCACACGCTGCCGCACGAGATCGCCGTCGACAAGGTGTTCTATAACTACACCAAGGCGATCGGCAAGGGCCTCATGAAGGTGATGTCGAAGATGGGCATCTCGACCTACATGTCCTACTGCGGCGCGCAGATCTTCGAAGCCGTCGGCCTGAACAAGTCGCTGGTCGACAAGTACTTCAAGGGCACGTCGTCGACCGTGGAAGGCATCGGCCTGTTCGAAGTGGCGGAAGAAGCGCTGCGCCTGCACGCGCTGGCCTTCGGCAACGATCCGGTGCTGGCCCACTCGCTCGACGTCGGCGGCGAATATGCCTTCCGCGTGCGCGGCGAGGACCACTTGTGGACCCCGGACGCGATTGCGAAACTGCAGCACTCGACCCGTGCCAACAACTTCAGCACCTATAAAGAGTACGCCCAGATCATCAACGACCAGAGCCGCCGCCACCTGACGCTGCGCGGCCTGATGGAGTTCAAGATCGATCCGGCCAAGGCGATCCCGCTGGACGAAGTCGAGCCGGCCAAGGACATCGTCAAGCGCTTCGCCACCGGCGCGATGTCGCTCGGCTCGATCTCGACCGAGGCGCACGCCACGCTGGCCGTCGCCATGAACCGCATCGGCGGCAAGAGCAACACCGGCGAGGGTGGCGAAGACCCGCGCCGCTACATGGGCGAGTTCAAGGGCATCAAGATCGCCAAGGGCGAGAGCCTGGCGTCGATCCTAGGCGCCGACCGCGTGGTGGCCGACATCCCGCTGCAGGAAGGCGACTCGCTGCGCTCGAAGATCAAGCAGGTGGCATCGGGCCGCTTCGGCGTCTCGGCCGAGTACCTGTCGTCGGCCGACCAGATCCAGATCAAGATGGCGCAGGGCGCCAAGCCGGGCGAGGGCGGCCAGCTGCCGGGCCACAAGGTGACCGAATACATCGCCTCGCTGCGCGTGTCGGTGCCGGGCGTGGGCCTGATCTCGCCGCCGCCGCACCACGACATCTATTCGATCGAGGACCTGGCCCAGCTGATCCACGACCTCAAGAATGCCAACCCGAACGCGTCGATCTCGGTGAAGCTGGTGTCGGAAGTCGGCATCGGCACCGTCGCCGCGGGCGTCAGCAAAGCCAAGGCCGACCACGTGGTCGTCGCCGGCCATGACGGCGGCACCGGCGCTTCGCCGCTGTCGTCGGTGAAGCATGCCGGCACGCCGTGGGAACTGGGCCTGGCCGAGACCCAGCAGACCCTGGTGCTGAACGGCTTGCGCAGCCGCATCCGCGTCCAGGCCGACGGCCAGATGCGCACCGGCCGCGACGTCGTCATCGCCGCGCTGCTGGGCGCCGACGAGATCGGTTTCGCGACCGCGCCGCTGGTGGTGGAAGGCTGCATCATGATGCGCAAGTGCCACCTGAACACCTGCCCGGTGGGCGTCGCCACCCAGGATCCGGTGCTGCGCGCCAAGTTCCAGGGCAAGCCTGAGCACGTGGTCAATTATTTCTTCTTCGTGGCCGAGGAAGCGCGCCAGATCATGGCCCAGCTGGGCATCCGCACCTACGACGAGCTGATCGGCCGCGCCGACCTGCTCGACCGCAGCCATGCCGTCGGCCACTGGAAGGCGCAGGGCCTGGACTTCAGCAACATCTTCTACCAGCCGAAGGTGGACAGCCCGCGCGCGCTGCTGCACAGCGAGGGACAGGACCACGGCCTGGACAAGGCGCTGGACCACAAGCTGATCGCGCAAGCCAAGCCGGCGCTGGAAAAGGGCGAGCGCGTCTCGTTCATCTCGCCGGTGAGGAACTTGAACCGCACCGTCGGCACCATGCTGTCGGGCGAGGTCGCCAAGCGCTACGGCCATGCCGGCCTGCCGGACGACACCATCCATATCCAGCTGCAGGGCACGGCCGGCCAGTCGGCCGCCGCCTTCCTGGCGGCCGGCATCACGATCGACCTGGTGGGCGAAGGCAACGACTACGTCGGCAAGGGTTTATCCGGCGGGCGCATCATCGTGCGGCCGAACACCGAGTTCCGCGGCTGGGCGGTCGACAACATCATCGTCGGCAACACGGTGATGTACGGCGCGATCGCCGGCGAAGCCTTCTTCAACGGTGTGGCCGGCGAACGCTTCGCAGTCCGCAACTCGGGCGCGACGGCCATCGTCGAGGGCCTGGGCGACCACGGCTGCGAATACATGACCGGCGGCACCGTGGTGGTGCTGGGCGACACCGGCCGCAACTTCGCGGCGGGCATGTCGGGCGGCGTGGCCTACGTGTACGATCCGAAGGGCGAGTTCGAGCAGAAGTGCAACACGACCATGGTCAACCTGGAGCGCGTGCTCTCGACCAAGGAGCAGGGCGACAAGTCCAGCTGGCACGCCCAGATTCGTGGCGGCGAGCGCGAGTCGGACGAAACGATCCTGAAACGCCTGATCGAGCGCCACTTCAAGCACACCGGCTCCACCCGTGCCCGCAACCTGCTGGACGATTGGGCCAACAGCCGCGGCAAGTTCGTCAAGGTCTTCCCGACCGAATACAAGCGCGCGCTGGAAGAGATGCACAACAGCAGCATGGAAGAGGCGAACGACAAGATCGAGCTGGCGGCTTAATAAAGCGCACTGCCCGCACTGCCATCGAACCAGAACAACGTCGTCCCTGCGAAGGCAGGGACCCAAGTTGCAGGCGCTGACGTAACGCGTACAAATTGGGGCCCTGCCTGCGCAGGGACGACGTGCAAGCGCTGCCGAACGGAGCAAGCGCTCTCAACTGAAAAATAAGGAACACACCGTGGGTAAAATCACCGGCTTCATGGAATTCCAGCGCCAGGAAGAAGACCACCTGGACCCCGCCGTCCGCCTCAAGAACTACAAGGAATTCACGCTTACCCTGACCAACGAGCAGGCCAAGGTGCAAGGCGCGCGCTGCATGGATTGCGGCATCCCGTTCTGCAACACCGGCTGCCCGGTCAACAACCAGATCCCCGACTGGAACGACCTGGTCTACCACGGCAACTACCGTTACGCCGTGGACAACCTGCATTCGACCAATAACTTCCCGGAATTCACCGGCCGTATCTGCCCGGCGCCGTGCGAAGCCGCCTGCACCCTCGGCATCAACAACGAACCGGTCGGCATCAAGTCGATCGAGCGCAAGATCGCGGACATGGGCTGGGAACACGGCTGGATCACTCCGCAGGTCGCGGCCGTGAAGACCGGCAAGAAGGTGGCGATCGTCGGTTCCGGCCCCGCCGGCCTGGCCGCCGCCCAGCAGCTGGCGCGCGCCGGCCACGACGTCACCGTGTTCGAGAAGAGCGACCGTATCGGCGGCCTGCTGCGCTACGGCATCCCCGACTTCAAGATGCAGAAGGACCTGATCGACCGCCGCGTCGAACAGATGAAGGCGGAAGGCGTGAAGTTCCGCACCAGCACCCTGATCGGCAAGGATTTCCCGACCACGGTCAGCAACATGGCCCGCGAAACCATTTTCCCGGAAGACCTGGCCAGGGACTTCGACGCGGTCGTCATGGCCGGCGGCGCCGAGCAGCCGCGCGACCTGCCGGTGCCGGGCCGCGAGCTGAAGGGCGTGCACTTCGCGATGGACTTCCTGCCGCAGCAGAACCGCGTGAACGCCGGCGACAAGGTCAAGGACCAGATCAAGGCCGGCGGCAAGCACGTGGTCGTGATCGGCGGCGGCGATACCGGTTCCGACTGCGTCGGTACTTCGAACCGCCACGGCGCTCTGGGGGTCACCCAGTTCGAGCTGATGCCGATGCCGCCCGAGCACGAGAACAAGCCGCTGGTGTGGCCGTACTGGCCGACCAAGCTGCGCACCTCGTCCTCGCACGAGGAAGGCTGCGAGCGCGACTTCGCGGTGGCGACCAAGCGCTTCGAGGGCAAGAACGGCAAGGTGGAAAAGGTGATCGCCTGCCGCGTCGAATGGAAGGACGGCAAGATGGTCGAAGTGCCGGACACCGAATTCGAACTGAAGGCCGACCTGGTGCTGCTGGCCATGGGTTTTGTTTCTCCGGTACAGCAGGTGCTGGACGCCTTCGGCGTGCAGAAGGATGCGCGCGGCAACGCCCGCGCCACGGTCGACGGTGTCGCCAGCTATGCCACCTCGGTGCCGAAGGTGTTTACGGCGGGCGACATGCGCCGCGGCCAGTCGCTGGTGGTGTGGGCGATCCGCGAAGGGCGCCAGTGCGCGCGCGCCGTCGATGAATTCCTGATGGGTTCGTCGGAATTGCCGCGCTGAGCCTTTCAGCAGGACGCACGAAGCGGCCCGGTTGCATACCGGGCCGTTTTCATTTGCGAGGGCAGCATGCGCGCTCAGCCGACCCAGGCCGAAGCGCCGACGCCGCAGGCCGCCCCGATTTCATTTTCATGCACGCGCCACGCCATACGACCCGCGCGCGGAGCAAAGTTTCGTCCATGCGGCAGCGTGCGATGGGTATCATGGATCAAGGTACGGTGCAAAAAATAGCCTTGGAACGGGTGCGTTCGAACAGGCAGGCACGGTCGCGCAAGACTAGTTTCCCCATGGAATTTTTTAAGAAAGTTTAGTTAATTACAACAGTGTGTTGTATGCATAAGTTAATAAAAACAAGTACTTATGCGCCAAAAATACCTGACCCACGATTCAGTAGTGTTGTAATATCACGTCGATAAGCCAGCCGGAAATGGTCGGCATCAAGCAGGGATTGCCGTTTCTGCACTACAATACGAGATTCTCCAAATACCAGACTCCACCGTGTCCAACCTCGTCGAAATCCGCGATCTGCATTTTTCGTATGGAGATCGCCCCATCCTGTCGAACTTGAGCATGGATTTCCCACGCGGCAAGCTGATTGCCGTGATGGGCGGCTCCGGCTCCGGCAAGACGACGGTGCTGCGCCTGATCGGCGGCCAGATCCGCCCCCAGCGCGGTACCGTGTCCGTGAACGGCGAGAACGTGCACCAGCTGGACACCGAGGGCCTGTACCGCCTGCGCCGCAAGATGGGCATGCTGTTCCAGTTCGGTGCCCTGTTTACCGACCTCACCGTGTTCGAGAACGTGGCCTTCCCGCTGCGCGAGCACACCGACCTGCCGGAAGAGATGCTGCGCGACCTGGTGCTGATGCGCCTGAACGCCGTCGGCCTGCGCAATGCGGCGTCGCTCAAGCCGAACGAGATCTCGGGCGGCATGGCGCGCCGCGTGGCGCTGGCGCGCGCGGTCGCGCTCGATCCGCGCCTGATCATGTACGACGAGCCCTTCGCCGGCCTCGACCCGATCTCGATGGGCGTCACCGCCAACCTGATCCGCAACCTGAACGATACGCTGGGCTCGACCTCGATCCTGGTCTCGCACGACGTGAACGAAACCTTTTCGATTGCCGACTATGTCTATTTCCTGTCCGCAGGAAAAATCGTGGCCGCCGGCACGCCGGACGAAATGCGCCGCTCGAACGATCCCTACGTAAAACAGTTCGTCAACGCCGAGCCGGACGGGCCCGTGCCCTTCCATTATCCGGGCAAATCGCTGGCCGAGGACCTGGGCCTGGGAGGCAAGCGATGATCGGGCGTCTGATTGCGGCGGTCGGCGGCTTCGTCCTCGACACCTTTGCCCGCGTCGGCTTCGTGACCCGCTCGTTCGGCGGCCTGCTCGGCAAGGCGCCGGGCGCGCTGCGCCGGCCGGCGCTGATCTCCGAGCAGATCCATTTCATCGGCAATTACTCCTTGCTGATCATCACCGTGTCCGGCCTGTTCGTCGGCATGGTACTGGGCCTGCAGGGCTATTACACGCTGAGCCAGTTCGGCGCCGAGGAAAAGCTGGGCCAGCTGGTGGCGCTGTCGCTGCTGCGCGAGCTGGGGCCGGTGGTCACCGCGCTGCTGTTCGCCGGCCGCGCCGGCACCTCGCTGACGGCGGAAATCGGCCTCATGAAAGCCGGCGAGCAACTGACGGCGATGGAAATGATGGCCGTGAACCCGATCCAGCGCGTGCTGGCGCCGCGCTTCTGGGCTGGCCTGATCGCGATGCCGATCCTGGCCACCGTGTTTTCCGCCATCGGCGTGATCGGCGGCTACCTGGTCGGCGTGCAGCTGATCGGCGTGGACCCGGGCGCGTTCTGGTCGCAGATGCAGGGCAATATCGATGTACGGCGCGACGTCATGAACGGCGTGCTGAAGAGCTTCATCTTCGGTATCGCGGTGACCTTCACCGCCCTGTTCCAGGGTTACGAGGCGCAGCCGACGCCGGAAGGCGTGTCGCGCGCGACCACGCGTACGGTCGTGATCGCTTCGCTGATGGTGCTGGCCCTGGACTTCGTCATGACCGCCTTGATGTTCACAAAATAAAGAAGATGGGCTGAATTAACGCCTTCAACTATGAGGAAAATTTATGCATCGCAAATCTATTGATGTCTGGGTCGGACTTTTTGTATTGCTGGGTGCGGTAGCGCTCCTATTCCTGGCACTCAAGGCCGGTAACATGAGCTCGATCTCGTTCAGCAAGACGTATGCGGTCAGCGCGAAATTCGACAACATCGGCGGACTGAAACCCCAGGCACCGGTCAAGAGCGCCGGCGTGGTGGTGGGCCGCGTCGGCGCGATCAGCTTCGACGACAAGACCTACCAGGCGATGGTGCGCCTCGACCTGGAGCCGGCCTACAAGTTTCCGAAGGATAGCTCGCTGAAGATCCTGACCTCCGGCCTGCTCGGCGAGCAGTACGTGGGCATCGAAGCCGGTGGCGACACGAACAACCTGGTGCAGGGCGACCGCATCAACCGCACGCAATCGGCGACTGTTCTGGAAGACTTGATTAATCAATTTATTTATAGCAAGGCAGCCGAAGGGAAGGACGATAGTAAATGAAACACAACAATAAAACTGCCCGACACCGCGCGTATGGCCTGGCCGCCATCGGCGCTTCTCTGCTGCTGAGCGGCTGCGCCACCACGAACAATCCACAGGATCCGTTCGAGAAGTTCAACCGTGCGATGTTCACCTTTAACGACGCGGTCGACCGCACCGCGCTGAAGCCGGTCGCGACCGTCTACAAGGACGTGACGCCCACCCCCGTGCAAACGGGTGTGAACAATTTCTTTGGCAATTTATCAGACCTGTGGAGCTCGCTGAACAATTTCGCGCAGCTCAAGGGTCGCGACGGCATGAACGACCTCGGCCGTTTCGCGATGAACTCGACGCTGGGCTTGGCGGGCGTGCTCGACGTCGCCAGCTCGGCCGGCCTGCGCAAGCACAACGAAGACCTGGGCCAGACCCTGGGTTACTGGGGCGTGCCACCCGGCCCCTACTTGATGTTGCCGATTCTGGGCCCATTTACGGTGCGTGACGCCGTGGCCCTGCCGGGCGACTGGAAGGGCGACCTGTGGACGCACGTGAACGATATCCCGTGGCGCAACAGCGGCATCGTGCTGCGCGCGGTCGACCAGCGCGCCAGCGTGCTGGACGCGTCCAACCTGCTGGAAGATGCCGCCCTCGACCGTTACGAGTTCATCCGCGACGGTTACCTGCAGCGCCGTGCCAGCAAGGTGCTCGATACCGACAAGGCGCAGGAGCGTGCCGAGAAGGTGCAGGGCAAGATCGACCAGGTCCAGGACAAGGTACAGCAGAACCTGGAAAAGCTGGGCGTGAAGAAAGCCGAGACCCCGGGCGAGGATGCACCGGCTGCGGGCGAGGCCGCGCCGAACAATTCGCCGGCGCCCGTGTCATCCGAACCGGTCCAGAAGTAGTTAATGACGGTACAGCCGGGCTGGAGCGCTTAGCACGCTCGCCGGCTGGCCCCCACCAGACAAAAGGAAGCATATGAAGCCTATCGCACAACTGATCGTAGCCGCCGCCACCGTGGCCATTTCCACCAGCGTGATCGCCGCCCCGGCCCGTGCCGTCGCCGAAACGCCGGACGTGCTGGTCAAGCGCGTCAGCACCGAGGTGATCGACAGCGTCAAGGCCGACAAGGACATCCAGGCCGGCAACACCCAGAAGATCATGGACCTGGTCAACAGCAAGATCCTGCCGTATGTCGATGCCGACAAGATGACCATGCAGGCGGCCGGCCGCTACTGGCGCCAGGCCAGCCCGGAACAGCAGAAGCAGCTGTCGACCGAATTCCGCACGCTGCTGGTCTACACCTACGCGGGCGCGCTGTCGCAGATCAAGAACGAAACCGTCGAGTTCAAGCCGTTCCGCGCCGACCCGTCCGAGACCGACGTGGTGGTGAAATCGCAGGTCAACATGACCCGCGGCGAGCCGATCACCCTGGACTACCGCCTGAGCAAGGGCGCGCAGGGCTGGAAGATCTACGACATCAACGTGCTGGGCGCCTGGCTGGTCCAGACCTATACCAGCACCTTCTCGTCGGAGATCAGCAAGAGCGGCGTCGACGGCCTGATCAAGAAGCTGCGCGACCGCAACCAGCAGCTGGCCAACAAGCCGCTGAAGACCGCGAAGTAAGCATGGCGGAAGCGAACCCCATGCTTTCGCTGGACGCCCTGACGTTCCAGAACGCCCAGGCGGCGCTGGAGCAGGGCTGCGCGGCGCTGGCCGCCGGCGAGACCGTGTTCGACCTTGGCGGCGTCCAGTCTGCCGACTCGTCGGCGCTGGCCCTGATGCTGGCCTGGCAGCGCCGCGCGCAGGCGCAGGGGCGCGTGCTGAAATTCATCAACGTGCCGGCCAACGTCGACGCCCTGGCGAGCCTGTACGGCGTCGAAGCCTTGCTCGGCCGCGCCTGAGCGCAGGCGCTTGCATCGCGGGCAGGGTGGGCGAGCTTCGCCATCCACGCGTTCAAACGGTGCATGCGGAGCGGCTGAACCAGCGCTGGCCTGAATCGGCGCCGGCTGGACGCGTGGACGGGAAACCCGTCCACCCTACCCGGAACGTCCACCTTGCCGCCGTAGCGCCGCAGCTTCCCGTTTTGTCAGCCGGCTCCCGGCCGAATAAATACCCCTGCCGAACCCGCCATTGGGTTTTCTTCTATAATGGCTCGTTTCCCCGCACGGCCCTCCCATTCCCCGGGCCTTCCAACGAATGACAGCCATCCAGATTGACCGCGTCGAGAAAAGCTACAAGGGCTTCAAGGCCCTCAAGGGCGTTTCCCTCAGCATCGAACAAGGCGAGTTCTTTGGCCTGCTCGGCCCGAACGGCGCCGGCAAGACCACCCTGATTTCGACCATCGCCGGCCTGATCCGCCCGGACGTGGGCAGCGTGCGCATCCACGGCCACGACGTCGTCACCGACCAGCGGCAGGCGCGCATGAAGCTGGGCGTGGTGCCGCAGGAACTGGTGTTCGATCCCTTCTTCACCGTGCGCGAGACGCTGCGTCTGCAATCGGGCTACTTCGGCCTGAAGAACAACGACAAGTGGATCGACGAGGTCATGGAAAACCTCGACCTGACGCCCAAGGCCGACGTCAACATGCGCGCGCTGTCGGGCGGCATGAAGCGGCGCGTACTGGTGGCCCAGGCGCTGGTCCATAAACCGCCGGTGATCGTGCTCGACGAGCCGACCGCCGGCGTCGACGTCGAACTGCGCCAGACCCTGTGGAAGTTCATCTCGCGCCTTAACCGCGAGGGCCACACCGTCGTCCTCACCACCCACTACCTGGAAGAGGCGCAGGCGATGTGCCAGCGCGTGGCGATGCTCAAGACCGGCAACGTGGTCGCGCTCGACACCATGTCGCAGCTGTTGCGCCGCGTGTCCGGCTCCTCGTTGGTGGTGCACCTGAAGCACGGCGCGCTGCCGGAAGGCCTGCGCCACCTGGTCGCGCACGACGAGCGGGACGCCGGCGCCGGCAACGGCGGCAACCAGTACACGCTGCGCGTGAACGCCTACAACGAAGTCGAAGGCATCCTGGCCAAGCTGCGCGAATCCGGCGCCGAGATCGACGAGATGCAGTTGCAGCAAGCCGACCTGGAAGACATTTTCATCCAGATCATGGAAGGGGCACCAGTCCGATGAGTTTCATGTCAGTGGGGTTCCGTACCCTGTTCTACAAAGAGATCCTGCGCTTCTGGAAGGTGGCCACCCAGACCATCGCCGCGCCCATCGTCACCTCGATGCTGTACCTGCTGATCTTCGGCCACGTGCTGGAAGGTAAAGTCGAGATGCTGGAAGGCGTGAACTATACCGCCTTCCTGATCCCCGGCCTGGTGATGATGAGCGTGCTGCAGAACGCGTTCGCCAACTCGTCCTCTTCGCTGATCCAGTCGAAGATCACGGGCAACCTGGTGTTCATCCTGCTGCCGCCGCTGTCGCACTGGGAAATCGTGTCGGCCTACGTGACGGCCTCGATCGTGCGCGGCATCGCCGTCGGCCTGGGCGTGTTCGTCATCACCGCCTGGTTCGCCCACCTGAGTTTCGTGGCGCCGCTGTGGATCATCGTGTTCGCCGTGCTGGGCGCGGCGATCCTCGGCACCATGGGCGTGATCGCCGGTATCTGGGCCGAAAAGTTCGACCAGCTGGCTGCATTCCAGAACTTTTTGATCATGCCTGCAACATTTTTGGCCGGCGTGTTCTATTCCATCCAGAAACTGCCGCCGTTCTGGCTTGCAGTCTCGCATTTCAACCCGTTCTTTTATATGATTGACGGGTTCCGCTACGGCTTCTTCGGCAAGTCGGACGTCTCGCCCTGGACCAGCCTGACCATCGTGGCCGTGTTCTTCGTGGTGCTGGCGGCCATTGCCATCAACATGCTGCGCCGCGGTTACAAATTGCGCCACTAAGGCCTTACCCAGACTTATCCGGATATTTTTCGAAACATGGCTACCACACCTGAACTGATCCACGGCTACATCAATAACGGCCTGGAGTGCACCCACCTCGAAGTGGAGGGCGACGGCCAGCACTTCACCGCCGTCATCGTGTCGCCGGCGTTTGCCGGCAAGAGCCGCATCCAGCGCCACCAGGTCGTGTACGGCGCCCTGGGCGACCGCATGCGCGAGGAAATCCACGCGCTGTCGATGAAAACGCTGACCCCAGAAGAATACGCAACCCAAGGATAAGCATGGACAAGCTCCAGATCACCGGCGGCAAGCGCCTGAACGGCGACATTCCGGTTTCGGGCGCCAAGAACGCGGCCCTGCCGATCCTGTGCGCGGGCCTGCTGACCGCCGGCGACCTCGAACTGAGCAACGTGCCGCGCCTGCACGACGTGCGCACCATGCTCAAGCTGCTGGCCCAGACCGGCCTGAAGGTGACCCAGGACGACGAGAGCGTGGTCCTGAACGGCGCCGCCATCACCAGCCTGGAAGCGCCGTACGAGCTGGTCAAGACCATGCGCGCCTCGATCCTGGTGCTGGGCCCGATGCTGGCGCGCTTCGGCGAAGCCAAGGTCTCGCTGCCGGGCGGCTGTGCGATCGGTTCGCGTCCGGTCGACCAGCACATCAAGGGCCTGCGCGCGATGGGCGCCGAGATCACCATCGAAGGCGGCTACATCCACGCCAAGTGCCCGAAACTGCAGGGCGCGCGCATCCACACCGACATGATCACCGTCACCGGCACCGAGAATCTGCTGATGGCGGCCACGCTGGCCCAGGGCGAGACCGTGCTGGAAAACGCCGCGCGCGAGCCGGAGGTGACGGACCTGGCCAACATGCTGGTCGCGATGGGCGCCAGGATCGACGGTATCGGCACCGACCGCCTGGTGATCCAGGGCGTCGACAGCCTGCATGGCACCAAACATGCGGTGATCTCGGACCGCATCGAAGCCGCGACTTTCCTGTGCGCGGTGGCGGCCGCCGGCGGCGACATCCGCATCACCCGCACCCGCACCGACATCTTCGACGTCGCGCTGGACAAGCTGCGCGAGATGGGCCTGCACCTGAGCGTGGAAGGCGATTCGATCCGCGCGCGCATGGATGGCCGTCCGCAGCCGGTGTCGTTCCGTACCACCGAATACCCGGGCTTCCCGACCGACATGCAGGCCCAGTTCATGGCGGTAAACACCATCGCCTCCGGCCCGAGCCGCGTGACCGAGACCATTTTCGAGAACCGCTTCATGCACGTGCAGGAAATGAACCGCCTCGGCGCGCAGATCTCGATCGAGGGCAACACCGCCTTCATGCGCGGCGTGGACCGCCTGGTCGGCGCGCCGGTGATGGCGACCGACCTGCGCGCGTCGGCCTCGCTGGTGATCGCCGGCCTGGCGGCCGAGGGAACGACTCTGGTCGACCGGATCTATCACCTGGACCGCGGGTATGACCGGATGGAAGACAAGTTGTCGGCGGTAGGGGCGGATATCGTCCGTATCAAATAAAGTTATCATTCGCTCAGTACCAGCATCAAACAACGTCGTCCCTGCCTTCGCAGGGACGACGGTGGTAGCTCAGCTATCCCATATTAAAGCAGTTACATGACCACTACTACCCAGGCCGGCAGCTCCCAGCTGATCCTCGCCCTGTCCAAAGGCCGCATCTTCGAAGACACGCTGCCGCTGCTGGCGGCCGCCGGCATCGAGGTCACCGAGAACCCGGAAACCTCGCGCAAGCTGATCCTGGCCACCAACGACCCCGGCGTGCGCGTGCTGATCGTGCGCGCCAGCGACGTGCCGACCTATGTCCAGCATGGCGCCGCCGACTTCGGCGTGGCCGGCAAGGACGTGCTGCTCGAGCATGGCGGCGAAGGGCTGTACCAGCCGGTCGACCTGCGCATCGCCTGCTGCCGCATGTCGGTGGCGGTGAACGCCGGCTTCGACTACGACAACGCGGTGCGCCAGGGTGCGCGCCTGCGCGTGGCGACCAAGTTCGTGAACACCGCGCGCCAGCACTTCGCCAGCAAGGGCGTGCACGTCGACCTCATCAAACTGTATGGCTCGATGGAGCTGGCGCCGCTGGTCGGTTTGTCCGACGCCATCGTCGACGTGGTCTCGACCGGCGGCACGCTGCGCGCCAACAACCTGGTCGAAGTCGAAAAGATCATGGACATCTCCTCGCGCCTGGTGGTGAACCAGGCCGCGCTCAAGCTCAAGCGCGAGCGCCTGCAACCGATCATCGAGGCCTTCGAACGCGCCTCCAAGCTGCAAGGTTAAGCAATGAACGTCACCATCCGCAAACTCGATTCCACCGCTGACGGCTTCAAGCAGCAGCTGACCAAGCTGCTCGCCTTCGAGGCCGAGACCGACGACGCCATCGAATCCGCCGTCGCAAAAATCCTGGCCGACGTGAAGGCGCGCGGCGACGCCGCCGTGCTGGAATACACGGTCAAGTTCGATCGCATTCCCGGCGGCGCCGCCACCATGGCCGCCTTCGACCTGACCCAGGACGAACTGCAGGCGGCGCTGGACGCGCTGCCGCAAGCCCAGCGCGCGGCCCTGCAGACCGCCGCCGACCGCATCCGCGTGTTCCACGAGCGCCAGAAGGGTGAACTGAACGGTTTTAGCTATACCGAGCCGGACGGCACGGTACTGGGCCAGCGCGTGACGCCGCTGGACCGCGTCGGCATCTACGTCCCGGGCGGCAAGGCGGCGTATCCGTCGTCGGTGCTGATGAACGCGATCCCGGCGCAAGTCGCGGGCGTAAAAGAAATCGTGATGGTGGTGCCGACCCCGGACGGCATCAGGAACCAGATGGTGCTGGCCGCCGCGGCGATCGCCGGCGTCACGCGCGTGATCACCATCGGCGGCGCCCAGGCCGTCGGCGCGCTGGCCTACGGCACCGAGACCATTCCCGCGGTCGACAAGATCGTCGGCCCCGGCAACGCCTACGTGGCTGCCGCCAAGCGCCGCGTGTTCGGCACGGTCGGCATCGACATGATCGCCGGCCCGTCGGAGATCCTGGTGCTGTGCGACGGCACCACCGACCCGGAGTGGGTCGCCATGGACCTGTTCTCGCAGGCCGAGCACGACGAGCTGGCCCAGGCCATCCTGCTGTGCCCGGACGCCGGCTACATCGCGCAGGTCGAAGCCAGCATCCATAAACTGCTGCCGACCATGCCGCGCAAGGACACGATCGCGACCTCGATGAGCGACCGCGGTGCCCTGATCAAGGTGCGCGACATGGAAGAAGCCTGCGCGATCGCCAACGACATCGCGGCCGAGCACCTGGAAATCTCCGCCGAGGCACCGCAGCAGTGGGCCGATCAAATCCGCCATGCCGGCGCCATGTTCCTGGGCCGCTTCTCGTCGGAGTCGCTGGGCGACTACTGCTGCGGCCCGAACCACGTGCTGCCGACCTCGCGCACCGCGCGCTTCTCGTCGCCGCTGGGCGTGTACGATTTCCAGAAGCGCTCCTCGGTCCTGTTCGTCAGCGAAGCCGGCGCCCAGACCCTGGGCAAGGTCGCGGCCGAACTGGCCTACGGCGAAGGCTTGCAGGCGCACGCGCGCAGCGCCGAATTAAGGCTGCAACCCGTGCGGTCGCAACCCGTGTCTGGCGACGACGCGCCATGACGGATTGGGTCGACCGGGTCTTTTGCGAGGATGCGCTGGCCGGCCTGGCGCGCATTCCCGACGGGTCCATCGACCTGATCCTGACCGACCCGCCGTACAACCTCGGCAAGGACTACGGCAACGATTCGGACCAGCTCAGCGTCGAGGATTACCTCGCCTGGACCGAAACCTGGATCGATGCCGCGCTGCCCAAGCTGAAGGACAACGGCAGCCTGTACCTGTTCCTGACCTGGCGTCACGCGCCCGAGATCTTCGTGATGCTCAAGAAGCGCATGACGATGATGAACGAGATCATCTGGGACCGCCGCGTGCCCTCGATGGGCGGCAGCACCCGCAGCTTCAGCTCGGTGCACGACACGATCGGCTTCTTCGTCAAGCGCAAGGATTATTATTTCGACCTGGACGCGGTCCGGATTCCCTACGACGCCGCCACCAAGAAGGCGCGCTCGCGCTCGATCTTCGTCGGCGCCAAGTGGCTGGAAGTCGGCTACAACCCGAAGGACATGTGGAGCGTGTCGCGCCTGCACCGCGAGCACGCCGAGCGGGTCGACCATCCTACCCAGAAGCCGCTCGAGATCATCGAGCGCATGCTCAAGGCGTCCTGCCCGCCGGGCGGCGTCGTGCTCGACCTGTTCATGGGCAGCGGCACCACGGCGGTGGCGGCCAAGCGGCTGGGACGGCACTATACCGGGTTCGAGCTGAATCCGGCGTATTGCGCGCTGATCGCGCAGCGGCTGGCGGCGCCGGTGGTGCCGGCCAAGAAGCGGGCTGCTGCCAGAAAAAAGACGAAGCTGATTTCGGACGACAAACTTAAGACCGTCATTCCCGCGGAGGCGGGAATCCAAGTTGCACGCATTCCGCAAACAAACCTGGGTTCCCGTCTTCGCGGGAACGACGTTCCTGATGAGCAGGCCGTAGAGGCTGACTCGAACGCACTTACCCAAGGAACCCCATCATGACCGACATCGACACCCTCATCGCCAACACGATCCGCGAAGACGTCCGTGCCGGCCATATCTACAAGGTGCCGGACGCCAGCGGCTACCTCAAGCTCGACGCCATGGAAAACCCGTACGCGCTGCCGGGCGATCTGCGCGAAGAGCTGGCCAAGCGCCTGGCCGACGCCGTCCTGAACCGCTATCCGGTGCCGTCGTACGCCACGCTCAAGGACAAGATCCGCGCCAAGCTGGGCGTGCCGGCGGGGTACGACGTCATCCTCGGCAACGGTTCCGACGAGATCATCTCGATTTTGGCCACCGCTTGCGCAAGGCAGGACCGGCGCGCCGTCATCCTGGCGCCGACCCCGGCCTTCGTGATGTTCCAGCGTTCGGCCCAGTTCGCGGGCATGGATTTCGTCGGCGTGCCGCTGAAGGAAGATTTTTCGCTGGACCTGCCGGCGATGCTGGCCGCGATCGCCGAGCACAAGCCGGCGCTGGTGTTCCTGGCCTACCCGAACAACCCGACCGGCAACCTGTTCGCCGCCGACGACGTGGTGGCGATCATCGAGGCGCTGGGCGAGACCGGTATCGCGGTGGTCGACGAGGCCTACCAGCCGTTCGCGCGCACCAGTTTCATGGCGCGCCTGCCCGAGTTTCCGAACATGGTGGTGATGCGCACACTGTCGAAGCTGGGCCTGGCCGGCATCCGCCTCGGCTACCTGGCGGCGGCACCCCTGCTGCTGGAGCAGTTCGACAAGGTGCGCCCGCCGTACAATATCAACGTATTGACCCAGGTGGCGGCCGAGTTCGCGCTCGACCACCTCGACGTGCTCGACGCCCAGGCCGCCAGCCTGAACGCCGCGCGGGGCGAACTGGCGGCCGCCATGGCGGCGCTGCCGGGCGTGACGGTGTACCCGTCGAGCGCGAATTTCATTACCGTGCGGGTGCCGGATGCGGAGAAGACCTGCGCTACACTGTTCGCAAAGAAGGTAATGATCAAGAATTTGAGTAAAATGCATGTATTGCTGGCCAACTGCATCCGCGTGACGGTCAGCACCCCGGAAGAGAATTCCGTATTCCTGAATGCCCTGAAGGCTTCCCTGTAATGACCCGCACCGCAGACATCACGCGCAACACCAGCGAGACGCAAATCCGCGTCGCGCTCAACCTCGACGGTACCGGCCGCCAGAAACTGAACACGGGCGTGCCCTTCCTCGACCACATGCTGGACCAGATCGCCCGCCACGGCCTGATCGACCTCGAGGTCGAGGCGGTCGGCGACCTCCACATCGACGACCACCATACCGTCGAGGACACCGGCATCACGCTGGGCATGGCGGTGGCCAAGGCTATCGGCGACAAGAAGGGCATCCGCCGCTACGGCCACGCCTACGTACCGCTGGACGAGGCGCTGTCGCGCGTGGTCATCGACTTTTCCGGCCGTCCGGGCCTGGAATGGCACGTGCCGTTCACCCGCGCCGCGATCGGCCGCTTCGACGTCGACCTCACCATCGAGTTCTTCCGCGGCTTCGTCAACCACGCCGGCGTGACCCTGCACGTGGACAACCTGCGCGGTGTGAATGCCCACCACCAGTGCGAAACCGTGTTCAAGGCCTTCGGCCGCGCGTTGCGCATGGCCAGCGAGCTGGACGACCGTGCGCTGGGCACGATTCCTTCGACCAAGGGCAGTCTCTGAACCCACCATGACGAACAAGATTGTTGTGATCGGCGGCCTGGGCAACCTGGGCTCGGTGGCGCAAGCCTTGCGCAGCGTCGCCCCCGAAGCCGACGTGATCATTGCCAGCACGGCGGCGGACATCGACCGCGCCGACCGCATCGTGCTGCCGGGGCAGGGCGCCATGCGCGACTGCATGACCAGCCTGCGCGAATCCGGCGCCGAGGCGGCGCTGCTGCGCGCCTTCAAGACGCGTCCGGTGATGGGCGTGTGCGTGGGCGAGCAGATGCTGTTCGAATCGAGCGAGGAAAACGGCGACACCCCGGGCCTGGGCCTGTTGCCCGGCAAGGTAGTGCGCTTCCAGCTGGACGGCCAGCTGCAGCCCGACGGCTCGCGCTTCAAGGTCCCGCAGATGGGCTGGAACCGCGTGCGCCAGACCCGCGCGCACCCGTTGTGGGACGGCGTCGAGGACGGCGCCTATTTCTATTTCGTGCACAGCTATTACGCGGTGCCGGGCGAGGCCGCCGACATCCTCGGCGAAACCGACTACGGCGGCCCGTACTGCTGCGCGGTCGCGCGCGACAATATCGTCGCCACCCAGTTCCACCCCGAAAAGAGCGCCGCCACCGGGCTGCGCCTGTATCGCAATTTCATCCACTGGAATCCCTGAACGTTCACGTTCACTCCCACGTTCACTCCCACGTCAACCAACCGACAACGACCATGCTGCTGATCCCCGCCATCGACCTGAAAGACGGTCACTGCGTTCGCCTGAAACAAGGCGATATGGACCTCGCCACCGTGTTTTCCGAAGATCCCGCCGAGATGGCGCTGCACTGGCTCAAGAAAGGCGCGCGCCGGCTGCACCTGGTCGACCTGAACGGCGCGTTCGCGGGCAAGCCGAAGAACGAAGCCGCGATCAAATCGATCCTGCAAATCGTGCAGGAATACGCCGAAGACAACGACCTGGACGAGATCCCGGTCCAGCTGGGCGGCGGCATCCGCGACCTCGACACCATCGAGCGCTACCTGGACGACGGCATCAGCTACATCATCGTCGGCACCGCCGCCGTGAAGAACCCGGGCTTCCTGCACGACGCCTGCGGCGCCTTTCCGGGCTCGATCATCGTCGGCCTGGACGCCAAGGACGGCAAGGTGGCGACCGACGGCTGGAGCAAGATGTCCGGCCACGAAGTCATCGACCTGGCCAAGAAGTTCGAAGGCTACGGCGTGGAATCGATCGTCTACACCGACATCGGCCGCGACGGCATGATGGGCGGCGTGAACATCGAAGCCACCGTCAAGCTGGCGCAAGCCGTCAAGATCCCGATCATCGCCTCGGGCGGCGTGCACAACCTGGCCGACGTCGAAGCGCTGTGCGCGGTGCAGGACGAAGGCATCGAGGGCGTGATCTGCGGCCGCTCGATCTACGAGGGCACCCTGGACCTGAGCAGCGCGCAGGAGCGCGCGGATGCGCTGACCGAGGGTGCGCAGGCCTGAACGATGAGTGGATGCGGCGCCGATTCGGCTACGCACCCTGAACGTCGTCCCTGCCTTCGCAGGGGCGACGGGTTTGAAGTCAACATATAAATCATGCTCGCAAAACGCATCATCCCCTGCCTCGACGTCACCGGCGGCCGCGTCGTCAAGGGCGTCAATTTCACCGAGCTGCGCGATGCCGGTGATCCGGTCGAGATCGCCCGCCGCTACGACGGCCAGGGCGCCGACGAGATCACCTTCCTCGACATCACTGCCTCGAGCGACGGCCGCGACCTGATCCTGCCGATCATCGAGGCGGTCGCGTCCACCGTGTTCATTCCGCTGACCGTGGGCGGCGGCGTGCGCAAGGTCGAGGACGTGCGCCGCCTGCTGAACGCCGGCGCCGACAAGGTGTCGATGAACACCTCGGCCGTCATCAACCCGGAGCTGGTGTTCGAGGCCGCGCAGAAGCACGGTTCCCAGTGTATCGTGGTGGCGATCGACGCCAAGCAGGTGGCGCCCGGCAAATGGGAAGTATTCACCCACGGCGGCCGCAACCCGACCGGGCTGGACGCGGTGGAATGGGCACGCAAGATGGAAAGCCTGGGCGCTGGCGAACTGCTGCTCACTTCCATGGACCGCGACGGCACCAAGTCAGGCTTCGACCTGGGCCTGACCCGCGCCGTATCGGATGCGGTCGGCATTTCCGTCATCGCCTCGGGCGGCGTCGGCGGTCTGCAGGACCTGGCCGACGGCATCCTCGAAGGCCACGCCGATGCGGTGCTGGCCGCCAGCATCTTCCACTACGGGCAGCACACGGTCGGCGAGGCCAAGCGCTTCATGCTGGAGCGTGGCATTCCTGTGCGCCTGGACTAACAGAGAACACATGGCAACTCCGACCACGACCCCATCCATTCCTGGCCAACCCTGGCTGAAAAAAATCAGGTGGGACGAACACGGCCTGGTGCCGGTGATCGCCCAGGAAGCGGCCAGCGGCGCCATCCTGATGTTCGCCTGGATGAACCGCGAAGCATTGGCCAAGACCGTGGAGCTGGGCGAAGCGGTGTACTGGAGCCGCTCGCGCAAGAAACTGTGGCACAAGGGCGAAGAGTCCGGTCACGTCCAGAAAGTGCTGGAAATCCGCCTCGACTGCGACGAGGACGTGGTGCTCTTGAAGGTCGAGCAGGCCGGCGGCATCGCCTGCCATACCGGACGCCACTCCTGCTTCTTCCAGAAGTTCGAGAACGGCGACTGGCACAGCGTCGAGCCGGTGCTGCGGGACCCCGACACGATTTACACCAATCCGAAGAAAAAGCCTTCGAAGACGACCCCATGAGTTTCAACCTTGACCAACTGGCGGCGACCATCGAGTCACGCAAGCCGGAACACGGCGGCGACCCCGCCACCTCCTACGTCGCCAAGCTGTTCGCCAAGGGCGACGATGCGATCCTGAAAAAGATCGGCGAAGAAGCGGTCGAGACCGTGATGGCGGCCAAGGACGTGCGCGCCGGCGCCGATCCTGCCAAGCTGCTGTACGAAACCGCCGACCTGTGGTTCCATTCGATGGTGTTGCTGGCGCGTTTCGGTTTGTCGCCGCAGCAAGTGATCGACGAACTGGGCCGGCGCGAAGGCGTGTCCGGCATCGACGAGAAAGCGGCGCGTCCGCAGGACTGAGGCCGCGGCGTCACGCGGCTGTCATGCCGGCCGGGTAGACTGGTCGCCCGTCCCTCTTGTCATGGGTGAAAGCGCCACAAGATAATCTTCTGGAGAGAACATGGATAACTGCATTTTCTGCAAGATCGCCGCGAAGCAGATTCCGGCCAGCGTGGTGTACGAGGACGATGAAGTGCTCGCATTCAAGGACATCAACCCGGCCGCGCCGGTGCACCTGCTGGTGATCCCGAAGCAGCACGTGGCTTCGCTGTCGGACTGCACCGATGCCCATGCGCCGCTGCTGGGCCGGATGCTGGCGCTGGCGCCGAAGCTGGCGGCGCAGCACGGCATCGCCGTCAGGCAGGGCGCGGACGGCCAGCGCAGCGGCGGCTACAAGACGCTGTTCAACGTCGGTCCGGATGGCGGGCAGGAGGTCTACCACCTGCACCTGCACGTGTACGGCGGCGCGCGGCCGTGGCGCGGCTTGGGCACTTGATGACAAAGGGTCGGCAAGGCGCCGGCCACCGGCAAGGATGCATCGCGTGCCGGTACCAGGGGCCTTATTTACCTGGGGAAAGAGGGCATTCCCGCCCCGCATGGCTTATACTGCGCGTGAGCCTTTCAGGCATTGAAGCGCGAATGAATTATCGGGCATGGGTCCCGGCAAGGAGAAAACAATGGGCGGTTTGAGCATTTGGCACTGGGTGATCGTGCTGGTCGTGGTAGTCATCATTTTTGGCACGGGCAAGCTGAGGAACGCCGGTTCGGACCTGGGCAAGGCCGTCAAGGGCTTCAAGGATGGCGTCAAGGGCGACGAAGACAAGCCGGTCGCGGGCACGACGCAGCCGCCGGTCCCGCCGCAGCAAGTGGCCGACAAGGGCACCATCGACGTCGAGACGCGCGAAAAAAGCCGTTTCTAATCGGTCCGCACTGAACGCATGATCGATCTCGGTCTTACCAAGCTCGCCGTCATCGGCGCGGTGGCGCTGGTTGTCATCGGCCCCGAAAAACTGCCGAAGGTGGCCCGCATGGCCGGGACGCTGTACGGCCGTGCCCAGCGTTACCTGCACCAGGTGAAGTCGGAGGTATCGCGCGAGATCGAAATGGAAGAATTGCGCAACCTGCACAAGGAAGTGCAGGAAAGCGCGAACAACTTCAAGTCCGGGGTCGGCACCTTCAAGACCGAGGTCGAGGACACGGTGTCCTCGCACATGGGCGAGGTCGAGTCGGCCTGGCACGGCGGCGACGACGCGGCCACGCCGGCCGCGTTCGATACGCCGGCCACGGTCTCGCAGGACGACATCGAGCGCAAGGTGCGTGACTTCCGCCGCAAGAAGCTGGTGCGCACCTCGAGCGTGCCGGCCTGGTTCAAGAATCGCCAGGGGACGCGCCAGCACGTGCTGTCCGGCGCCGCCCGCGTCAGGAAGTTCCGTCCCGGCGTCAAATCCAACACATCCTTTTTCTGATGACCCAAGAAGCCGCGGGCGAAGAAACCTTCATTTCCCACCTGGTCGAACTGCGTGACCGCCTGGTCAAGGCCGCCATCGGCGTGGCCATCGTCTGCGGCGCGCTGATGCTGTGGCCGGGCCCGGCGATGATCTACGATTTCCTGGCCGCCCCGATGCTGGCCTCGCTGCCGGTGGGCGCCAAGATGATCGCCACCGGCGTCGCCGCGCCGTTCCTGGTGCCGATGAAAGTGACCCTGGTGCTGGCCCTGCTGCTGGCGCTGCCCTGGGTGTTCTACCAGGCTTGGGCCTTCATCGCCCCCGGCCTGTATGCCCACGAAAAGCGGCTGGTGCTGCCGCTGGTGATCTCGTCGTCGCTGCTGTTCATCTCGGGCGTGGCGTTCTGCTACTTCTTCGTGTTCGGGCGCGTGTTCCACTTCATCAGCAACTTCGCGCCGGCCTCGATCGCGGTGATGCCGGACATCGAGAACTACCTCGATTTCGTGATGTCGATGTGCCTGGCCTTCGGCGCCACCTTCGAAGTGCCGGTGGTGGTCGTGATCCTGGTGCGCATGGGCATCGTCAGCGTCGAAAAGCTGAAGTCGATCCGCCCGTACGCCATCGTCGGCGCCTTCGTCATCGCCGCCGTCGTCACGCCGCCGGACGTGGTCAGCCAACTGGCGCTGGCGATCCCGATGTGCCTGCTGTTCGAACTGGGGCTGCTGCTGGCGCCGGTGTTCGTGCGCGTGACCCAGGCGCCCGAAGAACACGCCTGAATCTTTTTCGTCTTATCTAGCCTGTCGGAAACTTTTACACCGGGTGGCCGCCGTGTTTCGCGTGCGCGGCCAACCCATTGATTTAGAAAAAAATTTTCCCGCAGGCATTATTTTTGCTTCATCTCCACGACCACGCTGGAGATATCATGAAGCTCATCAAACACATCCTGTCCGCCGCCGTCCTGAGTGCGTGCGCCATCGCTTCCGCCACGCCGCTGTTCGTCGGTTCCTGGCACCTGAACGCCGGACCTTCCTACATGACCGAGCCGGCGCGCTACACGGCCCAGGAAGCCGCCGCCTACCTGTTCGGCGGCGACGCCAGGGACTACGTGATCTCGACCCTCGGCGACGTCGTCGGCGACATCGACCACCAGGCCTGGTACGACCTGCATGGCCTGGGCATCGTGCACCTGTCCCAGGATTTCGTGGCGGATAAGGGCGCGGCCGGGATCTACGACGCCACCGGCGACGCTTCGGCGCTGGTGCGGGACCACCTGTACGAGGGCAGCGGGGCCTACCCGTACGTGAACTACGCGTTCCGCGTGGGCGGCCCGGAGACCAACGTGCCGGAACCGATGTCGGTCGGCTTGCTGGGCGCCGGCCTGCTCGGCATGGGGCTGGTGGGCCGCAAGCGCGGCGCGCGGCGCTGAGCGCATCGGTTTTCCACGACGGCGCCGTTCAGTGCGACGGTGGCATATGGCATGGGTCCCCGCCTGCGCGGGGACGACGGGCATGTGCAGCAGCTTGACGCTGCTGCCCGGTGGGACTTTATTGCATCAACTGCCCGATCACCCGCACCGGCGCATTGCCGTAACCGAGGAACTGGTCGTGGAATTCCTTCAAATCGAAACGGTCGCCGAGTTGCTGCCTGCGCCGCTCGCGCAGTTCCATGATGTCGCTGTAGCCGCTGAAGTAGCTGCTCAGCTGCACCGACGATAGTTGCGCCCGCTTCCACTTCTCCGCGGCTTCCTGCGGGGTCTGGAAGGCCTGGCGCACCAGCAGGTCGATGGCCTGTTCGCGCGTCATGCCCTGCACGTGCACGCTGTAGTCGAGGATGGTGTTGGAAACGCTGCGCAGGTTCCACTTGCACCACATCAGCCACAGCTCGGGGGCGTTGTCGCCGTAACCGGCATCGAGCATCATGCGCTCGCCGTACACGGCCCAGCCTTCGACCATGGCGCCGTTGCCGAACAGCGCCTTCACCAGCGAGGGCGAGCGGTTGGCGTTCATCAGCTGGGTGTAGTGGCCGGGGATCGCCTCGTGGATGTTCAGGATCTGCAGCATCCAGTTGTTGTACTCGCGCAGGCTGCTTTCGGCCTGCTCGGGCGTCAGGCCATCCAGCGGCGTCACGTTGTAATAGGTCTTGTCCTTGGGACGGTAGGGGCCCGGCGCGTCGATGCTGGCGCCGGCCACGCCGCGCTGGTACAGCGGCGTCTCGCGCACTTCCAGGGGTTTGCTGGGGTCGATCGTCACCAGCTTGTTCCTGATCACGTAGTCCTGCAGCTGGGGAATCTGGCGCCGGATCTCGGGCAGGAAGTTGGCCGGGGTGGTGTGCTGCAGCGAGAGCTTGTCGATCACCATGACGATCTTCCGGTAGCGGTCCTGCGGCTTGGCGGTGCGGCCCATCGTCTTGTCCCACAAGCCATCCGCCAGGCCGTCCATGCGCGTCAGCAGTTCCTCGCGCGCGGCCAGCGCCTTGCGGTAGGTCTGCTCGCCGGTATTGGCGGACTGGATCTCGAAGGCGAACTTCTGCTCGTATAACGCCTTGCCGATGCGGAAGGAACGCGCGCGCTGCATTTGCGCCTGCGATCGATCGAGGTCGTTCAGGTAGTCGACCCAGGCCAGCACCGCCGTGCCGGCATTCGCGACGCGCTGCGCGAAGATCGCCTTTTCCTGCGCCGACAGGATCGATTCCTGGGCCGCCTTGCCGAGGTCGGCCAGCACCACCAGCGTGCCCGGCGCCTGGCCGATCGCCAGCTGGGTGTGTTCGCGCGTCGGGTTGACGATCGAGGCACGCGCCGCCTGGTAGTAGGCCGGTACGTCGGCCAGGCGTTTCATGATGGTGCGCAGCCGCTGCGGCTTGGCCGCGTATTCCGTGTTCAGGATCAGGTCGAGCGGCTGGGCCACGTTGTACTGGGCCGGGTTCCATTCGAACTCGCGGAAGGTGCTCAGGCGCCAGCGGTCGGCGCGCAGTTTATTGAGCAGCAGCGCCAGGTCGGTGCGCTGGTTGGGCGACAGCTTGTCGGCGTTCAGCTTGCCGAACTTGTCGAGCCACTCGTCGATGAAGGCGAGCTGCTTGCTGCGCGTGGCCGTGTCGGGAATGGTCAGCTTGGCGGCGGCGTCGAACTTGCCGACGTAGATGCCGTTTTCGGGGTCGATGCGCCACAGCGCGCTGACGAACTGCATCGACAGCGTGTCCATGAAACGGTCGTTGCGGTTCTGGGCAGTGGCCGCGGAGGGCGGTGCCGGCGCCGCCGCTGCGGCTACCGCCGCCGCGGCGGCGACCGGTGCGGCCTTGGATGCCGTTTTTGCGGGCGCTTTGGCCCTGGCGCTGCTGCCGTGCTTGGCCTTGGCGGCCTTGCCGGGGCGCGCATCGGCCGCCGGCGCCAGCGCGAAGCTGGTCAGCATGACGGCGAGCGCGAGTTTCGATTTCATCATTGATCTGTCTGCCTGATAAAGATAAAGGGCCAGATGGCGCGCGCGTACCGATCAGCGCGCGGCGGGGCGACAGGTTAGCACCATTCGCCGGCCCTGCGGAATCCTGAAACAATACGTCACGAATGCCAGTCCGCGATCGAGGCCGGACGCGGATCCTGCGAGCCCGCCAGCCCGGCCTGCAGCATCGCCAGCATGTCGCCGGGCGACATGCGCGCCGACAGGTCGCTGCCTTCGAGCAGGCTGTCGGCCAGGTCGCGCTTGTGGCGGTGCAGGTCGACGATGCCTTCCTCGATCGTATGGCGCGCCACCAGGCGGTAGATCGTGACCGGCCGCTGCTGGCCCATGCGATGGGCACGGTCCGACGCCTGGTCTTCCACCGCCGGATTCCACCACGGGTCCATATGGATGACGTAATCGGCAGCGGTGAGGTTGATCCCGACCCCGCCGGCCTTGAGCGAAATCAGGAACAAGTCGCCGTCGCCGGCCTGGAAGGCATCCACGCGGCGCTTGCGCTCCTGCATCGGCGTCGAACCATCCAGGTACTGGTAGCGGATGCCGCGCGCGTCGAGGTGCTGGCGGATCAGCGTCAGGTGGTCCACGAACTGGCTGAACACCAGCGCCTTGTGGCGGTTCTCCAGCAGTTCGTCCGCCAGGCGCGCGAAGGTCTCGAGCTTGCTGCTGCGAATGCCGCTGTCGGGCGCCACCAGCTGCGGATTGCAGCAGGCGCGGCGCAGCTTCATCATCTCGGCCAGGATCTGGATCGATTTCTGACTCTGCGGCGCCTCCAGCGTGGCCAGCCGGTCGAGCGCTTCGCGCCGCAGCGATTCGTACAGCGCCGTCTCTTCCTGGCTGAGCTCCACCGGCAGTACGATCTCGGTGCGCGGCGGCAGCTCGGACAGTACCTGGGACTTGGTGCGGCGCAGGATGAACGGTTGCGTCAGGCGGCGCAGGCGCGTGCGCGCGGCCAGCTCGGCGCGTTTATCCTGCGCTTTTTCGATCGGGCCGGCGAAACGCAGGTTGAACTGGTCGCTGCTGCCGAGCAGGCCCGGATTGATGAACCTGAACAGGTTCCACAGTTCGCCCAGGTGGTTTTCCAGCGGCGTGCCGGTGGCCACCATCCGGAAATCCCCGCGCAGGGCCATCACCGCCTGCGAGCGGCGCGTGTGCGCGTTCTTGATCGCCTGCGCCTCGTCCAGCACGATGGTGTGCCAGCGCGTGCCCGCAAAGCGCTCGGCCTCCAGCTGCAGCAGGCCGTAGCTGGCGACGATCACGTCGAAGGCACCGGCGTCCTTCAGCATCGCCTCCCTGTCGCCGCCGCCGAACAACTTGACGTTCAGGGTCGGCGCGAAGCGCGCGGCCTCGGCCATCCAGTTGGTGGCCACCGAGGTCGGCGCCACCACCAGGGTCGGACCGCCGGGCGCGCGCGCCAGGATCAGGGCCAGCGCCTGCAGCGTTTTACCGAGACCCATGTCGTCGGCCAGGCAGGCGCCCACGCCCCAATGCGCCAATCGCGCCAGCCACTCGAAGCCTTCGAGCTGGTAGTCGCGCAGCTCGGCCTGCAGCGTGGACGGCAGTTGCGGCTTGTATTCGGCATGCGCCTGCATGTGTTTCATATGCTTGCGCCATGCGGCGTCGGCATCGACTTCGCCGGCATCCTGGGCCATCTCTTCCAGCGCGAAACTGGCCAGCGGGTGGAAGCGCAGGGCCTCCTCGTCCGCATCGCTGTAGGCCGACAAGTCCATCAGGCGGCGGTGCAGTTCGTGGGTGAGGGCCAGGAACTGGTTGTCGCCGAGCGCGATGAAACGGTCTTCCTTCAGGCGCGACAGCAGTTCGCGCAAATCCATCACCCGGTGTTCGTCGACCTGCACTTCGCCGTTGGCGGCGAACCAGTCCTTGTCGCGCCGGATGTTCAGGCGCACCGATTTCGAACTCACCTTTTTCGAGACGCGGAAGGATTCGCCTTCCGGCCAGCCGATGACCACCCGGCCCGGATCCAGCTCCTGCAGCTCGGCCAGCAGCTCCAGGCAGCCGATCGGCGACGCCAGCAGCCATTCGCCGTGCTCGTCCTCGGCGCCTTCCAGCGCATGGCAGTCGGCCAGCAACTGGCGCTCGGCCTCGCGTTCGGCGTTCAAGTCGCGCCGCGCTTCCATGCGGATGCCGTTCACGTCGGCGATCACGCTCTCGGCCCCGTCGCCGGGGCGCACATAGGGGCCGGCGTCGGGTAGCGGCCGCACCAGGATGCGGATGCGCAAGCCCTGCTGGTAGGGCAGCAGGTGCAGGTGCAGGCGCGCGTCGGCCGCCACCTGCTCGATGTCGCCGGGGCTGCTGCCGATGTCGGACTGCACCGTCACGACCGTCGAGATCGCACTGATCGCCTGCAGCACGCGGCGCTCGGCCGCCAAAGGGACCGCCAGGCCATCGCCGACGATGGCGCCGATGCGGCGGTGCTCGTCGCGGATGCGCACGATGCGCAGGCGGGTCGGCGTCTCGCGCGTGACCACGGATTCGCCCTGCTGGTCCGTCAACCTGGGCTGCAGCGTGATGTGCACCTGGCCGCCGCCGGCGCGCACCATCAGTTGCGGCTCGCCCGGCAGCAGTTCGATGCGGGTGCCGGAATCCATCCAGAACAGCAGCGGATGGCCGACCAGCGCGCCCAGCGCCCGGTCGAGGTCGAATTCGTAGCGGGTGCCGGTGCCGCTGTAGTAGCGGTGGGCGCCGATGGCGGCCGCCACCTGCACGTCCTGGGCGGTGAGGAAATCCAGCTCGGCCGCTTCCTCGGCCAGGCGCTTCAGGCCGATGGCGCGGCCGCGGCTCCAGCCGCCCTGGGCGTCGCGTTTCTGTTCGCGCGGCTCGATGGCGCGCACGCCCATGTGCTCGTCGTAGCCGATCATCCAGGCCAGGCGCGATTCCCTGACCACTTCCACGTTCACCGCCGGCTGCAGGTTGATCAGCGCGTTCAACTGGCGCTCCCACGGTTCCTCGCGCTCGAACCAGAGCGCCATGTCGACGAAGCGGTGGCGCTGGCGCAGCGCGATCGCGCGCTGGTCGATACCGACCATGCCGAGCGCGCCCAGCACCGATCCGATCTGGGCCGCGATGAAGTCGAAGCCGGCGGCTTGCGCCACGTCCATCTGCTGATCGAGCAGGCCCTGCTTGTCGATCAGCTGCGGCATGGCCAGCCAGTGGTGCAGCAAGGCGCGGAACATCACCGGCTGCAGCGCCGTTTCCCAGTTGCGCGAGGGGAGCACCTCGGCGTCGACGGTGCCGCCGCGGATCTGGCGCAGCATCGACAGCTGCTGGTAGACCGCGGTGTCGTGGCTTTGCACGGCGCGCGTGGCGGCGTCCAGGTAACCGTCCAGCGCCTTCTGGCGCTTCGGATCGCCGCTCCTCAGCAGGGCGGTGACGTACAGGTGGCCGCCGATGCCTTCGAACACGGCCTTCCTCTTGCCAGTCTCGCGCCGCAGCGTTTTCAAGGCCTTGTCGAAGCCGGCCAGCGCCTCGTCGACGTCGCCGCGCAGCAGCTGCAGCACGCTGCGGTAATACAGGGTGGCGGACTCGTCCAGGTCGTCCAGCAGCGCGCCGGCCGCGTCCAGGCGACCGCACAGGATCAGGTGCTCGGCCAGCGCGCTGCGGAGGTTCATCGAGGCGCCGCCCTGCGCCACCGTCTCCTCGGCGTAGGCGCGGATCGGCGGCGCGCTGGCCGGTTCGCGCTGGACATGGTTCACCAGCACCGCCAGCACGTCGTCGCGCACCGCGCCGTTGATGCGTTCCATCAGTTCGGGCTCGAAGGGGCGGGCGCAGATGTCGACCAGCGGGTGCAGGTAGGCCGCCTCGTGGCAGCGCAGGCAGGCGCTCAAGAGCGTCGCCACCGTCTTCGGCCCTTCGCCGCCGAGCAGTGCCATGCGCAGCAGGGCCACGCCCTGGCGGTAGCTGCGCAGCATGGGCGTGCCCTGCCAGTCGAGGCGCAACGGCGTCACCGTCTGGTAGACCTCGCGCAGGCCATTGAACTGGCGTGCCTGCAGCGCCCAGGCGATCGCCGGCCATGCCGCTTCCGGGGCGACGACGTAGCCGCGCGAGGGCAGTTCGCCGAGCAGCCCGGCGTCGCGCAGGCGCTCCAGCGGTTCGGTCAGGTCGCCCTCGTGACGGCTTTCCTCGAGCACGGACAAGTGCTCGTGGATGCGGCGCCGGCCCATCGGCTCGCCGGCCAGCGCCAGCAGCGCCAGCACCAGTTTTTCGCGCGAGTCGCGGCCGTCGAACCGTTCGCGCAGCGCTTCTTCCGTCATGCCTTCAGGTTTTCGATCTCGACCGAGGGCAAGTCGGCAGGCACCGGCATCTCGAACACGCGCAGGTAGAAATACAGCTCGGCCTGCAAGGTGCGCACGATGCTGTCCGCCTTGCGGAAGCCGTGGCCCTCGCCCTCCAGCGTCAGGTAGGCCACCGGCACGCCGCGCGCGCGCAGGGCATCGACCATCACCTCGGATTGCGGCGGCGGCACCACCTTGTCGTCCAGGCCCTGGAAGAAGATCATCGGGCGCGCCAGCTTATCGGTGTGGTTGATCGGCGAGCGCTCGGCATACACGGCGTCCGCCTGCGCCTTGGGGGCGATCAGGTATTCGTTGTAGCGCGATTCGAACTTGTGCGAGTCGGCGTCCAGGCCTTTTAAATCCGACACGCCATAGTAGCTGGCGCCGGCCTTGAACACGTCGTGGAAGGCGAGGGCGCACAGGGTGGTCAGGCCGCCGGCGCTGCCGCCGCGGATCACCAGGCGTTCGCGGTCGACCAGGCCGCGCCCGGCCAGGTGCTGCGCGCCGGCGACGCAATCCTCGACGTCGACCACGCCCCACTGGCCGCGCAGCAGGTCGCGGTAGGCGCGGCCGAAACCGGTGCTGCCGCCATAGTTCACGTCCAGCACGGCGATGCCGCGGCTGGTCCAGAACTGGGTCGCCAGCTTCAGCGTGCTGGTGGCCATGCTGGTCGGGCCGCCGTGGCCGATCACCATCAGCGGCGGCAGCTCGCCCGGCAAGGGCTCGGCGTCCCTGTTTTGCGGCGGGTAATAAAAGGCGTACGCGGTCCGGCCGTTCGCGCTCGGGTAGCCGATGCTGTGCGGGACCGACAGGTAGCCCGCGTCCGGCACGGTCTCGATCGAGCGCGCCAGCACCGCCTGCCCGCCGCCGGCGAGGTCGATCCGCACGACTTGCGCCGCGATGGTCGGCGCGCCGCCCAGGAAGGCGATCGTCTCCCCCTGCACGCGCAGTTCGCGGATTTCCTGGTACGGATTGTCGATCGGCGCGAGCGCGCCGCTGGCCGTGTCCAGGCGCGCCAGGCGGCTGACGCCATCCTCGATGTAGGTGCAGGCGATCTCGCGCGCCGAGATGAAACCGTACATCGCATTGCCGAACACCCAGTGCGGGCCGCCGAATTCGGCCTGGCGTGCGCACAGCGGATGGACCACGCCGCCGTCGAAACGGTACAGGTTCCACCAGCCGCTGCGGTCGGAGACGAAGTGCAGCACCCCGTCAGGTGCCCATTCCGGCTGGCAGATCGATTCGTCGGCGCCGCCGGCCACCAGGCGGCCGTCGACCAGGGTGCCGTCGTCCGCGATGTCGGCCAGCCACAGCTCGGTACCCTGCCAGGGCATGCGCGGGTGATCCCAGCTCAGCCAGGCGAGCTGTTTGCCGTCCGGGGACAGGCGCGGCGACGAATAGAAATCGTTACCGTCCACCAACACCGTCTCGCTGCCGTCGAAGGCCACGGCGCAGATCGTGTTGACCGGGTAGGCGGCGCCGCTCGTATGGTCCTCGCGTACCGCGACCAGGCGTGCGCGTGCCGCATCCAGCACGAAATCGGCATGGCGCAGCGCGCCGCCGGCGCTGACGGGGACCGGTTCGCCGGCGCCATCCGCATCGATGCGGTAGATGCGGTTGTCGGCGAAATTCGAGAACCACACCGTGCCGCCCGCCGCCAGCAGCGCGCCGCCGCCGTACTCGTGCACGCGGGTGCGCACGTTGAACGGGGCCGGCGTCAGCTCCTCGATGGTCGCGCCGCGCTGCCGCAACAGAGTGTTGCGGCCGCCTTCGGCGGCGCGTCCGGCCAGCCACAGCACGTCGCCGCCGTCGAGCGCGATCGACGACAGGGGCGTGGCGCCGGCGGCCACCACGGCGGCGGTGATCGGGGAAGTCCAGGTGCCGCAGGGCGCCTGGGTGCGGGATGGGTCTGGCATGGGATGGTTCCTGGCAGATGGGCGGAGTCATATTATAAGAGCCCTTCCGCGGCCATGCCGGGCGACGAAGGATGCGGACCGGACCCCGCATAAATGCGATAATAGACGTTTGCCCGCGATTCCCGCGTCGACTTTTCCTTCACAGGTTGTCATCCATGCCACAATTCGCCCCGCTCCAGAATGATACTTTCCTGCGTGCGCTGCTGCGCCAGCCGACCGACTACACGCCGGTGTGGCTGATGCGCCAGGCGGGGCGCTACCTGCCTGAATACCGCGCCAGCCGCGCGCGCGCCGGTTCCTTCCTGGGCCTGGCCAAGAACCCGGATTTCGCCACCGAAGTGACGCTGCAGCCGATCGACCGCTACCCGCTGGACGCATCGATCCTGTTCTCGGACATCCTGACGGTGCCGGACGCGATGGGCCTGGGTTTGTATTTCGAAGAGGGAGAAGGCCCGAAATTCGAGCGTACCGTGCGGACCGAAGCCGACGTCGCCGCGCTGCGCGTGCCGGACATGGACTCGCTCGACTACGTGTTCAAGGCCGTGACCCAGATCCGCACCGCGCTGAATGGCCGCGTGCCGCTCATCGGTTTTTCGGGCAGTCCCTGGACCCTGGCCTGCTACATGGTCGAAGGTCAGGGCTCGCGCGAGTTCCACACCATCAAGAAGATGCTGTATGCGCGTCCGGACCTGATGCACCGCATCCTGGAGACCAATGCCGATGCGGTGGCGCACTACCTGAACGCCCAGATCGACGCCGGCGCCCAGGCCGTCATGATCTTCGACTCCTGGGGTGGCGCGCTGGCCGACGGCGCCTACCAGGCGTTCTCGATGCGATACATGCAGAAGGTGCTGGCCCAGCTGCAGCGCGAGAAGGACGGCGTGCGCATTCCGGCGATCGTGTTCACCAAGGGCGGCGGCCTGTGGCTGGACGAGCTGGCCGACATCGGCGCCGACGCGCTCGGCCTGGACTGGACGGTGAACCTGGGCCGCGCACGCGCGCTGGTCGGCGACCGCGTCGCCCTGCAGGGCAACCTCGACCCGGCGATCCTGTTCGCCGCCCCGGACCAGATCCGCGTCGAGGTGGAAAAGGCACTGGCCAGCTACGGCGCGCCGGGTAGCAACCATGGCCATGTGTTCAACCTCGGGCACGGTATCTCGCAATTCACGCCGCCGGAATCGGTGACGGCCATGGTCGAAGCGGTGCATGACTTCAGCCGGCGCCAACGTGCTGCCTGAATTCGGCAAAATCATACTTATTCACAAAACGCTGCGCCCTTCCGAGGCCGGCTGTGGAAATGCCCAGCGCCTGTATTGATGTGCTAAGCCATTGATTATAAAAGGTTTTGTGAGGGCGGCGCCGGGCGTCCCCACGAGGTTTGCGGGATGTGCGGGAGGCTACAGGCAAACTGTTCAGTCCCTTGTTCACAAAGTTATGCACAGCTTCTGTGCATAATCCAAAAAAGTGCTTGGTTTACCGTGGTTTACAGGTTTTCTTCAAGTGTTGCATCAGGATTGTGCTGCGCTGCGCTCGAGTTCTTCACCGGAAATGCACAGTTATGCACAGAAGCAGCCGAGCGATGAGAACTTTCGACAGCTCCAATTCCTGTTTTCTAAGTCTTTGAATTAATTGAATAAAATAATTTGTAGACTTGAGGAATTGCCAAGTGCTTTGATCTAACGTAAACCTTTGTCCCGGTCAAGGTTTCCATTTTCCACAAAGTTTTCCACAGTTTTCCACAGCATCGCTACAAGGCCTTCATACGTGTCGTACTGCATCCTGCAAATCGCCCTCGATACACCGCTCGACAGCGTGTTCGACTACCGTTGGCCATGCGAATCCGGCAGCGAACCGCGGGTCGGGCAGCTGGCGCTGGTCAGCTTCGGCCGGCGCGAAGCGGTAGGGGTGATCGTCGCCGTGAAACAGGAGACCGATGTCCCGGCCGACAAGCTGAAGGATGCATTGGCGGTGCGCAGCCAGCTGCCGCCGCTGTCCGGCCAGTGGCTGGCGCTGACGCGCTTCGCCGCCTCCTATTACCACCGGCCGCTGGGGGAAGTGGCGATGCCGGGCCTGCCGAAGAATCTGCGGCTGTCGACCACGGTGGCGCTGGACCGCGCGCTCAAGAAGCTGGCCAAGCTGCCCGACACGCATGACGCCACCCCGGCCGGCGTGCCGGTGCTGAACCCGGAACAGCAGCAGGCCGCCGGTGCCATCGGCGGCGCCACCGGTTTTACGCCGCAGCTGCTGTACGGCGTCACCGGGAGCGGCAAGACCGAGGTCTACCTGCAGGCTTGCGCCCAGGTGCTGGCGCGCGATGCCGACGCACAGATCCTGGTGCTGGTCCCGGAGATCAACCTGACGCCGCAGCTGGAAGCCAATATCCGCGCGCGCTTCCCGGGCGTGATGCTGGCGACCCTGCACAGCAGCCTGTCGGAGGGCGAGCGCATGCTGCACTGGCTGGCCGCGCACCAGGGCCGCGCCCGCATCGTGCTCGGCACCCGGCTGGCGATCCTGGCCTCGCTGCCGAACCTGAAACTGATCGTCATCGACGAGGAGCACGACCCGTCCTACAAGCAGCAGGAAGGCTTGCGCTACTCGGCACGCGACCTGGCCGTGTGGCGCGCGCGCCAGCTCGGCATTCCGATCGTGCTGGGTTCAGCCACGCCCTCGCTGGAAACCTGGCACCATGCCCAGACCGGCCGCTACCGCAAGCTGGCGCTGCGCGAACGCGCCGTGCGCGACGCCGTGCTGCCGCGCGTGCGCCTGATCGACATGGAGCGCGACAAGCCGAAGGACGGCCTCACGTCGACCCTGATGGGCGCGCTGCGCCATCGCCTCGAGCGCGGCGAACAGTCGCTGCTGTTCCTGAACCGGCGCGGCTATGCGCCGGTGCTGTGCTGCGACGCCTGCGGCTGGATCAGCAACTGCACCCGCTGCACCGCCAACATGGTGCTGCACCGCCCGGAGCACCGGCTGCGCTGCCACCACTGCTCGCTCGAACTGCGCATCCCGCATGCCTGCCCGACCTGCGGCAACATCGATCTGCAGCCGCTCGGACGCGGCACCCAGCGCATCGAGGAAGGGCTGCAGGCGATGTTCCCCGAGGCGCGCATCCTGCGCATCGACGCCGACTCCACGCGCCTGAAAGGCAGCGCCCAGGCCGCGTTCGACAGCGTGCACCGCGGCGAGGTCGATATCCTGATCGGCACCCAGATGGTGGCCAAGGGGCACGACTTCAAAAAGCTGACCCTGGTCGGCGTGCTGAATCCCGACACCGCGCTGTTCTCGCAGGATTACCGCGCCAGCGAGCGCCTGTTCGCCCAGCTGATGCAGGTGGCCGGGCGCGCCGGCCGCGCCGGCCTGGAGTCGGAAGTGCTGGTCCAGTCGCGCTACTGCACCCATCCGCTGTACGGCGCCGTCATGCGCCACGACTACGACCGCTTTGCGAGCGAGCTGCTGGAAGAAAGGCACCAGGCCGCGCTGCCGCCCTATATGTACCAGGCGCTGCTGCGCGCCGAGGCGCCCGAGCTGGCGCTCGCCATCGAATTCCTGGAAGGGGCGCGCGACGCCCTGCCGTCGGAGGCGGTGGTCCTCAACGACCCGATCCCAATGACCATGACGCGCGTGCACAACGTCGAGCGGGCCCAGTTGCTGGTGGAATCGAATTCGCGCCCGGCGCTGCAAGCCTTCCTGACCGCCTGGGTCGATGTTTTACGTGCAATGAAGAGCAGGGTAAGATGGTCGCTGGAAGTCGATCCGCTCGATATCTGAACAACCTGGTCCGGACCGGAAAGAAAGCATGCGTCTCCCGATATTACTGGCCGCCGCGTTTGGCGCGCTCGTTGCCGCCCTGCCGTCATCGCCCGCCATCGCGGGCGAGCGCCCCTCTTCGTACGGCCAGCGGACCGTCGAGGACATCACTGAACGCATCGCCCTGAAGGATTGCGCCGGCGCCGTGGCCGACCTCAAGAGCGGCCTGAAAAAGGGCTTTCCCGAAGTCGCCCTGCTGGCGGGCAGCATGTACGACGCCGGCGTGTGCGTGCAGCGCGACTGGGAGCGCGCGGTGCCGTTCTACATCCAGGCCTGGCAGGACGGCTTGACGAAGGGCGCCTACCGGCTGGCGGCCGGTTATGCGGCGCCCGAAAACGGCGACGTGGCGGCTGCGCTGTGGTGGGCCAGCCGCGCCGGCGACAAGACGCCGGCGGCGCAGGGGCTGGCGCCGTGCACGGTCGGCCCGGCGTCGCGCGACGACCCGGAGCGCTTCACGGCCGAACTGCAGACCTGGACGCCAGCGCGCCTGAGCGTCTGCAATTACCTGACCGGCGTGATGGCCACCGTGTCGGGCGAAGGCAAGTATCCGGCACAGGCGGCCCACAGCGGCGTGGGCGGCACGGTGACGCTGCGCTTCCTGCCCGGCGTGCCGCGCATCGAGCTGAAACGCGGCGAAGTGAGCGAGCACATGCTGGTCGGCCTGGTCGACGGCGACCGCGCGCACGCGCGCGGCACCCGGAGCGCGGGCGGCTTCGAGACGGCGCTGCGCGAGGTTGCCGACCGTGCCTTGCGCCGTTACCCGCAGCCGCCCGGCATTCCGGCCGACGCGGTGCTCGAGTCCGAGTACGTTTTTCAATTTCAATACGAATAGCAAACGGGCAGCGCGCGCCCGGCACGGGGCCGGGACGCGCAGCCAGGGGAGGCACGATGCAGAAACTGAAGGTCGACGTCGCCGTCATCGGCGCCGGCACGGCGGGCCTGGTGGCCTACCGCGCCGCCAGGGCGCAGGGCGCGCGCACCGTGATGATCGAGGGCGGCCCCTACGGCACCACCTGCGCCCGGGTCGGCTGCATGCCGAGCAAGCTCCTGATCGCGGCGGCCGAGGCGGCGCACATGCTGGATGCGGCCGCCGGTTTCGGCGTGCATGCGGGTGAAAAACGCATCGACGGCGTGGCCGTGATGGCGCGCGTGCGGCGCGAACGCGACCGCTTCGTCGGCTTCGTGCTGGACGGCGTCGACAGCATCCCGGCCGAGGACAAGCTGCGCGGCCACGCGCGCTTCACCGGCCCGCACACCCTGGTGGTGGACCAGCATACCGAGGTCGAGGCGGCGCGCGTCGTGATCGCCACCGGCTCCACGCCCACGCGCCTGCCGAAGCTGGACGGGGTCGGCTCCGGCGTGGTCACCAGCGACGACGTGTTTTATTGGCAGGACCTGCCGCGCTCGGTGGCCGTGATCGGCACCGGCGTGATCGGCCTGGAGCTGGGCCAGGCCCTGGCGCGCCTGGGCGTGCGCGTGAGCGTGTACGCGCGCGGCGGCAGCGTCGCCCAGCTGTCCGATCCGGTGGTGCTGCGCAACGCGGCCCAGGTGCTGCACGAGGAAATCGACCTGCACTTCCAGACCGAGATCGTGAAGGCGGAGCAGGACGGCGACGAGGTCGTGCTGTGCACGCGCGAAGGCGGCGTGGAGCGCTGCGCGCGCTTCCAGTACGTGCTGCTGGCGGCCGGCCGCACGCCGAACGTGGCCGATATCGGCATCGAGCATGCCGGGCTGGCGCTGGGGCCGAACGGCGTGCCGCTGTTCGACGGCCGCACCATGCAGTGCGGGACCAGCCATATCTTCATTGCCGGCGACGCCAACAACGAACGCCCGGTGCTGCCGGAAGCGGCGGACCACGGCAAGATCGCCGGCGACAACGCGGGACGCTACCCGGACATCCGTCCCGGCCTGCGCCGCGCGCCGCTGACCGCCGCCTTCACGGAGCCGAACATCGTGACGCTGGGCGCTAGCTACAAATCGCTGTGCGAACCGGGCAAGCCGAAGTTCGCGATCGGCCAGGTGTCGTTCGAGAACCAGGGCCGCAGCCGTGTCATGTTGCAGAACAAGGGCATGCTGCGCGTGTACGCGGAGTACGGCAGCGGGCGCTTCCTGGGCGCCGAGATGATCGCCCCGCGCGGCGAGCACCTGGGCCACCTGCTGGCCTGGGCGGTGCAATCGCGCCTGACGGTGGACCAGATGCTGGAGATGCCGTTCTACCACCCGGTGATCGAGGAGGGCGTGCGCACCGCGCTGCGCGACCTGGCGCACGAGCTGGCCAAGGATGCCAGCATGACCGATCCGGCCGAGGTGGAGCCGGGGACCTAGGGGGCAGAGCCCTGGGGGGCAGAGCCCGGTGTTGCTTTCAAGGGGCTCTGACCCCGGTGTGCAGCCACCGGCGCATCGTGAACATCAATTCAGGTAGCTGGCGTCCAGCTTGCCCTCGGCCGCCAGCTGGCGCACGATCTTGACGGTGTCGATATCGGCTTCCTGGTAGGCCGACTTCTTGAAGTCCTCGTACATCCTGCCCATCTCGTCGCCGGCCGACGGATTGCCGTCGTCGTAAGTAAAACGCACCAGCAGCATGGCGTCGCCGCGCGCTTCGATGCGCATGGTCAGCAGCGACTGCGCGATCTCGCCCTGGGCCGGCACTTCGAAGCGCACTTCCTCCAGCGGGGTCAGGAACACGCGGTCGTCGATCCACAGCTCGCCGTAGCGCTGGCGGCGCGAGAAGCTGCCGCTTTCGCGCTCGTCGATGATGCACTCGTCCAGGTGCGGGATGAAGCGCTTCGGGTCTTCGGCGCGCAGCACCAGGCCGCGCCACAGCTGCTCGCGGGTGAGGGTGTCGATCAGCGGGTTGAGCGGGTCGTTAATCTCGATCAGATGTTCAAATTTCATTGTGTAATCTCTTGATGGACCTTGCCGGGCGAACTGGCAAAACAGGTATTTGGTGGCGGAACAGTGTTTCCACAAGCATTTGATCCTACTTTACAATGCCGGGCTACCTTCCAGAAATCATCCCATGTCCACCACCCCGAATTTCGGCCTCAACGGTCCGCAAAGCGAAGCCGCGCTTTATCTCGACGGACCCTGCCTGGTGCTGGCCGGCGCCGGCTCTGGCAAGACACGCGTGATCACCCAGAAGATCGCTTACATGATCGAACACCGCGGCTACGATCCGCGCACGATCGCCGCGCTCACCTTCACCAACAAGGCCGCGCTCGAGATGCAGGAGCGTATCGGCAAGCTGCTCAAGCAGCCCAAGCAGGCCAAGCAATTGACGGTATCGACCTTCCACTCGCTGGGCGTCAAGATCCTGCGCCAGGAAGCGGCCGGCGTCGGCCTGAAGGACCGCTTTTCCATCATGGATGCCGACGATTGCTATACGGTCGTGTCCGACCTCGCCGTGACCACCGATAAACAGGAGATCCGCCGCATCCAGAACGCGATTTCCCTGTGGAAGAACGGGTTGATCGACCCCGAGGATGCGATCCGCGACGCCCAGGACGAGGACGAGGCCCAGGCCGGCCGCATCTACCGCAGCTACCTGGCGACGCTGCAGGCCTACCAGGCGGTCGACTTCGACGATTTGATCCGCCTGCCGGTGGAACTGTTCCGCAACAACGAGGATATCCGCGACCGCTGGCAGCGCCGCCTGCGCTACCTGCTGATGGACGAGTACCAGGACACCAATACCTGCCAGTACGAACTGGTCAAGCTGATGGTGACGGGGCGCGGCAAGAAGCCGATGTTCACCGCGGTGGGCGACGACGACCAGGCGATCTACGCCTGGCGCGGCGCCTCGGTCGAGAACCTGAAAACGCTGCAGACCGACTTCCCTGACCTGCGCGTCATCAAGCTGGAGCAGAACTACCGCTCGACCACGCGCATCCTGCAGGCGGCCAACGCGGTCATCGGCAACAATCCGAAACTGTTCGAAAAGTCACTGTGGTCGGAGCACGGCCTGGGCGAGCCGATCAAGGTGCTGAGCATGCCGAACGACGAGATGGAGGCCGACCAGGTCGCCATCATGATTTCTTCGGAACACTTTCAGCGCAAGAACAAGTGGACCGATTTCGCCATCCTGTACCGCGGCAACCACCAGGCGCGCGTGATCGAGCAGGCGCTGCGCAAGGAGCGCATCCCGTACACGATCTCGGGCGGCCAGAGCTTCTTCGACAAGGCCGAGATCAAGGACATCATCGCCTACCTGCGCCTGATCGCCAACGAGGGCGACGACCCGGCCTTCATCCGCGCCGTCACCACGCCCAAGCGCGGCGTCGGCATGGCGACCATCGAGGCGCTCGGCGAATTCTCCAAGCAGTGGAACTGTTCGCTGTTCGAAGCCGCGCTCAAGGGGGGTATCGAAGCCAAGCTGTCGGACCGTCAATTGCATCCGCTGCGCGACTTCTGCCGCTTCATCGACGAGATGGAATCGCGCGCCACGCGCCCGGGGCCGTCCGGCAGCGGCGACAACGCCGCCGAGCTGCTCGACGACATGATGAAGGAGATCAACTACGAGCATTACCTGTACGAGAACTTCGACGACCGCGCCGCCCAGGGCAAGTGGCAGAACGTGCTGGAATTCGTCAACTGGCTGAAGGAACGCGGCCGCGGCGGACGCGACCGCGACGGCGAGGAAAAGAACCTGCTCGAGCTGACCCAGATGGTGGCGCTGATGTCCATGCTGGAGGGCAAGGACGAAGAGCCGGATGCGATCCGCATGTCGACCCTGCACGCCTCGAAAGGCCTGGAATATCCGCACGTGTTCCTGGTCGGCGTCGAGGAGGGCATCCTGCCGCACAAGGGCGACCCCGACGATCCGATCGAGAAGATCGCCGCGCGCATCCAGGAAGAGCGGCGCCTGATGTACGTGGGCATCACCCGTGCCCAGCGCACCTTGCACGTTACCTGGTGCAAGAAGAGGAAGCGTGCCGGCGAGCTGGTGCATTGCGATCCGTCGCGCTTCATCAAGGAAATGGCGCTGGATGTCGGCGATGCCCCGCCCAAGGAAACCGAAGTCATCACGCCCAGGGAGCGGCTAGCCAGTCTGAAAGCCCTGCTGGCCACGCCGAAAGCCTGAGCATATTGAAAAAAAAGCGCCGTTTTCAAACGGCGCTTTTTTTTGGCCATTCAATGCGCGGCGGTTCATGCGTAGGCGTTCAATAACAAAGCATAGCTGCGCGACACTATTCGTTGCGGATAAGCCTTGATGAGCAGGCAAAGGGTGCGCACGATTGAAATTCTTATTTGACTTCAACTGTTTCGCGGGAAATACTTTCTGGTGGTGACTTTGTCACAATCAATTTCCGCGCAGTATTTGAAGGCTATCCGCAATGGCAACCGTATCCGAGATCACCAACACCCCGCTGTCCGGGATGAACCACATCGACGCGCTACTCGATAGCGGGCCGGACTGGAATTACCTGGCGGCCTCCCGCGAAGACCTCATTACTACGCTGACTTATACCTTTTCCACGGCATCCGGCAACGAAGTGGCGCAGCCGGGTGAAGTACTGTCTTACAACGGGGCATTGCAAGCCTTCTCGGCCAGCCAGCAGGCGGCCGCGCGCACCGCCTTTGCCTATATCGCGCAAGTGACGGGTATCAAGCTCGTGGAAACCACGGCGGGGTCTGAAGCCCAGATTCACCTGGCCAATGCCAACATCACGCAATCCAACGTGACGGGCCTGTGCAGCTGGCACAGCAGCTACAGCTACCAGGGCAGCGACCTGGTCTCCTACGACGCCGATGCCTATGTCTACCTCGACAACGTCGAGTGGGGCGCGCAGAACGGCAACCTGGCCCCAGGCGGCAACGGCTACGAAACCCTGCTGCACGAGCTCGGCCACGCACTCGGCCTGAAGCACCCGTTCGAGACGACCAACGACAACAAGGCCGTGCTGGCGGGCGCGCAGGACAACACCAGCAACACGCTCATGTCGTACACCGACGCGGGCGGACCTTACACGACTTACCGGCAGGACGACATCGCCGCGCTGAACTGGCTGTACGGCGGCGACGGCCTGCGGGGCACACTGGGCATCAATGCAACCGGACGTTACATCACCGGTACCAATGGCGCCGACACCCTCATGGGGACGGCTGCCAACGACACATTCGAAGGAGATGGAGGAAATGACATGATCTATGGTGGTAGTGGTACCGATACGGCCGTATTCCGCGGCGTGCGCAACGATTACACGTTCGCCAACCTGGCCAACGGCGACTTGCAAGTGACCAACAAGGCCGGCAGCACGGCGAACGACGGCATCGACATCCTGTCGTCGATCGATATCCTGCGCTTTGCCGACGCCAGCGTGTCGCGTGCCGAGGTCGTCGACACCACCGCCCCGTCGGTGCCGTCGCTGGCCGTGACCAAGAACGTCAATGGCTACGCGGCAGGCGACACCCCGGTCGTGACCGGCGCCACCGAGGCCGGCGCCTCCGTCAAGATCTACACCTCGACCAACATCCTGGTCGGCAGCGCCACGGCGGATGCCACCGGCCTGTTCACCGCCAAGCTGAGCCCGTTCAACGACGGCATGAACTACCAGGTCTACGCCACCGCCACCGACGGCGCCGGCAACATCTCGGTCGCCAGCCCGATGGTCGCCTTCAACGTCGACGCCCACGCGCCGGCCATCCCGACCGCCGCGCTGGCCTACAACCAGGGCAGCAACCTGGCCACCTTCAGCGGCACCGGCGAAGCCGGCACCACGATCCAGCTGGTGCATACCAGCGGCCTGATCGAAATCGCCGAAGCCAAGGTCGGTGCCGACGGCAAGTGGTCGGTGACCACCTCGCCGCTGCCGAACGGCAGCTATCCGGTGATCGCGGTCGCGGTCGACGCCGCCGAGAACTCGACCAGTTCCGGCGTCACCCTGAACTTCAGCGTGAGCAGCCCCAACAACATCGACGGCACCGCCGGCAACGACAAGCTGGCCGCCGCCGCCGGTGGCAACGCGATCAACGGCGGCGCCGGCATCGACACCGTGGTCTACGCCGGCGCCCGCTCGAGCTACACCGTGGCCAAGGAAGTCTGGGGCTTCGGCGTGACCGACAATGCAGGCAACGGCGGCCACGACGCGCTGATCAACGTCGAGCGCGTGCAGTTCGCCGATGGCTTCGTGGCGCTGGACATCGACGGCAGCGCCGGCGAAGTGTTCCGCCTGTACCAGGCGGCGTTCGACCGTCCGGCCGAGGCCGCCGGCCTGGGCTACTGGCTGTGGGGCAAGGACCAGGGGCTGTCGCTGGCCGACATGGCGCACCAGTTCATGACCGGCCAGCCGGAGTTCGATGCGCTGTACGGCACCAACCCGTCCAACACCGAGTTCGTCAACCACCTGTACGCCAACGTGCTGCACCGCGCCGCCGAAGGCGCCGGCTACGACTACTGGATGGGCGTCCTGAACAGCCAGGGTGCGACGCGCGAGCAAGTCCTGACCTTCTTCAGCGAAAGCCCGGAAAACCAGGCACAAGTCATCGGCAGCATCCAGAACGGCATCACCTATACCCCGTGGGCCACGGCCTGATCCAGGCTTGATACCGGCCTTGGTGCTGGCCTGATAGCCGAAGAGCCGCATGCGCGCATGCGGCTCTTCGTTTTTTTGCGCTGGTATGATGCCGCCTTTCTTTCATACGCAAGGACCGACGTGGACGCCGAAGACCGCTTCATCGATATCGAAATCAAGCTGGGCGAGCAGGAAAACCTGGTCGACACGCTGAACCGCACCATCTACGAGCAGGGCCGCCGCATCGACCAGCTGGAAGCGCTGGTGGCCAAGCTGGCCGAACACCTGCGCGCGCTGCGCGATGCCGGGCAAGGGCCGGTCAACGAAAAGCCGCCGCATTATTAATCTTTTCGTACGCCTCGATCCATTTAAATATGTTAAGTTTATTGCATCTCATTGCAATGCAAATCGATGTGGGAATATCTACCTTGATGACCTGATTTGCAGCGTTTCGTTTCTACTTTGTCAGTCCATTGTCCGATGTGTTGTAGTTTCGTCGGAAAACATTGTGACGGGGCGTTACGATTGAAATCTTTATTGACGGGAATGTTTTCCTGCGGCATCGTTCTAGTTGCGCGCACTTACGCATGCGCATGTTCAGCCCAACCGTCAGAATTATTCCCATGACTTATCGTAGTGATATCTCGTTCGCAGCATTGCCGGCTTTGTCGAGCGGAGACGGTGATATGACATTCCAGATCTACGGGCGGCGTTCGCTCGAGGTCCGGCGCGAAAACAACGCATGGGAAGTCTATTGCCAGGACCAGGACGTGGGCCTGATCGAACCCTTCATGTCCTCGGTGCTGGAAACCGAGGACAGCGCGACCTACCTGGACGATATCTACTACGAACTGGCCGGGCCGGGCTACGACAGCAAGCTTCTCTCGTAGACGTTTCCAGTTTCCATCCTTCGGTTCTCGAGCGTGCTTGCCGGCATGCCGGCATCCTGTTCAGGCGCGTGTCATGGCTGAATCCATAGAGAAGGTTCAGTCTCGACCAGGCATTGCTTATGCTAAAGTGTTTTCTGTTTTGAAATCATTCGAACGATCACACTCCATCATCAATCATGAGTAATAACACGCCTGGTCCTGAATTCTGGAATCGCGTCAACGCCTTGATCAACTTGGCGAATGGCCAATGCGATGCGACCCATCCCAATGAAGTCAGTGCGTCGACCTTGTATGCCTCGGCGCGGTTCAACGCCTTCATCGTCGCGCAAACCACTGGCAGTGCAGAGAAAATGGCGCTCGAAAAAGAGCGCGCGCTGGACTATTTCACCGACCAGTTCCGCAAGATGATGGAAGACAACCTCGACGATTTCACCAACAACTTCGAGAAATACATGGCGCCGGGTTCCCGGTAAGCCCGGGCAGGCAGAAGGACGGCAGGTCCTTGGCTTTTCAAATGGAGAAATCAATGGGCAAGAACCGCTTGGAAGCCTTCAGCGACGGCGTCATCGCGATCATCATCACCATCATGGTGCTGGAACTCAAGGTCCCGCACGATGCCGGTTTCAAGGCCCTGGTCCCCCTGTGGCCGGTCTTCATGAGCTACGTGCTCAGCTTCGTCTACGTCGGCATCTACTGGAACAACCACCATCACATGCTGCACGCCGTGGAAGAAGTGAGCGGCGGGGTCCTGTGGGCCAACCTGCACCTGCTGTTCTGGCTGTCCCTGATTCCCTTCGTCACCGCCTGGACCGGCGAAAACCATTTCGAGACCGCGCCGACCGTGGCTTACGGATGCGTGCTGTTCATGTGCGCGGTGGCGTATTCGATCCTGGTCGGCCGGCTGATCCATCACCACGGCAAGAATGCGACCCTGGCCAAAGCCATCGGCGGCGATCGCAAGGGCAAGATGTCGATCGTGCTGTACCTGGTCGGCGTCGCGGTGTCCTGCTTTTCGGCCTGGCTCGGTTTCCTAGTGTACGTCGGCGTCGCCGTCATGTGGCTGATCCCGGACCGGCGCATCGAGAAAAAAGTGGCCGGGAACGCCGCGTAAACATGATTCCGCTGCAACGCGCCTGCTACATATCCGTTGTGACGATGCGGCAATAAGCCTGCTATGATCTTTCGCGCACGTACTGCCGGGTTCGGCCCGCGCAGTGTTTTTTGAGCGTCCGTGAAAGATCCAATGAATCGTCCTTACAGCTTCATCGTTGCCGCCGGCGTCGCGCTGGCCTACGCAGCGACCGCGCCCGCCTTCGCCGCACCCGCAGCCGCCACCCTCGACGCATCGAACCCCTTCGCCAAGGTCAGCACGCTGCCGTTCCACTACCCGGCCTTCGACAAGATCAGGAACGAGCACTTCAAGCCGGCCTTCGACGCCGGCATGCGCGAGCAGTTGCGCGAAGTCGCCACCATCGCCGGTAACAAGGCGGCGCCGACCTTCGAGAACACCATCGTCGCCATGGAACGCTCGGGCCAGCTGCTGGCGCGCGTGTCGACCACGTTCTCGAACCTGCAGGGCGCCAACACCAACGACGCGCTGGATGCGATCGACCGCGAGATGTCGCCGAAACTGGCGGCGCACCACGATGCGATCTTCATGAACGACAAGCTGTGGCAGCGCGTGAAGGCCATCTACGACAAGCGCGACAGCCTCAAGCTGGATGCCGAGTCGAAGCACCTGGTCGAGCGCTACCGCCGCGACTTCGTGCGCGCCGGCGCCAAGCTGTCGGCCGCCGACAAGGACAAGCTGAAAGCCTACAACGGCGAGATCGCCGGCCTGCAGTCGACCTTTACCCAGAACGTGCTGAAGGAAGCCAATGCGTCGGCGCTGGTGGTCGATACCCGCGCCGAACTGGCCGGCCTGCCGGATGCCGACGTCGACGCCGCCGCGGCGGAAGCGAAGAAGCGCGGCCTGGACGGCAAGTACGTCATCGTGCTGGCCAACACCACGATCCAGCCACCCATGGCGCTGATGACCCACCGCGCCACGCGCGCGCGCCTGATGGCGGCCTCGCTGGCGCGCGGCAGCCGCGGCGGCGAATTCGACAGCCGTACGCTGGTGCAGCGCCTGGCCAAGCTGCGCGCCGACAAGGCGGCCCTGCTCGGCTACGCCAACTACGCGGCGTATTCGCTGGAAGAGGAAACCGCGAAGACGCCGGAAGCCGTCAACAAGCTGCTGGGCGAGCTGGCCGCGCCGGCCGTCGCCAACGCGAAGAAGGAAGCGCTTGAAATCCAGAAGGTGATCGATGCCGAAGCGGGCAAAACCGGAGGCGGCTTCCAGGTCGCCGCCCACGACTGGGCCTTCTACACCGACAAGGTACGCCAGGCGAAATACGCGTTCGACGAAAGCCAGCTGAAGCCGTACTTCGAACTGAACAACGTGGTGCAGAACGGCGTGTTCTTCGCCGCCACCAAGGAATTCGGCATCACCTTCAAGGAACGCAAGGACTTGCCGGTGTATGACCCGGACGTGCGCACCTTCGACGTGTTCGACGCCAACGGCAAGCCGCTGGCGATCTTCATTCTGGATTACTACGCGCGTCCGAACAAGCAGGGCGGCGCCTGGATGAACGAGTACGTCACGCAATCGAAGCTGATGGGCAACCACCCGGTGGTGGCGAACCACCTGAACATCCCGAAGCCGGCCGCCGGCCAGCCGACGCTGCTGACCTACGATGAAGTGCGCACCGCCTTCCACGAGTTCGGCCACGCGCTGCACGGCATGTTCTCGAACGTGAGCTACCCGACCTTCGGCGGCGCCAACACGCCGCGCGACTTCGTCGAGTACCCGTCGCAGGTCAACGAGATGTGGGCGACCTGGCCGGAAGTGCTGGCCAACTATGCCAAGCACTACCAGACCGGCGCGCCGATGCCAAAAGAGCTGCTGGACAAGGTGCAGGCGTCGAAGAAGTTCAACATGGGCTTCGTCACCACCGAGTACCTGGCCGCTTCGCTGCTGGACCAGCGCTGGCACCAGATGACGCCGGCCCAGGTGCCGGCCGACGTCGTCGGCTTCGAGGCGCAGGCGCTGAAGGACGCGGGCGTCGACTTCGCGCCGGTGCCGCCGCGCTACCGCAGCACCTACTTCTCGCACAGCTTCTCCGGCGGCTACTCGGCCGGCTACTACGCCTACCTGTGGAGCGAAAAGCTGGACGCCGACACCGTCGAGTGGTTCAAGGAAAACGGCGGCCTGCTGCGCAAGAACGGCGACCACTTCCGCGCGACCCTGCTGTCGCGCGGCGGTTCGGCCGATGCCATGGACCTGTTCCGCAATTTCCGCGGCCGCGATGCGAAGATCGAGCCGCTGCTGGAGCGCCGTGGCCTGACCGGCAATTGATCGGTTGATCACCACCATAACGAGATACCACCCCGGAGAGACCAAGAGCATGAACCGTTCCCACATCCTTGCATTCGCCGTGACCGCGGCCGCCGCCAACCTGGCCTTCGCCGCGACCGCCCCGGCGTCGCTGCTGCCGGCATCCAACCCCTTCGCCAAGCCGAGCACCCTGCCGTTCAACTACCCGGCCTTCGACAAGATCAAGAACGAGGACTTCGCGCCGGCGTTCGAGGAAGGCATGCGCCAGCAGTCGCTGGAAATCGACGCCATCGCCAACAGCAAGGCCGCGCCGACTTTTGAAAACACCGTGGTCGCGATGGAGCGTTCGGGCCAGCTGCTGAACCGCGTCTCGACCGTGTTCTCCAGCCTGGTGGGCGCCAACACCAACGACACCCTGAACGCGCTGGACAAGGACCTGGCGCCGAAGCTGGCCGCGCACAGCGACAAGATCCGCCTCAACGACAAGCTGTACGCCCGCATCAAGACCCTGTACGACAAGCGCGACAAGCTGCAGCTGGATGCGGAATCGACCTACCTGCTCGAGCGCTACCACACCGACTTCGTGCGCGCCGGCGCCAAGCTGTCCGCCGCCGACAAGGAAAAGCTGAAGGCGTATAACGGCAAGATCGCCGCCCTGCAGACCCAGTTCAGCCAGAACGTGCTGAAGGAAGCCAACGCCTCGGCGCTGGTGGTCGACACCCGCGCCGAACTGGCCGGCATGTCGGACAAGGCGATCGACGTCGCCGCGCTCGAGGCGAAAAAGCGTGGCCTGGCCGGCAAGTTCGTGATCCCGGTGGTGAACACCACCCAGCAGGCGCCCCTGTCGGTGCTGACCAACCGCGCCACCCGCGAAAAACTGCTGGCGACCTCGCTGGCGCGCGGCAGCCACGGCGGCGACTACGACAACCGCGCGCTGGTGCTGGAACTGGCCAGGGCGCGCGCCGAACGCGCCGCGCTGCTGGGCTACCCGAGCCACGCCGCCTACATGCTGGAAGACCAGACCGCGAAGACCACCGGCGCCGTCAACAGCCTGCTGGCCGACTTCGCCAAGCCGGCCGTGAACAACGCCAAGAAGGAAGCGGCCGACCTGCAGAAGGTGATCGACGCCGAGGGCGGCAAGTTCAAGGCGGCGGCCTACGACTGGAACTACTACAGCGACAAGGTACGCGCCCAGCGCTACGCCTTCGACCAGAACCAGCTGAAGCCGTATTTCGAATTCAACAACGTGCTGCTGAACGGCGTGTTCTTCGCCGCCACCAAGGAATTCGGCATCACCTTCAAGGAGCGCAAGGACTTGCCGGTGTACGACCCGGACGTGCGCGTGTTCGACGTGTTCGACACGGACGGCAAGCAGCTGGCCATCTTCCTGCACGACCCGTACGCGCGCGCCAACAAGCGCGGCGGCGCCTGGATGAACGCCTATGTCGGCCAGAGCAAGCTGCTGGGCACGCACCCGGTGGTGGCGAACCACCTGAACATCCCGAAGCCGGCGGCCGGCGAGCCGACCCTGCTGACCTATGACGAAGTGCGCACCATGTTCCACGAGTTCGGCCATGCGCTGCACGGCATGTTCTCGAACGTGAAATACCCGCGCTTCTCGGGCTCGCGCGTGCCGCGCGACTACGTCGAGTTCCCGTCGCAGGTGAACGAGATGTGGATGGCCTGGCCGGAAGTGCTGGCGAACTACGCCAAGCATTACCAGACCGGCGCGCCGATGCCGAAGGAACTGCTGGACAAGGTGCAAGCCTCAAGCAAGTTCAACGAGGGCTATCGCACCACCGAATACCTGGCGGCCTCGATCCTCGACCAGAGCTGGCACCAGCTCGGCCCGAACCAGATCCCGACCGACGTGCTGGCCTTCGAAGCCAAGGCCCTGCACGACGCCGGCGTCGATTTCCCGCTGGTCCCGCCGCGCTACCGCACGACCTATTTCTCGCACGTGTTCTCAGGGGGCTATTCGTCGGGCTACTACGGCTACCTGTGGGCCGAGAAGCTGGACGCCGACACCGTCGAGTGGTTCAAGGAGCATGGCGGCCTGTCGCGCAAGAACGGCGACCACTTCCGCAAGACGCTGCTGTCGCGCGGCGGCACCATGGATGCGATGGAGATGTACCGCGGCTTCCGTGGACGCGATGCGAAGATCGAGCCGCTGCTGGAGCGCCGTGGCCTCACGGGCGAGTGATCGTCAGCGGGCTACGCAGTGATGCTTGTAGCCCGCGCCCGTAGCAGCCCACGCCCGTAGCACGTCGCCCCTGCCTTCGCAGGGGCGACGGTTTTTAAGCTACCTTATCCTCCGAGCGCCGAGCCACTGCCACTCGGTATAAACTTTCTTCATAATTCCCTTAAAGCACCTTCTGCAATGAGTGTTCAAGCATTACACGGTATTACCTTAGAATCCTTGCTGACCCGCCTGGTCGAGCACTACGGCTGGGCCGAACTCGGCCGCCGTATCGATATCAACTGCTTCATCAAGGACCCGAGCATCAAGTCGAGCCTGAAGTTCCTGCGCAAGACGCCCTGGGCCCGCGAGAAGGTCGAGCAGTTGTATCTCGCAACCAGGTTCACCAACTAGAGGGAACGCCATGCAGAACGAGAACGAAGGAATGCGCGAGGCAGCACACGCACCAACGCACGAAGAAACCCTGAAAGCGCACCTGAAGACCCTGCACCGCAGCCTCGAGGAGCGCGGCGAGGTCGATGACGAGCTGGAGATGCTGCTGCGCCAGCTCGACGGCGACATCAACCGCGTGCTGGAGCGTCGTGCCGACGATCCGGATGCCAACACCTATGGGCTGGCCTCGCGCAGCCAGGAAATCACGGCGCGCTTCGCGGCCAGGCATCCGACGCTGGAGCCGGCGCTGCGCCAGCTCGGCACTATCCTGGCCAACATGGGGATCTGATACAACACAAGCACGCCATGGCCGAGCCAAGTCGTTGATATTCAAGCCATTTCTGGAGAGGAGGGGAGAACGTAAATCGGAATTCCGGTAGAATACCGGCCAATGAACTCCCCCACCAATCTCTTCGCGAACGTTCCCAAGCGTTCCAGCCGTGCCCCCGCCGCCCCTTTCCTGCCCATGTCGCGTGCCGAGATGGACAAGCTGGGCTGGGATTCGTGCGACATCATCCTGATCACCGGCGACGCCTACATCGACCACCCGAGCTTCGGGATGGCGCTGGTCGGCCGCCTGCTGGAAGCGCAGGGCTACCGCGTCGGCATCATCAGCCAGCCGGACTGGACCTCCGTGGAACCGTTCCGCGCGCTCGGCAAGCCCAACCTGTACTGGGGCATTACCGCCGGCAACATGGACTCGATGGTCAACCGCTACACGGCCGACCGCAAGATCCGCTCGGACGACGCCTATACCCCGGACGGCGCCCCGAATAAACGTCCCGACCGCGCCGTCACCGTGTATTGCCAGCGCGCGCGCGAAGCCTTCCCGGGCGTGCCGGTCATCGCCGGCAGCATCGAAGCCTCGCTGCGCCGCATCGCCCACTACGATTACTGGTCGGACAAGGTGCGCCGTTCGGTGCTGTTCGAATCCAAGGCCGACCTGGTCATCTTCGGCAACGCCGAGCGCGCGCTGATCGACGTCACCCGCCGCATCGCGGCCGGCGAGAACATCAAGAGCATCCGCGACCTGCGCGGCACCGCCTTCCTGGTGCCGCAGGGCTGGCTGCCGGACGAGGAGTGGACCGTCCACAACTCCACCCGCGTGGACGTGCCGGGCCGCATCGACAAGCAGCCGAATCCGTACGCGATGGCGCTGGAAGATCCGAAGCAGTGCGCGATCGATAACGCGGCGCCCGAGCCCGATGCACAACCGATCCTGAAACCGATCGTCATCATGACGCGCGAAGAGCGCCAGGCCGCCGCCCGCGAAAAAGCGAGAAAGACCGTGGTGCGCCTGCCGTCGTTCGAGACCGTCAGCGAAGACCCGGTGATGTACGCGCACGCCTCGCGCGTGTTCCACCTGGAGTCGAACCCGGGCAATGCGCGCGCGCTGGTGCAGGCGCACGGCGACCGCGACGTCTGGCTGAATCCGCCGCCGCTGCCGCTCGCCATGGACGAGATGGACAACGTCTACGACCTGCCGTACGCGCGCGCGCCGCACCCGAGCTACGGCAAGGCGCACATCCCGGCCTGGGAAATGATCCGGTACTCGGTCAACATCATGCGCGGCTGCTTCGGCGGCTGCACCTTCTGCTCGATTACCGAGCACGAGGGCCGCATCATCCAGAGCCGTTCGGAACCGTCGATCCTGCGCGAGATCGAACTGATCCGCGACACGACGAAGAATTTCGCCGGCACCATCACGGACCTGGGCGGCCCGACCGCCAACATGTACCGGCTGTCGTGCAAGGAAAAGACGATCGAGGAATCGTGCCGCCGCCTGTCGTGCGTGTACCCGACCATCTGCTCCAACCTGGGCACCGACCACAGCAAGCTGATCTCGCTGTACCGCAAGGCGCGCGCGATCCCGGGCATCAAGAAGATCCTGATCGGGTCCGGCCTGCGCTACGACCTGGCGGTGCGTTCGCCGGAATACGTCAAGGAACTGGTGACCCACCACGTCGGCGGCCTCCTGAAAATCGCGCCCGAGCATACCGAGGAAGCGACGCTGTCGAAGATGATGAAGCCGGGCATCGGCGCCTACGACGAGTTCAAGGCCTTGTTCGACAAGTACTCGAAGGAAGCCGGCAAGAAGCAGTACCTGATCCCGTACTTCATCGCCGCCCACCCGGGCAGCACCGACGAGGACATGCTGAACCTGGCCCTGTGGCTGAAGAAGAACAACTTCCACCTCGACCAGGTGCAGACCTTCACGCCGACGCCGATGGCGATGGCCACTACCATGTACCACAGCGGCAAGAACCCGCTGCACAAGGTGACCGAGGATTCGGAAGTCGTCGAGACCGCGAAGAGCGGCAAGACCAGGAAGCTGCATAAAGCCTTCCTGCGCTACTACGATCCGGAAAACTGGCCGACCCTGCGCGAGGGCTTGCGGCGCATGGGCCGTGGCGACCTGATCGGCAACGGCGAGCGCCACCTGGTGCCGGCGCAGGGCGGCGAGGAGGCGGCGCTGCAGCAGCGCGGCGATCGCCGTCCGGCGCCGAACGCGCCGATGGGACCGCGCAGCGATGCCGCGCCCAAGGGACGGGTGATCGAGGTCGCGCCGAAACGTGGCCCGCGTGGCAATGCGCGCGGTAACGAGCGCGGCAATGAGCGGGTGCCGGCGGGCACGCCGTTCATGGCGCCGCCGTCGAAGGTGAAGCCGTCGATCCTGTCGACGATCAAGGCGAAGCCGCGGGCGGGCAGGAAGTAAGCGGCGCTTTTTATTCAGTGAGCTTGTAAACGTCGCCCCTGCGCAGGCAGGGGCCCAAGTTGGTAGCGTATCGATAACGCTGGCAGAACTTGGGCCCCTGCCTCCGCGGGGGCGACGGTCTTGGGGCTGCAGGCTACGTTTCCAGCCGCAGCCAGGCGGCTAGTACTTCACCTCCGTCCGCGGCGGCACGATCCTGTCGAAGCGCTGCTCCAGCACCTCCCCCCGCAGTTTCAGCACCTGCTCCGCCTCCTCGAGTTTCTTCTCGCTGGCCGCATCCACGGTCGATCCGTCCGCCGATACGATGCGCGGCGTGATCAGGACGATGGTCTCGGTCGTGCTGCCGGCGTCGTCGGTGCTGGAAAAGGCGCGGCCCACCAGCGGCAGGTCGGCCAGGATGGGCAGGCCCTGGCGCCGGTAATTGCTGCTGCTCTTGATCAGGCCGCCGATCAGCACCGGCTGGCCGTCGCGCGCGATCAGCTGGGTGTTCACTTCGGTCGTCTTCTTGGACGGAATGCCGGCCGAGACCGAGCCCGAACTGACTTCCGGGCGCACCTTCATCATGATGCGGCCGTCGATGTCGATCGACGGCGTCACGCGCAGGATCACGCCGGTGTCGAGGAACTGGATCGATTCGGTGGTGACGTTGTTGATGGTGGTGGTCAGGCGGTAGCCGAGCTGGTCGCCGACGTTGGTGCTGGCTTCCTGGTCTTCCAGCGCCAGCAGGCGCGGCGTGGCCAGCGTGTGCACGCGGCCCTTGTTGGTCAGCGCCGTCAGGTGGGCGTCGATGTTCCGGTTGACCACGTTGAAGAAGAAGCGCGGTCCAGCATTCGTGGCGAAGCCGGTGAGGCCGGCCGTGCTGGGACCGGTCTCGTTGAAGATGCGGGTCCAGTCGATGCCGAAGACGTCGCCCTGGTCCAGCGTGATTTCGAGGATCTTGGCTTCGATCAGGATCTGCCTGGGCGGGCTGTCGATCTCGCGCAGCACCCGCGCCGCGCGCGCCAGGCCGGCTTCGGTGGATTCCACCACCAGCGTGCGGGTCGGTTCCAGCACGGTCACGGTGCCGTTGGCGCCGACCTGGCGCATCAGGATCTCGCCGGCCTTTTTGAGGTCGGTGTAGCGCACCTTCATCGCGCGCACCTGCATCGAGGCCGCCTGCTCTTTCTGCGCCACCTTGGGGTCCGAGATCAGGAAGCTGCCGGGACGCTCGGTCACCGCGTAGCCGCCGGCTTCGGCGATCGCTTCGATCGCCTCGCGCACCGTCAGGTCGTACAGGCTGATCGAGACGTTGCCGCTGACGCCGCGCGTCAGCACGATGTTGACGTGGGCGGTACGCGCGATCATGTTGAACAATTCGCTGATCGGGGTGTCGCGGAAGGTGTACGACATCAGGGCAGGGGCGGCGGCCGGGATCGCCGCGGCTGCCGGCGGCGCGGCGGCAGCGGGGGCGGCCTTGTCGCCGGCATCGGCGTGCGCGGCCGGCGCCAGCAGGCAAAGCAGCAGGAGCGATTGCCGGAGTGTCATTGGGTATCCTTTGGATTGATTGTCAGCAGCTGCTGCTTGCCGGCGCGCGTCACCAGCACGCCGCGGGCGTCGATGCGGACCACCGTGTAGTCGCGCGCCTGCTCGCCGGCGCCGACGATGTCGCCATCGATATTCGCGATCGAGCGGGCGCCGTTCAGGATCACGGCGCGCAGGTGCAGCGGCGGCGGGGGCGGCGGTTCGGCGGCCTCGCCGGCCGCAACCGGCGGCGGTGCCGGACGGACGAAGGGGTCGCGCAGCGGGCGCTTTGGTGCCTCCGCCGTTCCTGCGCTCCCATGTAGCGCTGCGCCCGGCGTCGGCAGTGCCGCGCTCATCGCCGCCAGCGCCACGCACAGCAGTGCCAGCATGGCCATCATGCGTTTCATCGTGTGCCCTCCGCTTTGCTTTCCGCGGTGTAGGCGCCCAGCTGCAGCTGCACCAGCCGCCGCGGTTCTTCCGGCGCCGGGTGCAGGACCAGGCGCGTGACGCCGACCGCCGGCTGCGTCGCCTCGATGTCGTCGACCCAGGCCAGGATGGCGCCGTAGCTGCCGCCGGCTTCGATGTCGAGGGTCTGCTGGCGCAGGCCGGCCACGCTGCGCTCCGCGCCCGGCACGGCGCCGCCTACGCTCAGGCCGGCGGCGCGCGCGCTGGCGCCGACCGCGGCGATCAGCGCCAGCGGCGCCGGCGCTTCCGGCGGGGGCGGCAAGGCCGTCGCCGGCATGGCGGGGGCGCCCGGCATGACCGCGGCCCGGGATGCCGTCAGGGACGCCAGTTGCGCCTGCTGCAGGCGCAGCGCCGCCAGCGGCGTGCGGATCGCCAGCGTCCACACCAGGGCGGCGGCGATGGCGACGATGCCGGCGGCGATCAGGTTCAGCTGGCGCGCCGGCATGGCCGCCAGCGATTGCTGGAGGGTCGGTTTCATTCTGCTTTCCTCGGTGGCACCAGGGCGCCGCTGGCGCGGAAATCGATGGCCTGGCCGTCGGCGGTGGCGCTGCTGCCGACCAGGCGCAGGCCGACGATGCCGGGCTGGCGCCCGAGCGTGGACAGGAAGGCGGCGGCGGCGTCGTAGCTGCTGGCCTGGCCGCTGAGTTCGATGCCGGTCCTGAAGCGCCAGGTCTGGGACGCGCCGCCCGGCGCCGCGGGTGCACTGAATGCCTCGGCCGCCGGGTCCGGCGCACCGGCGGTGCCGGATTTGCCGGACAGGGCCTGCAAGTCGCGTTCGATGCGCAACTCGGTCAGCCAGACCGCGTCGCTCATGGCGGCATCGAGGCTGTGCGCCAGCGCCGCGAATTCGCCTTGCCTGCGCAGCGCGCGCAGGATCGCCGCGTCCTGCTCCCTGCGCGCGCGCTCGGCCTGCTGCTGCGCGTCGCGGGCATTGTCGGCCTGGGCCTGGGCGGCGGCCGCCTGCAGCGCGGTGGCGCTGCGCGCCAGTGCGGCGCTGCGCCAGCGCAGCCCGGCGCCGCCCAGTACGCCGGCGGCGACCACCAGCGCCAGCGCGATGCCGGCCAGGCGCATCAGGCGGCGCACGCGCACGCCGTCGCGGTACTCGCGCGGGATCATGTCGATGTCAGCCATGCGCGGCGCCCCGCAGCGCCAGCCCGGCCGCCAGTGCGATCGCGCGGCCGGTATGGTCCCTGTCCTGGTCCTGGTGCGGGCGCGCGCCGAAGGCGTCGAACGGGTCGAGCAGGTGCACCGGCACGTCGATCAATTCGCCGATGCGCGCCTGGATGTCCGGATAGCGCGCCAGGCTGCCGTTCAGGTACATGCGGCTGATCGTGCTGCCGCGCGTGCGCGAGGCCACGTACACCTGCGTGTGCGCCAGTTCGTCGGCCAGCGCGAGGCAGGCCGGATGCAGCACCTCGTGGATCGTGCGTCGCAATTCGGCATGCGGGCCGGCGCCGGCGCGGCTGCCGATGCCGTGCTCGCGCAACAGGCTGGTGGCGGTGTCCGGAGACAGGTCGAGCGCCGCGGCCAGCGTGGCGGCCAGCTGTTCTTCGCCGAAATCGATCTCGCGGTCGAGCATCAGGCGACGGCCCCAGATCACGGTGACGAAGCTTTTGGCGGCACCGAAGTTGAGCAGCAGGATCGACTGGCCGATGTCGCTGCCGTGGATCGCGGCCAGCAGGCGCGCGATCGCGGCCGGGCCGATGTCCAGCGCCACCGGTTCCAGGCGCGCCGACTCCAGCATCGCCAGGTAGGCCAGCACGCGCGCCTTGTCGGCCGCGGCCACCAGCACCTGGCGCCCGCCGGTATCGCCGTCGGCGCCGCGGATCGGGTAGTAATCGAGCACCGAAGCGCCGGGGTCCACGCCGAGCTGCTCGGCGGCGGCCTTGGCCACGGCCTTGGCGAGCGCCTGGCCTTCGTTCTGGCCTGCGTTCTGACTTTGCCCGGCCGGCACGGTCAGCGGCAGGATCCGCACCTCGGACGGCGGCAGCGCCGAGATCACGCGGCGGCCCTTGAACGGGCCTGAAGCCAGGGCCGCGCCGACGAAGCGTGCCAGTTCGGCCGGCGCCGCCAGCAGGTCGGCGCGCGCGGCCGGGTAGGGCACCGCGGCCGCCGCGATCAAGGCGTGGCCGCCGTCGCGCGGCGCGGCCTGCACCAGGTTCAGGGCGCCGGCGGCGAAGTCGGCGCCGATCGGCGGGGCCTGGGGTGCCTTGGCGGCGAATTTGAAAAGCTTCATTCTGGTCACGCTTCGATAGGGGTCAGCATTGTTTCGCGAACGTGACGCGCAAGACCGGGCGCCGGTTGCTGTTGTCGGCTTCGAGGCTGTAGAAGTCCACGCTCTGGCCGGGGTCGGGCAGGCGCAGCAGCATGCCGTAGTTGACCAGGCGACCGCCGACCCAGCCTTCCACCAGGCCGGTCACGTCCCAGGTGTAGGTGCTCGCGTTGCCTACCTTGGTGGAGGCGACGGCGGGGGCGCTGTAGTCGCCGCCGGCCGTGGCCCAGTTGATGCCGGTGAACAGGCCGCTGCGCGACTGGTACCAGGTGGCGCTGCTTTCCCACTGCGCGGTGACGCGGTGCACGTTGACGCTGCGGGCGACGCCGCTGCCGCCATTTTGCGTCAGCACCAGGCTTGCCGACAGCACTTCGGCCTTGCCGGGGACGTCGTTCATGGGCCAGTACAGCAGGGTGTGCTGGTAGTTGGACGTCAGCTTGAGCGTGTCCGAGCCGGTCGGCACGATGATGCCGAAGGTCAGATAGGTATCGCGCGGCGTGCCGCCCATGTCCTTGGTTTCGGTGTTGGCAAAATCGATGTTGTCGACGTCGTTGCGCGCCAGGGTGGCGCCGGCGCCGTTGGCCGTGACGGCGGTCGCGACGATGTTCAGGCGTTTTCCCGACGACCCCTTCGACACCTTCGCGCTCAGGGTGGCGTTCGCCAGGGTCAAGCCGTCCAACTGGGTCGAGGTGCTGCAGCGGTTGATTTCATTGGTCCATTTGGCGGCCGCCAGCGCGGCTTCGGCCAGGTAGGCGGCGTTGCGCCGTTCATGGTCGGCCGAGACCGATTGCACGTCCATGCCGGCGGCGCGGTTCAGGCTGAAGGCCAGCGCCGCGAGGATTGCCAGCAGCAGCGCCACCGTCAGCAGCAGGGCGCCGGACTGGCGGTGCCCGGACGGCATGCGATTCATAGCGGCGCTCCCACCCGCACGGTGCGGCTGGCGCTTACGCTGCCGCCCTGGGTAGCGAGCGTCAGTTCGATCTTCATCATGGCCTGGCCGTCGCCGATGTCCGGCACCGACAGCCGGAAAGCGCTGACGTTGGTCGCGATGACGCTGGTGCGCGCCGGTGTGGACGTGGCATCGGTTTCGACCAGGCTGGCGCCGACCCGTTTGTAGCTCAGCGGCGCCAGCCACGGACCCGGATCGCTCACCTCGGCCCCGCTGCTGACCGACGGCGCCACCGCCGCGCGCCGGGCGATGCGGTCGAGGGCGAAACGAGCGTCCACGTTCAGGTCGAGCGCGGCGCGCGCCGCGATGCCGCTGCCGGCGGCGGTCTGGAAGGTGGCCGCCAGCGGGACCATGAGGATGGCGGCGATGGCCAGCGCGAACAGCAACTCGACCAGGGTCAAGCCTGCCTGCGGGCAAGAACGAAGATGCGGACGGCTCATCGCGCCACCAGCGTCGTCAGGGTGAAGGGATTGCCGTCGGCGGCGTTGGCCAGCGCGACGCTCACATACAGCAGGTGGTCGCCGGTGCCGCCGGGACCGATCTTGCCGGTGCCGTTGTTGCCGTAGCGCGCAATCGTCACCTTGCGCGCCGGGCAGGTGGGGTCGTCGGGGATCGGATACGCCGCCGCGCCGTTGATGGTGGCCAGCGACAGCAGGCGGGCATACGGTTCGGCCAGCACGGTGTCCATCAGGGTGGCGACGCAATCGAGCTTGCGCGCGGCATCGGCGGACACGCCGGGCGCCTGGAGCGAGCCGCGCAGCGCGTTGGCGGCCGGCACCAGGCAGACGGCGAGCAGGGACAGGGCGAGCAGCGCTTCGACCAGCGTGAAGCCGGCAGCGTTCGGGGGCGTCCGTTGGCGATGCTTCAGGCTGGACATGTCAGGAGGTGGTGACGCGGCCGGTGAGGTCGACGGCGACCGTGCGCGTGACCTTGCCGGTGCCGACCAGGATCGTGCCGCTGCGCAGGGGCTGGATTTGCGTCGCCGCGTCGCCGGTGCCGCGCACCGGATTGCCGTTGGCGTCGAAGGCCAGGGTGGCGGCGCTGGAGCTGTCGGCGAACTGGAAGCTGCAGCCGGTGAGCGCGATGTTGCTGCCGGCGGGGGCCTGGGCCAGGTCGATCGTGTAGTCCATCTTGCTCAGCGGGTGCTTGAGCAGGGTGGCGACGGCGCCGGCGGCGTTGGGGATGTACACGGACAAGCGGTTCTGGCCGGGGTCGCAGCGCAACATGCGGTAGGCGCCGCTGCGCATGGCTTCCTGGCGCGCGAAGCGCAGCGCCTGGGTCACTTCACTGGCCGCCGCGTCGGCACGGAATTCGGCGACCGGCTGCGCCGAGGGCAGCGCCACTGCCGCGGCAACCGCCAGTACGGCGCACACGGTCAGCATTTCGGCCAGGGTGTGGCCGCGGTGGCGGCGGTCGGGCATGATAGTGAAGCGAGCTACTTAGTGAGCGTAGTATTTACGAGTAGGGGTATTCGTATCGTCGGCAGCGCTGTTCATGACAAACTGCCCCGATTTAGTATCGAATGCCCAGCCGCCAGCGGCTTTATTGTCTGGAACAATTGGGGCACCGGTTTTCGTGATAGTCATAGTGCTAACGTTGTTGATCGGCTCGGTCGGTACGCCTTGGCGCAGATAGGGTCCGTATTTGTAATCAGCATTCGGTGCAGAGCACACATTGCCAGCAGCATTTGAGTAACCCTTGAGTTGCGCATCGAACGCTTCTTTAGTTCCTGCATCTGCCTCAATTGCATTACCTACAGTACAGTTTGCTCCAGTTGACGTGTTAGCACCTGGATAAACATTGTTATGCTGTGCCTTATATTGTTCGATCGCGCTTCGTACGGTCGACAGATTGGCATCCAAGGCCGATAGTTGAGCATCCGACGTACTCGAAGAAAACTGCGGAATAGCAATCGCCGCCAAAATCGCCAGGATGATTACGACGATCAGCAGTTCGATCAGGGTAAAGCCGCGCGCGACGCTGCGTTTGAGGGTGGTGGCCATGGTATGTATTGTGTTGTGGAGGAAAAGCTAAGAGGCGACGAATTTATGGTGAGAATTCAATCGTTCCTGAGGGTAACACAATGTATTGCCTAAATGAATTTAGTTTGATGAGAATGCATAAATGTTGCGCATTTTTAACAATCTACTCAATGCACGGCGCTTGAGAGCTTGAAAATAGGCAGAATAAGTGAACTGACGATCGTTCCGACCATCACCCCCATCACCATCAGCATCACCGGCTCGGCCAGTTTCGACAGCTGCGCCAGCTGCTTGCTCAGGTCGCGGTCGTAGGCATCGGCGATGCGGCCCATCACCCGGCCGAGGGTGCCGGTGGCCTCGCCGGTCGCCACCATCTGGCGCACCGCCGGCGGTATGAAGGGGCTGTGCTGGAAGCCGGATGCGATCCCTTTGCCTTCGGTGACGTCGGCTTCCAGGCCCAGGATGAATTGCTGCACATCGTGGTTGCTGACGACGGCGCGGCAGGCTTCCAGCGTGGCCAGGACGGTCACGCCGCGTTCCAGCGAAATGCCCATCACGCGCAGCAGGCGGGTCAGGTAAACCTTGGCGAACACATCGCGCACCAGCGGCAGGCGCAGCGTGGCGCGGTCGATCGCGAGCCGGACTTCCGGGCGGCGCGCCAGCATCCAGCCCAGCGCGCACAGGGCGGCGGCGGCGGCGGCCACGATGGCGCCATGCTCGGTCAGCAGCTGGCTCACGCCCATCAGGATGCGCGTGGTCCAGGGCAGCTTGTCGCGGATCGATTCGAACATCACGGCAAACTTGGGAAACACCCAGATCAGGATGAACAGCACCACCGCGACCGAGAACACCATCAGGATCAGTGGATACGACAGGGCGGACACCAGCGTGCGGCGCAGCCGCTCTTCCTTCTCGTCCATCTCCACCAGCTGCTCCAGCACCTCGGGCAGGAAGCCGCCGGCCTCGCTGGCCGCGACCAGGTTGACGTAGGACGAGGGAAACAGGTCGTGCCGCGCCAGCGCGCTCGAAAAGCGTTCGCCGGCCAGGATGTCGTCCGACATCGCCGTGATCATCGCGCGCTGGGCCGGCTGGTCGCTCTGTTCGTGCAGCGATTGCAGCGCGCTGTGCAGCGGCACGCCGGTTTCCAGCAGCAGTGCCAGGCGCTCGGTGAACAGCATGCGGTCCGGCACGCCCAGCGGGCGGCCGCCCAGCTTGTACCAGGCGCCGGCCGCGGCGGCGGATGCGGCGCCCGGCGTGGCCGAGGTGGCGGCGGGCAGGTCGAATTCGATCGGCATGGCGGAGGCGTTTTATAGCGAATGGACCACGCGCGCGATTTCCTCGGGCGTGGTGTCGCCTTCGAAGGCGCGCGCCATGCCGTCCGCGTACAGGTCGTGGTGGCCGGTGGCGGCCACGTGGGCGCCCATCTGTTCCTTGCTGGCGTTGGCGACGATCATGCGCTGCAGGTCGGTGCCGACTTCCAGCAATTCGTAGATGCCCATGCGGCCCTTGTAACCCGAGTCGTAGCAGGCCGGGCAGCCACGGCCGCGCGCCAGGCGCAGGTCGCCGTTGCCGCGCCAGCGGTAGGCCGCCGCCATTTCCGGCGTCGCCAGGTAGCTGGTGCGGCAGCCCTGGCACACGCGCCGCACCAGGCGCTGCGCCATCACGCCGATCAGGGCCGACGACAGCAGGTAGGGCTCCACGCCCATCTCGACCAGGCGCGAGACCGCGCCCAGCGTGTCGTTGGTGTGCAGCGTGGTCAGCACCAGGTGGCCGGTCAGCGCCGCCTGCACCGCGATCTCCGCGGTTTGCCGGTCGCGGATCTCGCCGATCATGATGATGTCCGGGTCCTGGCGCAGCACGTGCTTCAGGATCTTCGGGAAGGTCAGGCCGATGGCGTCGTTGACCTGGTTCTGGTTGATGATGTCGAGCTGGTATTCGACCGGGTCCTCGATCGTGACGATGTTCTTTTCGATGCTTTTCAAATGGCTGATCGCGGCGTACAGGCTGGTGGTCTTGCCGCTGCCGGTGGGGCCGGTCACCAGGATCAGGCCGTGGCTGCGCGCCAGCAGCCGCTTGAACGAGCCGACCGCGTGCGCGTTCATGCCGAGTTTATCGACGTCGAGGATCGACTGGTTCTTGTCCAGCACGCGCAGCACCACCTTCTCGCCGTAGATGCCGGGCAGCGAGCTGAAACGCAGGTCGACGGTGCGGCCCTGGGTCGCCACCTGGATGCGGCCATCCTGCGGCAGGCGCCGTTCGGCGATGTCGAGGTTGGCCATCACTTTCAGGCGCGAGACGATGGCCGGGTGCTGGTCGACCTTGGGCGCCATGATCTCGTACAGCACGCCGTCGATGCGCAGGCGGATGCGCGCGCGGTTGCGAGAAATCTCGATGTGGATGTCGCTGGCGCTGTCGCGGATCGCGCGCTGGATCACCGCGTTGACCATGTTGATCACCGGGCTGGCGCCGGCCATCTCGTCGATCTGCGTGTAGTCGTCGGGAATCGTCGACTGGATCAGTTCGAGATCGTTGGCCTCGCTGTGCACGAACTCGGGCAGGGTGCCGCCGTAGGCATCGTCGGCCAGGCGGCGGATGTCGGCCGGCGGCGCCACCACCACCCGGATCCTGCAGCCGGTGCGGGTGCGCATCTCGTCGACATAATGGATCGCCTGCGGTTCGGCGGTGGCCACCGTCAGCGTGCCGCGCACGCTGAACAGCGGCAGCACGTTCAGGCGGCGCGCGACGTCGCGCTCGAGCAGCGCCAGCGCGGCCGGGTCGTACATGCCGGCGCGCAGGTTGACGTAGGCCAGGCCGAGCTGGTCGGCCAGCGCGCCGTACAGCGCCGCTTCGCTGATCCACTTTTTCTCGACCATGATCAGGCCCATCCGCTTGCCGGTCTGGTCCTGCAGGCGCGCCGCCTCGGCCACCTGCTCGGCGCTGGCGGCGCCGCGTTCGACCAGCAGGTCGCCCAGCTTGGCGCCGGGTTGCCCGCTCCCCTCGCGCGCGCGCTTGGGGGCGCTGGTGCGCGCATCGAACAGCGGCAGCTGTTCCTGCAGGCCGGTCACGGCCAGGATTTCCTGCAGCAGCGCGTTGGGGTAGGCCAGCTTCAGCCAGCCGCCCAGGCCCGCCAGTTTTTCGCCCATGTCGGCCAGCATGCCGAGCGCGCGCCCGGACAGCAGCGTCACCTTGGACAGGTCGATCACGATGGCGACCTGGTGGCGGCCGATGCATTCGACCAGCGCTTCCTGCAAGCCCTTGACGGCGTCGTCGGCGACCAGCGCCGCCGCCGGCGCCAGGTAGGTCATCGCACCGATGCGGCTGCGCGTGATGTCGCCCGTTTCCATCCTCATTCCTGCAGGTGCGCCCGCTGCGCTCATGACACCGAGGCTGCCTCGGTCACTGCCGGGGCAATGACCGGATCGCGCTGGATGCCGAAGCGCGCGATCCATTCAGGCTCGGCACGGCATACCTGCTCGAACACGGCGATGATGCCCGGATCGAGCTGGGTGCCGGCCACGCGCGCGATCTCCGCCATCGCCACTTCATGGCTGCGGCCGGCGCGGTAGGCGCGCGAGCTGGTGATCGAATCGTAGGTGTCGGCCACCGCGATGATGCGCGCGTTGTACGGGATGTCGTTGCCGGCCAGGCCGTGCGGATAGCCGGTGCCGTCGTATTTTTCCTGGTGGTGGCGCGCGCCCGGCACCGCGCCCCGCAGGCGGTCGATGTGGCGCAGGATCTCGTAGCTGCGCTCCGGGTGCACCATGATGAAGGTGAACTCGTCGCGCGTCAGCCGGCCCGGCTTGCACAGCACCGCGTCCGGAATGCCGATCTTGCCGACGTCGTGCAGCAGCGAGCCCCAGAACAGGTTGTCCAGTTCGCGCGCGGGCAGGCGCAGCGCGCGCCCGATCTCCATCGCGATGTGGTGCACGCGCTCGGAGTGGCCGCGGGTGTACGGGTCCTTGGCTTCCACCGCCTCGATCAGCGCGGCCGCCATCTGCTGGTTGAATTTACTCGTCTCGGCCAGCATGCTGTGCATGCGCGACAGGCTCGACAGGTGATTGGCCAGCACCTCGCCCAGCTTGCGGTCGCTGTTGCTGAAGTCGTCCTTGTGCGCGTGGTTCAGCAGCACCAGGATCGCGACCACCGATTTGTCCTGGAACACCGGGCAGCACAGGATTTTAAAAGGCATGTCGGTGAAGATGTAGGCGCGGCGCGGATCGCCCGGCTCGTTCATCACGATCGGCTGGCGCGAGGAATGCGCGAAGCGGTACAAATCGCCGCGCATCTCGACCAGCACCAGGTCCAGGTTGTGGATCGGCTTCGACAGGTTGGTGGCCGACACGCACAGGTTCTCGCCCGGCTTGATGAAGGCGGCGACGTCGGCGTCCATGTGCTCGGCCCAGCTTTCGAGCAGGCTGCCGAACACGTCTTCGCCGTTGTCCATCTCCTGTACCTGGCGGTCGATCGCATACACCAGGTGCAGCTCTTCGTAGCGGTCGGACAGTTCGCCGGCCATCGCGTCGAGCTCGCCCTGGCGGGTGAACTCGTCGGCCAGCGCGGCCACGACGTCTTCCAGGTTCTCGGCCAGTACATCCCATGCGAAAGGCGCCGCGCCGCCCGCCGCGGCGTCTTCGCGCACGCCGACCCAGCCGGCCACCTTGCCCTTGACCGTCACCGGCATATACAACAGGCACCATGCGCCGGCGCCGTTGTCGACATCGTGGCGCTGCATGCCGTCGCCGCTGGCTTTCCAGGTAAAGCCGCCGGTGGCCAGCTGCGCCAGCCAGGGCGCCAGGTCGCCGTGCCCGGGCGCGGTCCAGCAGGGGTTGCCGGCCGCATCGCACACCAGCAGCGCCAGCGGCTTGCCGCTGCTGCGTTGCAGCCAGCGGGCGTAGCGGGCGTAGTCGAGGTCGAGGTCGGGCAGGGACGGGGAATTCAGGGACATGGATACTCCAGCTGGTGTCACGCAATGGCGCCCGAGGCGGCGAAGTGTTTCGCGAGCCGCGCCACCAGCTGGCGCGGACTCAGGGGCTTTTCGAGGAAGTCGGTGTTGTGCAGCGCGCGCGCCCAGTTGCGTTCTTCGAGCGCGGTCATCGAGGTCATCACCAGGATCAGGAAGTCATGGTCGGGATACGTCTTGCGTGCGAGCGGGCACAGCGTACGGCCGTCCATGCCGTCCATCTGGATGTCGCTGATCAGGACGTCCGGCAGCTGCGCCGCCATGCACGCCAGCGCGGCGTGGCCGTCGTGGGCGACCGTCACCACATAACCGGCCTTTTCCAGTGTCAGGCGCAGCACGCGCGTGACGTGGGGCTCGTCGTCGACGAGCAGGATGTGTCGTTGGGTCATAAGGTCACCACGCCGGTGGCTGCCGGGACGATGTTCAGGTGGATGGAGAAGGTGCTGCCGACGCCGGGCTCGCTGTCGAGCACGATGCGGCCATGGTGCAGTTCGACGATCTGGGCTGCCAGGTACAGGCCGAGGCCGTGGCCGCCGCGCGCCGCTTGCGCATCGCGTTCGCTGACGCGGTAGAACTTGTCGAACACGCGCTCGCGGTCGGCCGCGGCGATGCCGATGCCGGTGTCGCGCACGCTGATCACGATCTCGTGGTCTTCGTTGCGGGCCGACAGCAGCACGCTGCCACCCGGACGGTTGTATTTGATGGCATTCGTCAGCAGGTTGTTGAGGGCGATGCGGAACAGGTCCTTGTCGATCGCCACCGCTTCCAGTTCGCGCGGCAGGTCGAGGTCGACGCGCAGCTGCCTGCCTTCGGCGCGCGGCAGTGCATGCTCGTAGGCGTCGCGCAGCAGATCGTCCAGGCGCACGCGGTTGCGCTCCGGGCTCATGCTGCCGGTTTCCAGCTTGCTGACGTTGAGCAGGTTGCCGACCAGCGCATTCATGCGCTCGATCTCGTCCTGGATCACGTTCAGCGATTCCACCCGCAGCGTTTCGTCGCCGGCATCGGCGTCGGCCAGGGTTTCCGCATACATGCCGATCACGTTCAGGGGCGACTTCAGTTCGTGCGAGACGTGGGCGACGAAGTCGTTGCCGGCCTGGCGCGCCAGCTGCTCGCGGGTGACGTCGCGCAGCACCACCAGGGTGCCGAACGCCATCGCGCCGTGGGCGCCGGTGAGCGGCTGCACCGTCGCCGACAAATACTTGCCTTCGACGTTGGCGGGGGTGAAGTCGACGCTGTGCGCATGCAGGGTGTCGCGCTGCGTATTCGTATAGCGGCCGAGCAGCGTGCGCAGGGCCGGGTCGCGGCACCAGGCGTCCACCGGCTGCTCGAGGATGGCGTCGACCGCGATGCCGAGCAGGGGCTCGACCTTGTCCGACGCGAACGTCACCAGGCCGCCCGGCGCCAGCATCAGCAAACCGTCCGGCAGCGACTGCAGGGCGGCGGTCAGTTTCTTGCTGCCGTATTGCAGCACCTGGTTGTCGGCGGTCGCGTTCAGGCTGCCGTGTTCGAGCTGGGCGATGCGGCTGCTGGCGAATTGCAGGTAGGCCTGCATGCTGCCGACCAGTTCGCGCACGTCGCGGGCACTTTCCCGGTGCGCGCTGCCGGTGTCGCCCAGCTGGCGCAGCTGGCGGCCGAGCGCATCCAGCGGCGCCATCTCGCGCTTGATCACGACATACACCAGCGGTACCAGCAGGAACATCATCAGCGCCAGCAGCGCCAGGAACGAGACGTCGCGCGCCAGCACGGCGTAGCCCGGCTGGTAGAAACCGACCCGGACGAAGGCCTGGCCCTGGCTGCGGTCGGCCAGCGGCCCGTAGAACTCGATCAGGGCGCGCCCGCCTTCCGCAGCGGGCAGGGTGCGCTGGCCGAAGGCGGCGCCGGCGCCGGGCGGCAGCGCGGCGCCCGGCACGAAGGTGCCGCGGCCGGCCACGTCGCCCAGCGTGCGGCCGCCGGCGTCGGTAATGGCGGCATAGGCGAGGTCGCCGTTGTCCTGGTAGGCGAACAGGGTATTCAGCACGCTCAGGCCGGGTGCGCCGCCGGCGAGCATGCCGGCCGGAACCGTGCTCAGCGAGCGCGCCAGGCTGACGCCCTTGGCGCGCACTTCATTCGCGCGGCTGGTTTGCTGGCGGACGATGAGGAGGATGACGACCAAGGCGATGACGGCGAGTGCACTCGCGATCAAGGCAATGCCGATACGGTTGAGTTTCATTCCAGGCAACCTTGTGGCATAAATGTTTCGTCTTGGTAAGGTCTGTCACTATAGAATGGTGGTTGCTGTTAGGCAAACTGTTTTCAACTGTGTGCTGCCCTAGAGCAACATTTTAATCGCCTGTGCTAATTGTCATGTCGTGCATGCGTCCTTCTGGAAAAAGTGTAATATGATGCCAGTAGGAAATAATTGTTATTTAAAATATAAAACGCTGCAGAGATGACGTCCTGAGGAAGACGAGTGATCGACAATCAAACCTTCATGCTGGCGATCGGTGTCGGCAACATCGCATTCGCCTTGCTGATGGCCGGCTACATGCGCAGTGCCGACAGCAGTCCCGCCCTGCGCTACTGGATGTGGGCGCGGCTGGTCGGCGGGATGGGCCAGGCCTGCTGGTGGGTGGCACCGCTGGTCGACCTGCCCTGGTTCGACGCGCTGTTCCCGTTCGCCTGGATCGGCGGCGTGGTCATCGAAGTCATCGCTTATTGCCTGTTCTTCGGCATGCCCGACTGGCGCCGCATCGTCTATCCCTCCGCGCTGGGGGCGGGGCTGGTGCTGGCGGGCGCGGTGGCGGCCGGCGTGTCGCGCCCGCAGATGCAATGGATCGTGTCCGCCATCATGGCGCTGTTCGCTTCCGGCGCGGCGGTGCTCCTGCTGCGCGAGCGCAAGGCGCCGCTGATGCAGCGCATCATCGGCGTCAACGATGGCCTGTTCGCGCTGGCGATCTGGGCCTGGCTGATCCTGGAAAAGGGCCGGCTCGAGGGCGCCGTCAGCATCGTCGGCGCCGTGACTTACCTGTTCAGCTACATGATGATGATCGTCAACGGCTTCGGCTTCCTGTTGCTGTGCAAGCAGAAGGACGACCTGCAGATGAAGCGCCTGGCCACGATCGACAGCCTGACCGACACCCTCAACCGGCGTGCCTTCTTCGAGCGGGCCGAAAGCGCACGCATGCTGGCGCTGCGCCTGCGCAAGCCGATCGCGCTGATGATGCTCGACCTCGACCACTTCAAGCGCCTCAACGACGGCTTCGGCCACGCCTGCGGCGACGAGGCGCTGCGCGTGTTCGCCGACACCGCGCGCGCCGTGCTGCGCGACCACGACCTGATGGGGCGCCTGGGCGGCGAGGAATTCGCGCTGGCGCTGCCCGGCACCGGGCTGGACGGCGCGCTGCAGGCGGCCGAGCGGCTGCGCGTCGCCGTGGCCGAGGCGCCGCTGCTGTCCTGTGCCGGCAGCTACCGGATGACGGTCAGCATCGGCCTGGTGATGATCGATCCCAACGAGGAATTGACGGCGGCACTGGCCCGCGCCGACCACGCGTTATACGTTGCCAAGACCGGCGGACGCAACCGCGTGGAGGTGGGGCCGGCGATCCTGAAGCGGGCGTGAACAGCCTGTCATCATGCACTCCAGTCGCCGGATGGGTGTCGTAATTTTGCCGCAGAGCATCATAAATCAGCATTGCGCTGTTATACTGCCTGTGCGCTGCCACAGCCATCCGCGCTATGCCACAGCCTGATCGGGGCGATCCTCCGACCGTCAACTGCAAGTCCCCTGCGTCGCCGTTCCGGCACGCTACTGCTCCATCAGAAGGAATCCACCCGTGAAGAACCTCAGGATCGGTGCCCGGCTCGGCATCGGCTTTGCCATCGTCTTATCCTTGTTGCTCGTACTGACCGTGACCGCGCTCGCGCGCATGCAATCGGCGGGCGAGCTGACCTACCGCTTGGTGAATACCAGCATGAAGAACCAGCGCAGCATGGCCGAGTGGGGCCGAAGCATCGCGTTGAGCGCTGCGCGCCTCGAAACCGCCTACGTGGCGCCCGACATCGCGACCGTCAAGGACGTCGCCCAGCGTTTGAAGGACTCGTCCAGCGGTTTGACCCAGCTGCAGGGAGAGATCGAAAAGTCGCTGCGCAACGAAGGCGTCAAGGCCCAGCTGAAGGTCGTGAAGGAAGAGCGCGCCCGCTACCTGAAAGCGCGCGCGGCTTTTTTCCAGGCCAAGCTGGAGGGCGACAATGCACTGGCCGCCCGCGTCTACGGCGAGCAGATCGTGCCGTTCAACGCGGCCTACCAGGGCGCCATCGCCAAGATGGCGAAGATGCAGAGCGATGCGACCGACATCATCGCCACCACCGTGCTTAATGACTACGCCAGCACGCGCACGATCCTGATCGCCCTCGGGCTGGCGGCCATCGGCCTCGGTATCGCCTGCGCCGTGCTGATCACGCGCTCGATCACGGTGCCGATCGGGCAGGCCGTGACGCTGGCCGAAAAAGTGGCGGCGGGCGACTTGAGCAGCCGTATCCAGGCCGACCGCCGCGACGAGACCGGCCAGCTGATGCGCGCGCTGGCCACGATGAACGACAACCTGGCCGACATCGTCGGCCGCGTGCGCAGCGGCACCTCGACCATCGCGCTCGCTTCCGGCGAAATCGCGGCCGGCAACCAGGATCTCTCGAGCCGTACCGAGCAGCAGGCCAGTTCGCTGGAAGAAACCGCTGCCTCGATGGAAGAGCTGACCTCGACCGTGAAGCAGAACGCCGAGAATGCGCGCCAGGCCAACGGGCTGGCGGCGCAGGCCTCGGCCATCGCCGACCAGGGCGGCGTGATGGTGGCCGAGGTGGTGGCGACCATGGGCTCGATCGATGCCTCGTCGCGCAAGATCGTCGACATCATCAGCGTCATCGACGGCATCGCCTTCCAGACCAATATCCTGGCCCTGAACGCGGCGGTGGAAGCCGCCCGCGCCGGCGAGCAGGGCCGCGGCTTCGCCGTGGTGGCGTCCGAGGTGCGCAACCTGGCGCAGCGCTCGGCCACCGCCGCCAAGGAAATCAAGGGGCTGATCGACGACTCGGTGCAGAAGGTGCAGGCCGGCAGCAGCCAGGTCGACCGCGCCGGCGCGACCATGAACGAGATCGTCCGCAGCATCGGCCAGGTGACCGTCATCATGAACGAGATCGCCAACGCCAGCGAGGAACAGCGCGCCGGCATCGAACAGGTGAACCACGCGATCGTCGAGATGGACCGCGTCACCCAGCAGAACGCCGCGCTGGTCGAGCAGGCCACCGCCGCCGCGCAATCGATGCAGGACCAGGCCGGCCAGCTGGAGCAGGTGGTGGGCACCTTCACGCTGGCGCCGGGCGCCGCCCGCACCGAGGCGCAGGCCGGCCGCCCGTCGCTGGCCGCGGCGCGCGTCGCCCTGGCCTGACGCCGGTTACAGCACCCCGGGCTGGGCATCGAGGTCGAGCGTGGCGGTCGGCGCCACGCGCAGAGCCAGGTGGCTGGTCAACACGATGCAGGTGTCGCGCGCCTGTTCGCGCCGCGCCAGCGTGTCCTGCAGCACCTCGACCGCCTGCGCATCCAGGCCGTTGAAAGGCTCGTCGATCAACAGCAGCCGGACGGGCAGCGCCAGGGCCAGGGCCAGCTGCGGCTTCTTGTACTGTCCCAGCGACAGAGCGCTCACCGGCTGCGCCGCGACAGCGCCAGCGGCGCTGCCAGCCACGAGCAGCGAGGCGCGCAGCAGCAGGATTTCGCCGGCGCCGCGCAGGCGCGCGAGCAACTGTGCCAGCGCGTGGCGGGTAAGGCGTATCCGGAACCTGATATAGGGATGGGCCAAGATCGTATCTGGAGAGCCGAATAATAAAACAGAACGCAGAAACGAAAAAAGGCCCGACGAATCGGACCTTTTCTCTTGATGCTGGCGGAGCGGACGGGGCTCGAACCCGCGACCCCCGGCGTGACAGGCCGGTATTCTAACCAACTGAACTACCGCTCCGTTTACTCTGATCGGTTCTTCATGCCTGGAGACGCTGGAATTTGGTGGGCGCTGAGAGGCTCGAACTCCCGACCTAATCCTTGTAAGGGATCCGCTCTACCAACTGAGCTAAGCGCCCGCACACACTTTCCAGAATCTCTGTCTGACGTTTGTCACCACGTCTGAAGAGGCCCGAATCATAGCGTATCCATTTGAAATCCTGCAAGGGCTTTCCTGAAAAAATTCGATATTTCGTTCGGCACGGGGTGTTGTAAGGATGCGTATGGACTCTTGAATTTCTTGCATAAGCTTATGCACATGCCCGACAATGACGCCTTTACAAGCCGGCAATATGTAGACATCGACAAGATGCGCGTTGCCGGCGGGCCCGGGCCCGCGCCGACCGAGGCGGCCAAAGAGGGAATAGCGGAGACACGCGGAATTCTTTCACTTCTTCCCTAGGAAAACTCAATGATCAAGATGTCCAAGATGCATAAGCGCGTTCTCGCCGCGCAGGCTGCGGTACTGGTCCTGTCCACGCTGCCGGCCGGTTCCGCCCTGGCCCAGGCCGCCCAGGCGAGCGAGCTGCAGACGGTGACGGTGAGCGCCCAGCGCCGCACCGAGAACATCAAGGAAGTGCCGGTCTCGGTGACCGCCATCAAGGGCGAGCGCCTGGACGTGCTCGTCTCGGGCGGCGACGACATCCGCCTGCTGGCCGCCAAGGTGCCCAGCCTGAACATCGAGTCTTCCAACGGCCGCACTTTCCCGCGCTTTTACATCCGCGGCTACGGCAACACCGACTTTTCGCTGTTCGCCTCGCAGCCGGTGTCGCTGATCTATGACGACATCGTCCAGGAAAACCCGATCCTGAAGGGCTACCCGATCTTCGACGTGGCCGGCGTCGAGGTGCTGCGCGGTCCGCAGGGCACGCTGTTCGGCCGTAACACCCCGGCCGGCGTGGTGAAATTCGAATCCGAAAAGCCGAACCTCAAAAAGGTCGAGGGTTACTACAACCTGTCCTACGGCAGCCACGGTACCGCCAACGTCGACGGCGCCGTCAACGTGCCGCTGTCGGACAAGTGGGCGATGCGCGTCTCGGCCCTGCGCCAGCACCGCGACGATTACATCAATAACTACAGCGACCTGGCCCGGACCAACAAGACCGGCGAGCTGGACGGCTACAACGAACACGCCGAGCGCGTCCAGTTCCTGTACACCCCGGATTCGACCTTCAGCGCACTGTTCAACGTGCACCAGCGCACCACCGCCGGCAGCGCCCGCCTGTTCCGCGCCAACCTGATCAAGAAGGGCAGCAACGCCTTCGCCGACGGCACCGACCTCGACAGCGTCGTCACGAATGCCCTCAACTTCCAGGACCTGAAGACCAACGGCGCCAACATGCGCCTGTCGTGGGACCTAGGCCCGGTCAAGCTGTATTCGATCACCGGCTACGAAGGCGTCGCCCATTACAACAGCCGCGGCGACATCGACGGCGGCATCATCGGCGGCCCGGGCCGCATTCCGTTCCAGGTACAGACCGCCAGCCGTCTCACCGAGCTCAAGCAGTACTCGCAGGAATTCCGTGTCGAGTCGAAGAACGCGGGTCCGCTCAACTGGCAGGCCGGCCTGTACTACTTCGACGAAGACGCGACCGGCGGCAGCGACAACTTCGACAGCGTGACCCAGCAGCAGACCTCGCGCGTGGTCTCGAACCAGACCAACCAGGCCTGGGCCGCCTTTGGTTCCGCGACCTATGTCGTGAACGATGACTTCACCGTGCGCGGCGGCATCCGCTATACCGACGACAAGAAGGAATTCAACACCCTCGAGCACACCAACGTGGTCCTGATCGGACCGGGCGGCGTCAGCGAAAGCAAGAGCAAGGTCAACTGGGACCTGTCGGGCACTTATAAACTGAACCGCGACGTCAACCTGTACGCCCGCGTGGCGACCGGCTTCCGCGCCCCGAGTATCGCGGCCGCCTCGGCCACCGTGCCGGTCACCGTGGCCGACGCCGAGACCATCACCTCGTACGAGGGCGGCATCAAGGCCGATTTGTTCGAGCGCCGTGCCCGCGTCAACTTCTCGATCTACGATTACGAAGTCAAGAAGCAGCAGCTGACCGTGGTGGGCGGCAATTCCAACATCACCAAGCTGATCAACGCCGACAAGACCAAGGGCCAGGGTGCGGAATTCGACTTCGAAGGCATCGTCAGCCCGTCGCTGCGCGTGACCGCCGGCGCCAGCTACAACTACACCAAGATCGAAGACCCGAGCCTGTACGTGGCCCGTTGCGCCCAGTGCACCATCACCGACCCGGTCGGCGGCAACGGCCTGGTGTCGATCAACGGCAACGCCTTGCCGCAGGCGCCGAAGTGGATCATCAACGCCACCGCGCGCTACAGCGTGCCGGTCGCCGACGGCGAATTCTTCGTCTACACCGACTGGTCCTACCGTACGAAGATCAATTTCTTCCTGTACGAAGCCGCCGAGTTCGTCGGCAAGCCGCTGACCGAAGGCGGCCTGCGCGTGGGCTACAACTGGGCTGGCGGCAAATATGAAGTCGCCGCCTTCGGCCGCAACATCCTCGACCAGCGCCGCATCACCGGCGCCATCGACTTCAACAACCTGACCGGCTTCGCCAACGAACCGCGCACCTACGGTGTGCAGTTCAAGGGCAATTTCTGACAGAAGCTTGTTTCATGAAAAAGGCCGCGAGCGATCGCGGCCTTTTTTTATTTTGAGCGGTTTGATCTAGCTCAATACGAATGTGACATTTCATGACCTAGAAGTACCGGCAGATAGGTGATTTTTGGGTGGTTTTATGCAATATCTTCTTCTGTTGAGCTGTCCGACCGCCAAACAATATAGGTTTTAGCGCTATCAGAGGCATTTTCTGTTGTAAATGCATTGAATCCAATTGTGAAATTTCTCCATAGACTTTGTCGTGGGAGTAATCTGACTTTGTCCGCTGTCAAGACGGACGCTCGGTACGCAAAGACGTGCCGATACAACTAGATCTCAAGCATGCAAGTGCTTGCGGAAAACCAAGCTTTTGTGTTTTTCTCATAAAGGAAGAAACATGAAGTCGAAGCAATCGAAGTTCCCGGCAGTATTGAAGTTGTGCGCCGCAGCCGTCCTCGGCCTCGGTGCCGGCGCCGCGTTCGCAGGCGTCTCGGCGTCCGCACCCGCCACCCCCGCCGCGCAGGGGATGGTCGTGGCGGACCAGACCGACCGCATCATCGTCAAGTACAAGGATGAGAAAGCCCCGGTCGTGGCCAAGGGCCAGGTCGCGGCGCTGGCCGCCGGCGCGCCGCTGTCGAGCGCGCGCAAGGCCATCATCGACCGCGCCGGCCAGCAGTTCGGCTTCCTCATGAAGGAATCGCACCGGATCGGCACCGGTGCCCGCGTGGTCAAGCTGGACCGCAAGGTGGCGCTGGCGGATGCCGCCAAGGTGGCCGCCGAACTGGCCGCGCGCGATCCGGACGTCGAATACGCCGAGCCCGACCGCATCCTGCATCCGCTGCTCACGCCGAACGATTCGATGTACAGCCAGCAGTGGGATTATTTCGAAGCCACCGGGGGCATGAACGTGCCGGCAGCCTGGGACAAGTCGACCGGGGCCGGCATCCGCGTGGCCGTGATCGACACCGGCTACCGTCCGCACGCCGACCTGTCCGGCCAGATCCTGGCCGGCTATGACTTCATTTCCGACGCCACGATGGGCAACGACGGCAACGGCCGCGACAGCGACGCCAGCGATCCGGGCGACTGGACCGCGGCGGGCGAGTGCGGCAGCGGCCAGCCGGCCTCGAACTCGAGCTGGCACGGCACCCACGTGGCCGGCACCATCGCCGCGCTCACCAACAACGGCAGCGGCGTGGCCGGCGTCGCCTTCGGCGCCAAGATCGTGCCGGTGCGCGTGCTGGGCAAGTGCGGCGGCTACACCTCGGACATCGCCGACGGCATCATCTGGGCATCGGGCGGCAGCGTCTCCGGCGTGCCGAACATCGCCGCGCGCGCCCAGGTCATCAACATGTCGCTGGGCGGCGGCGGCGCCTGCGGCACCACCACCCAGAACGCGATCAACAGCGCGCGTTCGCGCGGCACCGTGGTCGTGGTCGCGGCCGGCAACGAGTCGCAGAACGCCAGCAACAGCAACCCGGCCAACTGCGCGGGCGTGATCACGGTGGCGGCCACCAACCGCTCCGGCGGACGCGCGTCCTACTCGAACTACGGCACCGTGGTCGACGTGGCGGCGCCGGGCGGCGACAGCGGCGCGGCCATCCTGTCGACCCTGAACGCCGGCACCAAGGCGCCGGGCGCCGACAGCTATGCCGGCTACATGGGCACCTCGATGGCGACCCCGCACGTGGCCGGCGTGGTGGCGCTGATGCTGGCGAAGAACCCGGCGCTGACCCCGGACCAGGTCGAAGCCTCGCTGAAGTCGACCGCACGCGCCTTCCCGGCCTCGTGCAGCGGCTGCGGCGCCGGCATCGTGGACGCCTCGGCGGCGGTGGACGCCGCCAGCGGCGGCGGCTCGACCACGCCGACCGGCCCGACCGTGTCTGAAACCGAGTCGAACAACACGATCGCCACCGCCAACAGCGTGACGACCTCGGGCACCACCGTCAACGGCGCCATGGCCAGCAGCGCGGACACCGACTATTTTGTCGTGCAAGTCCCCGCCGGCAAGACCCTGAGCGCCGTGCTGACGCCGAACTCGAGCTCGGACTACGACCTGGCCATCTACAACAGCGCGGGCACCCGCCTGGCGCTCAGCGAAAATCCCGCCGGCAGCGCCGACAGCGCCAGCTCGGCCAACACCGGCACCACCACCGCGGCGCGCTACGTGCGCGTGATCTACTACAGCGGCGGCACCGGTGCCACCAGCGGCAAGTACACGCTGAACCTGTCGTGGTAACAAGGTAGCAGGCAGGCCAAAGGCGCTCTCCGGAGCGCCTTTTTTTGCTTTCAGGATATTTGCGTTATCAATCAATAACTTGGAAAAAATTTTACTGTTGTAAATGCAACAAAAGCAGCCCCATGGCTACCCATTTTGGTTAAGCTTGCCCTTCGGTTAACGCAAGAGGAAGCACATGGGAAACAATCGGAAGCAACATGGCAAGATCGCCAACATGCTGGCATGCTGCGCGGCGGCGCTCGCCGCCGCCGGCCCGCTGGCGGCCCATGCCGGCCAATCGGCCGCGGCATCGTCCACCCGGTTCATCACCCAGACCGACCGCCTGATCGTGCGCTACAAGGATGCGCCCGACCCGGCCAAGGCAGCGGCGGCGCTGTCCGGCCATGTGGCGGGACCCGGTGCGGGCCTGGTCCCGGCGGCCGCGCGCCAGGCCCTGATCGACCGCGCCGGCCAGCAGTTCGGCGCCACCCTGCGCGCACTGCGCGCCACCGCCGGCGGCGCCGACGTCCTGCAGCTCAGCCGCCGCATGGGCCTGGACGAAGCCCGGCGGCTGGCGGCCGAGGTCAAGGCGCGCGACCCCAACGTCGAGTATGCCGAACCGGACCGCATCATGACGGCGCTGGCGGTGCCGAACGACCCCGGCTACAGTCAGCAATGGAACCTGTTCGAGGCCGGCGCCGGCATCGACGTGGCGGGCGCCTGGGACAAGTCGACCGGCGCCGGCATCAACGTCGCCGTGATCGACACCGGCTACCGTCCGCACGCCGACCTCGCCGGCCAGATCCTGCAAGGCTACGATTTCATCACGAATGCCGCCATGGCCAACGACGGCAACGGTCGCGACAGCGACGCCAGCGACCCGGGCGACTGGACCGGCGCCGGCAGCTGCGCCAACGGCATGCCGCTGCAGGACCAGGCTTCCGGCTGGCACGGCACCCACGTGGCCGGCATCATCGCCGCCCGCGCCAACAACGGCAGCGGCATCGCCGGGGTCGCCCACGGTGCCAGGATCGTGCCGGCGCGCGCGCTGGGACGCTGCGGCGGCTACACCTCGGACATCGCCGACGCCATCGTCTGGGCGTCGGGCGGGAGCGTGGGCGGGGTCCCGGCCAACGCCAACAAGGCACGCGTGCTGAACCTGTCGCTGGGCGTCGCCGGCGCATGCGACCTCACCACCCAGTATGCGATCAAGGGTGCCCGCATGCGCGGCGCGGTGGTGGTGGCGGCCGCCGGCAATACCGGCGTCGACGCCTCAACCACGAGCCCGGCCAACTGCCCCGGCGTGATCGCGGTGGCGGCGGTGGATCGCAACGGCGGCAAGGCGTCGTACTCGAACTACGGCAGCGTGGTCGACCTGGCTGCACCGGGCGGCGACGCCGACGGCATCCTGTCCACGCTCAACAGCGGCACCGCCGGCCCGGCCGCCGACAGCTACGCGTATTACATCGGCACCTCGGTGGCGGCCCCGCACGTGGCCGGCGTGGCCGCGCTGATGCTGGCGGCCAATCCGAACCTGACGCCGGACGAGGTGGAAGCCCGGCTGAAGTCGACCGCGCGCGCCTTCCCGGCCGCCTGCGACGGCTGCGGCAGCGGCATCGTCGACGCCCAGGCCGCGGTGAATGCGGCGCTGGCGGACGCAGCGGTCCCGGTCCCGGCCCCGGCGCCGGCCCCCGTGGTGACCTGGACCGGTTGCGCGTCGGAAGGCAAGGTATGTTCGTTCAGCGGCACGCGCGAGGTGCGCTACGGCGCCGGCACGGCTTTCGCGACCAGGGTCTTCACCGGGTCGGCGAGCTGCTCGAACGGCGTGTTCGGCGATCCGGCGCCGGGCAAGGTCAAGTCGTGCAGCTATTCCAGCGTGACCCGCTGAGATGGATCGTCGGATGGGACATCCCGGGCCGGTGGCCTGGGATGCATGCCCACCCTACTTGCGCCCACGTATCAATTCAGTGATACTGTATGCAATTACAGTATGAACACCCCCGTCCGCAAGATCATCCACTGCGATTGCGATTGTTTCTACGCATCCGTCGAGATGCGGGACGACCCGTCGCTGCGCGGCCGGCCGCTGGCGGTGGGCGGGCGCCATGACCAGCGCGGCGTGGTCGCCACCTGCAACTACGAAGCGCGCCGCTACGGCATCCATTCGGCGATGGCGACCGCGCAGGCCATCAAGCTGTGCCCGGACCTGCTGGTGATCCCGCCGAACATGGAAAAGTACCGGATCGCCTCGCGCCAGATCATGGAGATCTACCAGGACTACACGGAACTGGTGGAACCGCTGTCGCTGGACGAAGCGTATCTCGACGTGACGGCCTCACCGCACTGCAAGGGCAGCGCCACCCTGATCGCGCAGGAAATCCGGCGCCGTATCTTCGAGACCGTCGGCATCACCGCCTCGGCGGGCGTGGCGCCGAACAAGTTCGTGGCCAAGATCGCCAGCGACTGGAACAAGCCGGATGGATTGTTCCTGGTGCGCCCGGACGAGGTCGACGCTTTCGTGGCCGTGCTGCCGGTGAAGAAGCTGCACGGGGTCGGCAAGGTGACGGCGGCCAAGATGAACCGGCTGGGCGTCGACACCTGCGCCGACCTGCGTGCCTGGAGCATGGCGAAACTGCAGGAACATTTCGGTTCGTTCGGCGCCCGTCTGTATGACCTGAGCCGCGGCATCGACGAGCGCGAGGTGAATCCGGTACGCGAGCGCAAGTCGATCAGCACCGAGGAAACCTATACGCCGGACGTGCCCGACATGGCCGCCTGCGTGGCGCTACTGCCCGAACTGATGGAACACCTGCTCGGCCGGATCAAGCGCAACGGTGCCGAACGCTTCATCAACAAGCTGTTTGTGAAAATCAAGTTTTCCGATTTCCAGCAGACCACGGTCGAGTGCGTCGGCTATGCGCCGAGCCTGGCGACTTATGCCCGGCTGCTGGAAACCGGCTGGCTGCGCGCCAGCCGCCCGGTGCGTTTATTGGGCGTCGGCGTCCGCCTGAGCGATACCGAAATCGTCGAGCAACTGAACCTGTTTGACGAACGCGCAACACGGTAAAAAAGCCTGCACAGTCGATGCTAAATTGCTCGTCGGCAGCGTGTAAAATGTCGTTCCCCTGAAATTGAGAGATAACCGAGAGTACCTATGTGGTTCAAGAATCTTCAGATCTATCGCCTGCCCGCCCCCTGGAATTTCACCCCTGAACAAATGGAAGACGCGCTGGCGTCGCAAGCGTTCGTGCCGGCCAATAGCAACGAACTGCTGCAGCAAGGCTGGGATTCGCCGCGCGGCAACGGCAAGCTGGTCCACGTCGTGAACAAGCAGATGCTGATGATGCTGGGCACCGAAAAGAAACTGCTGCCGAGCTCGGTCATCAACCAGGTGGCCAAGGCCAAGGCCGCCGAGCTGGAAGAGCAGCAGGGCTTCCCGCCGGGCAAGAAGGCGATGAAGGAACTGAAGGAACGCGTGGCCGACGAGCTGCTGCCGCGCGCCTTCTCGATCCGCGGCAACACCTGGACCTGGATCGACCCGGTCAACGGCTGGCTGGTGGTCGATGCCGCCAGCCCGAACAAGGCCGACGACGTGATCAAGCTGCTGCTCAAGGCCGTCGACAAGATGCCGCTGGAATCGGTGCGTGTGCAGAGCTCGCCGGTGGCGGTGATGACCGCCTGGCTGGAATCGGACGAGGCGCCCTACAACTTCACGATCGACCAGGACACCGAGCTGCGCGCCACCGGCGAAAGCAAGGCCACCGTGCGCTACGTGAAGCACTCGCTGGACCCGGAAGACATCCGCCGCCACATCGCCGGCGGCAAGCAGTGCACCCGCCTGGCCATGACCTGGAACAGCCGCATCTCCTTCGTGCTGACCGAGCAGCTGGCGATCAAGAGCATCAAGCCGCTGGACGTGATCAAGGAAGGCGAAACCATCACCTACAGCGACGACGAGCGTTTCGATAACGACATCATGCTGATGACCGGCGAGCTGGCCAAGATGCTGGCCGACCTGGTGGAGGCCCTCGGCGGCGAAGCCAAGGCGTAATTGCCGTACATGACTTATCTACTGTGACGGTCGTTCCCGCGAAAGCGGGAACCCATACCGAGTAACGGAATTCGATAGGTCGAAAGCTCTACAAGCCCTTGATTGATTGACTTCGGAAATTCTGCATGGGTCCCCGCCTGCGCGGGGACGACGTGGATGAGGTGGCGATATAAAAACGGCCCGGATGCGCATCCGGGCCGTTTGCGTTTTACGCGCGATCAGGCAATCACTTGGCCGCGGCCACTTCCTCGCTGGTCGACGGTTCCTTGGCCGCACCGGCGCCGCCGCTTTCCTGCTGACCATTGGTATAGGTCGAGCCCTGGCGATTGGCGTGCGGCGCCGGCTTGCCCGGCAGCGGCGGCAGGGCCTTGGCCTTTTCCAGGTCGATGCCGGCGACTTCCGCGACGCGGCGGCCGTAGTCCTCGTCGCAGTGCCACAGGTGCCAGACCATGCGCAGCTGGATCACTTCCGGGCATTGCTTGAGGTCGCCGCCGACGTTGGCGACCAGGTCGTCGCGCTCCCAGTCCTCGAAAGTGCGGTAGCGGTCGCCGGCCTGCTTGTAGTCGGCGGCGGTGCTGGTGGTCTGGTAGCGGCCCAGGTGGCCCTGCACGTACTGGTGATAGTCCTTTTCCGGCTGCGGCGCTTCCTGCAGGCCGCCGATCAGGCTCGGCTCGTAGTTGAGGTGCTTGTTCTCGCCACCATCGTCGACGAAATACGCCATCTGCGCATCGCGCTGGTTGGTGCGTGCGCGTGCCTTTTCTTGCGGCGCATTGATCGGCAACTGCAGGTAGTTGGGGCCGACGCGGTAGCGCTGGGTGTCCGAGTAGGACAGGGTGCGGCCCTGCAGCATCTTGTCGTCCGAGAAATCGATGCCGTCGACCAGCACGCCGGTGCCGAAGGCCGACTGCTCGGTTTCGGCGAACACGTTGTCCGGGTTCTTGTTGAGCACCATGCGGCCCACCTTCAGCAGCGGGAACTGGTCTTCCGGCCAGCGCTTGGTGTCGTCCAGCGGGTCGAACTCGAGTTCCGGATGCTCGCCGTCGCTCATCAGCTGCACGCACAGTTCCCATTCCGGATAGTCGCCGCGCTCGATCGCCTGGTACAAATCGCGCGTGGCGTGGCTGGTGTCGTGGGCCTGGATCTCGGCCGCCTGCCGCGAGGTCAGATTGCGCACGCCCTGCTTGGGCTGCCAATGGAATTTCACCAGGTGGGCGATCCCCTGGTCGTTCACCAGCTTGTAGGTGTTGACGCCGGAACCTTCCATCTCGCGGTAGTTGGCCGGGATGCCCCATGGGCTCTTGACCCAGGTGACCATGTGCAGCGATTCCGGGTGGTTGGCGATGAAGTCGTAGAAGCGCCACGGTTCCTGCTGGTTGGTGACGGGGTCCGGCTTGAACGCGTGGATCATGTCCGGGAACTTGATGGCGTCGCGGATGAAGAACACCTTCAGGTTGTTGCCGACCAGGTCCCAGTTGCCTTCCACGGTCTTCAGCTTGATCGCGAAACCGCGCGGATCGCGCGCCGTTTCCGGGGATTCCTTGGCGCCGATGACGGTCGAGAAACGCAGGAAGACCGGTGTCTGCACGCCGGTCTCGGTCAGGACCTTGGCGCGCGTGTATCTGGTGGCGGGTTCGTCGCCGATGGTGCCGTAGGCTTCGAAAAAGCCGTGGGCGCCGGTGCCGCGCGCATGCACGACCCGCTCGGGGATGCGTTCGCGGTCGAAATGGGTGATCTTTTCGATGAACTGGTAGTTCTCGAGGGTCGCCGGGCCGCGTTCACCCACCGATCGCAGCGACTGGTTGTCGCGGACGGGGTGGCCCTGGCGGGTGGTTAACGTGGGACGCTGCTCATTCATCGCTGGTTCCTCCTGCATTCATGGAAGAACGATTATAGGAAAGGACGAAAATGCGCAGCGTTCTGGAGCCTTCAGGCAAGGAGCATTGCCAAATTGGCGGATTTGACGATCAGGCCGCCCCGGTCAGGCCGCCCCGGTCAGGCCGACCCGGTCAGGCCGACCCGGTCAGGCCGACCCGGTCACGCCGATTTGCCTAGACAGATTGGAATACACCGGCGGTACGGTTCTTGGTGACCTTATCCCACGTAAAAATTTTACCGTTCATCGCCACGTACACGCCGGGCGGCAGCACTTGCGCCACCCCGCAGGCGAAGCCGAAGTTGAACAGCGCGTCCGAGTTGGCGATGGCGTAGGGAATCATGGCGCCGGTGAAGACGATGGTCTTGTCCTGCAGCGCCGCGCCCAGTACCTCGGCGGTTTCGCGCATGGTGTCGGTGCCGTGCACGATGACGATCGCCTGCTCGGCGGCGCCCTGGCAGGCGGCCAGCACGCGCTGGCGGTCGGCATCCTGCATCTCGAGCGAATCGAGCAGGGGCAGGACTTCGAGCTCGACCGGGATGGTCATGCGCGAGCGCTTGATGACCTCCGGCAAGTGGGTGTCGGCAAAGCCGAGCACGCCGTTGAGTTCATTGTAATGTTTGTCGAAAGTGCCGCCGGTGGCGATGATCCGCAAAGTCATGATGGTTTGGAAAGGCAGTGAAAAAAGGTGGGTAATGATAGCCGCAAACGGTAGTGCAGCCGCATGGGTCTGCGCTAAAATCGACAGGATCGGATGAGTACACTGATCCCTGCCTTGTTTCCTTTCCAGGCATGAGCCTGCCTCCCACATGAAACCCGTCGCTCCCGGAACCGTTATCTTTCACCGCCATCGCGGCTATGGCGTCATCACCCACGTCAACCTGCTGACCGGCTGGATCTCGGCGCGCTTCGGCAACGAACCGCGCACGCTCGACCTCAACCTGTCCACCGACGATGTCCAGCATGCCGACGGCGAAGCGATCCGCTTCCGCCGCTCGCCGCCGGACCGCATGCCGCACGCGCGCCTGATGGCCATGGTGCGCGAGCTGCACATGGCCGGCTACGAACGCCTGTACCTGCATTCCTGGCCCAAGCCGTCCGGACTGCACTGGCGCTGGCACCTGTTCGCCGGCCAGCGCGACTGGATGCAGCGCCCCTGGCGCGAAGGCTGGTACGGCTCGGGCGCCGACTACAACGGCAACCCGGTGATGGGCTGGGGCGACGCTCCCGGCGCCAGCACCGAGGAGCTGATCCATGCGCTGGCGAAGTTCGACCCCGAGGGCCTGGCGCGCGCGCTGGGCCGCGACGAGGACCACACCGCCTGGTTCGCCGGCGTCTGCGATGCCTTGCTGCCGGGTTACATGTACAGCTTCGACATGGCGCCGTCGAAGGATGGCAGCCTGGCCGAGATGCCGCCGGTGCCCGTGGTGCCGGTGCGCGCCGGCTTGCCGGCCTACAGCGGCCCGGCCATCGGCTGGCCGCCGGGCTGGGCCGGATTATGGACGCGTCGCCACGAAATGCCGATGCGCAAGCCCAACTTCACGGGCGAGCCGGAGTTGCGCTAAGCCGCTGGCGCATCATTGGCTGCTTGAACGCGTGGACGGCTGCACCTGGCTGCCGGGTCTGCCTTCAGCCTTCATGCCGTCCACGCGTTCAACAGGCGCATGCACATTTCTAGTGACGTAGCGCTGCCGGATTCAAGATGCCGCTCGGCTTTCCATCCGCGAAATTGACCACATTCTCGAACGCTGCCCGGAAATACATCTCGTAACTGTCCTGCTCCACATACCCCAGGTGCGGCGTCGCCAGCACCGTCGGAATCCTCAACAGCGGCGCGTCAGGCCCCAGCGGCTCGCTGGTGAACACGTCGAGCGCCGCCTGACCCGGGCGGCCCTTGCGCAGCGCCGCCTCCAGCGCGCCCTCGGCCACCAGTTCGGCGCGGCTGGTGTTCACGAACAGCGCATCCGGTTTCATGCGCGCCAAATCCTCCGCGGTCACGATGCCGCGCGTCGCGTCCGCCAGGCGCAGGTGCAGGCTGAGCACGTCGGCCTGTTCGAAGAACGCTGCGCGCGACGCCTCGGCGGCAACACCGTCGGCTTCGGCCGCCGCCCGGCTGGCTTCGCTGCCCCATACCATGACCCGCATCCCGAACACCTTGCCATAGCCGGCCAGCAAGCGGCCGATCTTGCCGTAACCCCAGATACCCAAGGTACGGCCATGCAGCACGCGTCCCACCAGGTTCAATGACGGGTTGACCGAGGCAGTCTGCCACAAGCCTTCCTTCAGGTTGTTTGCATACGGCAGGATGCGGCGCGACGCCGCCATGATCAGCGCCCAGGTCAGCTCGGCGGGCGCCACCGGCGAACCCGTGCCTTCCGCGATCGCGATGCCGCATGCGGTGGCGGCGGCCACGTCGACGTGGCCGGACACCTTGCCGGTCTGCGAGATCAATTTCAAGTTCGGTAACTTGGCCAGCAGCGCGCGCGGCAAGGCCGTGCGTTCGCGGATCAGCACCAGGGCGTCGAACGGGGCCAGGCGGATCGCCAGCTGGCCCAGCCCCTTCGTCGAGTTATTGAACACCTTGACGTCGTGCCCGGCCAGCAGATCGAAGCAATCGAGCTTGCGCACCGCATCCTGGTAATCGTCGAGAATCGCTATTTTCATGGGAGTTCGCAGAAGTTTTCAGGCAAGAAGTAATGAAATGACAGGATCCGGAAAGAGGGAAATAGCCTACTACATTAGTCAACCAAAATTCCTACATTTTTGTTGTTGAAGCATTTGAAAGACGCGGATGCGGGTGTAGAATCCACCAGAAATAAGAGACCGCGATGTCTGATTGATATCTTTGCGGCCAGTACGACATGTCCATCCGCCCGCATCATGCATGCATGCAGCGCACCGCGTAGCCGGGCAAGACAACAGGGATCGAGAGACGCCGCAGCCAGCACCGCAACCACGTTGTCCGTGCGCCGGGTTTCGAGATCGCCAGGATTCTTTATTGGCATTGGAGGTACTCATGAATCAGCCCGTGATGCGCGGCGTCGCCGCACTGAACGTCCCAGCTTACATCAAGCACAACAAACTCATCAATTGGGTGGCCGAGATCGCGGCCCTCGCCAAGCCCGACGCCGTCTACTGGTGCGACGGCTCCGAAGAAGAATACGACCGCCTGTGCGCCCAGATGGTCGACGCCGGGACGATGAAGCGCCTGAACCCGGAAAAACGTCCGAATTCCTATCTCGCCTGCTCCGACCCGAGCGACGTCGCGCGCGTCGAGGACCGTACCTTCATCTGCGCCGCCACCAAGGAGCAGGCCGGCCCCACCAACAACTGGGTCGACCCGCAGGAAATGCGCCAGACCCTGCACGGCCTGTTCGACGGCTGCATGGCCGGCCGCACCCTGTACGTGGTGCCGTTCTCGATGGGCCCGCTGGGTTCGCCGATCGCCCATATCGGTGTCGAACTCTCGGATTCGCCCTATGTGGCGGTCAACATGCGCATCATGACGCGCATGGGCCGCGCCGTGTACGACGTGCTCGGCAGCGACGGCGAGTTCGTGCCCTGCGTGCACAGCGTCGGCATGCCGCTGCAGCCGGGCCAGCAGGACGTGCGTTGGCCGTGCAACGCCACCAAGTACATCGTGCACTATCCGGAAACGCGCGAGATCTGGTCGTTCGGCTCGGGCTATGGCGGCAACGCGCTGCTCGGTAAAAAATGCTTCGCGCTGCGCATCGCGTCCAACATGGGTTACCAGGAAGCGCAACAGGGCGGCACCGGCTGGCTGGCCGAGCACATGCTGATCCTGGGCGTGGAATCGCCTGAAGGCGCAAAGCAATACGTGGCCGCGGCCTTCCCCTCGGCCTGCGGCAAGACCAACTTCGCGATGCTGATTCCGCCGGCCGGCTTCGAGGGCTGGAAAGTCACCACCATCGGCGACGACATCGCCTGGATCAAGCCGGGCACCGACGGCAGGCTGGTCGCGATCAATCCGGAAGCCGGCTACTTCGGCGTGGCGCCGGGCACCAACGAGAAGACCAACGCCAACTGCATGGCCTCGCTGCGCGAAAACGTCATCTTCACCAACGTCGCGCTCACCGACGACGGCGACGTCTGGTGGGAAGGCATGACCAAGGAAGCCCCGGCGCACCTGATCGACTGGCAGGGCAAGGACTGGACCCCGGCCTCCGGCACCAAGGCGGCGCACCCGAACGCGCGCTTCACGGTGGCCGCGACCCAGAACCCGGTCATCGACCCGGCCTGGGACGACCCGGCCGGCGTGCCGATCTCGGCCTTCATCTTCGGCGGCCGCCGTTCGACCACGGTGCCGCTGGTGACCGAGGCGCGCGACTGGACCGAAGGCGTGTACATGGCCGCGACCATGGGCTCGGAAACCACCGCCGCCGCCGCCGGCCAGCAGGGCGTGGTGCGGCGCGACCCGTACGCCATGCTGCCCTTCATCGGCTACAACATGAGCGATTATTTCCAGCACTGGCTGGACCTCGGCCGCAAGGTGCAGGCGAACAACCCGGCGGCACTGCCGAAGATCTTCTGCGTCAACTGGTTCCGCACCGACGACGCCGGCAACTTCGTGTGGCCGGGCTACGGCGACAACATGCGCGTGCTGAAGTGGATCCTCGACCGCGTGCAGGGCCAGGCCGGCGGCGTCGAGCATATCTTCGGCACCACGCCGTCGTATGGCGACCTGACCTGGACCGGCATCGACTTCGGCCAGGAAGCCTTCGACAAGATCACCTCGATCGACAAGGACGCCTGGCGCGAGGAGCTCAAGCTGCACACCGAACTGTTCGACAAGCTGGCCTACCGCCTGCCGCAGGAACTGGCCGATACCAAGCGTGCGCTCGAAAAAAGATTGTCTGAATAAAATATTGCTGTTTAGGAAGTAGTGGGGAGACGACAGCCGCGGCAATGACCGCGGCTGCGAAAAATGAAGAAGAACGAAGAAGGGACGGGCATGCGCCTGTCCCTTTTTTCATGGGCCGGCAAGGATTCATGGGCCCGTCATATTGTCTGGGAATAATGCGCGGCGTCGCTGTCCAATATTCCTGGAGCCTTCATGCCGTACGTGTCTTACCGTCTGTCCCATCGTTTTTCCCGTCACGCCCGCATTTCTCGCCACGCCATTTCCTGTGCCATCCTGGTGCTGCTGTCCGCCTGCGGCGGCGGCAGCGATGGCGTCACCGACGTCACGCCGGTCACGGTCGCGCCGGCCGCGCCGGCCGACCGCGGCACGGCCGACACCGCGCCGGTACCGGCGGTCCTGGCCTTCGTCGATAGCGCCGCCAGCAACCAGCGCGGCGATGCCCGCTACGCGACGCTGGCGACCAATGCCGGCGTGCGCGTGCTCGGCGGCATGCTCGACATCTGGAAACCGGTGACGGAAATCGTCGACGCCGGCGTCAGCGCGCCCGCGGTGGATGGCTTCCCGGCCGTGGTCGCCTCGACCTGGAGCGGTGTGCCGAACGACGGCACCAACGGCGGCACGGTCGTGAATGCGGCGGTGCATAACGCCAACATCGACTACGTGGTGAAAGCCACCGCCGGCCGTACGCCCGAACAGAGCCTGCTGGCCTACCTGGACGACCGCCGCAACAAGGGCTACAGCGTGACCGAAGGCATGGGCCCGCTGACCAACGCATGGCGCAGCGCCGCGCGCGCCACCACCACCATCAACGACATGCCGGCCAACGCCACCACCGTCAAATACGACGACGGCGGCAGCAACAACGGCGTCGGCGGCGCCGCCAACGCCGACTTCGGCAAGGTCGTCGACCTGGTCAATGCGATGGGCGGCAACGGCTCGACCGAACCGGCCAAGCGCTTCTACAAGTACGCGCGTCCGTACCGCTGGAGCAGCGCGGTCAAGGTGGTGCCGCAGCTGGAACCGGCCAAGAGCACGACCCCGACCACCGACGGCGGCTTTACCAGCGGCCATTCGGCCGAAGCGACCCGCAATGCCATCGGCATGGCCTACGTGCTGCCGGAGCGCTACCAGGAACTGCTCGGGCGCGGCCTGGAACTCGGCGAAAGCCGCATCCTCGCCGGCATGCACTCGCCGCTGGACGTCATCAGCGGCCGCGTGCAGGCGCAGGCCGTGGCCGCGGCCAACCTGATCGCCGCCGGCGCCACCACCCGCGCCGCCGCCGTGACCCAGGCCCACGACACCCTGATGAAGCTGACCGGCACCACCGCCGCCAACTTCCCGGCCTACGCGGTATCGGGCACGGCCGCCAACGACCGCTTCGCCGACTACGCCGCCGGCAAGGCCAACTACCTGCGCCGCATGACCTACGGCCTGCCGCAGACCGGCGCCGCCAATGCGCCGGCCGTGGTGCCGAAGGGCGCCGAAGTGCTGCTCGAAACCCGCCTGCCTTACCTGAGCGACGCGCAGCGCCGCGTGGTGCTGAAGACCACGGCGATCGCGTCCGGCTATCCGGTGCTGGACGATCCTGAAGGCTGGGGGCGCCTGAACCTGTTCGCCGCCGCTGAGGGCTATGCCACCTTGACCGGCAACGTGGTGGTCAACATGGACGCGGGCAAGGGCGGTTTCAACGCCAGCGACCGCTGGCGCAACGATATTGCCGGCAGCGGCAAGCTGGTGAAGCAGGGCAGCGGTACCCTGAAGCTGGGCGGCAACAACAGCTGGAGCGGCGGCACCCAGGTCGACGCGGGCACGCTCGAGGCGCTCTCGAACAGCGCGTTCGGCAGCGGCGACGTGTACGTGGCCGGCGGCGCCACGCTGGCCAGCAGCGCGCCGGGCGTGCTGGCGCTGGGCGGCAACTACACCCAGCTGGACAAGGGCACGCTCGACATCACGCTGGGCGGCGCGAATGCCGGCACGGTGAACGTGAAGGGGACGGCGACCCTGGTCGGCGGCACCGTGCGCCTGAAATTCGCGAGCGGCTTCAAGCCGGTCGCCGGCACCAGCTACCAGGTGCTGAACGCGGGGGCGCGCAAGGGCGTGTTCACGAACGTGGTGGTGGATGGCCATAAAGCCTCGCTCCAGTACAGCAGCAACGGGGTGGCGGTGCGCATCGACGGCTGACCTGGCGTACGGCACGACGCACTGGCGGCCGGCATCGATGGATGCCGGCCGTTTTGATTTTACACAGCCGTATTTCTGCTTTATTCTTGCGTCAGGGTGAATTGTTAGCGCAAACATTTCATTCGGAGACATTCGACGCCAATAAAGGATAACAAGCATGAGACACCGTCGCACCTTGCTGGGCAGCGCGCTGGCGCTGGTTTTCGCTTCTCTCTTCCACGTTCCGGGCAGCGCGGCCGCCGCCGACGGCGTGCGCCGCATCGCCATCGATGCCAAGGCGCCGACCACGCCGCGCGACCGTTTCGCCGACCTGTCGATCGGGTCGGACTACCCCGGTACCCTGATCCGCGACGACAGCCTGGCCCAGCTCAAGACCGCCAAGGACGAGCTGGGCTTCCGCTACATCCGCTTCCACGGCATCTTCCACGACGTGCTCGGCACTTATAAAGTAGTGGACGGCAAGCCGGTCTACGACTGGACCAAGATCGACTACCTGTACGACAAGCTGCTGGGCATGGGCATCAAGCCCTTCGTCGAGCTGGGCTTCACGCCGGAAGCGATGAAGACCTCGAACAACAGCATCTTCTACTGGAAGGGCAATACCTCGCACCCGGACCTGAAGCAGTGGCAGGGCCTGGTCGACGCCTTCGTGCGCCACGTCCAGCAGCGCTACGGCAAGGAAGAAGTGCGCACCTGGTTCTTCGAAGTCTGGAACGAACCGAACCTGGACGGTTTCTGGGAAAAGGCCGACCAGAAGGCCTACTTCGATTTGTACGACGTCAGCGCGCGCACCATCAAGGCGGTCGACCCGGCGCTGCGCGTGGGCGGTCCCTCGACCGCGGGCGCGGCCTGGGTACCGGAATTCCTGGCGCACACACAAAAGAGCGGGGCGGCGGTCGATTTCGTGACCACCCACACCTATGGCGTGGACGGCGGCTTCCTCGACGAGAACGGCAAGGAAGACAACAAGCTGTTGGCCACGCCGGACGCCATCGTCGGCGACGTGCGCAAGGTGAGAAAGGAAATCGAAGCGTCCTACCTGCCCAAGCTGCCGCTGTATTTCACGGAGTGGAGCACCAGTTACTCGCCGCGCGACCTGGTGCACGACGCCTACATGAGCGCCGCCTACATCCTGAGCAAGCTGAAGGCGACCGAAGGCATTGTCCAGGGCATGAGCTACTGGACCTATTCCGATTTGTTCGAGGAGCCGGGCCCACCGACCGCCCCGTTCGAGGGCGGCTTCGGCCTGATGAACCCGCAGGGCATCCGCAAGCCGGCCTGGTTCGCCTACAAGTACCTGAACCAGCTGGGCGACCAGCAGGTGCAGACCACCGACGCGCAAAGCTGGGTGACGCGCGATGCCGGCGGCGTGCAGGTGCTGGCCTGGGACTTCCAGACGCCGGACCAGGGCAACAAGAGCAACCGGCCCTACTATGGCGTGGTGCAGCCGACGCGCGCCACCGCGCCCCTGATGCTGGAATTGAAAGGGATGAAACCGGGGACCTACACGATGCAGGTGTATCGCACCGGCTTCAAGGCCAACGATGCGCACACCGCCTACCTGGAAATGGGCAAGCCGAAGAGCCTGACCGGGGCGCAGGTCGGGACCTTGCAGGGGCTGACGCAGGACAAGCCGGAGCTGCGGCAGGTGAAGGTGGGAACGAGCGGCACGGCGAGCGTGCGGGTGCCGATGCGGGTGAACGATGTGGTGCTGGTGAAGATCGGGGCGGGTCAGCGCTGAGTCTGCGCTGAGTCTGCGTCAATGCGGCCTGCGCCTTGAAAACCGTCGCCCCTGCGAAGGCAGGGGTCCAAGTTTCACGCGGGCCTGCGGCATCACCACAAACACTGCGCAACGGACTTGGGCCCTGCCTGCGCAGGGGCGACGGGCGAGGGCAGCGGGGCACAACGGCAGCGCCGCCCCCCAGAGGTTTACTGTGCCAGCAAGGGCTTCAGATACTTGCCGGTCACACTCGCCGGATTCTCCGCCACATCCTCCGGCGTACCGTGCGCCACGATGGTGCCGCCGCCGGCACCGCCTTCCGGCCCCAGGTCGACGATCCAGTCCGCGGTCTTGATCACGTCCAGGTTGTGCTCGATGATGACGAGCGTGTTGCCCTGGTCGCGCAGGCGGTGGATCACCTTCAGCAGCAAATCGATGTCGGCGAAGTGCAGCCCGGTGGTCGGCTCGTCGAGGATGTACAGCGTGCGCCCGGTGTCGCGCTTCGACAGCTCCAGCGACAGCTTCACGCGCTGCGCCTCGCCGCCCGACAGCGTGGTCGCGCTCTGGCCCAGCTTGATGTAGCCCAGGCCCACGTCCAGCAGCGTGTGGAGTTTACGCGCGATGACCGGCACCGGCTTGAAGAACGCGTGCGCATCCTCGACCGTCATGTCCAGCACTTCGGTGATGTTCTTGCCCTTGTACTGGACTTCCAGCGTCTCGCGGTTGTAGCGCTTGCCGTGGCAGACGTCGCACGGCACGTACACGTCCGGCAGGAAGTGCATCTCGACCTTGATCACGCCGTCGCCCTGGCAGGCTTCGCAGCGGCCGCCCTTGACGTTGAACGAGAACCGGCCCGCGCTATAGCCACGCTCCTTGGCGGTCGGCACCGTCGCGAACAGGTCGCGGATCGGGGTGAACACGCCGGTATAGGTCGCCGGGTTCGAACGCGGGGTGCGGCCGATCGGCGCCTGGTCGACCGAGATCACCTTGTCGAAGTGCTCCAGGCCGTGGATCGCGTCGTGCGGCGCCGGCTCGGTCTGCGAACCGTACAGGTGGCGCGACAGCGCCGGGTACAGCGTGTCGTTCACCAGCGTCGATTTACCCGAACCCGAGACACCGGTCACGCAGGTCATCAGGCCCACCGGCAGCTCCAGCGATACATTCTTGAGGTTGTTGCCGGTGGCGCCGGTGATCACCATCTGGCGGTCCGGATCGGCCACGGTACGCTGCTTCGGCACGTGGATCTTGCGCTTGCCGCTCAGGTACTGGGCGGTCAGCGAATCCTTGCTCTTCATGATCTCCTTGAGCGAACCCTCGGCGATCACGGCGCCGCCGTGCACGCCCGCGCCCGGACCCATGTCGACGATGTAGTCGGCGGTGCGGATCGCATCCTCGTCGTGTTCCACCACCAGCACGCTGTTGCCGATGTCGCGCAGGTGCTTCAGGGTCGCGATCAGGCGGTCGTTATCGCGCTGGTGCAGGCCGATCGACGGCTCGTCCAGCACGTACATCACGCCGGTGAGGCCGGAACCGATCTGCGACGCCAGGCGGATGCGCTGCGCCTCGCCGCCCGACAGGGTATCGGCGCTGCGGTCGAGCGACAGGTAATCCAGGCCGACGTCGTTCAGGAATTTCAGGCGCGCCACGATTTCCTTGATCACGCGCTCGGCGATGTCCTTCTTGGCACCCGTCAGCTGCAGGCTGTCGAAGTAGGTCAGGCAATCGCGCAGCGGGGTCCTGGCCACCTCGTAGATCGCGCGCTGCTGGTCGCCGTTGCCGATCTTGACGTAGCGGGCCTCGGTGCGCAGGCGCGCGCCGTTGCAGGTCGGGCATTCCTTCTCGTTGATGAACTTGGCCAGTTCCTCCTTCACCGCCATCGAATCGGTCTCGCGGTAGCGGCGCTGCAGGTTGTTGACCACGCCTTCGAAGGTGTGCTCGCGGATCACGGTGCGGCCACGCTCGTTGACGTAGGCAAACGGCACCGCCGTCTTCCCGGAGCCGAACAACACCACGTCCTGGGCCGTCTTCGGCAACTGCTCGAAGGGTTTGTCCAGGTCGAAGCCGTAGTGCTCCGACAGGCTGTTCAGCATCTGGAAGTAGAACTGGTTGCGGCGGTCCCAGCCCTTCACGGCGCCGGACGCCAGCGACAGGTTGGGGAAGGCCACGATGCGCTTCGGATCGAAGAACTCGATGTGGCCCAGGCCATCGCATTCCTGGCAGGCGCCCATCGGATTGTTGAACGAGAACAGGCGCGGCTCCAGCTCCTGCAGCGAATAGCCGCAGACGTTGCAGGCGAACTTGTTCGAGAAGATGTGTTCCTTCTCGGTGTCCATTTCATACGCCACGGCGCGGCCGTCGGCGATGCGCAGCGCGGTTTCGAACGACTCGGCCAGGCGCTGCTTGATCTCCGCATTCACCTTGATGCGGTCGATCACCACGTCGATGGTGTGCTTCTCGGTCTTCTTCAGTTTCGGCAGGTCGTCGATCTCATGGATCCTGGCCGTGCCGGTACCGCTCTGGATACGGAAGCGCACGAAACCCTGGGCCTGCATCGCCTGGAACAGGTCGCCGTGCTCGCCCTTGCGGTTGGCCACCACCGGTGCCAGGATCATCAGCTTGGTACCCTCGGGCATGGCCAGCACGGCATCGACCATCTGCGACACGGTCTGCGCGGCCAGCGGCTCGTGCGAGTGGTCCGGGCAATACGGCGTGCCGACGCGCGCGTACAGCAGGCGCAGGTAATCGTGGATCTCGGTGACGGTGCCGACGGTCGAGCGCGGGTTGTGCGAGGTCGCTTTCTGCTCGATCGAGATGGCGGGCGACAGCCCCTCGATCATGTCGACGTCCGGCTTTTCCATCAGCTGCAGGAACTGGCGCGCGTAGGCCGACAGCGACTCGACGTAGCGGCGCTGGCCTTCGGCGTACAGGGTGTCGAACGCGAGCGAGGACTTGCCGGAACCCGACAGGCCGGTGATCACGATCAGCTTGTTGCGCGGCAGATCAAGATTGATGTTCTTGAGGTTGTGCGTGCGAGCACCGCGGATGCGAATTTCTTCCATTAATGTAGGCAGGCTTTCAAAATGGTTGCGGGGCCGGCGCACGAGCTGGTGAGCAGGCCGGACGGGGGAACCGACTAGTGTAACTGTTTTTATTCACAGTGGTTGCTGGCCGTGCGGAAACTGTGGCCGCGTTATCGCAGTGGCATGCCGACTTGAAAACACCCGTCGCGCACGCGATAACCAGTGTCTTCCGTATGTGGTCCGGGTACGGGTGAATTCAATGGACAGACCGACCAGAAACCGAAAAATTTTGGACATGTTGATCCGAATCTCTTCCATTCGGGGCACTTCGACCCCATTTCCGCTGTCTGAGCGGATGTCGGAAAACGGGCGTCCGCCGGCCTGCGTCACACCGAAAAAATTGCCTGTGAGGTCAGCCGAACAGGCATAATAACGGACGCATTTCAACAGCTTCCCTGGCGCACAGTCAACGCGCAGAGTCAGGGACTTACCATAGGAGTTTCACCATGGCATCAGTCAACAAGGTCATCATCGTCGGCAACCTCGGCCGCGATCCGGAAATCCGCTACATGCCGAGCGGCGACGCCATCGCCAACATCGCCGTCGCGACCTCGTACAAGTCGAAGGACCGCAACAGCGGCGAGCAGAAAGAGCTGACCGAGTGGCACCGCATTTCCTTCTTCGGCCGCATGGCCGAGATCGTTGGCCAGTACCTCAAGAAAGGTTCGTCGGTCTACGTCGAAGGCCGCCTGCAGACCCGCAAGTACACCGATAAAGACGGCGTCGAGCGCTACTCGACCGACATCGTCGCTGAAAACATGCAGATGCTGGGCGGCCGCCAGGGCATGGGCGGCGACGCCAGCTACGGTGGCGACGACAGCTACGGCGGTGGTGGTGGCGGTGGCGGCTACGACGCCCCGCCGAGCCGTCCGGCCCCGCAGCGCCAGGCACCGCCGGCACCGGCAGCCCGTCCGCAACCGAAGCCGGCCGCGAACTTCTCGGACATGGATGACGATATTCCGTTCTGATACGCGTCCAGCGTCCTGATTGAACAAAAATCCCCGCAGCTGTTCAGGTTGCGGGGATTTTTTCATGGGTGTCGTTCATCGGCGGCGCCTGGTCACATCACGTGAACAGCGAAAAAGTGGACGGCAGGGCGCACCCTGTCACGTTACAGATCCACCACCATCTCGAACCCGCCGTATATCATGCGCTTGCCGTCGAAGGGCATATTTTCCGGCTTCATGAACTCGGCCATGCGCGGGTCCTTCATCAATTTCTCGTTGACCTCGTCACGCTTAGCGCGGGACTCGTAGACGATCCACGAAAACACCACCACTTCGCCTTCCTCCAGCAGTACGCTCTGTGGAAACGAGGTCAGCTTGCCGGGCTTGGCGTCGTCGCCGACACATTCGCGAAATTCCAGCGCGCCGAGTTCGCGCCAGATCGCGCCGGCCTTGCTGGCCATTTCCCGGTAGGCATCGAGCTGCGCTCTTGGAACGGGAATCACAAAACCATCGACATAGGCCATGATCGTTCTCCTCATAAAATATAGTGGTGGACTTCAAGGACAATCAAAAATTCCCGATAGGGCGCATGCGGGCTTCAACGGTTCGATCGCTTGCGGTGGTGCAAACAGCGCAAATGTTCCATAGACCTTGCCTTCGACATCGATCCAGAGCGGCCACCGGTTGAATACAGCCCCTGTTATACCCAGTGCAAGTACGATCACCGCCAGGGCGCTCCCTATTCCCGGCAGCAGGCCACGCCGATTGGCCCACGTGATCACCGCATCGCCACCGGCTTTTCTCAGCCAGTGCCGGCTCATTGTGTGAGCAAGGAAACAGCCGGGCAGCGTAAATGGCAGCGTCAGCAATCCCATTGACCATTTGATGCCGGAAGGCGTGGGCACGTAAAAGAATATGTGCGCTGCGGGAGCCACGAAGCCAATGCGTTCGCCATGATGCAGGCAGGCAGTGGCCAGCAGCGCGAACGGCATGGATAACAAGATCAGGGCAAGCATCCATTTAACGCGTGACCAGCGCGCAGCCGTATGCACCGCCATGTGCAGGAAATCCAGGGTGTGCTGGATGTAGTTTTGAGAGACCGAACGCGCGATTTGTTGCCGGATCGCGTAAGGCGCGAGCCCCGCGTTGTCCGCCACGATGATTTCCTGGTTCAGTACGGATGCCAGGAAGGGCGTCAGCGCTTTGCGTGCCGACATATGGAACCAGGGAAGCCAGCACGCCCGGCCCTGCGAGAGCGCCCGTAATTGGTCGAGATCGCTTTCCAACAACGCTTCCAGCGCGCCGCCGGCATCGAAGACCTGTGCTTCCATGCCGAACAATACCCACTCGGAGCGGTCTCCCATGAGCTCGACTGTCAACTCGCAAAACGGGATGGTGCATATATAGACGAATTCGGCGCTGGATTTCTCCCGGTGTTCTACTACCTTCTGCAGCGTGATGACGCCATACCGGGCCAGGTTGGGGAATCCTGCTTGGCGTACGGCAGCGTTGACGTAATCCGGTGTCCCTTCCGGGTAATCCGCACTGAATCCGGGGCGGGTATAGGTATGCGTGGACGTGATCCTGGTCAGGCAGCCGTGACCGGAACAGGTGGAGCAGGTCAGCCTCCCGGTAGCGCTGCAGGTGCCGCATGATGTCTGCCCAGTTCCGGCACACCATGAACAACTGACCCGGCCGCCGGCACAGCTGCATGGTTCGGTGTACGTTTCAGTCCGGGAATCGCCGTTGCAATCCTGTACCGTCCGCTCCACAGTCCTGGTTCCTGAACCTTGGCAGCCATGACAAGCGTTGTTGCCACGGCCATGGCACCAAGTGCAGGCTACCCGGCCGGCACCGGCACAACAGTTGCATACGACGATCCCGGCACCACTGCAGTCATCACAGGCATGGGTGTGCAGAAACCGCCGTGGGTGGGTACGAATGCACGTTTTTTCGGAAATCGCTGCATAAGTCTGGCGCGTGACCGAAGCAATCAGACTGTCGAGGGTTTCCAACCGGGCGCGTTCCGCCTGCGTTTGCAATGCCGCCTGCTGCCGATACCAATTCAAGTCGGCAATCGCGACATCGTCGATCCCGGGAGACTGCTTGCCTGGGCAGTCCTGTACAGCGGCGACAACTTCCAGCTTGTGCCGGATAGAGACAATGAATTCCCTGGCTGTCGGGCGGGCGTCGATCACGCGCACGTCCTCGATGTTGAATCGCGTGGCGCGCCTGATATAGCCCGCCATGACCTCGGTGCACAAGGTCGAGTAACGCATCGAATCGTCCTGGTTCCCCATGCAGCGGCTCCGTCAAAGGCGTGAAAATTCTATTGATATTAAGAAACATTGATGAGTATTTCACGCGCTTCGCTCTGCAGTATTGATTTGGGCTGGGTGCGCATGACCATGGGATGCCGACGCGCAGCGACCACAACGACTTGGCAAGACTGGCACGCCTGTTCTCATCCGTGTAATATCCCGACTTTGGGTGCGTCGATTCCCGCCCGGGAATGACGTTAAACGGGAAACCGGTGACATCGCTTGCGCGATCATTCCGGTGCAGCCCCCGCTGCTGTAAGCCTGACGACTCCGGCAACACGCCACTGCGACCATGTCGCGGGAAGGCCCGGAGGAGGATGAAGGCGAGCCAGAATACCGGCCCGAATTGTCAGCACCATTCCCCGGGGTGTCGGGAAGCCGCTGTCGTCGGCTTTCCGCACCCGCAGCGCGAGCCCGCGACCGTCTTCCAGCCTTCCCGCATGGTGTCCTTATCGACCATTCGACGGGAGGTTTCGAATGCACATCATGGAAGGTTTCCTGCCGCCGGCGCACGCGCTCGGCTGGGCCGCCGCTTCCCTGCCTTGCCTGGCCTGGGGCCTGCGTTCGATGGGGCGCAGCCTGCAGGCGCATCCCGAACGGCGCATGCTGCTCGGCGTGGCCGCCGCCTTCGCCTTCCTGCTGTCGGCGTTGAAACTGCCGTCGGTAACGGGGAGCTGCTCGCACCCGACCGGCGTCGGGCTCGGCGCGCTGCTGTTCGGTCCCGCGGCGATGGTGCCGGTCGGCTTCGTCGTGCTGCTGTTCCAGGCGCTGCTGCTGGCGCACGGCGGCCTGACCACGCTGGGGGCCAACGTGTTCTCGATGGCGATCGTCGGTCCCTTCGTTTCCTACGGCGTGTTCCGCGCCGCCGCCGCGCTGGGCCTGAAGCGCTCGGTGTGCGTGTTCCTGGCGGCCTGCCTGGGCGACCTGGCCACCTACGTCACCACCTCGGCACAGCTGGCGCTGGCGTTTCCGGATGCCGTCGGCGGATTCGAAGCCTCCTTTCTTAAATTTGCCGGCATCTTCGCGCTGACCCAGGTGCCGATCGCGATCAGCGAAGGCCTGCTGACCGTGCTGGTGGTGAATGCCATGGCGCGTTTCAATGCGCACGAGCTGCGCGCGCTGCCGGTGATGGCGCTGCGCGGACGGGAGGGTGCATGAAGTTGCGCACTTGGGGCATGTGGATCGCCATCGTGCTGCTGACGGTGCTGCCGCTGTGGTTCGCCGCCGCGCCGCCGGCCGAACCCGGCGCCGAGGCGCCGTCGATGTTCGGCGGCGCCGACGAGCGCGCGCAGCAGGCGATCGGCAGTATTTCTCCCACTTATCGGCCCTGGTTCGCGCCGGTGTTCGCGCCGGCCAGCGGCGAGATCGCCTCGCTGCTGTTCGCGCTGCAGGCCGCCATCGGCGCCGGCGTGATCGGCTACTGGCTCGGCGTGTCGGTGACGCGCGAACGCGCGCGCAAGACTGCGCATGACGTAAGCGCTTCGGCACGGGACCCGCGTGCGGATTGAAACGGCCGCCTACGCCAGCCGCTGGCAAGGCGTCGCGCCGTCGGCCAAGGCGCTGTTCGCGCTGGGCGGCATGGGCGCCGCCTGGATCGCGCGCCAGCCCGGCACGCTGGGTACGCTGGCGGCCGCGCTGGCGCTGACGGCGCTGCTCGGGGCGCGCGTGCCGCTGCGCACCTGGCTGGCGGTGGCGCTGCCGCCGCTCGGCTTCCTGCTGCTGTCCTGCCTGACGATGCTGGTAACCTTCAGTCCGGATGAAGGCTGGCACTGGGCCGGCGCGCTGTGGCCGGCGGTCACGCGCACCGCACTGCGTTCGCTGGCGATGCTGGCGGCGCTGCTCGGCTTCATCCTGACCACGCCGCTGCCCGATTTGCTGTCCCTGCTGCGGCGCCTGCGCACGCCCGAACTGCTGCTCGACCTGATGGCGCTGTGCTACCGCATGCTGTTCGTGCTGCGCCAGGCCTGGGACGAGGGGGTGACGGCGCAGAGCGCGCGCCTGGGCTACCGCGGCTGGCGCCACGCCTGGCGCTCCACCGGCCTGCTGGCCGGGCAGATGGCGGTGCAGGTGTGGCAGCGCGCCGGCGCGCTGCAGATGGCTGCCGAGGCGCGCGGCTACCAGGGCACGCTGCGCTTCCTGCCGGCGCTGTTCCCGCACGCGCGCCGCCAGAACGCGTGGGCGCTGATGGGCGCCGCGCTGTTGCTGGCGCTGGCGATCGGCGAGCGCCTGGGAGCCGGCGCATGAGCGCACAGCTGGAAGTGCGCGGCGTCGGCCACGTGTTCGCCGACGGCAGTCCCGGCCTGCGCGATTGCAGCCTGGTGCTGGGACGCGGCCGCCGCCACGCGCTGCTTGGCGCCAACGGCGCCGGCAAGACCACCCTGTTGCAGCACCTGAACGGCCTGCTGCGCCCGGGCAGCGGCCAGTTGCTGCTGGACGGCCAGCCCTACGACTACGGCCGCAAGGGCCTGGCGCAACTGCGGCGCCGCGTCGGCCTGGTGTTCCAGAATCCCGAGCGCCAGCTGTTCTCGGCCCAGGTCGAGGAAGACGTGTCGTTCGGGCCGCTGAACCTCGGCCTGGACGCCGCCGCCGTGCGCGCGCGCGTGGCCGCCGCGCTCGACGCCGTCGGCCTGCGCGACCATGGGCGGCGCGCCGTGCACCACCTCAGTTTCGGACAAAAGAAACGCGTCTGCATCGCCGGCGTGCTGGCGATGGAGCCGGACGTGCTGCTGCTGGACGAGCCGATGGCCGGCCTGGACGCGCCGATGCAGGACGAGCTGGCGGCGCTGCTGGCGCGCCTGACCGCGCGCGGCGTGACGATCCTGCTGTCCACCCACGACATCGATTTCGCCTACGCCTGGGCCGACGACATCCACTTGATGGCGGACGGGCGCTGCATCGCGTCCGGCCCGGCGCCGCTGCTGGCCCGGGATGCGGCCACGCTGCAGGCTGCCGGCCAGCGCCAGCCGCTGGCGCTGGCACTGCACGCGCACCTGGTCGCGCGCAGCGTGCTGCCGGCCGGCCCCGGACCGCGCAGCGTGGACGCGCTGCTGGATGCGCTGCGCTGCGTGCCGTTCACCTCTTCAGGAAAAACACCCACATGACATCCGAATCCGCCGCCAGCCGGCCTGGCAAAATCTGGTTCGTCGGCGCCGGTCCCGGCGACCCCGAACTCATCACCGTCAAGGGCCAGAAACTGCTGGCGCAAGCCGGCGCGGTGCTGTTCGCCGGTTCGCTGGTCGACCGCGCCGCCACCCTGTACGCGCCGCCCGGCTGCGTCATCCGCGATTCCAAGGACATGACGCTCGAGGAAATGACCGCCTGGCTGGTCGAGCAGGCGCAGGCGCACGCCACCGTGGTGCGCCTGCAGACCGGCGACCCCGGCCTGTACGGCGCCCTGATCGAGATGGCGCGCCCGCTGACGGCCGCCGGCATCGAGTGGGCCGTGGTGCCGGGCGTGTCGTCGGCGATGGCGTCGATGGCGGTGGCCGGGGAGTCGATGACGCTGCCGGAAGTCACCCAGACCGTGATCCTGACGCGCGTCGAGGGCCGCACGCCGATGCCGCAAGGCGAGGACCTGGCCAGCCTGGCGGCGCACCGTACCACCCTGTGCATCTTCCTGTCGATCACGCTGATGTACAAGGTCGAGGCCGCGCTGCGCGCCGCCGGCTGGCCCGAGGATGCGCCGATGCTGGTGGTGCACAAGGCCAGCTGGCCGGGCGAGCAGAAGATCCTGCGCGGCACCCTGGCCGACATCAAGGCGCGTTGCCGCGAGGCCGGCGTCGCCAGCCAGGCGATGATCGTCGCCAGCCCCACACTGGGTGCGCTGCACTGGGAGACGCTGGTGCGCTCCAAGCTGTACGACCCCACCTTCACCCATCGCTTCAGGAAAGCCAGCGCATGAATACCATTCTCTTCACTCCTTCCGTCACCCTGCAAGCGGACGACACCGTCCTGGTCGTCGGCCACGGCTCGCGCGAGGATTCCGGCAACCAGGAAATCCGCGACTTCGTGGCGCAGTGGCGCGTCCGCCGTCCGGAACTGCGCATCGAACTGTGCTTCATCGAATTCGCCCCGCCCGAGCTGAACGCCGCCCTGCTGGACGCCGCGCGCACGTCGCGCCGGGTGCTGGTGGTGCCGCTGATCCTGAACGCGGCCGGCCACGTCAAGATGGAGATCCCGGAAGCGGTCGAGCAGGCGCGCATCGCCTCCCCGCAGGCCGAGATTTTGCTGGCGCCGCATCTCACCGCCTGCGACCCGATCCTGGCGATCCTGAAGCGCCGCCTGCGCAAGGCGATGGGCGCGCTCGACATGCCGGACCCGACCACCACCGGCGTGGTGGTGCTGGGCCGCGGCTCGTCCGACCGCGGCGCCAACGGCGAGATGGCCAAGATGGCACGCTGGCTGCTGGAAGAGGGCGACCACGAACTGGTCGACCTGGCCTTCACCGGCATCACCTGGCCGCGCCTGGAAAAGGTGGTGCAGCGCCACGTGCTGCTCGGCATGCGCCAGGTCGTCGTGCTGCCCTACTACCTGTACACCGGCACGCTGATGCAGCGCATCCACCGCCAGGTCGAGCACCTGCGCGGTCAGTACCCGCAAGTGCGTTTCATGTGCGGCGAACACTTCGGCTTCGAGAAGGAAATCTTCGAGCTGATGGACGCGCGCGTCGCGGACTTGCGCGCCGGGGTGCCGGACAGCCGCCTGCCCTGCGACGGCTGCGCCTACCGCGAACTCGCGCACGACATGGGCCATGGCCATTCGCACGCGCACACGCACGACCATGCGCCTGCGCCTGCGCATGACCATAACCATGAGCACGGCCATGACCACGCCCATGGACACGACCACGCGCACGACCACGATCACAGCCACGCCCATCCCCGCACGGAGCAGCAGCCCGCATGAGCACCATCAACACCGTCACCGAACAGCTGACGCGCGCCGGCCAGGCCATCGAGCACGACAGCTTCGCGATCATCGATGCCGAGGTCGGCCCGCACGCCTATACCGCGGCGCAGTGGCCGATCGTGCGCCGCATGATCCACGCCAACGCCGACTTCGACTTCAACGGCCTCACCGCCTTCCATCCGGACGCCGTGGAAGCCGGCATCCAGGCCATGCTGGCCGGCGCCACGCCGGTGGTGGCCGACGTCGAGATGATCTGTTCCGGCCTGTCGCAGCCGCGGCTCGGCCACTTCGGCATGAAGACTTACCAGTTCATCAGCGACCCCGACGTGATCGAGGCCGCCAAACGCGAAGACACCACGCGCGCGGTGCAGGCGATGCGCAAGGCCCACCGCCTCGGCCTGCTCGACGACGGCGCCATCGTCGGCATCGGCAACGCGCCCACCGCGCTGATCGAGCTGGTGCGCCTGATCCGCGAGGAGGGCGTGCGCCCGGCGCTGGTGGTCGGCATGCCGGTCGGTTTCGTCTCGGCGGCGGAATCGAAGGACTTGATGGCGGAACTGGACGAAGTGCCCTGGATCGTGATCCGCGGCCGCAAGGGCGGCTCGACGCTGGTGGTGGCGGCATTGCACGCGCTGCTGTCGCTGGCCGAGGCCCGCCAGAAGGCGGCGTAGGACCCCATGGGCATGAAGGACAAGACGGCCGAGCGCGGCACCCGCACCGGCTTCACCACCGGCGCCTGCGCCGCGGCGGCGGCGCGCGCCGCGGTGCTGGGCCTGGCCGGCGGCCAGGTGCCGGATGAAATCGAAAGCCTGCTGCCGAACGGTACCCGGGTGCGCTTCGCCGTGCACGACGGCCGCTGCGACGGGCAGCGGGCGCACGCAATGGTCGTGAAATTCGCCGGCGACGACCCGGACTGCACCGACGGCGCCCACCTGACGGTCGACCTGCGCCTGCTGCCCGGCCAGGCCGGCACCGTCACCTGGGTGGCCGGCGACGGCGTCGGCACGGTGACCATGAAAGGGCTGGGCCTGGAAGTGGGCGGGCCGGCGATCAACCCGGTGCCGCGCCGGAACATTGCCGACAACCTGCGCGAAGCGGCCCCTGGCCTGCTGGCCGCGCACGGCATCGAGGTCACCATCAGCGTGCCCGACGGCCAGGTGATGGCGAAAAAGACCACCAACGCGCGCCTGGGCATCCTGGGCGGCATCAGCATCCTCGGCACCACCGGCATCGTCAAGCCGTATTCCACCGCCGCCTGGCGCGCCAGCGTGGTGCAGGGCGTGCAGGTGGCGGCCACCGCCGGCCATAATCTGGTGGCGCTGACCACCGGCGGGCGCACCGAGACCTTCGCCATGGCCACGCTGCGCGCCGAACGGCCGGAGCTGCCGTCGGCCTGCTTCGTGCAGATGGGCGACTTCCTGCGCTATGCGCTGGACGAGGCGGCGGCACAGGGCATCGCCCTGGTGGTGCTGGCGGTCATGGTGGGCAAGCTGACCAAGATCGCGCAGGGCGAAACCATCACCCACGCCAACCGCAGCGAGGTCGATACCGACCTGGTGGCGGAGATCGGGCGCCGCATCGGCGCCACGCCGGAAGACTGCGCCGCCATGGCCGCGGCCGAGACCGCGCGCTTCGGCGCCGAGCTGATGGTCGAGCGCGGCTTGGGCGACGCCTTCCACCACGCGCTGGCGCAGGCGGCCATCGACACCCTCACCGCGCCCGAGCGCTACGGCCGCGCCTTCCAGCTGCGCGTGATCGTCACCGACTTCGAAGGCAAGCAGGTGGCCGACGTGCTGTCGCTTCCGGGACTGCCGCAGCGGGCGGCGGCGGCGGGCCGGACGAGCATCGACCACATACTGGATATCGACTGACTATATGAATAACTGCGTGGACACCACCGTACAAGACCCCAACCCCTGCCGCGTGATCGGCGTGCTCGACGACGGCGTGGCCAGCCTGAATGCCACCGCGCTGGCGTACCTGCGCAATGCCGACGTGGTGATCGGCGGCGCGCGCACCCTGGCCCTGCTCGAGCGCGAACTGAAGCCCGGCGCAGTCCGGCACGACCTCACCGGCCAACTGAAGGCGGTGCCCGAGTGGGTGCGCGCGGCGCGCGCGGACCACCTGGCCTGCGTGGTGCTGGCCACCGGCGACCCGCTGTGCCACGGCATCGCCCCTTACCTGGCCCAGCACCTGTGCGTGCAGGCGCTCGACATCCTGCCCAACCTGTCGACGCTGCAGCTGGCCTGCGCGCGCATCGGCCTGGCCTGGCAGGACGCGCGCATCGTCTCGGTGCATGCGAAGGATGCCGGCGAGTGGGCGCGCGGCGGCACGCCCGCGCATGGCCTGTACGGCCTGGCGCAGGCGCTGCGGCGGGAGGCGCGGCTGCTGGTGCTGACCAGTCCCGACAACGCGCCGGACCGCATCGCGCGCCTGCTGCTGGCCGAGGGCCTGGGCGACGACTTCCACATGGCGGTGGCCGAGAACCTGCTGCAGCCGGAAGAGCGGGTGCTGGCCGAGCTCAGTCCGCGGGACGCCGCCGGCATGCGCTTCGCCGCGCTGAACGTGGTGCTGCTGTGGCGTGTGACGCCGGCGCCGAAGCGGGTAGCCTTCGGCCTGGCGGATGCTGAATTCGTCCAGCGCCAGCCCGAGAAGGGCTTGATCACCAAGCGGGAAGTGCGCGCGGTGAGCCTGGCGCGCCTGCAGCTGCGCGCCGACAGCGTGGTGTGGGACATCGGCGCCGGTTCGGGCTCGGTCGGCCTGGAAGCGGCGCGCCTGTGCTCCCAAGGCCATGTGTACGCGATCGAAAAGAACGAGGCGGATTTTGCCATCGCCGGGCAGAACCACGCCGCCTTTGGCGTGAGCAACTACAGCCTGGTCCACGGCAAGGCGCCGGAGGGACTGGACGCCTGGCCGGACCCGGACGCGGTGTTCATCGGCGGTTCGGGCGGCGAACTGGCCGGCCTGGTCGCCATGATCGTGCGCCGCCTGCGTCCGGACGGTCACCTGGTGATGAATTTCGTCACGCTGGAAAACCTGGCCACCGCCACCGCCACGCTTGCGGGCATGGAAGAGGAGGGCGTGGCGTGGGACGTGCTGCAGCTGCAGGCCGCGCGCAGCAAGCCGATCCTGCATATGCACCGCATGGCGGCCGAGAACCCGGTGTGGATCGTCTGCGCGCAGCGTACGGGAGCCCCATCGTGAGCGGCACCCTGTATGGCATCTCGCTCGGCCCCGGCGACCCTGGCCTGATCACGCGCGCCGCCTGGGAACAATTGCAGCGGCGCGACGCCGTCTGGGTCTACCCGGCGCGCAGCGGCAAGACCCCGAGCTACGCCTTCGACATCGTGCAGCGTGCCGGCGTGGCGCCGCCCGACCAGCACGCGCTGCTGCTGTTCCCGATGACGCACGACGGCGAGAAGCTGGGGCGCGCCTGGCTGCGCGCCGCCGAGACCGTGCTGCCCTGGCTGCTGTTAGGGCGCGACGTGCTGTTCCTGGTCGAGGGCGACGCCAGCACCTATGCCACCTTCGGCCACCTGGCGCGCACCGTGCGCGCGCTGGATGAAGGCGTCGGCGTGAAAATCATCGCCGGCGTCAACGCCTTCACGGCCGCCTGCGCGGAAGTGCCGGTGCCCTTCGCCGAGCAGGACGACACGGTCGCCATCGTGCCCGCCGCCTATGGCGTGAGCGCGGTCGATCGCCTGCTGCCGGATTTCGACACGCTGGTGCTGATGAAAGTAAAACCGCTGCTCGACGAATTGATCGACTGGCTGGAGCGGCGCGATCTGCTGGCCGGCGCCCACTTCATCGAACGCGTCGGCGCGCCCGACGAGCGGCGCTTCAGCGGACACGACATCCTGGCGCTGCGCGGCACCAAGGTCAGCTACCTGTCGCTGCTGATCGTCAAGCACGGGCACCGCATCCGCGGCGAACGCATCAAGGGCTGCCTGAAGAAGAGCGGCCCGCTACCTTTGGACCTGGAGACCGCATGACCACCCCCACTATCGATATCGACAACAATACGCCGCGCCTGTGCCTGGTGGCGATCACCAAGCATGGCGCCGCCCAGGCCGCGCGCCTGGCGCTCGACCTGCCCGACGCCGACATCTGCACTTCGGCCAAGTTCGCCGCCAGCTTTTCCGGCCTGCCGAACGCCGTTCGCGCCTACGAGGGCGCGCTGCGCGACGAGATCGGCCCGCTGTTCGCCGGCTACGACCAGATCGTGTTCTTCGTGTCGCTGGGCGCGGTGGTGCGCCTGATCGCGCCGCACCTGCGCAGCAAGGACGAGGACCCGGGCGTGATCGTGGTCGACGACGCCGGCCAGTACGTCATTCCGGTGCTGTCCGGCCACGTCGGCGGCGCCAACGAATGGAGCGAGCGCGTGGCGCTGCTGCTGGACGCGGCGCCGGTGCTGACCACGGCCTCGGACGTCGGCCGCACCATCCCGGTGGACATCCTCGGGCGCCAGCTGGGCTGGCGCGTGGAGGCGCCGAAGATCAACATCACCCGGGTCTCGGCCCATGTGGTGAACGGCGAACCGATCGCCTTTGTCCAGGAAGCGGGCAGCCCCGACTGGTGGACCCGGCCGACCCCGCTGCCGGATAATATCCACCGCTTCGCGCGCTTCGACGAGGTGCCGCTGGAGCGCTACGCCGCCGTGCTGTGGGTGACGCATGCCGAGGTGCCGGTTGGGCGCTGGGATGCCTTGGCGGAGCGCCTGGTGGTGTACCGCCCGCCGCAGGAGGCCGCACAAGACCCGGCACAGGACCGCGCATGATGACCTTCGCCGTCGGCCTCGGCTGCGACCGCGGCGCCTCGCTGGACACCGTGGGCAAGGCGGTCGAGGTGGCGCTGGCGCTGGCCAATGCCGTACCCGAGCAGGTCGTGGCCGCGGCCAGCATCACGCTCAAGATGGACGAAGCCGCGCTGCTGGCGCTGGCACAGGCACACGACTGGCCGCTGCATTTCTATTCGCCCGAGCAACTGGCCGCGGTGGCGGTGCCGAATCCGTCCGAGACCGTGCGCCGCTACACCGGCACGCCCTCGGTCAGCGAGGCGGCCGCGCTGCTGGCGGCCGGACCGGGCACCCCGGCCAGCGCGCTGGTCGTCGAAAAATACAAACACCGGGGCGCCGATGGCCGCAATGCCACCGTCTCGATCGCAAGGAAACAACCATGAACGAAGCACACCCGCTGCCGGCAAGCGCCGGCGGCAAGATCATGCTGGTGGGGATCGGCCCCGGCAGCGTCGAACACATGACCGCGCGCGCCCGCGCCGCGATCGCCGAGGCGGACGTCGTGATCGGCTACGTCACCTACATCAAGCTGGTGGCCGACCTGATCGAGGGCAAGGAGATCATCCGCAAGTCGATGACCGAGGAACTGGACCGCGCCGTCAGCGCCCTGGAAGCGGCGCGCGCCGGCAAGAAGGTGGCGTTGATCTCGTCCGGCGACGCCGGCGTGTACGGCATGGCCGGCCCGACCTACGAGGTGCTGTTCCAGGCCGGCTGGACCCCGGACGATGAGGTACAAGTCGAGATCGTCCCCGGCGCATCGGCCCTGAACAGCTGCGCCGCCCTGGTCGGCGCGCCGCTGACCCACGACTTCTGCGCGATCTCGCTGTCCGATCTGCTGACCCCGTGGCCGACCATCGCCCGCCGCCTGGACGCGGTGGCGATGGCCGACTTCGTGGTGGCCCTGTACAACCCGAAGAGCGGACGGCGCACGCGCCAGATCGTCGAGGCGCAGCGCCTGTTCCTGCGCCACCGCCGTCCGGATACCCCGGTCGCGATCGTCAAGAGCGCCTACCGGCGCCGCGAGAACATCGTGTTCACCACCCTGGACCGCATGGCCGACGCCGATATCGGCATGCTCAGCACGGTACTGATCGGCAACAGCAACACCTTCGTGCGCCACGGCCTGATGGTCACGCCGCGCGGCTACGCCAACAAGTACGACATGGAGGAAGGCGGCGCCACCCGCGAGGGCGAAAAGGCCGGCCGCTCGCTGTCCACCGGCCTGCTGGGCTGGCTGGAGACGCTGCAGGCCGAACACGCCGCCGGCGCCGACATCGCCACCCTGGCGGCGCGCCACCGCCTGCCGGCCGACTACATCCGCGCCACGCTGGACGAACCCTGGGACAGCGACACCGCGCCCGCCACCGAGGAAACCGAAGCATGAGCAACCAGGAACAGGAAGTCGTGAAACCGAAGATCGGCGATTACCGCCGCCACCTGCTGGTCTGCACCGGCCCGCGCTGCAGCGCCGACGGCGCATCCCAGGCGCTGTTCGACAGCCTGGGCGACAAGTTCAAGGCCGCCGGCCTGAACGCCGGCGACCTGCGCGTGAAACGCAGCCGGGTGAGCTGCTTCGCCGCCTGCAAGGGCGGGCCGATCGTCTGCGTGCAGCCGGACGGCACCTGGTACTACAATGTCACGCCCGACAACATGGACCGCATCATCGACGAGCACCTGTGCCATGGGCGGCGGGTCGAGGACCTGGTGTTCCACCAGGCCGGCGAGGACTGAGCGGCGCCGCTGCATTTGTGAGAATGGATCTCGACGGTTGCCGTACAATATGATTGCAATCGTCATTTTTCTCATTTTCCCAGACCGCTCCCCGACATGTCCAATCCAAATACGAACGACGATCTCAGCTGGCTGGCCGGCGGTGGCGACATGGGAATGTTGATTCGTTCGATGGACTGGTCGAAGACGCCCCTCGGTCCGCTGCACACCTGGCCGCAGAGCCTGCGCACCTCGGTCAGCCTGTGCCTGTCGTCGACCTTCCCGATCCTGGTGGCCTGGGGGCCGGAAGATATCCAGATCTACAACGACGCCTACCGGCCGATCTGCGGCGACCTGCATCCGCGCTCGATGGGCGGGGCCTTCAAGGAAATCTGGGCCAGCGCGCTGCCGGTAGTGGGCGACGCCTTCGAGCGCGCGCACCACGGCGAGGGTACCTACATCCGCGACCAGCGCATGTTCCTGGACCGCCGCGGCTACCTGGAAGAAGCGTTCATGACCTTCTCGTTCTCGCCGATCCGCGACGAGTCGGGCGCGGTGGGCGGGATCTTCCACCCGATTTCGGAATCGACGCCGGCGGTGCTGAACGCGCGCCGCTCGCAGGGACTGCGCGAGCTCAGCGCCGCCATCGGCGACGCGCGCATGGTCGGCGACATCGCGCACGACCTGGCGGCGCATTATCCGAACCTGGCGCTCGACCTGCCCTTCGTGCTGCTGTACCAGATCGATGCCGACAGCGGCCGCCTGTTCCTGCGCGGCGGCGCCGGCCTGGAAGAACATAGTCCGCTGGCGCCGGCGGTCACCGGCCTGGACGACGCGCCGTGGCCGTTTGCCGCCAGCGCGCAGGCGCGCACGGCGCAGCAGGTGCATGGCCTGAGGCCGCGCTTCGGCAACGTGAAATGCGGTCCGTACGACGCCGCGCCGGATGCCGCGCTGGTGCTGCCGGTCACCGTGCCGGGCCAGCAGGAACTGTTCGGCTTCGTGGTGGCCGGCGTCAGCGCGGCGCGTGAACTGGACGCCGACTACCTGAATTTCTATGGCCTGCTCGGCGCCGCCGTGAACACCGCGGTCGGCAACGTGATCGCCTACGAGAAGGAACAGCGCCGCGCCGAGGAGCTGGCCCAGATCGACCGCGCCAAGACCGCCTTCTTTTCCAATGTCTCGCACGAATTCCGCACGCCGCTGACCCTGATCCTGGGCCCGCTCGACGATGCGCTGGCGGATGTCGTCGAACCCCTGGGGCCGGTCCAGCGCAAGCGCGTCGACGTTACCCACCGCAATGCGCTGCGCCTGCTGAAGCTGGTGAACTCGCTGCTGGACTTCTCGCGCATCGAAGCCGGCCGGGTGCAGGCGACCTACGAGCCGCTCGACCTGGCGCGCCTGACCGCCGACCTGGCCAGCGTGTTCGAATCGGCGATGGCCAAGGGCGGCCTGGCGTACAACATCGATTTGCACGACCTTGGCCAGCCGGTCTACGTCGACCGCGACATGTGGGAAAAGATCGTTTTCAATTTGCTGTCGAACGCCTTCAAGTTCACGCTGCACGGCGGCGTCAGCATCACCCTGCGCCGCCTCGACGGCATGGCGCGGCTGTCGGTGATCGACAGCGGCAGCGGCATTCCGGAAGCCGAGCTGCCGCGCGTGTTCGAACGCTTCCATCGCATCGAGGGCACGCCCGGGCGCACCTACGAGGGCACCGGCATCGGCCTGGCCCTGATCCAGGAACTGGTGCGCCTGCATGGCGGCGGCATCGCGGTGCACAGCGTGCTGGGGCAGGGCACGCGCTTCGACGTCGACCTGCCGTTCGGCCACGTCCACCTGCCCGAGGATCGCATCGTCCAGCGCGCCGCCGCGGCGCACGACAGCACGGCGCACGATGGCGAGCTTGGCGACGGTGGGCGCATGGGCGCCGCCTTCGTCGAGGAAGCCCTGCGCTGGCTGCCGGATGAAGACACCATGAACAGCCGGCCTGTCCCTCCGACCGGGGCGGTGGCCGGGACAGCCGCCGCCCTGCTGCAGCCGGCCGCCGCGCTGCCGCGCATCCTGATCGCCGACGACAACAACGACATGCGGGCCTACCTCAAGTCGCTGCTCGATCCGTATGCCGAGGTCAGCGCCTGCAGCGACGGCGAGGCCGCGTTCGCGGCGCTGCTGCGCGATCCGCCCGACCTGCTGCTGAGCGACGTGATGATGCCGAAGCTGGACGGTTTCGGCCTGATCGCGCGCATCCGTGCCACCGACGCGCTGCGCCAGCTGCCGGTGATCCTGCTGTCGGCGCGCGCCGGCGAGGAAGCCAAGGTCGAAGGCCTGCGGGCCGGCGCCGACGACTACCTGGTGAAACCCTTTGCCGCCAACGAGCTGCTGGCGCGCGTGCGCCACCAGATCGGGCTGGTGCGCGAGCGCCGCCGCCGGCACGACGAGCGCGCGATGCGCGAAACCTACTTCCGTTCGCTGATCGACATCGCCCCGGTGATGCTGTGGACCACCGACCCGACCGGTTACTGTGATTACCTGAGCCAGCGCTGGTACGCCTTCACCGGGCGCCCGACCGAGCAGGACCGGGGCATCGGCTGGACCGAGAACATCCACCCGGACGAGCGCGAGCAGGTCAAGGCCAGCTTCCTGGCCTGCAACGCCGCGCAAAAACCCTACGTGGCCGATTTCCGCATGCTGCGCCAGGACGGCAGCTACCGCTGGGTGATCGATACCGGCCTGCCGCGCTACGACGAGGCGGGCCAGTTCGCCGGCTTCGTCGGCACCGTGATCGACGTGCACGACCGCGCCATGCTGCAGCAGGAACAGCAGCGCCTGGCCAACGAGCTGATCGAGAAGAACCGCATGCAGAGCGAGTTCCTGTTCACGCTGGCGCACGAGCTGCGCAACCCGCTGGCGCCGATCCGCACCGGCCTGGAACTGATGCGGGTGCGCCCGCATGCCGCCAACGCCGGCAAGGTACAGGCGATGATGCAGCGCCAGGTCGACCACATGGTGCACCTGGTCGACGACCTGCTCGACATGGCGCGCCTGTCCGAGGGCAAGGTCGAACTGCGGTACGCCGCGGTGACCCTGGACGAGGTGGTGCGCGACGCCGTCGAAATCAGCATGCCGCTGGTGAACGCCGGCGAGCACCACCTGGCGCTGAACCTGCCCGACACCGCCGTCGCGCTGTGCGTCGACCGCCACCGCATCGCCCAGGTGCTGAGCAACCTGCTCAACAATGCCGCCAAGTACACGCCCAAGGGCGGGCGCATCGCGGTGGAGGCGGCGCTGCAGGGGGACGAGGTCGCGGTCACGGTCGTCGACAACGGCATCGGCATCGGCGCCGACGTCCTGCCCCACGTGTTCGACATGTACGTCCAGGCCCACGATGGCCAGGCCATGGCGCAGGGCGGCCTGGGCGTCGGCCTGAACCTGGTCCGGCGCCTGGTCGAGCTGCACGGGGGCCGGGTCGGCGCCGAGAGCGGCGGCGGCGGGCAGGGCAGCCGCTTCACGGTATGGCTGCCGCTGGCGCAGGCCGTGCCCCCGGCAGTGCCGGCCGCCGCTGGGCAGCCGGCGGCGGCCACGGCGGTGGCGCCGGCCAATGCGCACACCTTGCGCGTGCTGGTGGTGGACGACAACCTCGATGCCGCGCAGACGCTGGGCGCCCTGCTCGAGATGAGCGGTTACGCGGTAACGCTGGCGCACGACGGCGCCGCGGCGCTGGCGGCGGCCGCGGCAACGCCGCCGCACGTGGTGTTCCTCGACATCGGCCTGCCCGACCGCAGCGGCTTCGAGGTCGCGCGCGCGATACGCGCGATCGCCGGCATGGACGACGCCACGCTGGTGGCGCTGACCGGCTGGGGCGCCGAGCAGGACCGCCAGCGCTCGAGCGAGGCCGGTTTCGACGCCCATCTCACCAAGCCGGCCGACTTCGACAGCGTGCAGCAGCTGCTGCGCGAGGCGGCCGCGCAGCGCGGCTTGACCCCGGACGCATAGGCGCCAGGCGTGCGGGGCGGCGGATGCGGAAGGCTTACACTGCCTTGCTCAACCGTCGCCTCGTCATGAAAGGAGTGCCATGCCTCGCATCCATACGTCCGGTCCGAATTCCACCGAACTTTATTATTATGAGCAGGGCCATGGCCAGCCCGTGGTCCTGATCCACGGCTGGCCGCTCAGCCACCGCATGTGGGAGTCGCAGATCACCGCGCTGTCCGAAGCCGGCTACCGCGTCATCGCCTACGACCGCCGCGGCTTCGGCCAGTCGGGACGGCCGAACACGGGCTACGACTACGATACCTTCGCGGCCGACCTGAACGACCTGATGACCCGGCTCGACCTGCGCGACGCCGTCATCGCCGGCTTTTCCATGGGTGGCGGCGAGGTGGCGCGCTACATCGGCCGCTACGGCACCAGGCGCCTGGCCAAGGCCATGCTGCTGGGCGCCGTGCCGCCCTTCCTGCTGAAGACCGGCGACAATCCGCAAGGCATCGACGAAACCGTGTTCGCCGGCATCCTGAACGCGGTGAAGAACGACCGCATCGGCTTCCTGGGCGACTTTTTCTGCAATTTTTACAACCTCGAGAAGGGCGCGCAGGAAGGGCAGGAACTGGTCGCCTTCAGCAAGTGGATCGCTTGGGCCGCCTCGCCGCTCGGCACCGCGCAGTGCATCGTCGCTTTCGGCGAAACCGACTTCCGCGCCGACCTGGCGAAATTCGACATCCCGACCCTGGTCGCGCACGGCGACGCCGACCGCATCGTGCCGCTCGAGGTCTCGGGCCAGCGCGCGCACGAGATGATCGCGGGCAGCCGCCTGGCGGTGCTGAAGGGCGCGCCGCACGGCTTCGCCGCCACCCATGCGCAGCAGCTGAACGCGCTGATGCTGGACTTCCTGCGGTCCTGAGGCAGGGCCGTCCGGTGCGTGCGCGGGTGCCTGTTTAGTTGTTTAGTAAAGGGGAAGAAACTCGGCGGGTGGCGGAGCCAATCCTTTGACCTCGCTTTTTTCGGCTGCAATACTCCTTGAACAAAACATAAACCGAGGAGATAAGATGCTGCATCCGATCAGACGGACGGCCATCGGCATGGCCGTCGCCAGTGCATACGCGCTCGCCGCCTTGCCCGCCCAGGCACAGACGGCGGCACAGACCGCAGCGCAGGCCGCCCCGGACCCGGCGCCGGCCAGGTCCGACGCCCTGCCCGAAGTGGTGGTCACCGCCACCCGTTTCACCACCTCCCTGCTGAAGACCCCGGTGGCGGTGACCGCGCTGTCGCAGGACCAGCTGACCCGCAAGGGCGCCACCAGCATCCTGGACCTGGCCAACGAGATCCCCAACGTCACCATCGACACGGGCCTCGACAACGGCGTGCAGATCACCATCCGCGGCATCACCTCGACCAATTTCACCGAGACCGGCGACCCGGCGGTGGGCTTCCACGTCGACGGCCTGTATTCGCCGCGGCCCCAGGGCGCGCAGGCATTGATGTTCGACATCGAGCAGTTCGAGGTGCTGCGCGGCCCGCAGGGCACCCTGTTCGGCCGCAATTCCACCGGCGGCAGCGTCAACGTCATCACGGCGAAACCCGACTTCCACGGCAACTACGGCAAGGTCGAGGCCGACGTCGGCAACTTCCGCAAGAAGCAGCTCAACGTGGTGCAGAACGTGGTCGTCAACGATGCACTGGCGCTGCGCGCCGCCTTCATGCGCGTCAAGCGCAACGGTTACGCCCACCAGTCGCAGGACCTGTCGGAAGCGAACGTGCCGGCGCTGGGCTGGATCCCGAACGGCAAGCCCGACGTCGACATGCGCTACAACCGACTGGTGGGCCCTTCGCGCTACTACAACAACCAGGACGAATGGGCGGCGCGCCTGGCCGCGGCGCTGAAGATCAACAAGGACCTGACCCTGCGCGCCGCCTACGAGCACTTCCAGGATAAGGGCGCCGGCAACGCCTTCTTCCGCGACTGCGCGTCCGGCGCCGGCACCCGCTATGCCTGCGGCGGCAGCGAATGGGACATCAAGGTCAACGTGCCCGGCGCCACCGACATGCAGATCCGCACCCTGCGCACGGGGTTGAGCTGGAACGTCGACGAGCGCACTTCGGTGGACTACAACTTTGCCGTGTCCGACCAGCGCCGCACCCAGATCACCGACGACGACATGGGCCTGCAGAATGCGCCGGCCTGGGCCGACTTCGCGCCGTTCCCGAACACGCCCGAGGGCAACTGGGGTACCTGGCCGCTGCGCGACACCTGGCACCGCACCGCCGATTCGCGCTTCCTGTCGACCGTGCACGAACTGCAGCTCAAGCAGAAGCGCGGCGCGCTGCAGTACGTGTCCGGCCTGTTCTGGATGCACGAGCGCAACCGGATGGACTACGAAATGACCGAGGCGATCCAGAAGCCCTTCGGCGACCCCGGCAGCGTGGTGTACAACCAGCCGAACCGCCAGATCGACTCGAAGGCGGTGTTCGGCCAGGCCGACTGGAACTTCGCGCCGAAATGGACCGGCACCCTGGGCGCGCGTTACAGCCGCGATTCGAAGGAAGACCAGGGCGGCAAGGTGTACGGCGCCAACTGGATCGGCAACCCCGCCTACTACCGCGGCCTGTACGACCGCGGCGTCCCCGGCACCCCGGGCTTCACGATCCACGACGGCAGCGACCTGACCCAGCAGATGGGCTGGGCCGGCGGCGGCCCGGCCGCCTATGCCGGCTATGCCAACGCCACCAACAACGACCACAAGGAAACCTGGAGCAAGGTGACCTGGCGCGCCGGCCTGCAATACCAGCTGACGCCGCGCCAGATGGCCTACGCCTCGGTGTCCACCGGCTACAAGGCCGGCGGCTTCGCCGACAAGGTCGACAGCTGCAACTACCACCTGTGCGCCGCCACCGGCAAGCCGGGCGAAGCCACCTTCCTGCCGTATGGCCCGGAAACCGTCACCAACTTCGAGCTGGGCTACAAGGGCCGCTTCCTGGACAACCGCCTGAGCCTGTCCGCGACCGCGTTCTACATGCGCTACAAGGACATGCAGCTGACCGGTAACTACTTCATCAACCAGATCGTCCCGGACAACGGCCTGCCGTGCCCGGCAGACCAGCCCAAGTGCGACGTGTACGAAGCCTGGCGCACCATCAACGTCGGCGACACCCGCATCCCGGGCCTGGAGATCGAGTGGGACTACAAGCCGTGGCGCGGCGCCCGCTTCGGCGGCGGCTTCGCCTTCATCGACACCAAGGTGCACGGCTTTTATAACTACAGCGACGACTACCAGTGCGGCGACGTGCGGGCCGAACTCGGCGTCCAGCCTTGCCCGGCCGTCTACAACGGCCCGGACAAGGCGCTGCTGGGCCGCCGCCTGTACGACATCGACGGCAACCACCTGCCGAACACGCCGAAGTTCCAGGTCAACCTGAACTTCTCGCAGGAGTTCGAGCTCGCCGGCGGCTACCGCCTCACGCCCTACGTCAAGGCCAACTGGCGCGACAAGGCCTACTTCGACCTGCGCAATTCGGACTGGGACCACATCGGCCGCTTCCAGAAGGCGTACGCCCTGGTCGACGCGTCGGCGCGCCTGGATGCGCCGGACGACAAGTGGTACGCCGAAGCCTACATCCGCAACGTGGCCGACTACCGCGCCAAGACCAGCGGCGACGCGCTGTGGGGCGGCTTCATGCGCGCCACCTACGTCGAGCCGCGCATGTTCGGCATCCGCGCCGGCTTCAATTATTGAGGAAGGGGGCAGCGCCCGTCAGCGCTGCTGTCCCTTGCCGGTGGCGGCCCACCAGATGCCGCCCATCAGGTGCCCCAGGTATTGCGGGTCGCGGTACATCTCGGCGTTGTGGCCGAGGGTGGTGACGAACACGCGGGCCTGCCCGGCTTGCCGGTACCAGGCCACCGGATGGTCCTTGCCCATGCCGGTGGCGACCTGGCCCGGCCAGATCCGGGTCGGGTCGTAGCTCGACTCGTCCACCTTCAGCACCGGGTGGATCTCCACCTTGTACGGGTTGGTCAGCTCATACCACTCGTCGCTCCAAATCCAGCGCTGCGGCACGCCGTAGGTGGCCGGGAAACCCTTGTCCACGGTGTCGATGGCGGCGGTCTGCACGATCGGGTGGATCTTGAAGGAGCGGCCGACCAGCTTCTCGTACCAGACCCACCCGTCCTGCGGCGCGATCATCGCGCGGTGCACGATGGCGGCATTGCCGCCGCCGCCGATGTAGGCTTCGAAGCGGGCGCGCTGGGCCGGGTTCAGCTCTTCGCCCGCGGTGTTCAGCAGCACGATGGCCGCGTACTGCTTCAAGTCACCCTCGAAGCTGTCGGGCCGGTGGGTGTAGGTGAGCTCGAAGTTGTGCAGCCTGGCCTGCTGCTCGAGGCTGGCGCGTGCGATGGGAATGTATTCGTAGTGGTACTTGTTGGGCATGGCCAGCACCAGCAGCTTGAACTGGGTGTCGGCGGCGCCGGCCGGTGCCGCCATGCCCAGCGCGGCGGCGGCCAGCGTCGGTAAAACAGTGCGCATTCGATCTCCTTGATAGTCTTCAGGGCGCCGGCACGCCTTCCGGCTTGCGTTGTCCCCGGGGTACGAGCCAGCCGCCATCGGCCAGCCAGTCGGACAGGCGGTCCGGCCAGTGCTGCAGCGAGACGCGCTCGCCGCGCTGGCCGACGTTGAAGGCGTGGTCGGTGTCGGCGTACAGGTGCAGCTCGGCCGAGACGCCGGCCGCCACCAGCTGCTGGTATAGGCCGAGCGCGGGCGGCATGCAGCAGGCATCGCGCGATCCGGCCACCAGGAAGGCGGGCGGCGCGTCCTTCGCCGCCCGCGCCGGCACCCCCAGCGGCCCGGGATACACCAGCACCTGGAAGTCGGGCCGGCCGCTCTGGCGGTCGAGCGCATCGCGCGCGTCGCCCGCGGGCGGCTCGGGATTGTCGGCCACCAGCGACACCAGTTCGCCGCCGGCCGAAAAACCCATCACGCCGATGCGCTGCGGATCGACGCCGTATTCGGCCGCATGGGCGCGCACCCAGCGCACCGCGCGCCGCAGGTCGGCGGCGGCGTCGCCTTCGATGCTGTAATGGGCGCCGGCGCCAGTGTCGCGCGCCAGGCGGTACTTCAGCACGAAGGCGGAGACACCCACGCGGTTCAGGTTCTTCGCGGCCAGCATGCCTTCGTTCTGGAACACCAGCATGCGGTGGCCGCCGCCCGGCACCACGATCACGGCGGCGCCGTTGGCGTGGCGCGGGTCGGCGCGCACCACGGTCAGCGACGGGTCGTGGACGTTGCTGACGTAGGCGCCGTCGGTCAGCTTTTCCGGCTCGCCATGACGCTGTTCGGCGCCCGGCGCGCCGTCCGGCCACAGCGCGACCACCGGCGCGGCGGGCTGCTGGGCGAAGGCGGCGGCGCAGGCCAGCGCCAGCAGGGCAGGGAGGGCTGTGTACATTCTCATGGCTTTACTCCACGCGCGCCGCATACAGGCTGTGATGGGTCAGGATGAACAGCGTGCGCTTGTCCGGGCCGCCGAACACCAGCTGCAGCGGGCGCTCCGGCACGTCGATGCGGCCGCTCTGCTTGCCGTCGGTGTAGACGAATACCTGGCCGTTGGCGACGTAGACCTTGCCGTCCGGGCCCAGCGCCGCGCTCTCGCCGCCGCGGTCCGCCACCGCCCGCAAGTCGGTGAGGGCGCCGCCGGCGCCGAGCAGGCCGCTGAAGGTGCGGTTTTCCGAGCCGTTGGTGAACACCACGCGCTCGCCGACCGCGCCCTGCACGAAGCCGTGGCTGTCGAGCGTGTGCGACCAGCGGTGGCCCAGCTGGTCGGCCGGTCCCTGGCCCAGCACGCGGAAGGCCGGCAGCACCAGGCTGCCGTCCGGCGAGACGTATTCGCGCGCCTTGGGCTTGGCCACGTCGCGCGCGAACATCTCGGCCAGCGTGGTGAATTCGTAGGTCCGGGGATCGAGCTGGTCCTGGAATTCGGCGTTCTGCCAGAAGTTGACCGGCACCGCCATGCGCACGCCCGCGTCCGTACCCGGGCGCTGCGCCGCCGGCGTCGGCTTGATCACCGCGATCCCGGTACCCGGCGTGCCCGGCTTGAAGGCGTACACGCTGGCTTCCGGACCGAAGGAGGACAGCACCATCACGTTGCCGCTGCGGTCGATGGCGAGGTTCACCGGATCCAGCGGGGCGTCGTGCTCGACCGTCAGGCCGCCCTCGCGGCTCCAGCCGTGGATGCGCTTGAAGTGGCGGTCGACAAAATACAATTTACCGTTGCCGTCGACGGCGCCGCCGGCGATCGAATGGAAGCCGTCGGCCAGCTTCTCCACCTTGCCGCTCGGGGCGGGCGCGGCGGCTTGCCTGCCGCTGTAGTCGAGCACCGCGAATTCGCGTTCGCGCACCTGCAGGCCGTGGGTGACGTCGACGATGGCGTTCTCGTACGGGTACTTGGACGCGCGCAGGTAGGTGGCGCAGCCGTTGTCGTCGCAGGTGGCAAAGCCGCTCTCGGCGTTGACGTGCACGTTGCGGAAGCGGATGTCGCTGGCGTTGGTGATCTTGACCGCGCTCGGGGCCGGCTTGATCGAGCGCGTGACGCGGTAGGCGTGGTAGTTCGCGAACAGCAGGTTGCTGGAATTGCGGATCTCGAGCGAGACCGCGTCCATGCCGTCGCGCACCTCTTCCTCGGTCTGCGGCGCCAGGAATTCCCAGTTCTTCACGCCGTCGAGCACGATCTCGGCGCGGACGTGGTGCTCGGCCGAGAGTTCGTACACGTGGCCGGGCGTGCTGGTGTTGCTGACGTAGAAGCCGGCCTGGGCGTGGGTGCTCGGGGTCCAGATGCCGGAGAAGGTGCCGCCGCCGTTGTCGGTCACCCAGATGCTCGGGTACTGGCGGTCCCAGTGGGCGGTGGCGTCGAAGCCGGCGTCCTTCCGGTACGGATCGGCGCGGCGGCCGTCGGGCAGGCGGGTGCCGTGGCCGCCCTGGATGCTGACGTCATCGACCAGCGACTGCGCGCCGGCGCGCCACAGCAGGCCCACCGCACGCTGGTTGACCTCGCCGGTCGCCAGGCCGATGCCGGACACGATGGCGTCGCCGCCGCGCGCGCTCTCCAGCAGCGCTTTCGGACCGGCCACGCCCTGGAAGGCCGGCGAACCGTTCGGCAGCACCAGCTGGGTGAGGCCGGGATGCAGGCCGACCAGTACCGTGTCCGGCTTCAGGCGGATGGTGTCGTTGACGAGATAGAAGCCGAGCGGCAGGTAGACCACGCGGTTGCCGTCGATCGCCTTCTGGATGGCGGCGGTGTCGTCGGTCTTGCCGTCGCCGCGCGCGCCGAGGCTGCGCACGTTGGCCCACTGCGCGCTGGGCGGCAGCGCGCGCAGGGCTTTGGCCGGTGCGCCGGCGCCGCCCAGCGCCGAGGTTTTGTAATTGGTGGCGAAGCGTCCCGGCGTGCCCATGTCCTGCAGCGTCAGGCCGTAGTTGAAGGCGTCGACCCGGTAGGCGCGGCCGCCGCCGGCCAGGGTCTTGCCGCTGTCGCGGAAACGCGCCCAGGTCGGCACGTTGCGCGCGCTGGCGCCCTCGAAGCCGACCTGGGTGTAGACGTTGTCCTCGTTGCTGATCACCAGCGCGCTCTTCGACACGTTCTCGAAGCGCACGTCCTTGCCCCACAACCAGTCGCCGTAGCCGCGGTCGATGTCGATCCCGACCGGGGTGTTGCGGATGTCCGTGTTGACGAGGGTGAGGCTGGCCTCGTGCTCGCGGATGGCGGCGTCGCGCTGGCCGTCGAAGCTGGCATCGAGCAGCGTGAACTGCCAGGCCGGCGAGGTCTTTTCGGCCAGGATGCCGTAGCGGCCGCCGAAGAAGCGCAGGTCGTAGGCGACGTTGCCGACCTGGTGGACCCCGGCCAGGCCGGAACCGATGCGGAAATCGATGTGGCTCAGGTTCGAATGCTGGGCGGCGTGCATGCGCACCGCGGCGGCGGCCGGGTTGCCGTCGCCGATCTCGAAATCGACGTTCGACAGGGCCGAATAGAACGTGCCGGAGTTGGCGTCGCGCACCTTGCCGGTGAACGGGACCTCGCCCGGCACCGGCATCGGCACCTTGCCCACCGTGTACTGGTCGCCGCCGGTGAAGATCACCATGTTGGCCACGCCCTTCTGGTAGCCCGGCGTGCTGGGCGCCAGCACGAACACCGGGCGGGTCTTGCCGACGCCGTAGACGCGCACCGCGAGCGGGATCAGGATGCTGCGCGTGATGCGGTAGCGGCCCGAGGGCAGGAACACCAGGCCGCCTTCACCCTTGTTGGCGGCGCTGTCGATGGCTTGCTGGATGGCCGCGCTGTCGTCGGCGACGCCGTCGCCCCTGGCACGCACCACTACCGCCTTCGGGTCGTCCGGCATCTGCTGGAAGGCCGACGTGGACGCGGGCGCGGCGTGCAATGCCGGGACGGCGCAGGCCAGCCCGAGCGCCAACGCCAGCACGGCGGGCGAAGTCGGGATCGTTTTCATTGGGGGTGTCTCCTTGTATTTATTGGACCAGCAGCGACAGCAGCATCACGAACACCAGCCCGAACACGCCGACCAGGGTTTCCATCAGCGTCCAGGAGCGGAAGGTGTCCTTCAGCGACAAACCGAAGTATTCCTTGAACATCCAGAAGCCGGAGTCGTTCACGTGGCTGCACATCAGGCTGCCCGCGCCGACCGCCAGCACCATCAGGTTCGGGTCTACGCCCGAGCTCTGCACCAGCGGGCCGACCACGCCGGCGGCGGTGACGCCGGCCACGGTGGCCGAACCGAGGCAGATGCGGATCAGGGTCGCCACGCCCCAGCCCAGCAGCAGCGGCGGCATCGGCAGGTGGCTCAGTTGCGTCCCCAGTTCGGCGCTGACCCCGGACTCCACCATCACTTGTTTCAATGCGCCGGCGCCGGCGATGATCAGGAGGATGGGTGCGATCTCGCGCAGCGCGTCCTGGGCCGACTGCATTACCGCCGGCAGCGTCTTGCCGCGCGCCAGGCCGAGGGTGCAGATCGCCACGCCGTAGGCGATCAGCATCACCACCAGCGGATTGGACAGGAAGGCCAGCGGCTTGGCCAGGTCCGGGCGGGCCAGCGTGAGCAGGGTCAGCGCCGCCAGCAGGACCACCGGCAGCAGGGCGGTGGCGAAGCTGTTGAAGGCGCCGGGCAGTTCGGCGTCGGGCACTTCGTTGTGGTGGAAGACCTTGCCCGGCTGGGCGCGGATGTGGCGCAGCGACATGGCGAACACCGGCCCCGCGATGATCAGGGTCGGGATCGCCACGATCAGGCCATACACCAGGGTCTTGCCGATGTCGGCCTGGACTGCCACCACCAGCGCGGTGGCGGACGGGTGCGGCGGCAGGAAACCGTGCGCGATCGACAGGCCGGCCAGCAGCGGAATGCCGAGCGCCACCGCCGGCCGGCCCGACTGGTACACCAGCGAGAAGATCAGCGGCACCATCAGCACGAAGCCGACGTTGTAGTACAGCGGCAGGCCGACCACGAAGCCGGTGACGGTCATCGCCACCGGGATGCGCGCCAAGCCCAGCTTGCCGATCAGGCTGGTGGCGATGCGGCGGGCGGCGCCGCTGTCGGCGATCAGCTTGCCGAACACCGCACCCAGGCAGATGATCACCACCAGCGACCCGAGCAGGTCGCCGATGCCTTTTTCGATGGCGCCCGGGATCTTTGCCGCCGGCACCCCCAGCAGCAGGGCCGCCACCAGGGCGGCGATCACGAAGGCGATCAGCGGCTGCACCTTGCCCCAGGCGATCATCACGGTCAGCAGCCCGACCGCCAGCAGCACGGATAACACATTCAACACACGAGAGTCCTTTCCAATGGGTCGTTCAATAGCTGTAGCGCAGGCCGGCGCGGTAGGTGCGTCCCACCACGTCGTACAGCGCCGGGTTGATGGCGAAGCTGGGGTTGGCCTGCGGCGCCGGTTCCGGATCGCGGTCGAACAGGTTGTCGATCTTGAAGTAGGCCACCAGCTGCTTCGACAGGTTGTAGCTGCCGCCGAAGTCGACGTAGGTCGCCCCCTTCATCCGGTTGTTGTAGATCGTCGGGTGGATCAGGGTCGACACCGGGCAGTTGGTCTGGCACTCGATGTACTCGTTGCTGTACACGCCGTCGCTGAACCAGCGCTCGGTCAGGCTCAGGCTCAATTTGTCCTGCAGCAGGCCGTCCCAGGTCTGGGTCGCCAGCAGCTTCCATTTCGGCGTGTTGCCCAGGTTGACGCCGGCGCCTTCGCTGGGGATGGTGCCGACCACGCCGGAGTTGGTGATGAAGTGCAGGTTGCGGGTGGCCAGCGCGCGCAAGGTGAAGCGGCCCGGCAGGCTGAATCGATCGAGGTTGCTGCGGTAGGCGGTCTCGATGTCGAAACCCTTCGCATGCAGCGAGGCCAGATTGAAATTCTGGACCGTGACGTAGTTGTTGCCCGGGCTGTTCAAGACCATGGCCGAGCAGATTTCCTGGTTGCCGGCCACGCACAGATCGACCTCCTGCTGGATCGACAGGGTCGAGATCACGTCGTTGACCTTGATGTCGAAGTAGTCGACCGAGGCCGAGAAGCCGGGCGCCCAGGACGGCTGGGCCAGCACGATGCCGAACGAGTTGTTGCGCGCGATCTCGGGGCGCAGCCTGGTGTTGCCGACGGTGCGCTGCTGGACGCTGATCGCGTTGCCCTGGTATTGCACCTGGTTGTTGACGACCACCGGCGCGGCGAACAGCTCGGACAGGTTGGGCGCGCGCACGTCCTTGGACGTCACGGCGCGCAGGCGCAGGCCGTCGATGCCGGTCTTCCAGGTGGCGCCCAGCTTCCAGCTGCCGACGCTGCCGGCGGTGCTGTATTTGGTCTGGCGGTCGGCCAGATTCAGGTTGGCCTCGCCCCAGCTATCCGACTTCAGCACCGGGATGTTCAGCTCCAGGTAGGCTTCGCGCACGTTGTAGCTGCCCTGGCCGTTGTGGTAATTCCCCGCGTACCAGTTGTTGCCGACCGTGCTGTTGAGCGTGGGGTCGGCCGGGTAGGTGGCGTTGTTGGGCGAGTCCGGCGACACGCCGGCGCCCCAAGCGTCGCCGCGCACCGTGTATTTCTCGCGCCGCCATTCGGCCCCTAGCGCCAGCGAGATCGGCCCGGCCCAGCCGTCGATCACTTCGCCGTTGACATTGGCGCTGGCCACGTCCTGGCTTTGCTCGGTGCGCTGGAAGGGCCCGACCGGCGGCGCGATGTAGGCCCAGGCCGCCGGATCCACCGGGTTGTTGCCGATGATGTTGAACGGGACGCAGCCGTTGCTGCGCGCCAGCGCGTTGCGGCAGACGACGCTGCCGCCGGCGTCGCGCACGGCGTCGATGGCGTTCAGGTAGCGGTTGGTGAGGATGATGTCGCGCACGTTGATGACGGTGGTGTTCTCGCCATGCTCGGCATATGCGTCGTAGGACCACTGTTTGCCGAACAGCCCGAACTTGCCGTCGGCGCCGAGCACGAAGCGGCGCTGGGTGCGCACCGGGTGCACGTTGATATCCGCCGGGAACACGGCGTTGGCGGTGCCGTACTGGAAGCTGGTGATGCGGTTGGCCGCACAGGCCGCCGCGATCGACGCCGGCAGGAAGGGGTTGTCGCACTGGATGGTGAGATTGGCCTGCCTGGCCGCGCCCGGGTTCGGCGAGAAGTGCGATTTCACCTGGGCGTAGTTGGCGGTGACGTAGATCTCGTTGTCCGCGTCGAGGTCCCAGGACAGGCGGGTGTAGGCCACCTGGCGCTTGAAATTCATGGCGAGATTGGTGCCGGCGCCGACGCTCCCGCTCAGGTCGCCGCCCACGCAGAACGGGTTGACGCAATTGGTCACCGCGCCGGTGCCGGTCGGCGCCCCGTTCGAGCCGTACTGGAAGGCGTAGGGCACGCCGCCGTCGCCAAAAGCGGTGCCCTGCAGCGGGCCGTTCGTGATCAGGCCGTATTTCGCGTACTGGTATTGCTGGGCGTGGTCGATGACGCGGTATTCGGGCCGGCCATCGACCGTCTGGGACAGCTGGCGCCGCTCGTACACTGTGTTGCGGTACCAGTCGCGCCCGCCCGCGCCGACTTCGCCGAAGCCGGGCGAATCGATGCCGTTTTCCTTGCTGAATTCGCCGCTGACGGTGAGGTGCAGGCGGTCATCGATGAAACCCTTGCCCCAGGCCGCCTGCAGGGTGCCGCTCTTGTCGTCGTGGTAGCGCGTCATGCCGCCCTCGACGTTGGCCTTGAAGCCGGTGAATTTTTTATCGGTGATGAAGTTGACCACGCCACCCACGGCATCCGAGCCGTACGAGGCCGAGGCGCCGCCGGTGACCACGTCGACGCGTTTTACCAGCAGTTGCGGGAACTGGCTGACGTCGGTCACGCCGGTGACGTTGGCGCCGACCACGCGCTGGCCGTCGAGCAGGGTCAGGGTGCGGATGGTGCCGAGGCCGCGCAGGCTCAGGGAGCTCAAGCCCTGGATGCCGCTGCTGGTGCTGTTGGTGCTGGTGGTGCGGCCGGTGCTGCCCTGCAGGGCCGGCAGTTCGGCCAGGGTGTTGAACAGGTTCGGCTTGGCGGCCTTTTCCAGGTCGGCCGCGCTCAGGCTGGTAGTCGGCGTCGGCTGGTTGAAGCCGCGCGCCGCGATGCGCGAGCCGGAGATGCGCACCACGCTGGTGTCGGCGCTTGCCGCGGGCACCGCCGTTGTCGCTGCCGGCGCCGGCGCGGCGGCGGGCGGGTCGTCCTGGGCCGTGGGCGCCTGCGCCGGCGCGGCGGCGGATGCGGCCGTTGCGGCTTGCCGGGCGTGGGCGGACGCGCCCAGCATGCAGCAGGCACTGGCGACGGCGAGGTTGGTCAAGGTCCTTTGCAGTGGTGTACGCATGTTGTCTCCAATATTTTGGTGTTGTCGGCATGCCGCCTCGGACGGTGGGCGGCTGTGCCTGGACTTGCGTGATACGTTGCGTGACTGCCTTGCGTGATGCGGTTGGCGCTCGCTACGCCCCGTTCCGTCCTTGCGCGTTATCCGGACCCTTGCCGTCGAGGGTGATGCGGTCCACCAGCGCCTGCGGCGGCAGGCCGATGTCGAGCTGCAGGCCGGCCTCGTCGTCCTGCAGCGGCTCCAGGTCGCGCAGCTGGCTGTCCAGCAGCGCCGGCGGCATGTAGTGGCCGCTGCGTTTTTCCATGCGTGCGGCGATCACCTCGCGCGGACCGCGCAGGTGGGCGAAGCGCAAACCGGGGTCGGCCTGGCGCAGCAGGTCGCGGTAGCGGCGCTTGAGCGCGGAGCAGGACAGCACCAGGCCGGTGCCGGCGCGGCGCGCCGCCTCGATTTCGGCGGCCAGGGCACGCAGCCAGTCGGCACGGTCGTGGTCGTCCAGCGGCAGGCCGGCCGACATCTTGGCCACGTTGCGCGCCGGGTGGAAGGCGTCGCCTTCGACAAAGCGCAGGCCGAGGCGCGCGGCAAGGGCCGCGCCGACCGTACTTTTGCCGCATCCGCTGACGCCCATGACGACCCAGCGTTGCGGGCCTGGCACTGCGGAAGGGGAATCGCTTGCTGCCATTGTCTCTCTCCAGTCTGGATAGCCGTTAGCGCTATCATTTTATTTTTTACCAAGTCTTCAGCAAGTCGAAAACTTTGTAAAGCACTATCCATGCTGCGCAGCAGTAAGTAAATGGCAGGATCCATTCGGAATGCATGAAGAGCGGGTGTGGCGCTGCCTCTACAGGCCGTGGCAGGGACTGGTAGCGCTATCAATTGTGCACGGCGACATCGACCGAAATGATGTGGCGTTTACAACACATTCACTTCAGGCTGACGAATCGTTACCCGTCTCGCATGGATTTGCAACTAACCGATCTCGGCTGTCATATAAGGCGGACTGGCATACAACTGGAAACAGGCAAGACAGCGTCCTGCCGAAGACAGGCGCGCCTTGCAGGGCCGCTCAACCCAGGCAGATGAAATCGTTGTCGACCTGGCTGCGCCAGTTCTGGATCAGCGCCCGGTAGGCTTCGCCGACCGGGCGCAGGCGTCGCTCCAGGTCGTACAGGCCGTAGCGGTTGACCTTGCCCTTGTTCTCGCCGAGCGCGCTGTCCCAGTCGACCTGGTCGATGAGGCTGTACCAGGTGAAGCCGAGGATGGGCACGCCGTCGGCCTTCAGGCGGACCAGGTTCGCCCATTGCTTGCCCAGCCAGACGCGCGCGTCCTTTTCGCCGTCGTCCTCGTCGCGGTTGTTGGTCTCGGTGTGCATCACCGGCAGGCGGTAACGATCGTAGTATTGCTTGGTGATCATGTAGTAGCCGAACATCTCGCAGATGTCGACCTTGCCGTTGGCGTAGACCACGTGCTCGTTGGTGGCGTAATAGTCGTTGCCCATGATGCAGCGCCCGCGCACCTTGCGGTCGAGGAAGAAGTGGTACTCCTCGCGCGTCATGCCGTTGTCCATCAGGAATTCATAGGTACGGCCGCGCACGTCGTTGGCGTAGGTCAGGTCGAGCGCCAGGAAGCGCAGTTCGTTCAAGTGGCGCGCATAGCCGATCGCTTCCGGATCGGCGGGGTGGTAGTACTCGGACGATTCGCTCTGGATGAAATGGGCGGCGGGCTGGACCTTCAGGATCGCCTCGATGGCCAGGATGCTGGCCCTGGCCAGGTGCTTGACCGCGGTGACGAAGGCGCGTTCCGACGCCAGCCGTTCGTTCCACAGTCCCAGGCGCGCCGAGAACTTGGCGGTGACGTACATCTCGTTGACCGGCGTGTACAGCTCGACCCAGGGAAAGCGCTCTGCAAAGGCGCCCGCGTACTCCGCCAGGTAATGCGGAAAGTCGGGATTCTGGAAATTACCGAGCCAGTCGGGCACGCCGAAATGGCACAGGTCGACGATCGGGATGAGGCCCAGGCGTTTGATCTCGGCCATCACATCATCGATGAATGCCCAGTCGTAGCGGCCGGGACCAAGGTGGATGCGATGCCAGGGCGGCCCGTAGCGCAGCGCGTCGATGCCGAGCTCGCGCACCAGTCCCAGGTCTTCGCGCCAGCGGCGGTAGTGGCCGGTCTTTTCCATTTCATCCATGCGCAGGGAGGCGCCGTCCGGTCCCTGGATGACCGGATAGCTGCTTTCAATTCCCGTTGCAAACAAAAATCTCTGCATGCATTGCCTTTCTGTGTGCCGGCACTGTCCGACGGTGACATCTTAGCCGGAGCCGGCTCAAGCACTTCGCACATTAACCAGAGGCAAAGCCTGAAGTGAGCGACTGTCATCCTTGTAACTGCATGGCGTCAAATGCAGGTGTCAAAAAACCTCGTAAATCAGCCGGAAAATCGACGATCAAAATTTACATTCGGGTGGTTTTCTGTCTGCCGTGCGCATGCCGGAAACAGCGGAGCACCCCATTATTACGATTGCATATGGCTGATATCACGCGTCTTTTTCGGCTAACTCAAGCTTAAAAGCATCGATTTTTTCGATTTATTCGCTCAATTCTGCCTCATTTCCGTGCATTGTCGGGAATGTGCAACGCTTCGGTGGAAGGTTACAAACTGAAAGAATTTTTTTTCCGGGAGGCAAAGCAAAAAACCGTGAAAGTGCGTAGAATTCAGCTTCATCAGTTTCTCGACGCCAACTACTTATGGTTGGCGTTGTGCTTTTAGAGACCTGTCAGTACACGGTCACCTGGCCGAACGAATCGGCAGGCTGTCCAGCTCAATATCCAAGAAAAGAAATTCACGAAATGCAAACTCCTCGACGCAGCACCGTCACCGCACTGCGTAACTTGTCGATGGCTCAGGCGCAGCAATATGCCCTGCCGGTCCTGTTCACCCTGTTCGGCGTGATCATGGGTTCGTGGGCCGGCCGCATTCCGTCGATGGCCGAGCGCGTCCACGTGTCGCACTCCGCATTGTCGATGGTCCTGCTGTGCGGCGGCCTGGGCGCCGTGTTGTCCTATCCGGTTTCGTCGCGCATGATGGGTTCGCTCGGCGCGCGCAAGACCATGCTGTTCGCCGGCCTGGCCCTGCTGTGCGTGCTGATCGCCATCGGCATCGCCCCGACCGTGCCGCTGTTGATGATGGCCGTACTGTCCCTGGGCATCACCGCCAGCACCTTCGACGTCGCCATCAACTCCTCGGCCACCGAACGCGAAAAGCGTACCGGCAAGTCGGAACTGTCGAAGCTGCACGGCCTCGGCTGCGCCGGCGGCCTGGCGGGCGCGACCCTGGGCAGCCTGATGGCCAGCCTGCACATTGCCCCGGGCACCCACTTCATGATGCTGGCGGCGCCGCTGGCCGTGGCCCTGTATTTCGCCTACACCCTGCTGGACGCCGACGATGTCGGCCAGAGCGTCGAGAAAAAATCGTTCTCGCTGCCGCGCGGTCCGCTGCTGTTCCTGGGCATGCTCGGCTTCCTGGGCTCGATGGCCGAAGGCAGCATCGCCGACTGGAGCGGCGTGTTCCTCAAGGAGCACTTCGGCGCCTCGGAAGGCCTGGCCCCGCTGGCACTGTCCGCGTTCTCGGTGATGATGCTGCTGGCGCGCCTGGTCGGCGACAAGCTCAAGACCCGCTACGGCGCGCGTCCCCTGGTCACCAGCGGTTCGATGCTGGGTGCGGCCGGCCTGTTCTTCGCCGTGCTGTCGCCGAATGCGTATTTCGCCCTGTTCGGTTTCGCCGTCGCCGGCCTCGGCCTGGCCCTGGTGTTCCCGTTCGTGTTCAGCGCCGCCGGCGCGCAGGGTCCGGCGGCCCTGGCCGGCGTCGCCAGCATGGCCTACAGCGGCAGCCTGATGGGCCCGCCGGTGATCGGCACCATCGCCCAGGGCATGGGTATGCAAGTCGCCATCGCCTACGTCGGCGGCCTGGCAGCCCTGATCGCTTTCGTGGCAAGCCGCGCGCGCATGTTGAAGTAATCGGAAGTCTTGCGTTTGCGTGCTTGCGCAAACGTTTTTCTCGGCAGCAGGCAGTTGGTAGCAAGCAGTAAGCAGTAAGCAGCAAGCGTTTTCGTAGTTCTCCTCAGAAGTCGTTCGGGGCGGTCGCCGTTGGCACCGCCCCTTTTTTTCGTCTTACGCTGCTGCAAAGTCGCGCAGCCAGTAGCGCGGCGACACGCCCACATGCTCGGTGAAGGCGCGCGTAAACGCCGGCGCGCTGGTGTAGCCGGCCTGGCCGCTCACCACTTTGACCGGGATGCCCTCGCGCAGCAGCCGGCATGCCAGTCCCATGCGCCAGCGGGTCAGGTATTCGAGCGGCGGGATGCCGACCACCTTGCGGAAATGTTCGGTGAATGCGGTGCGCGACATGCACGCGATGGCGGCCAGCGATTGCAGCTGCCAGGGGGCGTCGGGCCGGCCGTGCATCGCGCTCAGCACCGGCCCCAGGTGGCGATCGGCCAGGCCGGCCAGCACCCCGCCGTCCAGCTTGGCCGCGTCGAATTCATGGCGGATGACCTGGATCATGAGCACGTCGCACAGGCGCTCGAGGATGGCACTGCCGCCTTGCGCCGCTTGCCCGGCCTCGGCGAACAGCAGCTCCAGCGTATGCCGCAGCGGCGCCGTTTCCGCCAGCGGAACATGGATGCGCTCGGCAAGGCCCATATCAAGGGGTTGGCGTTGCCACCTTCGAACAGGATGGTCGCCTGCAGCATCGCGGCGCCCGACGCGGCCTGCACGCGGTGCGGCATTCCGCGCGGATAGAACACCATGGCCGGGCCCACCGCCCGCAGGGGCGCGGTGTCGGCGTGCCCGAGCACTGCCTCGCCCCGGCGCAGCAAATACAGCTGACCCGCGGTCCGGGTCGCGTCGCCATGCGCGCAAGGCGGGGCGCCGGCGCATGAACCGGCGACGACGCGCGCATTGAACGTGAAGCGTTCGAACAATGTAGAGAGCAGGGCCATATAGGTAAGCAATTTACCGGTGAGGTCATCTATTCTGGACGATCAGCAATGTTTCCGCACGGAAAAAAATGACGAAATCGCCGACAATGCTCGTCCTGTTGCTGTGCTTACACACTTATTCCTTCTGCATATCGATCCGGGTGCCGGTGCCGCCTGAGCGATCTCCTATTACCGTTTGCACCGAATCGTTCGCGAAAGTAGTGAAATCAATGAGACACATCAGTATCAAAACCATCGTTACGTCCGTTGTCGCTTTGCTCATCGGCGTCATCCTGGCTGTCGGCCTGCTGGGTTACACCAATACACAGACCGCCGTGTCGCTGCTCGAAGGCATGGCGCTGCGCGATGCCCGCCAGCAGAGCGAGATCGGCAACATCATGCTGCGCATGGAAATCAACCGCAGCCAGCTGCTGCAAGCCTTGCAGCACAACCCGGAAACCGATTACGCCAAGCTGCATGACCATCCGCTGGCGGTGCATTTCGAGCAGATCGCCGCCAACACGCGGGCCCTGGAGCGGGTACGCGACGAATTCGTCGGTTCGCTGCGGACGCCGCAAGCCAAGGCGCTCATGGACAAATGGTTGGAACAGAGCGATAACCTCGGTATCAAGGACGTGAACGATGCCATGCGCGCCCTTGAGGCCGGCGACTGGAACGAGGCCGAGCGCATCCTGATCGGCCGGGTCAACCCGGGCTACAAGCGGGGCCAGCCGGCGTACGAGGCACTGCATGCACTGTTCGACAAGCGCAGCCGCGACAACGCCGAACTTGCGCACAGCCAGATCGCACAGCGCGACCTGGTCATGGCCATCGCCATCGTGGCCGGCTGCCTGGCCGGCATCGGCGCCGCCCTGTTCCTGGCGCGCAGCATCATCAAGCCGCTGGGCGAAGCGGTCGCGATCGCACGCAAGGTGGCGCAGGGCGACCTCAGCGCCGACATCCGCAGCGATGCGCGCAACGAATTCGGCCAGCTGCTGGGTGCGCTGCGCGACATGAACGCCGGCCTGGCGAACATCGTCGGCCAGGTGCGCGGCGACGCCGACACCATTGCCGCCGCATCGGCCCAGATCGGCAGTGCCAGCCTGGACCTGTCCGGCCGTACCGAGCAACAGGCGGGCACGCTGGAAGAGACCGCGGCTTCGGTCGAGGAATTGAGCTCGACCGTGAAGCAGAATGCCGCCAATGCGCTGCAGGCCAACGCGCTGGCGGCGTCGGCGTCGGCGGTCGCGGTCAAGGGCGGCGCCGTGGTCACCGACGTGGTGCGGACCATGGGTGCGATCCAGGCATCGGCGCGCAAGATCGCCGACATCACCGGCGTGATCGACGGCATCGCCTTCCAGACGAATATCCTGGCGTTGAACGCGGCCGTGGAAGCGGCCCGTGCCGGCGAGCAGGGCCGCGGCTTCGCGGTGGTGGCGGGCGAGGTGCGCACGCTGGCCCAGCGCGCCGGCGCGGCGGCGAAGGAAATCAAGGAACTGATCGCCGGCTCGGTGGCCGAGGTCGACAACGGCGGCCGGCTGGCCGACCAGGCCGGCGCGACGATGCAGGAAGTCGTCGAGAGCATCCGCCGCGTGGCCGGCCTCATGGGCGAGATCACGGTGGCGAGCCAGGAGCAGAGCGCGGGTATCGAGCAGATCCACGATGCCGTCAGCCAGATGGACCAGGTGACCCAGCAGAACGCCGCCATGGTCGAGGAAGCCGCCGGCGCCGCCCAGTCGCTGCAGGACCAGGCGGCCGGCCTGGCGCGCCTGGTGAGCGTGTTCCGCCTCGGCGGCGCGGCGCCTGCGCATGCTGGGCTGCAGGCGCAGGCGCAGGCGCCGCGCCCGGTGGCCGTGCGCCATGGCGCGGTGCGCCCCAGCCTGACGGCCGCCTGAGCCGCGCCCGGCGTGAACCCGTTTGCGCTGGGCCAAGCATTCAATGGCTCATGAGAACTCCAGACCGCGTGCGGACTCCAAACCGAGTCGCCAGAATGTCAGAACGGAGTTGTCATGCAGTCCGAAATCGACGCCCCATCCGTCGTAAAGTTCCACGATCGCCAGTTGCGTGAGCGCGACTGGCCGATGCTGTCCCATGCCCAGTGCGCTTCCGGCCTGTGGCAGGCGATCGATGCCAACCACCGCTACAACGGCCTGCTCTGGGGCGAGGAAGACCGCGCGCGCCGGGTCGACGTGCCGCCGGACGCCATCGCCGCCGGCAAGCGCCTGATCGACCGCTACAACCAGCGCCGCAACGACGCCGTCGAAGCCATCGACGAAGCGCTGCTGGCCGAGCTGGCCGGCGTGGCGACGCAGCCCGGCGCCCGCCTGTCCAGCGAAACGGCCGGCGCGATGATCGACCGGCTGTCGATCCTGGCCCTCAAGATCCACCACATGCGGGCCCAGGTCCAGCGCGCGGATGCCGGCGAGGCGCACGTGCAGACCTGTACCGCCAAGCTGGCGCGCCTGGGCAGCCAGCGCGAGGACCTGGTGTCCTGCCTCGACGCGCTGCTGCGGGAAGCGCAGGCCGGCCGCGCCTACTTCAAGCTCTACCGCCAGTTCAAGATGTACAACGACCCGGCGCTCAATCCCTACCTGAATGGACAGGCGCGGGACGGCGGAAGGGCTGCGCCATGAGCGGCACCTTCGCCGAAACGATCGACGTGCTGGTGCCCACCTGCAACCGCCCGGCCGCGCTGGCGGTCACGCTCACCGCGCTCGGCAGCCAGACCTGGCCGCGGTTGCGCATCGTCGTCTCCGACCAGTCCGAGCAGGCCGGCGCCTGCGAGCAGCCCGAAGTGCAGGCCGTCCTGCGCTACCTGCGCGCCACCGGGCGCAACGTCGACACCTACCGCCGCCTGCCGCGCCGCGGCATGGCCGAGCAGCGCGCCTTCCTGCTGGCCCAGGTGCGCTCGGCGTATTGCCTGTTCGTCGACGACGACGTCATCCTCGAGCCGGACCTGGTGGCGCGCCTGCATGCCGTCATCAGCGAGGAAGGTTGCGGCTTCGTCGGCAGCGCGCTGCACGGCCTCGGCTACCTGGGCCAGCTGCGCCCGGCGCAGGAAGCCATCGAATTCTGGAACGGCCCGGTGCGGCCGGAAACCGTGCGTCCCGGCAGCACGGCCTGGGCGCGCCACCACCTGCACAGCGGCGCCAACCTGTTCCACGTGCAGACCCGGCTGGCCACCGGCGACGGCGTCAACCGCCGCTACAAGGTCGCCTGGGTCGGCGGCTGCGTGATGTTCGACACCGACCTGCTGCGCGCCGCGGGGGGCTTCGACTTCTGGCGCGAATTGCCCTCCCAGCATTGCGGCGAGGACGTGCTGGCCCAGCAGCGCGTGATGGCGCGCTACGGCGGCTGCGCCATCCTGCCGTCCGGCGCCTATCACATGGAATTGCCGACCACCGTGACGACGCGCGCGGTCGATGCGCCCTACGTGCTGCCGCTCGAGCCCCTGCCCAAGGACCGCCTGCCGCAGGGCCGCCTGCCGCAGGATCGCCTGCCGCAGGATCGCCTGCCCGAGCGTCGCGGGCCGCGCGGGTCCGGCGCGCCGGAGTGAGCGCCGCATGCCCGCCCGCTACCCGCCGATCGACGGCGTGCGCAGGATCGCCGTGCTGCGCCCGAACGCGGTCGGCGATTTCGTGTTTGCCCTGCCGGCCCTGCACGCGCTGAAGCAGACCTATCCGCAAGCCGAACTGGTATTGATCGGCAAGGCATGGCATCGGGCTTTCCTGGCTGGACGGCCGGGCCCGGTGGACAGGGTGGTCGAGATACCGGCGGTGCCCGGCGTCGGCATGCCCACCGATGCGCCCGCCGATGCTTCCGCCGATGCTCCGGTCGATGCCCACGCAATTGCGCGTTTCATCGAGCGCATGCGCAATGAGCGCTTCGACCTGGCGCTGCAGCTGTTCGGCGGCGGCCTGTATTCGAATCCCTTCCTGCTGGCATGCGGCGCCCGGCTGACCGTGGGCATGCGCGCCGCCGACGCGCCCGGGCTCGACCGCTGGCTGCCCTATCGGGAACCCGTGAACCGCAGGCTGGCGCTGCTGGAAATCGCCGGCCTGGCCGGCGCCTGGCCAGGCCCCGTGCCGATGCCGGAACTGGCGGTCACGGAGAGCGACCGGGCCAGCGCGGCACGCGTGTTGCCGCCGCAAGCCGGCGAGCGCCTGGTGATACTGCAGCCCGGCTCGACCGATCCGCGCCGCTGCTGGCCGGCCGAGCGTTTCGCGGCCTTGGGCGACATGCTGGCCGAGGACGGCATGCACGTCGCCGTGAATGGCTCCCCGGCCGAGGCGGCGTTGGTGCATGAAGTGACCGGGCGCATGCGCTACCGCGCCACGGCGCTGGCCGGTGCGCTCGATCTCGGCGGTCTGTGCGGGCTGATCGAACGCGCGGCGCTGGTGGTCTCGAACGACACCGGCCCGCTGCACCTGGCGCTGGCGCTGGGCGTGCCCGGCGTCGGCATCTTCTGGCTCACCAACTTGCTCGAAGGGGCACCGCTGAGGCCGTCCGGCTTGCGCGCGGCCTTGTCGGTACGCACGCGCTGCCCGGTGTGCGGGCAGGACAACCTGGTGCGGCGCTGTCCGCACGACGTCAGCTTCGTGGACGAGGTCACGCTGGACGAGGTGGCGTCGATGGCACGGGCCGAGCTGGCTACGCCGGCCGGGCTGGCCGCGGACGTTCGATGACAGCCCCGACGGGCGTGCCCGGTGAGCGTGCCCGATGATGGCGCCAGCTGAAGAAGCCAGCTGAAGAAGCCAGCTGAAGAGGCCGGGTGAAGGCGCCGGGTGAGCGGCATCTCTTACCAGTACGGCCACATGCCGACCGTCCGCTGCCGGCTCGGCGCGGTGCCCGACAGCAGGGCGCGCGCGTGCTCCAGCACCACTGCCGCCCGTTCCGCACCCGGGTCCCAGATGCAGCGGTGCGTGTGGCGGTCGAGCGGCGCCCAGCGCGCGATGTCGGCCTTGCTGAAGATGACCACGCTCTTGAGCTTCAAGCCGGCGGCGATGTGGGACACGCCGGTGTCGTTGCACAGCAGCAGGCGTGCGTCGCGCATCAGGGCGGCCATGGCGCCGATCGAGATCGGGGCGGCGGCGGCGTCGACCGGCGTGTGGCGCATGTGGCTGGCCACCTCGGCGGTCAGGTCCGCTTCCTGGGCCGATCCGGTCAGCACCACCTGCAGGCCGAATTCGGCCGCCAGGCGGTCGCCCAGTGCGGCGAAGTGGCGCGCCGGCCAGCATTTGTCGCGCTGGCGCGCGCCCGGGTGGATGCAGAGATAGCTGCCCGGCGCCAGGCTGCGCGCGACGCCGCTGGCTTCGAGCTCGTCCTGGTCCTGGCGCGACACCGGAAACTCCAGTTGCACGCCGGCCGTGGCCGCCGATGCGGCGCCGAGCTGCTCGACCAGGTGCAGAAGCCGTTCCGGCTCGGTGCCGGTGTCGGGATAAGGGAACAGCAGCGTGCGTTCGCGCACGACCGGGTCGCCGCGGCGGAAGCCCGCCATCACGCCGGCGCCGAAGCCGCTGACGACGTCGTTGCTGACGTCGCCGCTGCCGTGCAGTTGCAGCGCCAGGTCGAAGCGGCGCGCACACAGTCCGGCATAAAAGGGCGCCAGCGCTGCATGCCGCACCGGCTGTTCCGGTAGCAGCGGGTGGCCGGGAAAGGCGATGAATTCGTCGACATAGGCCGTAAAGCGGTCGGCGAACTGCTGCGCCCACGGCAGGCCGACCAGGGCGATGCGCGCCTGCGGCAGCGCCGCGCGCAGCGCACGCAGGGCCGGCACGGCGCACAGCATGTCGCCCAGCTGCAGCGCGCGGAAGACGATCACGGACGAGGGGGCGAACCGGTGCAGCAGCGGTCGACGGGACATGGATACATCTCCTCAGCAGCGCAACAGTGTATCGAGCACGTTGCGTGTGACTTGTTCCACCCGGCGGTCGCGTCCGGTGCCGAGGACCTGCGCCCAGTCGGTGGTGCCGCTCGAGAACACGCTGCCGCCATCGCCTTTGCGGAACAGGCCGAGCGTGGCGGCATGCAGCCCCGCGCCGGCAGCCTGGCCCTCGCGCGGCGGCAATTCCTGCCAGCCGGGGCCGAGCGGCGCCGCGGCCAGCAGCTGGTAGCCGGGCGGGGTCCCGCCTGCGGCGGCACGCGCCGCCAGCCGGACGCCAGCGCGGACCGCCGGCGCATCCAGCGCATCCAGCGTATCCGGACCGGCGAGCGGTGCGCCGTCGCATTCGTAGCCGACCAGCGGCGGCCAGGTGTCGCGGCCGAGTGCAGCGCCGCGCGCCAGCCCGGTGCCCTGGAAGACCCAGTGGCCGGGCTGCTGGACCAGGTAGCCGCCCGTTGTGCGTGGTCCGTCCCACCAGCCGCCGCCGTGGCGGTAGCTGACGCCGCCCAGGCTGTCCTCCGGGCGCCCCGCGCCGCTGGACGGCCACCAGTGGTCGCGCGCGCCCTGCGGGCCGCCCTGGTGGCACACCATGGCCGCGCCGCCGTCGACCAGGTGGATGCGCCACCAGCACAGGTTGGCGCCGAAGAAGGCGAGGTTGCCGCCGCGGGCGGCGAAATCCTCGAGCGCGTCGCGCGTGGCTTCGCTCCAGTATTCGTCATGCCCGCTCGACACCAGCAGGCGGTATCCGCGCAGCAGGCCGGGGTCGGCGTGGATGTCGAGGTCGGTGCAGAAATCGGCGGCATAAGCGTTGCGCGCCAGCCAGCCAATAAAACGTGCGTCCCAGTGCGCGAACGACTGGCGCGGCGAGGCGGCGTCGTAATGGTCGGGGGCGCCCCAGACCGCGCCGCCGATGCCGCCGCCGGGACGGCGCAGCGACACGCGCGCGCCGGGCGGTTCGCCCGAGCGCGGCGGATTGGCATAGAAGCAGCCGCCGCCGCTGCAGTTGTAGGCATGGTAGGTGGCCAGCGGCAGCTTGTAGAGCAGGTCGTTGCCGTGGCCGCGCACCACGAACAACGCGGCGCCGTCGCTGCGTCCCAGGTCGAAGGGGCGCTTGCGGCCTTCTTCCTCGAGCCCGGCAACCACCACGCCGGACGGCCAGTCGGCGGGGATGGCAAAGCCGTAGGCCGGCCAGTCCCAGTCGCGGTCGGGCGCACCCGCCGCGGCATCGGCGCCGGGCAGCCAGCCGGAGCGCAGCAGCAGCGCCGGTCCGTCCGCCCAATGGTGGAAGGCGACCCGGAAGCGCGGGCTGTCGGTGGACACGTGCAGGATCAGCGTGCCACCGGGCCACACGCTGGCCTGCCCCGGATAGGCGCGGATCATGCGGGCAGCTCCGGCTCGATGCGCTTGGTGACGAGGAAGGGCGGCAGCGCCAGCGCGTGCAGCGGCATCCGGTGGAACGAGGCGACCGCTTCCGCAGGCGTCTCGACGATCGGTTCGTCCTTGCCGTTGAACGAGGTGTTGAGGAGGATCGGCACGCCGGTGCGCGCCTCGAAGCCGCCGAGCAGGCGGCGCAGCAGCGGATCGTCGCCGGGGCCGACCGTCTGCAGGCGCGCGGTGCCGTCGACGTGGGTGATGGCCGGCACCCGCGCCGCCATGTGCGGATGCACGGGCGCGGCGAACTGCATGAACGGCGAGGGGCCGGGCAGGTCGAAATAGTCGGCCGCGCGTTCTTCGAGCACGACCGGCGCCAGCGGGCGGAACCACTCGCGCTGCTTGACGCGCGCATTGATCCAGTCGCGCATCGCACCCCGGCGCGGGTCGGCCAGGATGCTGCGGTGGCCCAGCGCGCGCGGCCCGAATTCGCTCGCCCCGTGGCACAGGGCGAGCACGCGGTTGTTGCGCAGCAGGTCGAGCATGTGGTTGCCCAGCGCGTCGAGGCCGGGCAGGTAATCCACCTTCAGGTCGTCGCGGTCGAGCAGGGCCGCCTCGATGTCCTGCCGGCTCGGCACCGGCCCGAGGTCGTCGTGGGTCCAGCGGTAGGCGGCGCCCTCGTGGCACAGCTCGGCCAGGCCGTACAGCGCGCAGCCGACGGCGGTGCCGGCGTCGCTCGGGGCGGGCGGGATGAACACCTCGCGGAACGGGGTCTCGCGCAGCAGCCGCTCGTTGGCCGAGCAGTTCAGCGCGGTGCCGCCGGCGAAGCACAGCCGCGCCAGGCCGGTCTGGGCGTGCAGCCAGCGCGCCACTTCCAGCAGCGCATCCTCGAAGGCGCGCTGGCCGGCCGCCGCCAGGTTGGCGCAGTCGCCGAAGCCGGCGCCGGGCCGGCCGTAGCGGAAGCGTTCGCGCTCGCGCAGCACCTCGCGCCAGGGCGCCGGGATGCTGACCTGGCCGGCCTCGACGCGCAGGGGCGGCAGGCCGAGCGCGCGCGCATCGCCGTGCGGCGCCAGGCCCATGACCTTGCCTTCCTTGCCTTCGCCGGGGAACATGGCTTGCGTCAGCAGGAAATAGAACATGCCGAGGCCGACCAGGCGCTCGTCGTCGCGGTTCCAGACCTGCTTGCCGATGCACAGCACGCGTTCGCGGTCGGCGCGGTAGAACGAGGACACTTCGCGCCAGTCGCCCGGCACATAGGCCGCGCCGCTCCAGTGCTCGGTCAGTTCGGCCACCGGGCTGCCCTGGCCGTCGACCACCATCACCGCCGCGTCGCGGAAAGGGGAGGGGTGGAACACGCTGTAGACGTGCGCCAGGTGGTGCGAGATGCGCGCGCGCCGGCAGTCGGGCGCGAGGCGCACGCTGGCGGTCAGCTCGTCCTCGTACAGGGCGAGGTTGCCGGCCTCGGCGTCGGACGAAAAGCACTCGACCACGACGTCGACCGGGCGTTCCGGCCAGGGCAGGCGCGGGCCGTAATGGTCGCGGAAGTCGCCGACCTTGCCCCAGTGATGCTTGCGGCGCGTGAGGCGCTCTTTCTGGATCGCCCACAGCAGCCGCGATCCCTGCATCAGGCAGACGCTGGCATCCTGCGTCCGGTTAATGCCAAGCACGACGGGCGCATCGTTCATCGTTGTCTCCCGGGTTGCTGTTTGCGGTTGGTGGTGAAGCCAGGCGTATGGTCCAGCAAAGCCTTGGAACACAGCGGGCGCGTTTAGTTCGGCGTATCATCAGGCCACTGACTTACAGGATATTGCTATGCTCCAGACGCCAGCCTCGTTCACGCCCCTGATGGCACCCCGGCCCAGCCCGGATGCCCGATCTACCTTGAACTTCATCTTCCACGCCGGCCGCCTGCTGGTGCGCGAAACCGACCTGGCCTTGCCGGATGCGGCGGCCGTGCAAAGCCTGGCATTCGACCAGGAGCCGGCCACGCCGCGCCTGCAGCCGGTCGGGCTGCTGGACGAGCGCTATTGCCAGGCCGGCTGGGTCGACGACGAAGCGCTGGCGCCAAGCGGCTACGGCTGGCGCGGCCTGCGCTCCCTGTTCGGCGAGCTCGACGAGGCGCTGCTGGGGGTGGCGATGCGCGCGGTGCAGATCGCGGAATGGGCCAGGACGCACCGCTTCTGCGGCGCCTGCGGCGGCGGCACCGCGCTGACGCCGGGCGAGCGCTGCTTCAAATGCGTGCATTGCGGCCACATGGCCTATCCGCGCATCTCGCCGGCGATGATGGTGCTGATCCGCAAGGGAGACCAGGTGCTGCTGGCCTTGCACACGCAGTCGGCGGTGAAGCGCTTCGTGCCGCTGGCCGGTTTCCTGGAAGCCGGCGAGACGATCGAGGAAGCGGTGCACCGCGAAGTGTTCGAGGAAGTCGGCCTGCGCGTGCACAACCTGCGCTATTTCGGCAGCCAGTCCTGGCCCTTCCCGCATTCGCTGATGATCGCCTTCACCGTCGATTATCTCGACGGCGAGATCAGGACCCAACCCGACGAGATCCAGGAAGCGCGCTGGTTCGGCCCCGGCGACGCCTGGCCGGAGCGCGTGCCGCATGTCTCGATTTCGAGCATCCTGGTCGACGCCCACCGCCCGGGCGCCTGACAACGCCCCATGGCGACCTTGCATCGTCTGGCCGTACGCGCGTATTGTCTTCGACGATGCGTCGGTGGCCGCCTCCCTTGTCCTGATGCTTTGCCAGGCACTCGGGGAAGGGGCTCGAAACAGGCGGTTCAGGGCAGGCGCGCCGGCGCCGGCGTGGCGGCGATCCGGCCTTCCAGGCGCAGCCCGGCCGGGATGTCCTCCGGCTTGTTGCCGGTATTGCGCATGCGCACCACGCGCTGCATCAGGTCGAACCAGAACGGCGCGCCGAACAGGGTGGTGGAGGCGGTCAGCAGCCAGCCGGCCACCTGCAGCGCGAACTCGGCGTTCAGCCGCGGCGGGAAGCTGCGCCAGCCGATCGGCAGCGTCAGCAGCGCGTCGACCAGCGCCGGGTCGACCGCGTCCGGCACGTCCTGCAGGTGTGCCACCAGCGTCGGCTGCTGCCACAGGGTACGGAACAGGTGGATGCTGTCGATGTTGAACAGGATCGCCAGCAGCAGCGACAGCAGCAGCGAGATCAGGAGCTGGCGCCGCTTGTAGGCACCGGACATGCGTGCCATCGCATTGTCGAACCAGCCGGCCAGCATGTCCTGGAACTGCTGCAGGTCGCGCGCCCGGTTGTACAGGCCCTGCAGGGCGGTGCGCAGCTGCGCATCGGGAATGGTGTCGATCGATGCGCGCAGCTGCAGGAAGTCGCCCGGCGCCTTCCACAGGCTGTCGACCAGGGCAATCGCAAAATGCGCGGGTTCGATGTAGGATGGCTTCGTGCGCAGCGCCGTCTCGTCCTGCGCCGTGCCGTCGGTGTGCGGATTGACCAGCGGGTGCGCGTACACGGCGCGCGCCAGGCCGTCGAAACGCGGGTCGTTGAGCATGCTCTTGACGCCCGCCAGCAGGGTGTTGGCGCGCAGCCGGAACAGCGCCGCCAGGGCTTCCTGCAGGGTGCTGACGATGAGGGCGACCGTGCCGTAGCAAAACGTCAGGCCGACCGCGACTTCCAGGACAGTGCTGCCGAGCATGTTTGTCTCCCATAAGGTGATCAGGACGTCAACAACGCTAGCGCATCGACGCTACGGATGCGCTCGTTTTAGTCAAGGAAACGGCCCGCCGCCTGTAGATGTGCAGCATTTTCTATATACTCTCGGCAGTTTTACATTTTAGGGACCACCATGTCTGACAACGAACGCTTCACCGAAAACGACTGGCGCCGCATGCTGGCCAGCATCGGCGAAGACCCCGATCGTCCGGGCTTGCACGAGACGCCGGCGCGCGTCGCCAAGGCCTGGAAACACTGGACTTCCGGCTATGACCAGGATCCGGTCGAGATCCTCAAGGCCTTCGAAGACGGGGCCGAGCAATACAACGAACTGATCGTGGTGCGCGGCATCCCGGTCTACAGCCACTGCGAACACCACCTGGCGCCGTTCTTCGGCAAGGCCACCGTCGGCTACCTTCCGAGCGGCAAGATCGTCGGCCTGTCGAAACTGACCCGCCTGGTCGACGTGTTCTCCAAGCGCCTGCAGGTGCAGGAACGCCTGACGGTGCAGATCGCCAATACGCTGATGGAAGTGCTGGAACCGAAAGCCGTCGGCGTGGTCATCAAGTGCCGCCACATGTGCATGGAAAGCCGCGGCATCCGCACCCCGGGCGAAGAAACCATCACCTCCGCCATGCTGGGCGAACTGCAGCCGAACCTGGCGCTGCGCACCGAGTTCCTGTCGCTGGCCCGCGACTGAGACCGAGAGGGCGGCGCCCGCCGCCCATTTTCCTGCCTGCTCCGTTCCTGCCGCCCTCCCGCGGTGCGGACCGCACACGTGCGCACCATTCCGACGTACGGCAATGCGGAACGCATGCTACACTTGTATTTACGAAGTTGATAACTTCAGGCACCGGAATGTTCTTTTCGCTAAGCGTTTGGGAACCTGTTCCGGATCCAGCGTCTCCAAGTCAATTTGAGGCGATCGACATGGCCAGGCCAATTTTCCCGAGCGATGTACCGCGTGAGCAATTCGACCAGGTGCGTGACATGCTGGAAGCGGCACGCCGCAAGACCCGCCCGCGCAAGCACGACCTGTACGACGTATTCTGCGCCGTCCTGTACTTCCTGCATACCGGCAGCGCATGGCGCAGCATGCCCCCCGAATTCCCGCCCTGGCGCACCGTGCACGAGTATTTCACGCAATGGACCATGCTGCGCGAGGGCGACCGCACCCTGCTCGAGCAGGCGCTCGACCGCCTCGGACGCAGCGCCGAAATCACGCGGCTGCGCCAGCTGACCGGACAACGCTGAACAGGGACTTGATCCAGCGCAGTACTACGGCCGAGTCCGCTCTTCCGGATACGCGCCCGACAGGTTATAACGGAGTGATGTCCCTTACTGAACAAGGCATCGCTTCATCATGCTCGACCACCTGAACCTGTTTTTGTTTTCCCTCCTGAACGCGGGCGCCGGCCTGCATGGCTGGCGCCTGGAACTCGGCGTGTTCGCAGCCAAATGGCTGATCCTGCTGGTACCGATCGGCCTGACCGGCTTGTGGATGAGCGGGCAGGCCGGCCAGCGCGAGGCCGCGGTCAGGGCGCTGGCCGCCACCGGCTGCGCGCTGGCGCTGAATGCCGCGATCGGCCTGCTGTGGTACCACGCGCGCCCCTTCGCCGGCGGCGTCGGCCACAATTTCCTGCAGCATGCGCCGGACAGTTCCTTCCCGAGCGACCACGGCACCATCATGTTCACGGTGGCGCTGGTACTGGCAGGCACGGGGTCGCCGGCCGCGCGGCGCTTCGGCCGCGCGCTGCTGCCGCTGGCACTTGTCGTGGCCTGGTCGCGGGTGTTCCTTGGCGTGCACTGGCCGCTGGACATGGTGGGCGCCCTCGGCATGGCGGTGATGGTGACGCTGCTGTTCCATACCGCATTCGCGGCCGGGGTCTGTGCGGCGCTGGCGGCGTCGATGGCGGCGCTGTACCGGCGCCTGCTGGCGGGCCCGATCGCCCGCGGCTGGCTGCGGCCCTGAACCGGCCTTGCCCCTTTATCCGGCGGCGCCTTCGGCCTTGTCGAACACCAGGCGCTGCCTGTCGTCCATGTGGAACACGCCGATCGGCTGCGCCTGCACATCGTCGGTCGGCGCCGGCAGCCGGGTGCAATGGTTGGTCTCGATCCGCCACATCTCGTCGCCCGAACGCAGCAGGAAGGTGTCGTCGCCGGTCGAGAACAGTTCGATGTTCAGGTCGGCCAGCGAGGCCTTGCCGAAATCGAAGCGGCGCTGGCAGTCCGGCAGGCGCGCCGCCAGCACCTCCAGCGAGGCCTGCTTGCTCCAGAAATAATCCTGCTTCACCGTCACGATGACGGCATGGTCGCGGTCGTTGCCGATGGTGTAGCTGGCCGAATCGTTGACGCAGCCGGCCAGCAGCGCCGCCGACAGCAGGGGCAGGGAACTCGACTTGAACAGCTTGGGCAAAGAGACGCGCATGGTCATTCCTGTGTGCATTACTGGCGCGAGTATAGAGCCCCTTAAACACCCTTCGCAACGCCGCAGCGTCCATCCCCGCCAAAAATTTTTCCTAAGTCTATGATTTCTTAAGGGAATTAATTCGGGACGTCATCGCAAAACCACTCTCGCGCGCTCCGCGTTTTTTTGATTTCGGCGATTATCAATAACACGTTTGCCAACTCGACCAGCGAGACAATCAATGCCACAAGATGACCAGACCCTGGAGGCGGCGCCCCATGTGCCGCCTCATGCGCCGCCCTATGTGCCGCCGCAAGCCCTGACGCTGCACATCAACGGCACCGAACACCATATCGACGTCGAACCGCGCGTCACCCTGCTGGACGCACTGCGCGAAGTCGTCCAGCTAACCGGCACCAAGAAGGGCTGCGACCGCGGCCAGTGCGGCGCCTGCACCGTGCTGGTGGACGGCCAGCGCATCAATGCCTGCCTGACCCTGGCCGTCATGCACGACGGCCGCGAGATCACCACCGTGGAAGGCCTGGCCAACGGCGATGGACCGCACCCGATGCAGCAAGCCTTCATGGATTGCGACGGTTTCCAGTGCGGCTACTGTACGCCGGGCCAGCTGTGTTCGGCCGTGGCCCTGCTCGACGAAGTCAAGCAGCACCAGGCCAGCTCGCTGACCGAAGGCGCGCAGCTCGAACCCGGCCAGCTCAGCGACGCCGAAATCCGCGAGCGCATGAGCGGCAACCTGTGCCGCTGCGGCGCCTATCCGAACATCGTCAAGGCGATCCGCAGCGTCGTCCTGCGCCAGGCCTGAGGAGAAAGCGACCATGCACTCGATCTCCTATGAACGCGCGCGCGACGTCGACCACGCGATCGAACTGGCGGCCCAGCCCGGCGCCAAGTTCATCGGCGGCGGCACGAATCTGCTCGACCTGTACAAGAGCGGCATCGAAAAGCCGGTGCGGCTGGTGGACGTGAGCCGGCTGGCGCTGTCCGCCATCGAGGAACTGCCGGACGGCGGCCTGCGCATCGGCGCCATGGCCTCCAACACGGCGGCCGCGAATCACCCGCTGGTGCGCCAGCGCTACCGGATGCTGTCGGAAGCGATCCTGAACGGCGCCACCACCCAGCTGCGCAACATGGCGACCATCGGCGGCAACCTGCTGCAGAGAACGCGCTGCTATTACTTCACCGACCCGACCTTCGCCCATTGCAACAAGCGCGATCCCGGCTCGGGCTGCGACGCCATCGAAGGCTACAACCGCATCCACGCCATCCTCGGCGCCAGCCCGCAATGCATCGCCACCCATCCGTCGGACATGGGCGTGGCGCTGGTGGCGCTGGACGCCGTCGTCCACCTGCAGGGGCCAAGCGGCGCGCGCCAGGTACCCGTGGCCGACTTCCACCGCCTGCCGGAAGACCGGCCGCAGGACGACACCGTCATCCGCGCGGGCGAGCTGATCACCGCGGTGGAGCTGCCGCCGTCGAAGTTCGCGCAAAACGCGCACTACCTGAAGGTGCGCGACCGCGCCAGCTATGCGTTCGCGCTGGTGTCGGTGGCCGCCGCCGTCGAACTCGATGGCGCACCGGGTGCGCAGATCGTGCGCGACGCGCGCATCGTGCTGGGCGGCGTGGCCCACAAACCCTGGCGCGCCGTGGAGGCCGAGAACGCCCTGCGCGGCAAGCCCCTGAGCGAGGACGTGCTGGCGCAGGTCGGGCAGGCGGCGCTGGCCGGCGCCCATGCCTATCCGCACAATGCCTTCAAGGTCGAACTGGCGCAGCGCGCGGTCGTACGCGCCCTGCAAACCGCAGCGGGAGGAAACCCATGAACGCAATCGGCGCACCCATCAACCGGACCGACGCCTGGGCCAAGGTCAGCGGCCAGGCGCGTTACTCGGCCGAGCACCCGGTCGAGGGCCTGACCCACGCCGTGCTGGTCACTTCCAGCATCCCCAGCGGCCGCGTGCTGCGCATCGACGACAGCAGGGCGCGCGAGGTGCCCGGCGTGCTGCTGGTGATGACCCCGCAGAACGCCATGCGCCTGCCGCGGGAGACCAAGGACGGCAAGATCCAGCCGCCGGTCGGGCGCAGGCTCACCCTGCTGCAGGAAGACGAGGTGTATTACAACAACCAGCCGATCGCCGTGGTCGTGGCCGACACGCTGGAGCATGCGCGCGACGCCGCGGCGCGCCTGCGCGTGGAATACGAGCACCGGCCGGCGGTGCTGGATTTCGACGCGGCCAAGCAGTCGCTGTATCCGCCCGAGAAGGTGCTGACCGAGGACACCGACACCAAGCGCGGCGACTTCCAGGCCGGCATGCTGGCGGCCAGCAAGCACGTGGACGCGGTCTACACCACCCCGATCGAGAACCATAACCCGCTCGAGACCCACGCCACCATCGCGGAATGGAGCAACAGCGGGGACGGCGACAAGCTGACCGTGCACGACTCGACCCAGTACATGAAGGGGGTGCAGAAGATCCTGTCCGCCATCTTCGGCCTCCCGCAGGAAAACGTGACCGCGATCTGCCCCTACGTCGGCGGCGGCTTCGGCTCCAAGGGCTCGGTCTGGTCGCACGTGCCGCTGACCGCGATGGCGGCCAAGCAGCTGGGGCGCCCGGTGAAGTTGTCGCTGGACCGCAACCAGATGTTCGGGCCGGTCGGCCAGCGCCCGGTCACCGAGCAGCGCATGCGCATCGGGGCCATGGACGACGGACACATGATGGCGTCCAGCCACGACACCATCGCCTACACCTCCACCCTCGAGGACTGGATCGAGCCGTGCGGCCTGATGACGCGCATGATGTACGAAAGCCCGAACCAGGAAACCTCGCACCGGCTGGCGCGCATGAACCTGGGCACGCCGACCTTCATGCGCGCACCGGGCGAGGCGTCCGGTTCGTTCGCGCTGGAATCGGCGATGGACGAACTGGCGTACGAACTGGGCATGGACCCGCTCGCACTGCGCCTCAAGAACTACACCGAGGCGGATCCGGGCAAGGAACTGCCGTGGTCCAGCAAGTCGCTGCGCCAGTGCTACGAGATCGGCGCCGAGCGCTTCGGCTGGAAGGACAGGAATCCGCAGCCGCGCTCGATGCGCACGGGGGACAAGCTGGTCGGCTGGGGCATGGCCACCTGCACCTACCCGACCAACCGCTCGGCCGGCCAGTGTTCGGCCACCCTGCTGGCGGACGGCACCGCGCTGTTCCGCTCCAGCACCCAGGACCTCGGCACCGGCACCTATACGGTCATGACGCAGATCGCGGCCGACGCGCTCGGCGTCCCGGTGGACAAGGTGCGCTTCGAGCTCGGCAACTCGCAGATGCCGGAAGCGCCGGTGTCGGGCGGCTCCACCACGGTGGCCAGCGTCGGCCCGGCGGTGCAGGCGGCGGGCCATGCGCTGCGCCTGAAACTGATCGGCATCGCCGCCGCCGACGAGGGTTCGCCGCTGTTCGGCGCCACGCCGGATGCGGTCGGCGTCGAGCAGGGCGAGCTGTATCTCCTGTCCGATCCGGCGAAGCGCACCGGCATGCCGGAGATCGCCGCGCGCCACGGGCAGAACCACGGCGGCGAGCCGGTCGAAGTCACGGCCAAGGCCGAACCGGGCGACGCCTCGAAAAAATATTCGATGCATGCGTTCGGCGCGGTATTCGTCGAAGTGCAGGTCGATGAAGCGCTGGGCGAGATCCGCGTGCCGCGCGTGGTCGGCGTCTACGGCGTGGGCAAGCTGATGAACGAAAAGACCGGCTACAGCCAGCTGATGGGCGGCGTGGTCTGGGGCATCAGCCTGGCGCTGCTGGAAGAAACCCTGATCGACAAGCGCAACGGGCGCGCGGTGAACGGCAACCTGGCCGAGTACCACGTGCCGACCAATGCCGACATCCAGGCCATCGACGTGCAGATCGTCGACGAGGACGACCCGCACGTGAACCCGCTGGGCGCCAAGGGGATCGGCGAGATCGGCATCACCGGCGTGGGCGCGGCGATCGCGAACGCGGTGTATCACGCGACCGGCAAGCGGGTGCGGGATTTGCCGATCACCTTGGACAAGGTGCTGTAAGCGCCAGCCGGAAACGCGTCGTCCCCGCGCAGGCGGTAAATAGCCCAGTGGGCTATTTACCGCCATGCTGACTGACAGGATGCAGCGCATGCGACGCACTTCAAGACAAAAAATGAAAGGAACAGGATGACCCGTTTCAAAGATAAAACCGTACTCGTTACCGGTGCCGCGTCCGGCATCGGCCTGGCGGCCGCGCGCCGCTTCCTCGATGAAGGCGCCCGCGTCGTGATGCTCGACATCGACGCAGCCAAGTTGAAGGACGCCGCCGCCAGCCTGCCGCAGGACCGCGTCCTGGTGCACGCCGGCGATACCGCCGACAAGGCCACCGCCACCGCCGCCGTCGCGGCGGCCGTGGAGCGCTTCGGCGGCCTGCACATCCTGGTCAACAACGCCGGCATGGCCACCGAGGGCGACATCACGCAGACGAGCGAAGAAGACTTCGAACGCGTGCTGGCCGTCAATGTCGGCGGCTACTTCCACATGGCCAAGGCGGCGATGCCGGAACTCGTGAAGACACGCGGTGCTATCGTCATGACCTCGTCCGTCTCGGGCCTGGGCGGCGACTGGAACCTGTTCGCCTACAACACCTCGAAGGGCGCGGTCAGCAACATGGTGCGCGCGATGGCGATGGATGCGGCCAAGGACGGCGTGCGGGTGAACGCGGTCAATCCGAGCTTCACCAAGACCGGGATGACCGAGGACATGGTGAGCGATCCCGAACTGGTGGCCAAGTTCAAGGAACGCATGCCGCTCGGCGCGCCCGAGGATCCAGAAGGCGTGGCGGCGGCGATGGCATTCCTGGCGAGCGAGGATGCGCGCCTGATCACGGGGGTGAATTTGCCGGTGGATGCCGGGTTGATGGCTTCCAACGGGCAGCCGAAGCAGTAAAACGAAATGTTATCTCGAAGTACGCTGTATCGTTAGCTCGTCGTCCCCGCGAAGGCGGGGACCCATACCGCGTCACAGAATTCTTGCCGCCAAAGCGGCGCGGAGGCTTCAAGGAAACCGGCTTTGGCAGCTCAGCATGGGTCCCCGCCTGCGCGGGGACGACGGCGCCGGCATCCGGGGTACGCTTTACTTGGCGTGGCCTGCATGCTCCGCCTGCGCCACATGCCCCGCCTTCTCGGCCTTCTCTTCCTTGGCACCGTGCCCGCCCTCATGCGCGCCACCCTTCGGCCGCGCATTCTCCCAACCGCCCCCCAACGCCAGGAACAGCTGCGCCTGGTCCGCCGCCAGTTGCGCATCCGACGCCGCGAGCATGCCCTCGGCCGAGGCCAGCGTGCGGTCCGCGTCCAGCGCGGCCAGGAAGTCGGTGCGGCCGAACTGGTACAGCTTGGCCGTCTGGCGCGCCGCCAGCGCGCTCTGGTCGCGCGCCGCGCGCAGGGCCGCGTTGCGGTCGAGTTCACGCGCGTACACCGTCAGCGCGCTCTCGGTCTCGCGCAGGGCGTTCAGCACCACCGCGTCGAACCGGGCCAGCGCGCCCGCGCTGGCGGCATTGGCCTGCGCGATGTGCGCGTGCGCCGAGCTGGTCGCCGGCAGGCTCCACTGGATCAGCGGACCGAGCGAGAATTTCCAGGTATTCGCGTTGCCGAAATCCTTCATGAAGCCGACGCCGCCGAAGGAAGCGCCGAGCGTGATGTTCGGGTACAGCTCGGCGGTGGCCACGCCGATGCGGGCGGTGGCGCCGGCCAGCTGGCGCTCGGCCTGGCGCACGTCCGGACGGCGGCGCAGCAGGGCGGCGCCGTCGCCGACCGGCACCGCGCTGGCCACGCGCGGCGGCGTGGCGCACTGCGCGACTTCAAGCGGGAAGGCGCTCGGCACCTCGCCGGTGAGCACGGCCAGGCGGTACAGCGCGGTGCGCTGGCGCGCCATCAAAGGCGGCAGGTTGGCGCGCAGCTGGTCGAACTGGGCCTGGGCGCGGCTGTTGTCGATGGCGATGCCACGGCCGCGCTGGATGCGCTCGGCCGTCAGCTTGACGAATTTCTGCTGCAGGTCGACCGATTGCTGCGCCACCTTCAGCTGGTAGCCGGCCGAGCAGGCTTCCGCATAGGCGCGCGTGGTCTCGGCGGCCACCGTCACGTGGGCCAGGTCGGCGGCGGCCTGGGCGGCGTCGACGTCGGCTTCCACCGCCTCGATGGCGCGCCGGATGCGGCCGAACATGTCGAGCTGGTAGGCCACCTTGATGTCGCCGTCGTACAGGCCGGCGCGCGGCAGCTGCTCGGGAATGCCGATCGATTCGCCGGCGAGGCGGCCGTACATCGGCGCCACGCTGGCTTCCACTTCCGGACGCTTCTTCTCTTCTACTTCTTCCAGCACCGCGTGGGTGCGCTGCAGGTTGGCGGCGGCCACGCGCAGGTCGGCGTTGGCGCTGAAGGCCTTGGCGATGAGTTTATCCAGCACCGGGTCCTGGTACAGGCGCCACCAGTCGGCCGGCAGCGGATCGGATTTGAAGGCCTTTTCGGCCGCGCCCATGAACGGCGCGTTGGCCGCGTCGCGCTTGACCACGGCATCCTTCGGCACGTGGTAGTCGGGACCGACCGTGGTGCAGGCGGCGAGCGCCGCCGCCATCAGCGACAGGGTCAGCGCTTTACCGGCAGTGGAGCGATATCGATGCATGATGACGGATTCCTTAATGCGCTGCCTTGGCAGCAGGTGCGGACGCCACGGTGGCCGGCACGGCGGCCACGACCGCAGGTGCCTTGGCCGCAGGCGCAGCGGCAGGTGCCACAGGCGCAGCCGGCGCGGGCTGCGCCGCCCCCGGCAGCACCTTCACGGTGGCGGTCTGGCCGGCGACCAGGCGCACGTTGGCCGGCACCGGATCGAGCGCGATGCGCACCGGGATGCGCTGGGCCAGGCGCACCCAGTTGAAGGTCGGGTTCACGTTCGGCAGCATGTTGGCGCCGGTCGAGCGGTCGCGGTCGGCGATGCCTTCGGCGAAGCTTTCGACGTGCCCGCCGATCGCCTGGCGCGTGCCCATCAGGGTGACTTCGACCTTGTCGCCGAGCTGGATGCCGGGCAGCTTGGTTTCTTCGAAATAGCCTTCGACATAGAAGGTGTTGCGGTCGACCAGTGCCATCACCGGGTGGGCGGCTGTGGCGTAGGCGCCTTCGCGCAGGTCGAGGTTGGTGACGATGCCGTCCACCGCCGACACCACATGCGCGCGTTCCAGGTTCAGCTTCGCGGTGTCGCGGTTGACGATGGCCTGGGCCAGCGCGGCCCTGGCCTGGTCGCTGCGGGTCTGGCCCTGTTCCCGGGTTTCCTGCGACACCAGGTCATCCAGCTGGGTGTTACGCTTGTTTTCGCGCAGCGCCTGGCTCAGGGCCGCCTCGGCCGCCGTCACCTGCGCCTCGCTCTGGCGCAGCGCCAGCTCGAAGCGCGCGCGGTCGATCTCGAACAGCGGTTCGCCGGCGGCCACGCGCTGGTTGTCGTGCACGTACACCTTGGTCACCTGGCCCGTCACGTCCGGCGCCACCTGCACCACGTAGGCTTTTACACGGCCGTCGCGGGTCCAGGGTTCGACCTCGTAGTGATGCCACAGCTGCCAGCCCACATAGGCGGCGCCCGCCGCCGCCAGCAAAGTGATACCCACCCGGCCGACCGCCGGAAGAAAATTTTTAGTCGCCATGTCAGGACCAGTTACGTGTGAAATACGTCAGTGCGCCAAGCACGATGACGAACAGGGAAAAATCGAACAGTGCCGGGTGCCACACCAGGCGGTAAAAACCGGTCCGGGCCAGGACCAGCTTGAACAGGCGCGATACCACCAGCGCCGCCAGCGTGAGCAGCAGGAGCGGAGGAAGGTAGAGGCCATAGATGCTGACTTCGCCGATCATCGGATCTCCTTTGTCAGATTGCGGTCATGCGGGCCGGCTGGTAGGGCGCCGCCCACGGGAACAAATCGCGCCGCACGCCGGTGAGCGCGGCCAGCGCCTCGCGCTGGGAAGCGTCGTGGGTGCCTTCGCAGATGGCGCGCAGCGCGTTGTCGAGCGCGTCGAGCAGCTGCGATTCGCCTTCCTTGTCGAGGGCCGGCAGGCGCGCGAAATGGCGCGACAGCTGCTGCATCAGCGGACCCAGCGCCGCTTCGCCGCGGCCGAGCTGGGGGCGCACCCCCTGCAGCAGTGTCATGTTCAGGCCGATGCGCAGGTCGCGCAGCGCGTCGCGCGCCGGCAGGTCCTGCTGCTTGCCGCCGGCCTGCGCCAGGCGCGGGGTCAGCAGGCCGATGCGGTCGACCATGCGCGCCGAGAATTCCGGCAGCGTGGTCTTGTCGCCGCTGCCCAGGCGCGCCAGCTCGTTCCAGCCGGCCTGCAGCAGGCGGCGCGCGGTCCAGGCGGCGCCGACCGAGCGCACCACCCGGGTCGTCACCGCCGCCACGGTCAGGCCCAGCACCTGCGACAGCATGCTGTTGACGAAGGTGACCATGTCGGCGTTGTGGGTGTCGACCATCGCCAGCGTGCCGCAGATGCCGAACAGGAAGGGCATCGCGCGACCGAAGGTGGACGGACGCGCCAGCAGCACGCCGAGCAGCAGGAACATCGGCGCGCACACCAGCACCAGCATCTCGAAGCTGTGCACCGCGGGCAGCAGCACCAGCAGGTACAAGGCCGACGCCGGGATCGAATAGATGGTCCAGCTCAGGAAGCTCTTGATGAACGGGACCGGGTCGTCCTGGGTCGAGAAGAAGCAGCACAGCACGGCGCACATCATCGGGGCGGTGGCGCCGCCCGGCCAGCCGGTCAGGATCCAGAAGGCGCAGCAGATCAGCACCGCGACGATGGCGGCGAAGGCCGACAGCGCGGCCATGCCGTAGTCCAGGTGCAGCGCGCTCGGCGGCACGCTGTTGAGCAGGCCCGGCATGCGGCGCACGTCGGGCGGCAGGCGGCCCGAGACGCCGGCGTCGATGTGCTGGCGCAGCGCGCGCGTCTCGACGCAGATGTCCACCAGGCGGCGCAGGCGCGCGGCCAGGTTCACTTCGATCAGGCCGGTCCAGCCCAGCGCGCGGTGCACCGGCGGCGCCAGGTCGTCGATGCGGTCGTGCAGGCGCGCGCCCTCGGCGGCGATGGCGACTTCCTTCGGGTTCTCGGTCAGGGCGACCACGTCCTGCAGCAGCGCGGCCCAGTGTTCCGACACGCTGGCGGCGCCCATCTCGCGCAGCGCGGTGAGGCGGTCCTCGATGCCGGACACCACCGGCACGAACTGCGCCAGGCGTTCCTGCAGCGCGTTCACCGCCTTCTGCGTCCAGCGCAGGTGCGAGGTGTCGAACGGCAGGTGGGTGCTCATCATGCGCAGTTCGGTGATGTCGCCCGCCAGCTTGCGGCGGTCGCCGGCACTGCGCTTGTCGCCGGCCGGGTTGAGCGCGTCGCGGATCCAGTGCTGGGCGTCGCGTACCGCGTTGTCCAGGCGCGCCAGCAGCACCGGGCCGAAAGGCTGGGGCAGCACCAGGCTGTGGATCACGGTGGCGCAGGTGATGCCCAGCACGATCTCTTCCACGCGCGCCAGGGCGATGTCGAAGATCGCGCCGGGGGTGTTCACGGCGGGGAAGGCGATCAGGCCGGCGGTATAACCGGCCAGCATCAGGAGGTAGGAACGCGGCGTGCGGTCGAGCAGCGAGACGAACAGGCAGGCGCCGATCCACAGCGCCAGCGCCAGCGACAGCAGCTCGGGCGAATTGACCAGCTGCGGCACCGCGAAGGTGACCGCGACCGCGCCCAGGACGGTGCCGCCCGCGCGGTACAGGCCCTTGGAACGGGTCGGACCGGCGAACGGGGCGGCGACGATGTACGCGGTCATCATCGCCCAGAAAGGACGCGGCAGGCCGATGCGCATCGATATGTATACCGAGAGCATCGCTGCCGCGAAAGACTTGACGGAGAACAGCAGCTCCGACCGGGACGCCAGCTTCATGTTTTTATTTGGCTTCGTCGGCGTTGTCGGCGCTGCAGGCGACGGATGGCGACGTGATACAAGCGATCGCCGCCGGCAGGCCGGCCAGCACGCGCAGGCAGGCTTCCACGTCGCCCGGCGCGAAATCGCCGAACAGCTTGCGGCGGAACGGAATCAGGGCCTGGTCCATGCGCTGCGCCGTCTGTTCGCCTTCTTCGGTCAGGCGCAGGATCTTGGCGCGGCGGTCATGCGGATCGTCATGGCGCTCCAGCAGCCGGGCCTCGATCAACTGGTCGACCACGCGCACCAGCGACGACGCCTCCAGGCCCAAGGTCTCGGCCAGCACGCCCGGACGCACGCCGGCTTCGCCGAAGCGGCTGATGACCAGGACCGGCAGCCCGGTGGCTTGCGACAGGCCATAGGCGGCACCGACCTTGTCGGCGGCGGCGCGGTAGGCGCGCGAGGCGTGGGTGAGGGCCGCCGTGAGGCTGCTGAGGGTCTGGTCGGGAAGCGTCATGAAATGTTCGCGTAAATATATTTCGCTTAACTACTGTTGATATGCGAAAGTTTAGCATGCGAAGTAGTTTCCCTCAAGTCACCCATGATTTGTGCATCGCAAGGTTGTTTTATATGCCCGCGATCCGGACCAGGTCGCGCGGCGTGACGAACTCCGCCTGGCAACCGGCTTCGCGCAAGGCTTCGATGGCGGCATAGCCCCAGTGCACCGCCCCGAACGCGATGCCCGCCTTGTGCGACGCTTCGGCATCGGTGCCCTGGTCGCCGATATAGATGGCTTCGCTTGCAATGGCCCCGCTCGAGCCTGCGCGGCAATGCTTGAGCACGGCGCGGATGCGGCTGGCCTTGCCGAACACCGACATGCCGCACTCGAATTGCGCCACCAGGCCGGCCAGTTCCGGCCCCAGCACCTGGCGGACATTGTGTTCCGAATTGGACGACACCACCGCCAGCCGCACGCCGCGCGCCGCCAGGTGGCGCAGGACGTCATCGATGCCGTCGAACAGGGGAATAGTGTGGGCGCTCTCCCCCATCAGCGCCATGAAACTGCGCGACACCAGCGGCAGCTTCCAGGCCGGCAGGCCGACGTGCGCCATCATGCGGCGCATGCTGTAATGGCGAAATTGCCCGGCGTGGGCGGTGTCGATGCGCTTGAAGCCGTGCTGGTCGGCCAGGGTGTTGAAGACGCTGAGGAAGAAGGGCAGGGAGTCGGCGAGCGTGCCGTCGAAGTCGAAGATGGCGAGTCGGTAGGTCATGGGGGGATGATCGCACAGCCACCGTCGTCCCCGCCTGCGCGGGGACGACGTTCAGGCCAGGTGTACCGCTTTTACGCTACGCACATTCAGGCATCGATCGCCGCCCGCGCCAGCGCCGCATCGTCGCTGAACAAGCCATCGATCCCGGTCTCCAGGTAACGCCGCATCTCCGCGATCGACCCTGCCTCGTTGCGCGCATTGGGTCCATCGCCATTGCGGAAGTCCGCCGCCAGGAAGGCATTCTCGGGCCGGAAGGTCCACGCCACCACCTGCAGTCCGGCCGCATGCGCATCCGCCACAAGCGCCGTCGGCTTGCCCAGCCGCTCGTCGGCCCCCAGCGGGATCACGGCGCGCGTGACTGGCGCCACCACGTCCGCATAGCGCGCCATCTCGCGCAGGCCGCGGCTCGAGACCATCTCGCCGTAGGTCAGGCTGCCGCCGCCGAGTGCCACGTCGGCCGGGCGCACCGCATCGTACTTGCCGCCGGCGATCACCAGCTGCGCCAGCTGGACGTTGTCCGTCTTGCCCAGCACCTTGCGCAACTGCTTCAGGTTGGCGGTCTCGAAGGATTGCACCACGACCGGTGCGTGGCGCGTGTAGTCGTGCGCCTTGAGGGTCGCCACGAAACGGTCTTCCAGCGCCAGCCCGGCGGCGGCGAACCAGGTCGAGTGCTTCAGCTCCGGAATCAGGCCGATGGTGCGTCCGCGCGCCGCCGACTCGGCCGCGGCAAAGTCGATGATCTCCTCGAAGCTGACCACCTGGAACTGGCCGTCGTAGGCGCTGCCGCGCATCTTCGGCAGGCGCTCCACGGCGCGCAGGGTCTTCAGTTCGGCCAGCGTGAAGTCGGACACGAACCAGCCCTCGTGCGCTTCGCCGTCGATCGTCTTGCGTGTCTTGCGCGCCGCGAACGCGGGGCGGGTGGCGACGTCGGTGGTGTCGGTGATCGTGTTCTCGTGGCGCGCGACCAGCACGCCGTCGCGGGTGGAAACCAGGTCCGGCTCGATGAAGTCGGCGCCGTCGGCGATCGCCCTGGCATACGCCGCCAGCGTGTGCTCGGGGCGCAGCGCGCTGGCGCCGCGGTGGGCGTACAGGGTCGGCTTCGATGCCGGATCGCGGCGCGCCGCCCACGCCAGCGCCGGCATCGCGACGAAGGCTGCGCCGGCCGCCGTGCCTTTCAGCACGCGGCGCCGCACCGGATCGGCGGGCAGGACGAAGGGCCGCATCAGATATCCGCTTTCAGGGTGATGAAGCCCATGCGCGGCGGGATCGGGTAGGTGGCGTAGCTGCCGCTCGGCTGGCCCACCACCGGCTGCAGCGGACCTTCGCGATTCAGCAGGTTGGTGCCGCTGATCGTCCAGCGCAGGTTCTTCAGGAAGCCGGTCGATTGTCCGCCCAAGCCCGGTACCTTGCCCGAGATGCTCAGGCCGAGCAGGAAGTAGCCCGGGATGCCGAGGTCGTTGGTGTAGGTGGCGTAGCGCTTGCCGACGTAGTCGCCGCTCAGCTGCAGCTCGAGGTCGGCGCCCGGCTTGAGGGTGGCGACGAACTTGTTCATCCATGCCGGCGTATTCGGCACGATCTTGCCCGCGGTCGGGACCAGGGTGGTGCCTGAAAAATAGCTGTCCTGGTACTTCGAGCGGTTGTACGAGATCGCGTCGTAGAACGAGAACATGCGGCCGAAGTGGAAGGTGCCGGCCATGTCGACGCCGTCGGTCTTGACGCTGCCGACGTTGGACAGGATCGTGGTGCCGCCGGCGAACGAGGTGATGATCGGGTTCGAGCTGATCGCCAGCTGGCGGTCGCGGAAGGTGACGTGGTACAGCGCCACCTGGCCGTCGAAGGCGGTGAGCGGGCCGAGGTCCAGGTTGCGCGAATCGCGCAGGCCCAGTTCATACGTGACCGAGGTCTCCGGTTTCGCGGTCGCCTTGAAATAGTCGAACGCCGCCTGCGAGGACAGGCTCCACGGCGAATTGCCGCCGCCGCCGTAGGTCATGAACTGGCGCAGGTTCTTCTGGACGTTGGCAAATACCTGATCGGACGAAGAAATGTCCCAGCGCGCGCCCACGCCCGGCAGGAACCATTTCTTGGTGTCGATCTTCCCTTCCGGCAGGCCGCCGGTGGCGGCGGCGCTGATCGCCTTCGGCAGCGTGTTCACAGGGAACAGGCCTTCCGCGAACTGCAGGCTCGACTTGAAACCGCCCTGCACCACGAAGCCCGGACGCACATGCCACTCGTCCTGCAGGTGCAGCTGCACGACCTTGTTGTCGATGTCGCTGCCGTACTGCGTGATGAGCGGGTTGCTCGGCCGCGTGTACGGCGAGCTCGGGTTGTTCACGTCGAGCGCATACCAGCGGCGGTAGGCGCCCGAGTTGTTGTGCTCGAACCAGAGGCCGGCTCGCACGTGGTGCGCGCCCAGCTCCCAGTCCAGGTTCGACAGCCAGCCCTGGCGGTTGATTCTATATTCGGTGGTGCGGGTGGCGTAGCCGGAGCCGCCGAACACCGTTTTCAGGTCCTGGTTCGGGAAGTAGACGCGAAACAGGCCCGGCAGGCCGGCCTGGTTGATCGGACCGGCCACCACGCCGACGCCGTCGTTGTGGTGGAAGTAGTACTGGTTCGACCAGGTGAGGTTGTCGCTCAGGTAGGCGTCGTACTTGGCATAGGCCAGTTTATCGGTGCGCTGGGCATCGCTGTAGTAGTTGCGGAAGTTGGCGTCCACCGCCGCCGGCGGCGCGCCGTTCTTGTCCAGGTAGGCCAGCGCGGCCGCGAAGTCCGGGTACAGGAAGGGGCGCGTGTAGGGCGAATTCAGCCCGGCCTGGTGCAGCGACGAATCCTCGTTCGGCTCGGTCTTGTCGGACCAGTCGGCGAACAGCGTGAGCTTGCCGGCATCGCCCTGGTGCACGAACTTGGCGTTGACCTGGTCGTTGCTCTGGCGGCCATTGAAATCCCAGGCCTTGGCTTCGTGGTGCAGGGCGGAGATGAACAAGCTGTTGCCGCCACCCATGTCGCCCGTATCGAAGCGGATGAAGCTGCGCGTCGCCTTGTGGCTGCCCAGCGTCTGCTGCAGGTTCAGGTTGCGGTTGCGGGACGGATCGATCGAATAGGTCTCGATGGTGCCGCCCAGGTTATTGGTCGACGGCGTGCCGAGGTCGCCCGCGCCGGTGGCCAGCACCACGCTGCGCACGTTCTCGCTGGTGAGCGCGCGCTGCGGCGCCAGGCCGTTGTAGTTGCCGTAGCTCTGGTCGCCGAGCGGCACCCCATCCATGGTAAAACCCATCTGCTGCGCATTGAAACCGTGCACGAACAGCGACAGGTTCTGCTCGTTGTTGCCCCATGGGTCGGCGGTCTGGAAGCTCACGCCCGGCAGCGCCTGCAATGCCTTCAGCGGATTCATTCCCGGCAGTACCTTCTGGATCTCGACGCCGCCCATGGCGACCGAGGAGCGCGTCTTGCGGTTCGAGATCTCGACCGTCGCGATGGCGCCGGGCGGCGTGGTGTCCTGGAGCGCGGCCGGGGCGTCCGCTGCCGCCGGCGCATCGGCAGCCGCACCATCGACGACCGCTACATCGGCGGCCGGGGTGGCGTGGGCCGCCGACGCGCACAGGGCCGCGACGGCAAGGGCGATCAGGGTCGGGTGGAGCAGGGAACGCGGTACGGCAACGGCACGGGTGGTCTGGTTCATTGATGGGGGAAGGCGCTGACGGTTAAAAATGCTCCGCAGGTTAGCTGTATAAGATGACCACCTTGTTACTTTTGCATGACGATTCCGTTACCATGTCGGCATGACCACCGTCCTCATCCTCAAGCTCTGCCTCGTTCCCTTCCTGATCTACCTCGTGACGCTGATCGGCAGGCGCTGGGGACCGAATGCGGCCGGCTGGTTTTCGGCGCTCCCCATCGTCGCCGGCCCGATCCTGCTGACCATGGCGCTCGAGCAAGGCCGCGGCTTCGTGGCGACGGCCGCCGCCAACACGCTGCTGGCCGTGATCGCCGTGCTGGTGTTCTGCCTGGCCTATGCCTGGGCCGCGTGCCGCTTCGCCGTCGCCGGTTCGATCCTGGCGGCGCTGGCCGCATATGCGGTGGCGGTGGCCGCCTTGCAGCTCGTGGCATTGCCGCTGCTGCCGGGGTTTGTATTGGTGGTCTGCCTGCTCGCGCTGGCGCCGCGGCTGTTCCCGCGCATGGAGACTGTCGAGGCGGGCATGGCCGGGCGGAACGGCAGAGCGCCGAACGACCTGCCGCTGCGGATGCTGGCGGGCGCACTGCTGTCGTTCACGGTGACTTGCGCCGCGGCCGCGCTCGGCCCGCGCCTGAGCGGCGTGTTCGCGATGTTTCCAGTGATGGGGACGATCCTGGTCGGGTTTTCGCATTACGGGTCCGGGCCCGCGTATGCGGTGAACATCCTGCGCGGCATGGTGCGGGGCTATTACGCATTCGCGACCTTTTGCCTGGTGCTGTCGCTGGCGCTGCGCGATGGGTCGGTGGCGCTGGCGTTTGGCTTGGCGGCCGGGTGTGCGCTGGTGGTGCAGGTGCTGAGCAAGCGGGGGATGCGGTTTGTTGGCAGGGCTTGAATATGCAGCGTTCGTGGTCTCGCCGTTCTTGTTGACGAAGCGCATTACGTGCTCGATGCGCTTGGGAATACTTCAGTTTTTCGTGAAGGGGCTCCTGTGAAGAACCATGACAAACACTTTCTTCTAGCACTGCGGGCGATCACGTCATGAACAGACCCTTGATAATTGTTGGCGTAACGATCCTTTTTCCCTTGGCTTACGCAGCCGAACAAGCACATTGGCCAGCCCCCTATCGTGCGTTCAAAGGGGAGTACACCATCTATTCCGGCGATCTAGGTGATCAGCAAGCGCCGACCAAGGACGATCGAAAACTTTCCTTTGTTATCGAGGGAGCACCAGCCAAGGAGATATTCAATGCGCTGCCTGCTGACGACAAGGAAACGTGCAGCGGGGAGAAGGGCGCCCGCAGCCGCAGCAGAGCGAACGTATGGTGCACGTTCAACCCGGGGGATGGATACACCTGCTACTTCGGATTTGACCTCCGTACCGGGAAGAGCATTGCCGGTGGCATCTGTTAAGTCATCCTGATGGGCACGTAAGGGATCGCGTGCCCTACATTTCGGATTGCTAAACGACGCTGCGTATTTTTGCACAGACGTTTCGTCGTACACGCACAGTCTTTTCTCTTGAGTATTTTCCTACCTGAACTATTCTGCCTCTGATCAATTGTTAAAAATTGATGCGTGATTGCCACATCACGATTCACATACCATAACGATCGGAGACAGACATGGCAGTTGTAACTGGAGCGGCAAGACTTGCGGGTATGGCAGTCCTCACTGGCTTGCTCAGCGCAAGCGCCTTCGGGGCGGTGATCGCCCTACCGAAGTACAACGTCAGCGTGGATGAAGTCTCGGTCTCCGGCTTCTCGTCCGGCGCCCACATGGCGGCGCAAATGCATTTCGCCTATTCGAAGACCATCAAGAAGGGCGCCGGCATCGTCGCCGGCGGCCCGGTGTACTGCTCGCAAGGGAACGTCGCCATCTCGGTTGGCCCGTGCATGGCCAACACCGGCTCGCGCAACCTGCCTTATTTGATGTCGGTGGTGAATACCTGGTCGGGCAATGGCTATATCGACCCGACCGTCAATATGACTGCCTCCAGGGTGTATCTGCTGTCCGGCACCATCGACTCGACGGTGCGCCAGGCGGTGATGGACGACCTGAAGACGATGTACACCAATTACCTGCCGGCGGCGAACATCTATTACAAGAACAACCTCACGGCCGAGCACGCGATCCCAACCGATTTCTTCGGCAACAGCTGCAGCATCAACGGCAGCCCTTACGTCAATAACTGCAACTTCGATACCGCGGGCGACATCCTGAAATGGATCTATGGGCCGCTGAATGCGAAAAACGCTGGCACGCTGACCGGCAGCTTCATCAATTTCGATCAGTCCCCGTTCTGGGGCAATTTCAATCCCAATGCCTATAGCATGGCCAGCAGCGGCTATGCCTACGTGCCGGCCGCCTGCTCGGCGGGGCAGGCATGCAAACTGCACGTTGCCTTCCACGGCTGCCTGCAAAGTGCCTCGGTGGCCGGTACCGCCTTTTACCAGAACGCCGGCTACAACCGCTGGGCCGATACCAACAAGATCATCGTGCTCTACCCGCAGATCATCGTCACCACGAATAACCCGGGCGGATGCTGGGACTGGTGGGGCTATGAAGACGTGAATTTCCCGGCCAAGAGCGGCGGGCAGATGGTGGCCATCAAGACCATGATCGACAAGGTCGTCGGCGGCAATACGGCGGCGCCATTCACCTGCAGCCATTGGTATGCCAGCAATTATGCGCACGTGGCGAATGGCCGCGCTTATATCGGTACGGATGGGCAGGTGTATGCCGCTAATTCGAACCAGTATCTCGGCTATTACCTGACCACGGCCTATACCGATGTACGACGCACATCGGCAGGGTATTACGCTTATGGCAGTTGTGCATGAGGGATTACGGAAGCATCGCGTGAATTTGGCAAAAGTGATGAGAATTGTTGCATGAAGACATCGTATTGATGGAAGTTACTGAATGTAACGGACGACCCTGATGTTTCCAGCTCAGCTATGATGCGACGCTCGGCATTGTTTTCAAGGCAATGTTGAGCGATTCGTGTTGAGAAGGCGAGCAGAAGCATATGAATGGAGCAGCAAAAGCGCCCGGCACCGCACCGGCAACCCAGAAGCAATTTGTCCTCATTAATCTATTAAAAGCCGGCTCGGCGCAGCTGATCGTCCTGCACCACCTGGCGTTCTATGGCCCCATGTCCGACCACGCGCGGACCATCATGCCGTCGCTGATCGACTGGCTCTACGATTACGCGCGCATCGCCGTGCAAGTCTTCCTCGTCATCGGCGGCTTCCTGGCCGCGAAATCGCTGTCGCCGCAGGGATTGCCCGGCATCGCACATCCACTGCAAACCATCTGGCGCCGCTATATCAAGCTGGCGCCACCCTTCATTGTCGCAATGCTGCTGGCGGTGTTGGCATCGAGCGTGGCCAGCCTGTGGATGACGGACGATTCGATATCGCCGCCGCCGACCATCGGGCAACTGGGGGCGCACGTGCTGTTGTTGCATGGGGTGCTGGGGTATGAATCGCTGTCGGCCGGCGCGTGGTATGTGGCGATCGATTTCCAGTTGTATGCGCTGACGACCTTGCTGCTCTGGTTCTCGGGCAGCCTGACAGGCCGTCGTTTGCCATGGTTGATGCCGCTGCTGGTGGCGGTGGGTGTCGGCGCGTCGCTGCTGTATTTCAATCGCGATGCAGATTGGGATGTCTGGGCGCCGTATTTCTTCGGCAGCTACGGCCTGGGTATCCTGGCCTGGTGGGCCAGCGATCCGGCGCGCAAACCCGGCACCTCGACGTGCTTGTTGCTGTTGATGGTGTCATTGGCCGCGACGGCGCTGGCCCTGGATTTCCGTAGCCGGATTGCCGTGGCATCGGTCGTGGCTTGCGTACTTTTCCTGTGCGGTCGTATCCGGTTGACGCATTGCGCGGGCAACGCCCTCGGCCTGGTCAATGGTTTGGCCAAGATCTCGTTTTCCGTGTTCCTGGTTCACTTTCCGGTCTGCCTGGTCGTGAACGCGGCGTTCACCCGCTTCGTACCGGAGCAGCCCTATGTGCAGTCGATCGGCATGTTCACGGCATGGATTGCGAGCCTGGTCGCCGGTGTAGTCTTTTTCCGCTGCGTCGAGGCGCCCTTGGGCCGAGCTCTGACGCTTTCCGCCAAACCCATGTCAATGGTACCCTTGGCCGTTAAGACAACGACTCTGCGTGGTTGATGCTGCGCCAGCCGGACGGCTTTGTTGAGCAAATCGAGCGAGGGCCGACCTGACGCTATTTGTAACTCGTTTTATAACACTGGGATCGTAACCGGGTGCCCAGCCGAGTGAAGCGGTTCAGCACGGCAGCCCGCACTTGTAGTTCAGCGACCTGACGGTCGAAGTTACGTGCCATGACGCGTTCACCCAACAGCTTGAAGCAGTGCATCTTGGTTTCGACAAGGTTGCGTCGGTGGTAGCCGCTCGATCTCTTGCATATTGCCCGTCCCAGCCTTTTTGTCGCGCGCAGGATGTCGTTACGCGCATCGGCGCCGCAGTGGTTTGCCTTCCAGGGCTTGGCACTCTTGCGGGTTGGGATGATGGCATGCGCAGCGCGCAACGCGATAGCTTCATGACAGCTCGTCGTATCGTAAGCACCATCGCCACTGACGCTGACAATGCGCTCGTCAACAGGAATCTGGCTGAGCAGCGCTGGCAGGACAGGTGCGTCGCCGGCTGACCCTGTTGTAGTCCAGCACGGGCCAGTCGATCCCAGCCAGGCGTAGCAGGCTTTGCGCCATGCCCATGGCCTGGCGTAGTAGTAAATTGAAGAGGCACTTGATGCTCGGGCAGAAATGGATCGCCTCATCGCTGAACGTCTGGCTGCGTCCTCGCTTGCCGCTCTGTTGGTCATGCCAATTCATCGTCGGGTCAAGCCAGATGAGCAGCGAGCCACGTGCCTTTAACGCTCCGTTATACGTTTTCCAGTTGGTCGCTCGGTACTTCTGTGGAGCTGGTTTCATCCCGTTCAGGCTACCAGACCTATGCGTTCTACGCTGGCCGACCATGATTTACGCAACAAAGCCATCCTAAACCACAAATGTCCAATATCTATACAACAGTAAGCCAGCAATAGCTGTTATAGCATGCGGAAGGGCTACGATTGGTCGATATACGTTCCGCTTAAAATAGCGCAAGCTCCTTTTCCAGTTACTCGCCCAGTTCGTGTGTGCCTGCAGAGGAATGAGAGTATCAAGCGTGCCACTACGATACGCCGCTTCTATCTCGGCGATCCTGGGACCGTAGGAATGTTGAAGCCCTTTCCATGTGGCTTCTAGTAGCCAGAATAAGATAGCAACGCCCGATCCGAAGAGACAGAGCAGCGGTTTGGAATTCTGAAGGCCCAAGCCGATTGCTGCCATGCCAGCAGTGATACTCCATCCTTTTATCGTTAGTAGGCGAGCGTCGAAGTCTTCGTAGAACTTGAGGAGCACGAAGTACTCCTCTTTCACCAGAGTCAGTTTGTCTTTCGAATCCAGCACCGGTTTACTTGAGGAAGCTTGTTGTGTCTGCATGACTCATTATAAATCACAAATGCAATGAAGATAACAAGCCGTGGTTTAACAAAAGGCTCGATGAACTCCTAAGCCGACTTAGAGTATCCTTGTTTCTCAGTCACTCCAGTCGTACTTTGACGCCCAGTCTGAGCGAATAGAAGTGATCGTCTTCTCAATAGATTGACGACATTCGTTCGGCACGTTCGAGAGGTCCGCAGCAATGCTGTTAAGATATGCTTCGCCATCATAGGCCTTAGCCGTCTTGCGCAAGATCCTCGATACATCTGAACACCGACAAGCTGTGAGTGCGAGGTGGCTGGGCGCCCAAGACGATGACATGAAAGCGGATACGAGCTCCTGTCGAGCAGCCTTACACCGATCCCAAGTCAAGAACGGCACGAACTTCAGCAAGTCCGGGACGTCGTCCTTCTTTGCCAGCTCCTTGTATAACAATGGAAACGCCGCAACGATTATTAGAGAAACCGGATCCTTCCGTTGCTGCATTAGCATTGGCAGTAGTAGTCCTGCAGCGTAGAGCGCCGCATGGGGGGCTATACGCTCAGCATCGAGCAGTAAATTAGCAAATGCGCCGGCTGCTGCTTCGTTCAAATCGAAGTAACGCCTGTCATGAAGAAACTGCGCTACAGCATCAATCGACGATACGAACTGTACGCGCGTCGAACACGGTGCGTTATGGATCGCCACCATGTTGCGGCTCGCGATAGACGCATGGACCTCGTGACTAAAACCTAAACGAGCCACCCATCTACTATCAAGCTGCTCGCCGAGACCGCCGAGCATTTTTGATATGAATGCAATCTCATCACCGTCGAAATGCTGACCGAAGCAACGCTGTAGCGCTCTTTTGCTGATACTCGCCTTATCGTAGGCATTCGCGCCTATAAAGACGTTGCCGACGACCCGAACGAACATTTCGAGCGAAATGGTGTCAATAAAAATAATCCGGCTAAGTAGGTCAGGCGCAGTCAGTTCCGCGACCGTGATTGCGTACTCACCGATCTCGCTGTCGGCAAGAATCGCCTCAAGCTGGCGATCATCGGCTCGTTTCATTAGGCCAGCGAATAGCTTCGCTGAGTCTGCGCTAGACAACCCTGAGTTCCGAAGCAGCCACACTACGTCTTCAACTGAAGGATCTAAAGCATGAGCAAGCAAGCCGTCACGACGCTTAGAACCAGACAAGCTGGCAAGCGCGGATAGGACTGGTCGCTTCGCACCAATTTCGCTTGCATGTCGAAGGCATAGATCTGCAATATTCGTCGCGGCGAAATCGTTGACGGAGCCAAGGTGCTGTACTTCAACTCCAAGTTGTTCGCCATCGAGATTTTTCAGCAGCGGACGAGCTGCCGGAAGCTGCCAATCCAGCACTAGATGCGGCAGCAGTTCTCGGCTAACTGCTGCAGCAAGGGAAGTATCGAAATGTGGAAGAATGTCGCCGAAACGATCGATCAGGAGTCGGTTGTTAGCCACTTTCTCAGCTAGTCGAGCGCTCTCGGCGACAAGACTTCCTAACACCTCCGGCGGGGCTGAAAAGAGCGCCTGCTCCGCGCGATCGTTGAAGCTGTCACCGATAACATCCGCGATGATCGGCGCAAGCCTCTTCACGACGCCCTGATCGTCTGGGTGAGAAAGTAAGGTCATGGCGCCCTCTGGCGCGCGTCTGGCGAGCTCAGCAACTGCTAGGCCGACCTCCACAGTTCCCCGTGAGATAGAGCGCCCATGCATTTTGCGTGCTATTGCGCTAAGGAAGTTCCATGCCTCGTCTTGAGGAAGTGCAGACGGTGCACGTCGAATAGCGTCCACGAGCGACGGTTCTAATACTTCTAAAGCAACGCTCCCGCGCACTTTACCTGAATTTGCAATGTCTAGCAGACCTAGCGCCGCTGTGGGCATCGTTTCCAGCTTCGTTAGCAACTCGTCCCAAAGCAGCGCGATGCGAAGCGCTGCTACGTGGTCACTGGTATCAGCTTCCTCGACTACAAGACCTTCTTCTCCAGAAGAGAGCAATCGTGGATGAGGGGCCTCAAAAACGCGAGACGAGATCGTCTTGGTCCATCGATGGCGTACATCCGGAGACGAACGCCCATCTATCCGCCTGCCATTCCAATCCGAAAATTTGGATCGAGCATCCTTTGGCGCAAAGACTAGGTTGAAATCCCGACCACCGACCTTGCGCGGCGACAACGCGAACGTGGACATGGCGAAATGACGACGCATGGACGGCCAAAGGGACGTGAGCAGACGCATCGCGACGAATTCCGGGGAAACTGCGTCGAACACAACGACGGGTCGTTGATCCTCAAGAAAGAGTGCTTCAAGAAGCTCATTCCCGTTAAAGTCCGTGGTGGGCGGAAGCACCTTCAAAGACGTCGGTTGCAGCGTTACACCCGTCGCATCCATGTCCTCCGGCAACCGGTCAAAATCGAGTAGATCTAGAAATGGTAAGAGGCTTTGAGCAGCAGCCCAATCTGCAGTGGGAATAATCAGGCTTATAGTACGCACGCAGCCGGCACGATTCACCGTGAGGTCCTGCCATGTTCGGGCTAACACATAGTGCATGCCGCTCGGCAGTGGGTATCCCGTCAGATAAGGCTCGAACCGCTCGCGCGGGCGTAGGGGACCCGCGACGTCCGATAACCGGTCGATCGTCGACTGATCGTTCTTTGAGAGTTGCATGGATCCGGCGAGCAACTGATGCCCGTGTCGATATCCATGGACTTGGCGATCGATAGTAGTCACATTCAGGCAATCACCCAGGCGATGGGGAGCGTCAAATCGTCGCTCCGCCCCCAATTATTTCCGGCGTTCTGGACGCTCACCCAACCGTGACCATCCAGTCCGCCTTCCAACACTGCGTTACGGCATTCCTTGTCCGTCTTAAAATCTCCACCCACTACACTTAGTCCAAAAATTTGGATATCGAGCCGGTTGACATCGCCGAGCCGCCCTCCAAGCAACGGATATTCGTGCTCCAACCACGCCCTTGGCCCTTTAGTAAACTTCTCGCGGTCGACGAGGTCCCAAGCACTGACCACGATCGCAACTCGAGGACGTGTCCCATCTGGGCGATCAACAAGCGAAATCTCTAAAAAGCGAATCAGCTCACACAGCATTACTTGGGTCGGCAACCCCGGATCTTCTGGCGTTCGCACTTTGGACATCATCCTCTTAGATGTTACCCAGTCGAGCGGTCGGACATCCTGATCAGAGCCGACGCGTACGAACAGCAATGCACCGTAAGCGTGCCGCAATTCATCCATCCAGTCTGTCGAGATCTCATAATGCTTGACTGCATTGAGCCATAGCTCGCCGGAGATGTCAGGGATAACGATTGACGTCTCTGCGCCGCCTTGCTCCTTCGAGACAATCACTTTGAAATCGCGGCGCGCGTCGGTATGCTCGGTTCGAGGGGCGAAGTTCCCGGAATTAAGGTGATCGGTGACCCCGAGCACGAATGTGATGTCCTCAGGCTGCTGGGCAATCTGGAGACTACCTTTCTGCGAGTCGAGCGCAGGCCATACTCGGCCAATGTAGTTGGTCTTCCCTGAATCGGGGCCGCCGAGCAGGACGACAGAACGGCTCATCGCTCCCTCCTGTAGCTGATAAATGATCGCGAGTTTTCGCGCGGAGCACTGTCCGGCCAAAAGTCTGGTGCTGGCCGCGTCGTCGCGACAGTGGCTTCGATGAGGTCAGCGATGCCGGATCCAGCTCGCACCGTGTCGTTGCCGGAGAAGGGGGCCACCTGCACAATGGTCGCTTCTATCCCCTTTCGTTGCAACTCTGCTACCAGACGCATAGAAACCGCCTCAACTACCTCGCCTGTATCACGGTGAGTGATTACGAGTAACACACGAGGAAGGCGATCGAGAAACATCGTTTTCAATCGGCCACCAAGTTGACCAACACGGTAGATTAGGGCTTGGCGTCGCTCCATGTCCGCGAGCGCGCGACCGTCTAGCACAATCCAAATTACCTCTGCCGCTTTCATGAACTCAAAACGATGCGCTTGCGCATTCGTCACCAATTTTGTCGTCCACTCGCCCGGAAGATCCGGTAGTGCTAGGTCAAAACGCCTTCCGTCTGACTTTCGCACGAGGCGTAAGTGAAGGAAGCCAGCGCGCCGTTCATCTGTCATTTCTGTATGCATGGTCATTTGATCTGGCGGAGACCCTTCATTCCAGTCCCGTGCGCCACGAGCAATTTCTTCAAACGCCATAAGGCTCTTGCTGTCAGCGAACGCCCAGCCCTTGAGCATGGCATTGGCGATCAAAAGATATGTGCTCACCAAGCAGGCCGTTTTTCCGGAATCCGGATCGCCGAGAATGCTAACGACCGTGACATAGCGTGACGCCATCATGTTCGAAATAGCGTCTGGGCCGAGCGTATAGCTGGGCGGAAGTGCCGCTCTCTCTTCCGGATGGATAAGCACAGGCGAGCCGATTCCATCGCCATCGGCAATGCTGGTCGAGAGCACTGCCCCTCCGAGGTTGTGTTCTTCGACGGAGATAATGCGATGTTCGCACGTGACAGGATCGCGCTCTAAGGCACAGCTGCCTGTTTCGGCGAAGGTGCAGCCTTCGAAGTTGCACCCGGAGTTCATTTGCTGAGCATCCCGACCACCATCATCCGTGAAAGCGCGCCTTCCAAGAGAGCACGCCCTCCCCAAATGGATGCTTTGCGCTTCTCCTTAGCGCCATCGCATTTTGTTTCACCGGTTACGATCGCGTTAAGGAGTGGGAAAACGGTAGGAAATTTAGAGACGTTCTGCGTGTGAATACCGCTCGCGAGTAAGGTTCGATCATCTCCGATCTCAACGAGTAATTCCGCTAGATCGAGTTCGGGATCCGCATCCATGGTGCGCAGGACGAGATCACGATGCACATCTGCAGGAAGGCGTCGCAAGTGGTTGGACGCCTCAATTCCGGACGCGACAAGACGGGTTGTCTCGGAGATCTGTGCCAGCGGTCGATTGAGTAGCCTGCTTCGACTAAGCTGCAACCACCAGAGGAAATCGATTTCCTCTCGATCCAGGGCTGCGTTTCGACGAAGCGCTTCGATCGCGCCCATAGCAGCTTTTTTGAAGTTTGTAGTGGCCGTATTTCCCTCCGCGATCGTGACGACTAGATCGATTGGATCTGCGACCACATCGCGCTCTCGCGCCTTCTCGGCGCTCTCAAGGCTTCGCTGCTGGGCTCGGTCTAGCACCTCGCGTCGCAGATTCTCCCGCTTCTCGTCTGTTAAAGCTGGCTGGAAGGCGAGCGCAGACCAAAGCGCGTTCGTGTAGAAATCCACGATCGTCCGACCATGGTTCCCTAGTTCTAATTTCATTAATGACACGGCAGCCATACCTGCGCAAACCCCAACTTGGAGTGGTTGCTCGGCATAGAGGAATGCGGAGGCATGGTTCTGAACAGCGAGCTGAATTTCAGTGCCGAATTCCGGGGCAGGTGTACCGTCCCCACCGAGGGATGCGGCGATGGCCGCCGCCTTGGCGGCAATTGCGTCGATCTGCTTAACCTTGCCCCATGCCTTTGCAAGGTCAGACACCGCTGCCCGACACGCATCGACGTCTTCGTTTGTTGGCGTCAGGCGTGTTATCCGTAGGTGCAGTGGAATATTGTCAGTCACGTGTTCCCTCCTTCCGTTCTAATGTTAGCTTATCAATTTTTTCGATGACCTCCGGAAGCCGCCCCTCGCCGACCAGCCAGTCAAATAGCATGCGTTCGACTCCCTGCGTCATTCGTTCGTCGAAGTCCGAGGGGATGGCATCAAGCTCAAGCAAGATACGGAGCCTCTCACTTTCGACTAGATCGCGGAAAAACCGAAGCAATGCCAACTCATAGCCTTCGTCACTTGGTGAAATGGGCGGCATCTCACCCTCCCTGATCTCAGCGGTTTCTGCTGGAACCTCTTCGACTACCGGCTCGGCAAGCGGAACAACGTTACTGACCGTCGCATGGTTAACAGTCATCGCCTTTTTTCCGCACTTTCTAAAATTCGGCGATCCTAGGGTAAATTGCGGGGTTCTGTCACCAAGACGTTTATCGTCGGCTTCAAAACGGGTTTCCACGGGGTTCCAGACACGAGGATGCAAGGTAACCACAAGCGCGTCCTTGGCCTGGTCCCAGTCGAACTCGATGATATTGTATGTGTAGGTATAGGTATCATTCGATCGAAAAGGAACGGCAGCTCCTGCTGCAAGCATCATGACATCGGTCCCGTCAACGACAGAGTCGATTTCGACCTTGGGATTGTGCTCGTGACCAGAAATAAAAACCCTTGCTCGCGCGCGGACATACTGGCGTACATCCGCTGAATCTTTGTACCAGTGCAGCGGATGGTGGACGAGAACGACATTTTCCTCACCAGCCTTTTTGGGAATCGTGAACTGTCGCGAGCCAATCATCAGCTCAGGATTATCTTCGCGCTCATCGCCCGTGCATAACAGCGCCGAGTTTAGGCGAATGAACCTGATCCAGCGGTCAGGGGCAATCTCAATCCGCAGGTTAGAGGCGAATTTTGCCTCATCATCGAGCCCGCATCTGTAGCCAAAGCTGAAGCGGCCATAGTCCTCGAAACGAGCGAGCAGGGTCGCACGATCATGGGGGTTGGAGAAGACCTTCTCGTACTCTGCGGGACCGCCGGCACGAATGAAATCCAAAAGCTGCGCTCCTCCGGTGGACAGTTTTTTTCTGTCGAGATCGTGGTTGCCGGGGACCATCTGCACCCGATGAATTGGGCATTTGATTCGGTCAGCAAGCTCATCAAGCCAACGGCTAGCGGCTCCATACTGCTCCCATGTGCCGGATTGGGCGATGTCACCTGTAACGAGGATGCCTTGTGCGGCCCCGCTGGGAAGATCAGCTATGACCTCTGCCGCGTCCTCAAGCAGCTGAGTTTTTACGTCGTCATGGAAGTGAACCGTATGATCACGTTCTTGCCCAAAGTGAATATCTGAAACGTGGACGAAAATCGCTGGCATCTATACCCCAACTCATCAAGATTGCGCGCTCGTTGTCGCCCCTCATCTTGGCCAGCTGTGCTCGTTGCGAGACCGCGCGCCTGTAGGGCACATTTTCGCCGTGCTCGAAGTAAGCAAGGGAAGATGTTATTCAAACGCTGGCTGTAGGCCGTGCGACTGCCTTGTTCCAATTTATCCGGGCACAACTGGATGGCTAAACTATATGACTTACCCGACTAAGGACAGTCGCAGTATCGCAGAAGAGATAGAAGGGCTAGTAAATTGATTTGGGTCGAACTCCAAATGCTGACAACTGCACACTTCCACCCGATTAGTAAGAGAAGAAAGGCCAATGCACGATCGGCCTTTCTTCTCTCAATTTTTTCATTATTTATGCCAAAAGGTTTTCACTAACTTGGCATGTATTTCACTTTCTGTATCATCCAACAATCAAACGTCGATATTCCCCGCCTGCAGCGCATTCGTCTCGATGAAGTTACGACGCGGCTCGACCTCATCCCCCATCAGGGTCGTGAAGATCTGGTCCGCCGCAATCGCATCCTCGATCTGTACCTTCAGCAAACGACGCACGGTCGGATCCATGGTGGTCTCCCACAGCTGCTCGGGATTCATCTCGCCCAGACCCTTATAGCGCTGCTTGGACACGCCACGCTCCGCCTCTTCACGCAGCCAGTTCATGGCGCCGTGGAAGTCGCGCACCGCGCATTCCTTCATGCGCTCGCCTTCGCCGCGGCGCACCAGCGCGCCTTCGCCCATCAGGCCCTGGAAGGTCGCGGCCGAGCTGGACAGGGTGGCGTAGTCGGCGCTGTCGACGAAGTCGGCGTCGATCGAGGTCACCTGCACGTTACCGTGGTGCATGCGCTCGATGCGCAGCGCATGCTTGCCGGACAGCTCGTCCGTGCGCACCAGGACCTTGACGGCCGGGTCGTTGATGGTCTTGGCCATCGCCTGGGCGGTGGCTTCGGCGTTGTCCAGGGTCGTCATGTCGAGCGTCACGCCGGTCATGATGGCGGACAGGGCGGCGCGGTCGATCAGGCGGGTCAGGCGCATCATGATGGCGTTGGCCAGGTTGTACTGGCGCACCAGGCCGCCCAGCGCGTCGCCGGTGATCGGCTCGGCGCCGTCCTGCGGTACCAGCGCGGCGGTGTTCAGCGCAAAGTTCATCATGTAGCTGGCTTCCTCGACGTCGTCCTTGAGGTAGCGCTCGTCGCGGCCGGCCTTCACCTTGTACAGCGGCGGCTGGGCGATGTAGATGTGGCCGCGCTCGACCAGCTGCGGCATCTGGCGATAGAACAGCGTCAGCAGCAGGGTACGGATGTGGGCGCCGTCGACGTCCGCGTCGGTCATGATGATGATGCGGTGGTAGCGCAGCTTGTCGACGTTGAATTCGTCCGGGCCGATCGAGGTGCCGAGGGTCGCGATCAGGGTGGTGATCTGTTCCGACGACAGCATCTTTTCGAAGCGCGCCTTTTCCACGTTCAGCACCTTGCCGCGCAGCGGCAGGATGGCCTGGAACTTGCGGTCGCGGCCCTGCTTGGCGGAACCGCCTGCCGAGTCACCCTCGACGATGTACAGTTCGGCCAGCGCCGGGTCGCGTTCCTGGCAGTCGGCCAGTTTCGACGACAGGCCCAGGCCGTCCATCACGCCCTTGCGGCGGGTCAGGTCGCGCGCCTTGCGGGCGGCTTCGCGCGCGCGCGCGGCTTCCACGATCTTGCCGCAAATGATCTTGGCGTCGTTTGGCTTTTCGTTCAGGAAGTCGGTGAGCGTTTTCGCCACGATCTCTTCGACCGGGCCGCGCACTTCCGACGACACGAGCTTATCCTTGGTCTGCGACGAGAACTTCGGCTCCGGCACCTTGACCGACAGCACGCAGGTCAGACCCTCGCGCATGTCGTCGCCCGAGATTTCGACCTTGGCCTTCTTGGCGAATTCGTTCTCTTCGATGTACTTGTTGATCACGCGCGTCATCGCCGCACGCAGGCCGGTCAGGTGGGTACCGCCGTCGCGCTGCGGGATGTTGTTGGTGAAGCACAGCACCTGCTCGTTGTACGAGTCGTTCCACTGCATCGACACGTCGACCGAGATGTTCGTGTTCTGGTCCGACTGGCGGTCGCCGGTGGCCTGGAACACGGTCGGGTGCAGCACGACCTTGGCCTTGTTGATGTACTCGACGAAGCCGCGGGTGCCGCCTTCGAAGGCGAACATTTCTTCCTTGCCGGTGCGCTGGTCGCTCAGCTTGATGTTGACGCCGTTGTTCAGGAACGAGAGTTCGCGGATGCGCTTGCTCAGGATCTCGTAGTGGAACTCGACGGTCGTGAAGATAGTCTCGTCGGCCCAGAAGTGCACTTCGGTGCCGCGCTTGTCGGTGTCGCCGAGGATCTTCATCGGGGACACTTCCACGCCGTCCACGACTTCGACAATGCGGTCCACCGGGACGCCGCGCGAGAATTCCAGTTGGTGGATCTTGCCTTTTTGGCGCACGGTCACGCGCAGCAGCTTCGACAGCGCGTTCACGCAGGACACGCCCACGCCGTGCAGGCCGCCGGACACTTTGTACGAGTTCTGGTTGAACTTGCCGCCGGCGTGCAGTTCCGTCAGGGCGATCTCGGTCGCCGAGCGCTTCGGCTCGTGCTTGTCGTCCATCTTGACGCCGGTCGGGATGCCGCGGCCGTTGTCGGTGATCGAGATCGAATTGTCGGCGTGGATCGTGACGTGGATCTCGGTGCAGTAGCCGGCCAGGGCTTCGTCGATCGAGTTGTCCAGCACCTCGAATACCAGGTGGTGCAGGCCGGTGCCGTCCGATGTGTCGCCGATGTACATGCCCGGACGCTTGCGCACGGCTTCCAGGCCTTCGAGGATCTGAATCGACGCGGCGCCGTACTCTTCCGGCTTGGCAAGAGAGGATTCCAAAACTGCTTGAGTGTTCTCGGACATGACTGCTTTCTCAAATAACGTGTGAATCAGACCGTGGGGTTCGTGGTCCGCGGTCTAAAGCCCGTCTGGGCTGTGGGGGAGGGCAAGCGGTGGTGGCTGATCGCCGAACTTGGGTTCCCGCCTGCGCGGGAACGACGTTGGATGGCAGCGGGCCGAAAATAGAGTCCATTGCTCATGATCCGTCGTTCCCGCGTAGGCGGGAACCCAAGCACCACCACGCGGAGCGGTGCCGCATGCATTCCACACCAGTCATTGCCGCCATAAACCAAGCAACAACCAGACGGTATATCTCTACTAATTAAATCCGCATCGGCATGACGACATATTTGAAGTCGCCATTTTCCGGAATCGAAATCAGCGCCGACGAGTTCGAATCGCCCAGCGCAATGTTCACCTGGTCGCACTTCAGGTTGTTCAGCACGTCCAGCAGGTAGGTGACGTTGAAGCCGATGTCGATCACGTCGCCGCCGTAGTCGATTTCCAGTTCTTCCACCGCTTCTTCCTGGTCGGCATTGGTCGAGCTGATCTTCATCGAGCCGGGCGAGATCATGCAGCGGACGCCCTTGAACTTGTCGCTGGTCATGATCGCGGCGCGCTGCAGGGAACGCAGCAGTTCTTCGCGGCTGATCGTGAAATCGTTCTTGTAGCCCTTCGGGATCACACGGGTGTAATCCGGGAATTTGCCTTCCACCAGCTTCGAGACCAGCTCGATGTCGGCGAAGGTCAGTTTCACCTGCGAGGCGGCGATGTCCAGCTGGACGGTGTCGTCGCTTTCTTCCAGCAGGCGCTGCAGTTCGATGATGGTCTTGCGCGGGATGATCACTTCCTGGCGCTCGAACGCCTGCTCGGCTTCCACCTGGGCGAAGGCCAGGCGGTGGCCGTCGGTCGCGACTGCGATCACGTTATGGCCGTCCAGCACCAGCAGCAGACCGTTCAGGTAGTAGCGGATGTCCTGCTGGGCCATCGAGAAGTGCACCATGTTGAACAGGTGCTTCAGCGTCTTTTGCGGCAGGGTCACCGAGGCGTTGTGGGTGTCGGCCACGTTCACGGTCGGGAATTCTTCCGCGGCCAGGGTCTGCAGCGCGAAGCGCGACTTGCCGCTCTGGACGGTCAGGCGCTTGTTCAGCAGGGTCATGGTGACGTCGCCGGATTCCGGCAGCGCGCGCAGGATGTCGAGCAGCTTGCGCGCCGCGACGGTGGTGCCGGTGGCTTCCGGGCCGGAACCGATGTTCGCCAGCGTCGTGATCTGCACCTCGGTGTCGGTCGACAGGAAAGACACGCTTTCGCCGTCCTTGCGGATGAGGATATTGGCCAGAATCGGCATGGTGTGCCGACGCTCGACAATACCACTCACGATCTGCAGTGGCCGGAGAAGCGTATCTCGGGTGGATTTGACCAGTTGCATATATATCCTCAGTAGTCATGGGAGACATCGACCCACTGTCGCGCGCCGCAAGCCAACATTGCTTCGCCCGCTACGGTGTCCCGATGCCGCCTTATCGATAAAAATGTTGTCTGCGAAATATTTTGCCAGAAATCACTACGGAAAAACGCTCCCAGACAACCCTTTATTCAAGCGTCTTTTCCGCAACAGCATCAGCCTTTCAGCGTCTGTTCCAGCACGTGCAATTCGTGGTTGCACTCGGCATTCTTCTGGCGGTCCTGGGAGATCTTGCGCACCGCATGCAGCACGGTGGTGTGGTCGCGGCCGCCGAACAGTTCGCCGATTTCCGGCAAACTCTTTTGCGTCAGCTCTTTCGCCAGGTACATCGCAATCTGGCGCGGGCGGGCGATGTTCGCCGGACGCCGCTTCGAGTACATGTCCGCGACCTTGATGTTGAAGAAATCGGCCACCGTCTTCTGGATGTTTTCCACGGAAATCTGGCGGTTCTGTACCGACAGCAGGTCCTTCAGGGCTTCCTTCACCACGTCGATGGTGATGTCCTTGCCGTGGAAGCGCGAGTAGGCCAGGATCTTGCGCAGCGCACCTTCCAGCTCGCGCACGTTGGAGCGCAGGTGTTTCGCCACGAAGAAGGCGACGTCGTCGTTCAGTACCACGCCTTCGGATTCCGCCTTCTTCATCAGGATCGCGACCCGCATTTCCAGCTCCGGCGGCTCGATCGCCACCGTCAGGCCGGAATCGAAGCGCGAGATCAGGCGGTCGTCCATGCCCGTGATCTCCTTCGGATAGGTGTCCGAGGTGATGATGATCTGCTTCTTGGCGGCGATCAGTGCTTCGAACGCATAGAAGAATTCTTCCTGCGTGCGGCTTTTCCCGCCGAAGAACTGGATATCGTCGATCAGCAGCATGTCCAGCGAGTGGTAGTAATGCTTGAAGTCGTCGAAACCCTTGCGTTGGTAAGCGGTCACCACGTCACGCACGTACTGCTCGGCGTGGATGTAGCGGATACGCGCGCCCGGCTGGTCGGCCATCACCTGGTTGCCGATCGCATGGATCAGGTGGGTCTTGCCGAGGCCGACGCCGCCGTAGAAGAACAGCGGGTTGTACGAGATGCCCGGATTGTTGGCGACCTGGATCGCGGCGGCGCGCGCCAGCTGGTTGGCCTTACCGGTCACGAAGTTCTCGAACGTCAGGTCCGGGTTGACGCGGCTCTGCTCGCGGCGCGGATTGTTGGCGATGACGTTGTCCGGCGTGATCACCGGCATGTCCGGCACCGTGCGGTCGGCCGCGGCATTCACGCCGAGGGCGCCGCCGGCCGAACCGTTGCCAAGCGGGGCGGCAGGGGCGGACGTGGTGACCTTCTTGGGTGCGCTGTTCTTCGGATCGAGCACGAACAGCACGTCCACCGGCCGTTCCCAGTATTGGGAAGCCAGTTCCGTAATGCGATTCGCAAACTGCGTCTTGACCCAGTCCAGCTTGAAGCGGTTGGGCGCGGCGACGCGCAGCTTGCCGTCCTCGTAATCGAGGGCGATAAGCGGTTTGATCCACGCGGTGTATTGCTGCGGTGTCAGCTCGAGTTCCAATTGCTGGGAACAGGTCTGCCAAAAGTTTTCCATACATCCGACTAAAGTAAGCGTAACACTCTATTTTACCTGTGTTCTCGAAAGTTATCCACAGGCGATACAGGATTTTTCCACTGAATCTCAACAGCCTGAGGCGCGCGCGCAACCGTTTGCGCCTGCATGGAACATGGCGGCGGCGGCGCTGCCGTGCAACAGTTGCCTTGACACTGGAACCGAAAATGCGTTCTAATTCAGGGTTCCCCGCCCGTGCATCCTGTTAAACAGACAAGTTGACCACAGGCGTACAGGCTTTGCTGTGGCGTGACGCTGGCTTAACAACTGCGAAATGTCATTGGCGCAATGCTGACCTATGAGGGCTCAGCCCGATTTTGCATTTTAATTTGCTTTAAGCGAGACCACCATGAAACGTACTTACCAACCTTCCGTCGTTCGTCGCAAGCGTACGCACGGCTTCCGCGCACGTATGGCTACCCGTGGTGGCCGTCTGGTTCTGAACGCACGCCGCGCCAAGGGCCGCAAGCGCCTGGCTGTCTAAGCCAAGCCTGCTCTCGAATCGCACTGCGGTCAGCCATGACAGGCGAAGGTTCGCACGACTTCGCGCGCGTTCGGCGTATCGTAAAAACGGATGAGTTTTCATCCGTTTTTCGTTTGCGCCCTGCACAAAAAACCGCGCATTTCGTGCTCTACACCCGACCGAATGCCCTGCCTCATGCGCGGCTGGGCGTCGTCGCGGCCAAACGTTTCGCCCCACGCGCAGTCACGCGCAATACGATCAAGCGCGTCACGCGCGAACTGTTCCGTACCACGCCGCTTCCCGGCATCGATTGCATCGTGCGCCTGGCGCGCCCGGTGAATGCCAAGAGCGGTCCGGCCACCACGACGGCGCTGAAGGCGCTGCTGCGCACCGAGCTGGCGAAGCTGTTCGCTTCGCAGGCGCCGCGGCCGCGCAAGCCGGCGCCGGCCGCCGCGTCATCGGCCGATTCAACGCCCCCGGGGTCGGGGCCGAGTCCATCATGAACCGGCTGCTCGTCTGGCTGTTGCGCGGTTACCAGTTACTGGTTTCTCCGATGCTCGGGCAGAACTGCCGTTTCTATCCGACCTGTTCCAATTACGCAGTCGAAGCGGTCAAGGTCCACGGCGCCGCCCGCGGCGGCTGGCTGGCCCTGCGCCGGCTCGGCCGCTGCCATCCGTGGCACGAAGGCGGCGTCGACCTGGTGCCGCGCGACGGCGCCGATGGACAGGCGCATTCCTCACCAACCGCTTGCGGCTGCAAGCACTCCTGACTAAGACCTCAATGGAATTCAATAAACGTACCATTTTGTGGATCGTGTTCGCCGTCTCCCTGTTCGTCCTGTGGAACGAATGGTTGGTTGCCACCGGTAAGCAGTCCCTGCTTTCGCCGGAGCAGCCCGCCAAGACCGCGGCCGCACCGGCCGCCCAGCAGAAGGTCGACGACCTGCCGAACGCCGCCACCAACCCGGCCGCCGTGCCCGGCACCGCTGCGGCCCCGGTCCAGACCCGGATCGTGACCGTCACCACCGACGTCTACAAGGTCGACATCGACACCGCCGGCGGCGTGGTCCGCCGCCTGGAGCTGCTGAACTACCGCGACAAGGTCGATCCGAAGAAGAACCAGCTGCTGTTCCACGTCGACCAGGCGGGCGGCCGCACCTACCTGGGCCAGACCGGCCTGACCGGCAACAGCCCGGCCGGCCTGATGCCGAACCACAACACCCCGTTCACCGTGCGCTCGGGTCCGACCGTGGACGCCAACGGCCAGGTGCAACTGGTGCTGGAGGCGGAGCAGGGCGGCGTGCGCCTGACCAAGACCTTCACCTTCAAGCGCGGCGACTACGTGATCGGCGTGCGCCACGACGTCACCAACATCGGCACCGCGCCGGTGAACCCGTCGCTGTACCTGCAGCTGCAGCACGACGGCAGCAAGCCGGAAGGCGACACCTTCTTCAACAGCAGCTACACCGGTCCGACCCTGTACACCTCGCAGGACAAGTACCAGAAGCTGACCTTCGACAAGGTCGCCAAGGGTTCGGCCGATCATTCGACCAAGGCCACCGACGGCTGGATCGCGATTTCGCAGCACTTCTTCGTCTCCGCCTTCATCCCGGCCGACAAGCAGCAGCGCGACATCTACACCAAGAGCTTGGGCAACAACCTGTTCGCCATCGGCACCGTCCTGCCGCTGGGCACCGTGCAGCCGGGCCAGACCGTGTCGAACGATGCGCGCCTGTACTCGGGTCCGCAGGAAGAAAAGCGCCTGGAAACCGTGACCCCGGGCCTGGAACTGGTGCGCGACTACGGCTGGGCGACCATCATCGCCAAACCGATCTTCTGGACCATGGACCAGCTGCACCAGATGACCGGTAACTGGGGCTGGACCATCGTCGCCTTCACCATCCTGATCAAGCTGCTGTTCTTCCCGCTGTCGGCGGCCGGCTACCGCAGCATGGCCAAGATGAAGACCGTGACGCCGAAGATGCAAGCCCTGCGCGAGCGCTTCAAGAACGACCCGGTCAAGATGCAGCAGGCCACCATGGAGCTGTACAAGAACGAGAAGATCAATCCGCTGGGCGGCTGCCTGCCGATCCTGATCCAGATGCCGGTGTTCCTGGCGCTGTACTGGGTGCTGCAGGCCGCGGTCGAGATGCGCGGCGCCTCGTGGGGCTGGGTGCCCGACCTGACCATGAAGGACCCGTTCTTCATCCTGCCGATCGTGTACGCGATCTCGATGTTCGTGACCACCAGGCTGAACCCGCAGCCGGCCGATCCGATGCAGGCCAAGATGATGATGTTCATGCCGATCGCCTTCTCGGTGATCTTCATCTTCTTCCCGGCTGGCCTGGTGCTGTACTGGGTGGTGAACAACCTGATCTCGATGGCGCAGCAGTACGTCATTACCAAGAAGTACGCGCCGGCGAAGTAAATCATTTCGCTTGCTGAAGAGGCCCGTGCTTGCACGGGCTTTTTTATTTTAGTTATCCTCAAAACGTCGTTCCCGCGAAGGCGGGAACCCATGCTGAGCACCCGGATTCGACAAGCATGAGGCGCTGCAGCATTGCTGACGGTACGGCCTTGGTCATTCGGCATGGGTCCCCGCCTTCGCGGGGACGACGATGAATCAACTACAATCTCGCCATGAAACTAGACACCTCCCCCATCGCCGCCATCGCCACCGCCCCCGGCCGCGGCGGCATCGGCGTCGTGCGCGCCTCCGGCAAGGCGCTGGCGCCGCTGATCGATACGCTGTTCCCCGGCACGGCCCTGGCGCCGCGCCACGCCACCTACCTGCCGTTCAAGGATGCCGCCGGCGCCCATATCGACGAGGGCCTGGCCCTGTACTTCAAGGGACCGCACTCGTACACCGGCGAAGACGTGCTGGAACTGCAGGGCCACGGCGGCCCGGTGGTGCTGCGCATGCTGCTGGCGCGCGTGCTCGAAGCCGGTGCCGGCCTTGGCCTGCGCCTGGCCGAGCCGGGCGAATTCACGCGCCGCGCCTTCCTGAACGACAAGCTCGACCTGGCCCAGGCCGAAGCCGTGGCCGACCTCATCGACGCCTCCACCGAAGCGGCGGCCAAGTCGGCCACGCAGTCGCTGTCCGGCGCCTTTTCCAGGGTCGTGCACCAGCTGGTCGACCGGACCATCAACCTGCGCATGCTGGTCGAGGCCACGCTCGACTTCCCGGAAGAGGAAATCGACTTCCTGGAAAAATCGAACGCGCGCGGCCAGCTGAAGGGCATCGTCGAGGCGCTCGACGCCGTGTTCCGCCAGGCGGCGCAGGGCGCGCTGCTGCGCGAAGGCCTGAACGTGGTGCTGGTGGGCCAGCCGAACGTGGGTAAATCCTCGCTGCTGAACGCGCTGGCCGGCGCCGACGTCGCCATCGTCACCCCGATCGCCGGCACCACGCGCGACAAGGTCACCGAGACCATCCAGGTCGAGGGCATCCCGCTGAACATCGTCGATACCGCCGGCATCCGCGCCCTCGACGAAGGCATCGACGTGGTCGAGCGCATCGGCATCGAGCGCACCTGGGGCGAAGTCGGCAAGGCCGACGTGATCCTGCACCTGCTCGACGCGAGCCACGGCCCGGCGGCCGCCGACGAGGCCATCGTCGCCGCCTTCCCCCCGGGCGTGCCGGTGGTGCGCATCTGGAACAAGATCGACCTGTCCGGCCACAAGCCCTCGGTGGACGCGAGCGCGGATGCGACCCACATCTACCTGTCGGCGCACGAGAAGCTCGGCATCGACCTGCTGCGCGCCGAACTGCTGCGCATCGCCGGCTGGCAGCAGACCGGCGAGTCGCTGTACCTGGCGCGCGAACGCCACCTGATCGCACTGCGCGCGGCGCGCGAGCACCTGGACATGGCAAGCGCGCACGCGGCGCAGGACGACCAGTCGCTCGATTTGTTCGCCGAGGAGCTGAGATTGGCGCAGGACCAGCTGTCCAGCATCACCGGGCAGTTCACGCCGGACGATCTGCTGGGGGTGATCTTCAGCCGGTTCTGTATCGGCAAATAAGCCGGCTGCGTGTGCACCCTCGCCGTCGTCCCGCTGCGCAACGGCGGCGAGGGCGCAATTTTGTGTGCATTTTGCGCCGCCTCCACCTGCTACCATGGGCGGCTCAACATCTGCGCCGACCATTCTCGCCACCAACATGACACCTGCCGCCACGCCGCCCGAGTCCATCGCCTGGCTGTGGAAGGACGCCCCCATCCCGGCCTGGTCGCGCAGCGTCGCGGTGGTCGACCGCCACGTCTGGCTGGCCGGCGACAAGGTGCTGGTCCGTCCCGGCGCGCGTCCGAAACGGTTGCCGGACGGCGCCGCCGTCATTCCCGTGGTCCACGTCGAGCTCGATCCGCTGCGTCCACCATCGGGCCTGGCCGCCGCGCAGCCGGCGGTGCTCGATGCGATGCGGGCCGCGGCGCGCGCCACCACCTCCGGCTGGGTCCAGCTCGACCTGGAAGCGCGGCCGTCGCAGCGCGCCGATTACCGTGCCCTGGTCGGGCGCATCCGTGCAAGCCTGCCGCGCCAGGTGAAGCTGAGCGTGACGGCGCTGGCCTGGTGGTGCCGCTCGGGTGCCTGGCTGGACGGGCTGGCGGCCGACGAGGTGGTGCCGATGTTCTTCCGGATGGGGCGCGACAATGCGCCGCTGCGCGCCATCGTGGCGCGCCAGCCGGCCGCGCTGCATCCCCTGTGCCGCGCCGGCAGCGCCGGTTTTTCGCGGCAGGAGCCGTTTGCGCGCGAGGTCACGGCGCGCTACCGGCGCACTTACTGGTTCGATGAAAAAGGATGGAAGGACCCCGAATGAAACGCATACTCCTGGCTGCCGCCGCCGCACTGGCGCTGGTCGCCGATGCCGGCGCCAGCGGCGACTACGGCCCCAGCTACACCATGTTCAAGGCCTGGACCGCGCCCGACGTCGCGCTCGAGCGCTTCCAGGCCGGCGAACTGGGCGTCCTGCAGCCGGGCATGCGGCGCGTTTATCTCTATACGGCGTGGCGCGCGCTCGCGCTCGGGCCCAAGGTCGCGGCCGCGCCCGGACTGGCGGGCGGCCTGGCGCGCGCCGACGGCAGCGCCTTCGGGCAGGGCTGGTCGCAGGCGGGCGAGCAAGCCTACCAGGACCTGGTGACGCGACTGGCCGCGCTGCTGCGCTTGCCGCCCGAGGACCTGGCGGTGCGCACGCTGCTGGCCTGCCCGCCGGCCGCGACCGACTACGCCATGCGCGTGTTCCGTACCGCGTCGGCGCGCGCCGATGCGACCCCGGCGCGCCTGGATGCCTGGGTGCTGGCGCAGCACAAGGTGGGCGAAGCGTGCCAGGCGACCGAGGATGCGCGCTACCGCTACGGCACCGAACAGCCGCCGCAGTTGACGGGGCCGGCGCCGCTGGCCGCCACCGAGCCGGCCTACTGGCGCCAGCTGAACGAGTACCAGCGCGCCGCCTGGGCGTTCCAGGCCGGACATTATGCCGACAGCACGGCGCTGTTCGAGCGCATCGGCGCCACGTCCGGCCATCCGATGCGCGAGCTGGGCGCCTACCTGGCACTGCGTTCCGAAGTCCGGCGCGCGGTGGCGGCGGACGCAGGCAAGGCCGCGCCGGCCCAGCGCGAGCAGCAGGCGCGCGCGCTCGAGCAGCGCGGGGCGGTCCTGTTGAAGGATGCGTCGCTGGCCGGCATGCACGAGCCGACCCGCGCCCTGCTGCGGGCGATGCGTGCCGGCCTGACGCCGGACTCCCAGTTGCAGGCATTGAGCCGCTACCTGGACGATCCGGCCGCCGATCCGTTCGCGCTGGACCGGCTGGGCGACTGGGCGCTGCTGATGGAGGCGGCCATCAACGGTCCAGAGGCGCAGGCGCAGGCCAGGCGCGCGGCGCTGCGCACCGGCCACGACTTCATCGACTGGATCGAGACCGTGCGCGGTTGCGCCGGCCTGGCGCCGACCCCGGCGTGCCCGGCGGCCGGCGCGCATGCGCTGGCGCGCTGGCAAAAGACGGCATCGCGCCCGTGGCTGGTGGCGGCGCTGATGCTGGCCGAATCCGCACCGCAGGGCCTGCTCGATGCCGGGCTGGCGCTCAAGCCCGACGATCCCGCCTACGTCACCGTGCGCTACCACCTGGCCCGGCTGCTGCGCCTGCAAGGCAAGCCGGACCAGGCACGTGCGATCGCCGACGCGCTCCTGCAGAGAAAACTCTCGCCCGGCACGCGCAACCTGTTCCGCGAAGAGCGTTTCGCCGTGGCGACCTCGGTGCGCGATGCCGGTGCCTTCCTGCTGCGCACGAATGTCGACTACGCGAAACACGAACCGGCGGAAATCGCGGCGGCAAGCGAGGACATGCTCAACGACGACGGCCTGGCGTGGCTGAACGCGGGCTTGCCGGTGGCGGACCTGGTCGACCTGGCCGGCCTGGCGTCGCTGCCCGCGCCGCTGCGCGCGCGCATCGCCGGCGCCGCCTGGATCCGCGCCGCGCTGCTCGACAAGCCGGACGCGGGCAGGCAGGCCGGCGCCGTGCTGGCGCAGCTGGTGCCGGGCACCGGCGACGCCGTCGCCCGCTACGGGCGTGCCGCATCGGAGGTGGAACGCCGCCACATCGCCTTGACCACGGCGCTGCGCTTCGGCCTGGCGGCGCAATTCGAGATGTCCGCCCAGCCGGTGGAGCCGGCGGCGCCGGACGAGGCAACGGCATCCGGCTGGTGTGCGTTCAAGCCCGGCGCCGGTCCGGGCGAGCGCGGCGTGGCGGCCGAATTCGCCGCGCCGGGCTTCGGCTGGCGCCTGCCCCCCATGCCCGATACCGGCAATGCGGCGCTGCGCCGCCAGGAACTGGCCCGGCTGGGCACCCTCAGGACGGCCACCGGCACGCTCGGCGACGACGTCATGGCCTGGGCCGCCAGCCACCCGAACGATCCCGAGCTGCCCTGGCTGTTGCACGTGGTGGTGCTGTCCACCCGGGGCGGCTGCCTCGATCCGGATGCCAAGGCGCTGTCGCGCAAGGCCTGGACCTTGCTGCACAAGCGTTACGCCGGCAGCGAGTGGGCGCGCAAGACGCCGTATTTTTATTGATGCGTTGCGTGTTCACGCAAGGAGATAGGGCGCCAGTAAAGCCTGTGCCCAATCCATGAACGCCTGTGCCCGCGCCGGCACGTGGCGCCGGGTCGGGTAGACAAACGCCAGCGGCATCGGCGCCGGCCGGTAATCCGGCAGCACCTCGACCAGCGATCCGTCGTCCAGCCGCGCGCGCAGGCCGGCCTCGGGTGCCTGGATCAGGCCCAGGCCGGCCACGCACGCCATTTCGTAGGCCACGGTGCCGTTCACGGTCAGTGCCGTGCCGACCGGAACGGTGCGGGTGCGTTCGCCGTCGAACCATTCCCAGCAAGGCGCGCTGCCGCCCAGTTGCGCATCGTAGTGGACCACGCGGTGACGTGCCAGGTCGTCCAGCGTGTGCGGCGTGCCGTATGCGCGCAGGTAGGCGGGGCTGGCGCAGTTGACCAGGCGGTAGCTGCCCAGCGCCCGCGCCACCAGCGAGGAATCCTGCAGCATGCCGGCGCGCAGCACGCAATCGTAGCCCTCGCGGATCACGTCGACGCGGCGGTCGGCCGTGCCGAGGTCGACCAGCAGGCGCGGCAGCACGATACGCGCCGCCATCGCCACCGACATGTCGACGCGCAGGCGTCCGGTGAGCACGTCGGCGCCGCTGCGAAACATCGTCCGCAACGCGTCGAAATCGCCCATCAGTTCGCGGCTGCGCGCATAGAATGCTTCGCCTTCCTGGGTCATCTGCACGCGGCGCGTGGTCCGCTGCAGCAGGCGCGTGCCGAGATTCGCCTCGAGCTGGCGCACGGCGCTGGACACCGTTGCATTCGGCAGGCCGAGCTGGCGCGCGGCGCCGCTGAAGCTGTCGAGTTCCGCGACTTTCTGGAAGACCAGGATGGTATCGAGTTCGTTCATGGGATTATTCTTGAATTCTGCAAAGTCTATTCAGAACTACCCAGTTTATTGGCAAAAGCACGAAAAATATACTGGAGGCCTCACCAACGAGGAGTCCGACATGAACCAAGGCATTGCAATCATCACCGGCGGCGGCCGCGGTCTGGGCCGCAGCATGGCCCTGCATCTGGCGCGCACCGGTACCGACATCATCATCACCTGGCAGAACGACGAAGCGGCGGCGCGCGAGGTCGTGGCCCGGGTCGAGGCACTCGGTCGCCGCGCCGCCGCGCTCCGGCTCGACGTGGCCGACAGCGTCGTGTTTCCCGTCTTCGCCGACCGGGTGCGCACACTGCTCGGCGGATGGGGCAGGGAACGCTTCGACATCCTCGTCAACAACGCGGGGACGAGCCTGCACGTGCCGCTGATGGCAGTCACCGGGCAGCAGTTCGACGACATCTTTGCCGTGCACGTGAAGGCCGTCGTGTTCCTGACCCAGGCCCTGGTTCCCCTGCTGAACGAGGGCGGGCGCATCTTGAATATCTCCAGCGGCCTGGCGCGCGTCAGCCTGCCGGGGGCCGCCGTGTACGGCGCCGCCAAGGGCGCGGTCGAGGTGCTGACGCGCTACCAGGCGCGCGAGCTGGCCGCGCGCCGCATCACCGTGAACGTGCTGGCGCCGGGCGCCATCGAGACCGATTTCAGCGGCGGCCAGGTCCGCGACAACCCGGAACTCAACCGCATGGTGGCCGGCATGACTGCGCTGGGCCGCGCCGGCCTGCCGGACGACATCGGCGGCGCCGCGGCGGCGCTGCTGGCGGAAGGCTGCGGCTGGATTACCGGCCAGCGCATCGAGGCCTCGGGCGGCATGATGCTGTGAGAACGGTTGTGCTACCCTCTGCCCATCAGGACGACACCGGCACAAGGGGAGGGCGGCGATGGACAAGGCAGCGCAACACATGGCGCACAGCAGGGAACAAGGCATCGGCCGGCGCCGCTTCTGCGGCGGCGCACTGGCGCTGGCCGCCACCGGACTGCTGGCGTCCTGCGCCGGCATCATCGGGCCGCGCCGCGTCGAGCTGACCCAGGCGCGCCTGCAGGCCGGACTCGAGCGCCGCTTCCCCCTGCGCAACCGCATGCTCGAGCTGTTCGACGTGCAGTTGACCCATCCGCAGCTGGCGATCCTGCCGGAGCGCGACCGCGTCGGCCTGACGCTGGACGTATCGGTGGCGCCGCCTTTCCTGCGCCAGTCGTGGCGCGGCACCATGGGCCTGTCCGGGCACCTGGTGCTGGACGCCGCGCGCAATGCCGTGTTCCTGACCGATACCCGGGTCGACCGCTTCGACGTCGCCGGCATCGACGCCAGCCGCTCGCGCGACCTCGGCCACGCGGCCGACCTGCTCGTCAGCCAGCTGGTGCGCGACATGGCGGTGTACACCTTCCGCCCAGAAGACCTGCGCTACGCCGGCGTGCAGTTCGTGCCGACCCGCCTCGAAACCGCGCCCGGCGCGCTGGTGGTGACCCTCGAACCGGCCTCCTGAGACCCGCCTTTGGCCGCCGGCGTCGCAAATTCGACACGCCATGCGCACGATTGAACAGCCCGTCGCGGCACTTGTCATTACTGCTATTATTTACCGCAATCGGATAACCCGGCGTCGCCCAGCCCCGTTCTTCGAGAGAGCGCCGTGACTGTTGTATCTGCAAGACGCGGCCCGCGTGCCGTTGCACAGCTATCGCATTCGGCGCACACTGAAACGGTCTCGAAGGCCCGGCAGCCACGCAATGCACAAGCGGCGCTTGCGCTTTCTCATGCACATGGTGTTCCACTGAAGTAATCTCAGCGTTACTGACGTGTTGCCGGTAAGGGGGTAACCTTGGAAACGATACAAGACAGTTTTCCCGAGAAGGGTCTGACGGTCGAACCGCTGGTCGCCGCGTCGCTGGGCGCGGCTGCGGTTGCTGTTGCGGTGCCGACTCGCCAGAGCCTGCCGCCGAAAGGTTCGTGCTGGTATTGCGAGAAGCCGCTCGACAGCGTGCGCCGCTTCTGCGGCAAACCGTGCGCCGATGCCTTCGACGAGGAAGCGGAATACACCCGCTGACTTTCCGGGCCTGCATCGAGGTCCGTTTTGGGGCCCGCTTTCAGGCCCACTTTGCCAGCAACGCGAGCGCGGCGTCGAAGTCGAAGGCTTCGATCCTGTCCACGAGCTGGCTGTAGCGCTGTTCTCCAAGTTGCGTCGTCAACGCGGCCGCTGCCTCGTGCACCAGGTCGACGGCTTCGCCATTGCCCTCGTCGAGCAGCGCGGCCAGGCGCCATACGGTGTGCGTCGGATCAGCCGCTTGCGCCGGCGCTTCGCCTGCGTCCGGCGCGGTTCTTGCCGCGGCACTGACCGAACCTGTGGCCGAACCTGTGGCCGACGCGGTGACCGATGCGGTTGCTGCGGTGACGGCATCGAGCTCCAGCAGCACCCGGTCGAGCGCCTGTTCCAGCCGGGCCAGGCGCTGCCATGGGTCACCCGCATCCGCATCCGTACCCACATCCGCATCCGCGCCGGTGGGTGGCGGATGGCGCAGCACCCTTTCCAGCGCCTGGGCTTCGCGGCTGAGCGGCACCGCTTCGATTATCCCGGCCGCGCCTTTCAGCGTATGCACCAGCCGCAGCGCCAGCGGCGTGTCGCCATTGCCAAGCGCGTTGCGGATGGCGGACGCCGCCTGCCGGTATTCGCTGCCGAAGCGCGCCAGCACGCGCGCGAACAGGGCGCGGTCGCCCATCAGGCGCGCCATGCCGCCGGCCAGGTCCAGCGCCGGCGTATCCGGGGCTGGAGCCAATGCGGAGGCCGGTTCAGGCGGCGCGGGCGCGCCGGGCGGTGGCGTCAGGCGCGCCATCTCACTTGGTGGTGAACGACCAGTTCTTGGTGATGGCGGTGCCGTCGATCGCGCCGCTGAAGCTGACGTCGTAGACGGTGTTCGCAGCCAGCGGTCCGATCGGGATGATCGCGGCCACCGACGGCGTGGAGATGTTGGTGTCGTTGTCCTTGGCCAGCAGCCGGGTGCTCAGGTTGGCGGCGCCGTTGCGTGCCCGCACGGTGAAGCTGCGCACGGTCAGCGTGCGCGTCAGGTTGGTGTGCACGCTGATCGGGTAGCCGACCAGGCGGGCATCCGGTACCGGGTCCGGCTCTTCCTGGTCGCTGTCGAAGTCGACCGGCACCCGGGTCTGGCCGTTGATCGGCCAGGTCGCCAGGGTGCTGGCAGGGAGGCCGGCGGCGTAACCGTTGTTGGTGACGAAGTCGGCGGTGAAATAGGCGTAGTTGTCCGAATTGGTCGCCGAACCGGTGCCGATTTCCTGGAACACGGGCTCGAACATCACGAAGCGGTGGTAGATGGCCGTGACCAGTTCCTCGGCCATGTAGAAGCCGGTCTGGCTTTTGGTGGCCGAGATCACTTCGCCGATCGCGTTGGTTTCGGCGAAGCCGTAGCCGGCCGCCTTGAGCCGGTCTTCCAGCGTCACGCCGGTAAAGCCCCCCCTGCCGCGGGTCTGGTCGTGCGTGACGGTGTTGTTGATGCGCTGGTAATCCGAGTGCGCCTGCGCCGCCTTGTCGACGGTGACGCTTTCGGTAAGCGGCGGCAGGCCGATCTGGCTGCGCCGGTAATTGATCCAGGCGCGGCCGTCGACGGCTACATTCCTGGTCAGGACCGGGGCCGAGGCGTCCTGGCCCGAGAATTCGGTGGAGCCGTTGCCGCCGCTGCCGCTGCCGGTATCCGTATCGGCGACGGGGTCATGCCAGCCGCACGCAACCAGCGCCCAGGCGGCGATGCAGCCGGCAACGATGCTTTTTGCGTGGTGGATTTTGCTCATCTTATAAGACTCCTAACGTCCGTCAATACCGGGCCAAAGGGTTCCATTCTAGGCCAAATCACGGATCGGTGACGCTCGGCCGTAAGGACATTCCAAAAATACGGCCGGCACCTGCGCCATGTGGCGAACCCATGGGGCGAGCCATGTAAAATGCGCCATTCCCTGCTTAATCGAGCCCATGTTGAAGCCCAGCTCCCAGCAGCGCCTCGCGCGCGCCAAGTTCGCCCTGCCCAGTTTCGTGACGCTGCTGTCGATCGCCTGCGGCTTCGGCAGTATCGTGATTTCCGTCGACAACGCCCCGGTGGGCGATCCCGCCGACTACCGCCTGGCCGCCATCCTGCTGGTGCTGGCCGGCGTGTTCGACGCCCTCGACGGTTTCGTGGCGCGCGCCACCAACACCCAGTCCGCCTTCGGCGTGCAGCTGGATTCGATTGCCGACGTGATGAATTTCGGCTGCGCGCCCGGCCTGCTGCTGTATTGCTACGGCTTCGCGCAGATGAGCGCTGCCCACCCGACGCTGGTGCGCATGGGCGGCCTGGCCTGCTTCGTGTTCGTCGCCTGCGGTGCGCTGCGGCTGGCGCGCTTCAACGTCATGGTCGGCAAGACCGATCCACTTTATTTCGTCGGCATGCCGATCACGGCCGGCGCCGCCTGCGTGGCGTCGGTGGTGGTGGCCTGGCCGGACCCGGTGTACACCATGGGCCAGGCCTTCATGGTGATGGTGCTGATGGTCGCGGTCGGTACGCTGATGGTGTCGACGGTGCGCTTCCCGAGCTCCAAGCAGCCGAAGAAGGTGATGTTGGTGGGAATCGGCATCGGCCTGCTGCTGCTGGCGCTGCTGCAGACGCGCTTCTTTGCGCTGTTCTTCGTGTTTTATATCAGTGCGACGCTGTTGCTGAACATCGCGTGGAAGGGCGGCTGGACCAAGGTCGCGCCGCCGCGCGTGTACGACGACGAGCCGGCTTGAGCGCCTATGCGAACTTGTCGAACAGCGCCGCCAGATGGGCGGCGCTTTGCTTTGCCTCGTCGAGGTCGGCCGCATTGCCGGTATGGGTCACGATGCTGGCCGTGAGCAGCTGCACGAACGAGCGGTCGAGCGCCTTGCGCGCCGCCGCCATCTGCTGGGCCACGGCGTCGCAGTCGGACGGCGCGTCGGCCAGCGCCACCAGCTTCTGGATGCCGCGCAGCTGACCCTCGACGCGTGCCAGCCGGTTCAGCAGGTCCTTCTTCTGCTGCGCGCTCAGGGCGCGCCCTTCGACGATCTTCAGCGGCTCGGCCATGGACGCTCCGTGCCGCTCATGCCACTTCGTGGCCGCGCGCCGCGCGCAGGATCGCGAACCAGTCGTGGCGCGACAGCTGGAAGCCGGCGCCGGCCACCGCCACCTTGACCGCATCGATGCGGCCGGTGCCGGTCAGCGGGATCGGGCGCGATGGCAGCTGCATGATCCAGGCGAACACCACGCTGGCGAACGGCTGGTGCAGGCGGTCGGCGATGTCCTTGATCACCAGGCGCAGGTTTTCCGCATTGGCGTCGTTGGCGGTGAACAGGCGCCCGCCGCCCAGCGGCGACCAGATCATCGGCGCCACGCCGAGGTCCTGCAGGCCGTCGAAGGTCTCGTCGAACATCGGCGCCACGTGCAGCGGCGAGAATTCGACCTGGTTGGTAGCCAGCTCGATGCGGCGGTTCAGCACCTCGAACTGGTGGCGGCTGAAGTTGGACACGCCGAAGTGCAGCACCTTGCCGGATTGCTTGAGGCGATTGAAGGCCTCGGCGATCTCGTCGAAGTCCATCAGCGGGTCCGGACGGTGGATCAGCAGCAGGTCGAGGCGGTCGGTGTGCAGCTGGCGCAGCGATTCCTCGGCGGAGGCGACGATGTGCGCCGCGCCGGTGTCGTAGTGCTGGATGCCGTGCTGCGGGCGTTTATTGGAAACCAGCTTGATCCCGCACTTGCTGACCAGCTGCATGCGGTCGCGCAGCGAAGGCTGGGCGCGCAGCGCCTCGCCGAACAGGCCTTCCACGCCGTAGTTGCCGTAGATGTCGGCATGGTCGAACGAGGTCACGCCCAGCGCCAGGCACTGCTCGATGAAGCCGACGCGCTGCTCGACCGTCATGTTCCACTCGACCATGCGCCACATGCCGGCCACGACACGGGACAGTTCGAGGCCGCCCGGGCGGGTGGCGATGCGCGGACAGGACAGGTCGCGGGGGAGGGCGTGGTTCATTGTGGTTTTTCCAGGATTGGGAATGGTTTGATTATAGCGAAGCCATCCTTGCAAGTTCCGATCGCTTGAATGCGTCGTTCCCGCGGAAGCGGGAACGACGCGTCAATATCAGCGAGAACGCGAAAGCGGCGGATCAAGCCCGGATCATTTCATCCACAGGCGCATCGAATCCCAGGCGCGGCCGAAGATGCTCGCTTCCGGCACCTCTTCCAGCGACACCACCGGCAGCGCCAGCAGCGGCTTGCCGTCGACCATCATCTTGAGGGTGCCGACGCGGCTGTTGCGTGCCAGCGGCGCGACCATCGGGTCCTTGCGCTCGAGGACCGGCTTCATCTTCTGCGCCACGCCCTTCGGCACGGTCACCAGCACGTCGTTGAGGAAACCGATCTTCACGTTCGATTGCGAACCCTTCCAGATTTCCGGGGTCTGGATCGCCTGGCCCTTGGAGTACAGCTTGACGGTGTCGAAGTTCTGGAAGCCCCAGTTCAGCAGCTTCTGGCTTTCGGCGGTGCGCATGCCGTCCGAGGTAGCGCCGGACAGCACCGAGATCAGGCGGCGCTCGCCCGCGTTGCCGTTCGGGCGGTGGGCCGAGGCGATCATCGAGAAGCCCGAGGCTTCGGTGTGGCCGGTCTTCATGCCGTCCACGGTCGGGTCCAGCCACAGCAGGCGGTTGCGGTTCTGCTGCTTGATCTTGTTATAGGTGAATTCCTTGACCGAGTCGATCTTGTAGAACTCGGGGAAATCCTTGATCACGTGCGACGCCAGGATCGACAGGTCGCGCGCCGTCGAGAAGTTGTCCGGGCTGGGCAGGCCGTGCGGGTTGGCGAAGCGGGTATTCTTCATGCCCATGCGCTGGGCCTGCTCATTCATGAGGTGAGCGAAGGTGGCTTCGTCGCCGGCGACCGCTTCGGCCAGCGCCACCGCGGCGTCGTTGCCCGACTGGACCATCAGGCCGTACAGCAGGTCGTTGATTTTCACTGGGGTGGCGGGGTCGATGAACATCTTCGAGCTGCTGCCGTCGACTTTCCAGGCGCGTACCGAGACGTTGACCATCTGGTCCAGCGTGATCTTCTTGTCGCGGATGGCGCCGAACACGACGTAGGCGGTCATGACCTTGGTCAGCGAGGCTGGTTCGATGCGCGTGTCCGCATCCTGCGAAGCGATGATCTGGCCGCTGGTGGCATCCAGCAGCGTCCAGGAACGGGCGGCGATTTGCGGCGCCGGCACGTTCTGGGCATGGGCGGCGGACATCAGGAGGGCACTGGCGGCGAGGGCCGCGATTAACTTTTTCATGGGGAGCAAACAGGGAAATCAGTGGATGGCGAAGCGGGCAACGTCTTTACTGGAAGTTTCCAGATGACGTTGCCTAAGAATAAGACGCCTAATTATAGGCCAGTGGCCGGCTCAAATGTCACGGCGCCACATCTGTGCGACAAGATTTTTGATGTGGACGAGCTTGCGATGGAAGAAATGGTCGGCGCCCGGGATTACGGTCACCGGGATGTCGAGCGGGCGTGCCCAGTCGAACACCTGGGTCAATGTGATCGTATCGTCGAGCTCGCCGTGGATCAGGATGGTGTCCGCCGGGACCGGCGGCATCGGCCACTTGCCGGCGGCGGTGCCGACCAGCACCAGGCGCTCGGCCGGGCGGCCCTGGGCTTCCAGGCGCTGTTGCAGCTGGGCCTGCACGAAGGTGCCGAACGAGAAACCGGTGAGCGTGAACGGCAGGCCCGGATACGCTTTCAGCATGTGATCGAGCATGGCTTCCATGTCGTCGACTTCGCCGCGGCCGTCGTCGTACGTGCCTTCCGACTCGCCCACGCCGCGGAAGTTGAAGCGGGCCGTCGCGTAGCCCAGGCCGACGAAGGTGCGCGCCAGCGTCTGCGCCACTTTGTTGTCCATGGTGCCGCCGTACAGCGGATGCGGGTGCGCCACCAGGGCGATGCCCCTGGGTGCGCCCTCGGGTTCGTCCAGCAGGCATTCCATCTTGCCGGCGTGGCCGGTCAGGTAAAACTTGTGCGAATTCTTGTTCATGTCAGATCTTCAGGCGTTCGACCACTTCACCCTTGACGATGTGGCGGTCGATGATTTCGTCGATGTCCGAGTTGTCGACGTAGGTGTACCAGGTGCCTTGCGGGTAGATCACGATGACCGGGCCTTCCTCGCAGCGGTCCATGCAGCCGCCCTTGTTGACGCGCACCTTGCCCTGGCCGCTCAGGCCGAGTTCCTTGATGCGCGACTTGGCGTGCTTCTGCGCCGCCAGGGCGCCGTGCTTGCCGCAGCTGTCGCGGCAATCCTTGCCTTCGCGTTCGTTCATGCAGAAGAACACGTGGTGTTCGTAAAAGGGTTTGTCGTTGTTCATGGCTTTTCCATAGAGGGCTGGTATCGCTGGCAATGATACCCCCATCTCACTGCCGGTTCAGGCGGTGCGAGGGCAGCAGCAGGAACCACAGCGCGAAAATCGGCCAGGCCATGCCCAGGAACTGGGCGGCGCCGTTAAAGTTGAGGAATTTACCTTGCTGCCAGGCCTGGATCGTCGAGACGAAATACGGGTTGGCCGGGATCGTGTTCACCACGATCAGCGACAGCACCAGCGTCACCACCGCCAGCCGGCGCTGCGCCACCTGCGGCGCGAAGGCCAGGCCGGCCAGCATGATCAGGCCGATCAGGAAGCCGCCCTCGGCGCCCGGGGTGGCCCACAGCAGCGCATTGTCGGGCGCGAAGAACAGCGAGCTGGCCAGGGTCTTCACCAGCAGTCCGGTCCCGAGCAGCGCCAGCACCAGCAGCATGCGCGGTGCGCCGCGCCGCGTCAGGCACAGCAGGGTCAGCGCCGCGCCGGTCATGCCGCAGGCGGTGATGATGGTCTCGGACAGCCAGTACTGCTCGACCGACATGATCGAATCGCCGCGCAGCATCGTCACCAGGTCGATGTCGGTGTCGAGCCAGTCGGACAGCCATTCCGACAGCAGCGGCAGCACCTGGCCGTTGCCGAACAGGTAACCCTGCGGGTAGACCTGGGCCAGCGGCCACAGCGCCACCAGCACCAGGCCCTGGCTGGCGTAGGGCGAGAACCAGCGCCGCCGCAGGCGGTACAGGCGGCTCTGGTCGAGCAGCATGCGCGCGAAATAGGCGCCGACGATGGCGCCGGCCAGGCAGCCGCCGCTGTTGGTCAGCAGGTCGAGGTTGGACGGCACCCGGCTGGGCAGGAAGTTCTGCACCGTTTCCATGGTGCCCGACACCAGCACGCCCGCCACGGCGGTCGCCAGCACCGCCCAGATGCCGCGCAGCGCCGGATACATGGACAGCACGAACAGCACGCCCAGCGGCATGTAGCCGACGATGTTGACCATGACGTCGAAGCCGGTCCAGTAGCGCTGCGGCTGCAGGTTCAGGAAGGTGAACGGCGACAGGCCGCTGCTGCGCCACCCAGAGAACGGGAACCAGCTGGCGTAGACGATCAGCAGCAGGTAGGCCAGCAGCGACGCGCGCGCCACCGGGGAGGCGCGCGGCCCGGCGTCGTCTTCCGGCTCGGTCATCGGGCCTGGAGGTTCAGCGTGCCGAGCCATGCCACGAGGTCGGCCGCGATGGCGTCGGTGCTGGCGGCCAGCGCGCGCGCGCCGCCGGCGGCATCGGGCGTGGCGGCCGGGGTGGTGCGGACGAAGCTTTTCTGGTCGACCAGGGTGTGGCCGCGGAACAGCGAGGCGCGCACCGCGACCACGCCCTGGCTCTGGTTCACGCCGCTGAAGTCGTGCACGAAGTCGTCGACGTCGACGCGCAGGATCGGGACGCCCAGCGACGCGTCGGATTCCGACAGCACCTTGGCGCCGGCCTGGCCAATGCGGGTCTTGAGGCGCTGGGTCATCATCTGCAGCGGGTTGGCGGTCCAGCGGCTGTTGGCGTAGGTGCGCGCCTGCAGCGCATCGGCATAGCTCAGGCGGTAGAACATGCGTTCGTTGTCCAGCGCGCTGGAGCCGGTGACGTCGGTCACGACCACCGCACCCAGGGCGTTGGCCACCGCGGTGCCGGCGCCCGCCGCTTGCGCGGCCGGGACGGCCGGACCGAAGTCGAACTGGGTGGCCGGCGGGCTCTTGTTCGAGGCGCAGCCCGACAGCGCCAGCGTCAGGGAGAGGGCGGCGGCGCAGGCCAGCCTGGGCATCGGGTTCGGGAGCGGACGCGGATTCACTGGTTTCCTCATGTTCTTCATTTGGTCGGAGGGACGAAGCCGGGCTCGCCGGGGCCGGGTTCGGCCCTGGGGGCGCCGAACAGGATGCTCTGCGGACGGTCGCCCAGGCCGGTCACGGTGCGGCGCACGGCGCGCAGCGAGGTCTTGGCCTCGTCGGCCATCTCGACCACATGCGGCAGGGTGTGCAGTTCGAGGTCGGCGGTCACGCCGCCGAGCGAATCGATGGCGGCGCTGGCGCGCTCCACCGGGCCGCCCGGCGCCTGCAGGCTGGTGGCCAGGCGGTCGTAGTTGTCCACGGTTTTGGTGGCGCTGGCGGCCAGGCTGTTGACCGAGCCCATGGTCTGGTCGAGCTTGTTGGTGATGGCCGGCAGGCGCGCCAGCGTCGGCTGCAGCTGGTTCGGGATTTCGCCATAGGCTTCGGCCGCCTTGCTGATGTTGTCGATGGCGCCGGTCAGCTTGGCCTGGTTGTCGGTGCTGAGGATGTTATTCAGGCCATCGGTGATGCGTTCGGTCTTTTCCAGGATCGCCAGGCCGCGTTTTTCCAGCTGGTCCAGCAGGCCGGGACGCAGCGGGATGCGCTGCACGTGGCCCGGGTCGCTCGCCAGGAGCGGCGAGCGGGTGCGGTCGTCGTCCAACTGGATGAAGGCGATCCCGGTCACGCCCTGGTAGCCGAGCGAGGCGAAGGTGGTGGTGGTGACCGGGGTGCCTTCCTCGATCGACAGCCGGATCAGGATCTGGCCGGTGACGCTGGGGTCGAAGATGATCTCGTCGACGCGCCCGACTTCCAGGCCGCGGTAGCGCACCGTGGCCTGCGGATTCAGGCCGGGGATGGTCTGGGTGGTGACGATCTCGTACGGGTGGACCTCGGTGCGGTCGCGGTTCAGCCACAGGCCGACCAGGATGGCGGCCACCAGCAGGGCGACCGTGAAGAAGCCGGTCATCAGGGCATACGATCTGTTTTCCATGTCAGTCTTCCGAATCCTTTCGCGCGTAGCGCTCTTCGAGTACTTCCAGCGCCCGCTGGCCGCGCGGGCCGAGGAAAAATTGTTTGATGAAGGGATGCTGGACCCGCAGCACGTCGCACGACGGGCCGACCGCCAGCACGTGCTTCTCGGCCAGCACCGCGATGCGCGACGACAGCGCGAACAGGCTGTCGAGGTCGTGGGTGACCATCACCACCGTCAGTTTCAGTTCGCTGTGCAGGGTTTGGATCAGCTCGACGAAGGTGTCCGACAGGTCGGGGTCGAGGCCGGCCGTGGGTTCGTCCAGGAACAGCAGCTGCGGCTCCAGCGCCAGTGCGCGCGCCAGGGCGGCGCGCTTGATCATGCCGCCGGACAGGTCCGCCGGCATCTTGTTGATGTCGCCCGGTCCCAGGCCCACCATGTCCATCTTGAGCAGGACGGCGTCGCGGATCACGGCTTCGGGCAGCGACTTCAGTTCGCGCAGCGGCAGGGCGATGTTGTCGAATACCGTCAGCGCCGAATACAGCGCGCCCTGCTGGAACAGCATGCCCCAGTGGTTGCGCATGCGCTGCAGCTGGGCCGGGCTGGCGCTGCTGACGTCCTCGCCGAACACTTTCACCGAACCGCTGCTGGGGCGCTCCAGGCCCAGCATCTGGCGCAGCAGCACGGTCTTGCCGGTGCCCGAACCGCCGACGATGGACAGGATCTCGCCGTCGTAGATGTCGAGGTTCAGGTCCTGGTGCACCACGGTGCGGCCGAAGCGGGTCCACAGGTTGCGGATCTGGACCACCGGCGGGCCGACCTCTTCGTCGGGCCGGGCATTCAGGCGCTGGGGCGGACGCGGCGGTTTGGTGCTGTCCATCAGCTGAACCCCACGCTGGAAAAGACGATCGCGAACACGGCGTTGGCCATGATGACGACGGTGATCGCGGTGACGACCGAGGTCGTGGTGCCGCGCCCCAGGCTTTCGGTGTTCGGCTTGATGCGCAGGCCGAAGTGGCAGGAGACGAGCGCGATCAGCATGCCGAACACCACGCCCTTGCCCAGGCCGATCCAGTAGTTCACGATCGGCACCGCGGAGGGCAGTTTCTGGATGAAGTAGCGCAGCGACAGCCCCAGCTCGAACTTGGCCGCCAGCATGCCGCCGAGCAGGGCCATCGAATCGGTCCAGATCACCAGCAGCGGCATCGCCACGGCAAGGGCCAGCACCTTCGGCATGATCAGGCGGTAGCCGTGCGAGATGCCCATGACCAGCATCGCATCGAGCTCCTCGGTCACCCGCATCACGCCCAGCTGGGCGGTGATCGAGGAGCCGGAGCGGCCGGCCACCAGGATCGCGGCCAGCAGCGGGCCGAGTTCGCGGATGACGGCCATGCCCAGGATGTTGACCAGGTAGATGTCGCCGCCGAACATGCGCAGCTGCTGCGCCGACAGGTAGGAGAGCACGATCCCGATCAGGAAGCCGACCAGCGCCGTGATGCCGAGCGCCTGGAAGCCGGAGTGGTAGATGTTGGCCGAGATCTCGCGCCAGGGCCCGTTGATCGGATGGCGGATGAAGCGGAACAGGTCCTGCACCACCTGGCCGATCAGCAGGATCACGCTTTTCAGGTGCTCGAACAGCGACAGCACGCCGGCGCCCAGCCCGATGATCCAGTCCAGCGGGCTGGAGCGGGTGCGCGGCACGCTGAGGTGGCTGGCCTTTTCGATGCGTGCGAACAGTTCTTCCTGGCGCGGATCGAGGGTCAGGCGGTCCGGGCGGCGCTTGCCCCAGGCGGTCCAGAACATCTGGGCGCCGATGTGGTCCAGGCTGGCGATCCCGGACAGGTCCCAGGCCAGGTTCGGCTTCTCCTTGAGCGACGCGAGGGTCTTGTTGATGCTCTTGAGGGCGCCGCGCTCGCTCAGCGCGTGCACCTGCCATACGCCGCGCGCCACCACGGATTGCTCCATGCCGGCGGTCCGGCGATCCGGTCCTGGATGTTCGATGATTAATGTTGGCGCATTTTCAATCCGCATTGCGGCAGTGTAAAAGAGATTCACAATGCCTGCCACCGGCGCCCCGCTAGCGTGCTCAGGCTGTCAGGTGGCGTACCTGGCGCTCCGGCGCGGCCGCTTTCTGCCTGGTGTCCGTTTTGCCTGCCGTTTTGTTCGCTGTCTTGTCCGCCGGTTTGTCGACGTTGCCGGCATAGTCGCTGGCCAGCAGCGCGGCGGCGTCCGCCGCGGGCATGCCGCGCAGCTGCAGCCATGCCTGCACCAGCCTGGCCAGGCGGTCGAGGGCGATGCGGTGGGTGGCGTCGGTGCGGGTGTACATCCAGTCCGAGAACGCCATGAAGTTGGCGAACGGCGAATCACCCGACTGCGCTGCCAGCATGACCGCCACCGTATTGGCGAAGCGTCCCGAGTTCGCCACCAGGTCCCAGTAGCGCGCGAAGCGCACCAGGCGCTGCATGGTGCCGAAGTCGATGCGGTCGGTCGCCAGCACGGTGTAGGGCGGGTAGGGATCGAACACCATCTTGTACGGCTCGGTGTGGCGGATGATGGGCGTACCGCGCAGGCGCTTCAGGATGCCGAACTGGATCTCGTGCGGACGCAGGGCGACCAGCTTGTCGAAGCCGGCGGCGAAGCTGTCGACGTCCTCGCCCGGCAGGCCGGCGATCAGGTCGACGTGCAGATGGGCTTGCGAGTGCTCGATCAGCCAGCGGATGTTGTCGGCCGCCCTGGCATTGTCCTGGCGCCGGCTGACCAGCGCCTGCACCTCCGGATTGAAGCTCTGGATGCCGATCTCGAACTGCAGCGCGCCCGCCGGGAACTGCGCGATCGTGGTCTTGAGCGCTTCCGGCAGGTGATCCGGCACCAGCTCGAAGTGGGCGTAGACCGGGTCGTGGGGATGCGCCGCCAGCTTGTCGAGGAAGAACTGCATGATTTTCTGGCTGGTCTTGACGTTCAGGTTGAAGGTGCGGTCGACGAACTTGAACAGGCGGGCGCCGCGCTGGTACAAACCTTCCATCTCGGCCAGGAAGGCGTCCAGGCCGAACGGCCAGGCGGTCTTGTCCAGCGACGACAGGCAGAACTCGCACTTGAACGGACAGCCGCGCGAGGCTTCCACGTAGATCGTGCGGTGCGCGATGTCCTCGTTGCTATATAAGGAATAGGGCAGCTGGATGTCGGCCATCGGCGGCTGTACCCCTGCGTGCACCTTCATCAGCGGCTTGGGGCCGTGCAGGATCTCGCCGCACAGCTTCGGAAAAGTGATGTCGCCCCAGCCGGTGACGACGTAGTCGGCCAGGCGCACGATGTCCTGTTCGCCGGTCTCGTGCGACACCTCGGGACCGCCCAGCACCACCGTCACCCCGGGCGCCACCCGCTTGAGCATGGCGACCACCCGGGTGGTTTCCTCGACGTTCCATATATAGACGCCAAGGCCGACGATGCGCGGCTGCTTCGCCAGCAGGCGTTCGACCACCTCGGTGGTCTTGGCGCCGATCACGAATTCCATCAGCGCGGTCCGTTCCTGCAACGGCCCCATGTTGGCCAGCAGGTAGCGCAGGCCGAGCGAAGCGTGGGCATAGCGCGCATTGAGGGTCGAGAGCAGGATCGTCATGGAAGCGGAGAGGAAGGTTCGGGCAAAGCGGGCATTGTACGCGCGGGTGTGGGCGCTTGCAGGGTTCTCCCGGCTTTGCTATCATGCTTTCCCTCGTTGCAAACGACGGCCGATTCGAGTGGTAGAGGCCCGTTGCACAGAGGATTTGTCTGAAAGATACGAAACAAAAAGAAGTTGACGAGTTAAGCCAAACACAGCATAATCTCACTTCTCTGCTGCTGACGAACAAAACGATTCGCAGAACGCAGCAAGGCAGTACCGAACAAGTTCTTTAAAAATTAACAGTCGATAAGTGTGGGCGTTTGATGAAGGTGCCGGCATCCTAGTGATGCTGATTACTTAAATTATCAAATGTTCACAAAAGTATTAAGCGTTGTCTCAGCAATGAGACGACGGTCAGTATCTTGAGTGAGCGACGCCTCGAAAGAGGTTGCCAGAAATGGCAAAAACAGAGATTAAACTGAAGAGTTTGATCCTGGCTCAGATTGAACGCTGGCGGCATGCTTTACACATGCAAGTCGAACGGCAGCGCGGGGCAACCTGGCGGCGAGTGGCGAACGGGTGAGTAATATATCGGAACGTACCCAAGAGTGGGGGATAACGTAGCGAAAGTTACGCTAATACCGCATACGATCTATGGATGAAAGTGGGGGATCGCAAGACCTCATGCTCCTGGAGCGGCCGATATCTGATTAGCTAGTTGGTGAGGTAAAGGCTCACCAAGGCGACGATCAGTAGCTGGTCTGAGAGGACGACCAGCCACACTGGGACTGAGACACGGCCCAGACTCCTACGGGAGGCAGCAGTGGGGAATTTTGGACAATGGGCGCAAGCCTGATCCAGCAATGCCGCGTGAGTGAAGAAGGCCTTCGGGTTGTAAAGCTCTTTTGTCAGGGAAGAAACGGTTGG